>Ga0213824_1000322_pt1 | contig 39894 bp, 34 predicted proteins | sample MC6MC0906MG_FD_179892 | JGI IMG/M metagenome (GOLD analysis project Ga0213824, IMG submission 179892) | Enriched soil aggregate microbial communities from Iowa State University, Ames, United States - MC6-MC0906-MG | ecosystem: Environmental > Terrestrial > Soil > Unclassified | place: USA: Iowa...
GGGTGTGGGTGGTGGTGGTGGTGGTGGTGGTGGTGAGCGGGCTTGTCGAATCGTCGCACCGCCCGCGCTGGGCTGCGAAGCAGCCCCAGGAAAGAAGAACGCGGTGTATCAGACACTCTGTAGGGGCTGGTTTTGGGGCTGCTTCGCAGCCCAGCGCGGGGCAAGCCCGCTCACCACAACAGCCCTATGTGCCGGGGGGACAGCATTTAGACAAGGTTGTGTAGATACCTGTGCCCCTCCCACATGGGTGCTGTGTTGCTCAAACGGTCATCGAACAACTCAAGGCCGCTGCGGCTTCACCGAGGTGCCGAAGGTATTGCCCATGCGCACGCTGGTCGCCGCCGGGGTGGCCAGGCCGACCTTGTTCGGCTGGCGTTTTTCCACGGCAATGCCTTGCGCCTCGCGGTTTTTCTTCGCGGCTTTGGCCGCATTCGTGTCGTTGCCCATCTGCTGGCTCAGGCAGCCATAGTCGGGCGCCTTGTAGCCATCCACCGAGACTTCGGCGCAGTTGCCGGCGTGGGCGTGCAAGGGCAGGGCCGCGCACAGCAACAGGCTGGCGAGGAGCGGTAAGCGTTTCATCAAGGCCTCCTGGCGGGCCCGAGGGGGTGGGCCGGTTGGTGTGCAAGTCTAGTGCAGCGGGCCTCTCGTCACCGTGATGTTTTTTTTGCTATCACCGTAACATCAGGTTCATAAATTGGCCTCAGGATGACGGTTTTCTAGGGCGCGTCGGCCGTGCAGCGATGCAGAGCAGGGGGTGAACAGGGGGGCTGGAGGCGCGCCGTATGCGCCCTGGTCTTGCTGTTGCTGCTGGCCGGTGGTCGCGTCGCGCAGGCGGAGTCACCGCTGCTGCTGTTGAACCTGCCGGCGCAGGACCTGGAACATGCACTGCAAGCGTACAGCCGCGCCACCGGAATGGCGGTGCTGGTCGACCGCGAACTGACGCGGGGCCGGCGTTCCATCAGTGTGCGCGGACGTTTTACGGCGCAGGAGGCTCTGGCGATGTTGCTGACGGGGAGTGGCCTGATGGCGCGTTATGCACGCGATGATGCGTTCACCTTGCAGTTGCCCGCGGTCAGCCAGCCGCCTGCCACCCGTGGTGCGGCGGCACGCAACGCCGCACGGATCAACAACAGCTACGCCACGGCCCTGCAGCAGGCCATCGAGACCAGCCTGTGCCGCTCGCCGCTGACCCGGCCCGGCAGTTTTCGCGCGCTGGTACAGGTGTGGGTCAACCCCCAAGGGCTGATCGAACACAGTCGGTTGGTCAGCTCCACCGGCGACGAACAACGCGATGAAGCACTGGTACGCAACCTGGGCACCACGCGGGTCGAACGACCGGCGCCGAGCTCGCTGCGCCAACCGGTGACTTTACTTTTGATGCCCGACACCACAGGAATGCGCATGGAATGCACAGCAGCAAACGGAGCCTGGGGCGGATGAAAAATACCGGGCACAGTACGATGGTCGGCTTGTTCCTGGCCTCCTACGACGACTTCAAGGTGCGTTTGCGCAAGCGCCTGGGCTCGGAGGACCTGGCCAACGATGTGCTGCACGAAACCTACCTGCGGGTCGACCGCATGGAAGTGCCGCCCAACCTGGCGCAACCCAATGCCTACCTGTACCGCATGGCCTTGAACATCGCCGCCGACCGCCGCCAGGCCGACGCGCGCCTGCTCACCGGCAGCGAGGTGGAAGAACTGCTGCAAAGCGCCGACGAAGCCCAGGACCCGTCACGGGTGGTGGGCGGCCAGAAAGAAATCCAGTCTCTGGTCAAGGCGCTCTACGAACTGCCGGCACGCCGCCGCAAGATCCTTATCGCCGCCCGCCTGGAAGAAGCCCCGCACCTGGAAATCTCCCAGCGTTTCGGCATTTCCACGCGCATGGTCGAGAAGGAAATCAAGGCCGCCCTGGGCCACTGCGCCAAGCGCCTGGAAAGAAAAGTGATCCAGCGGTTCGGTCCCGGGGCCGGAAAACCGTCTTAGAGTCGAGTCCCTGATAAAACCGTGAGTATTTGCGCGCTTGAACATTTTTAGCCTCAGTGCCACTCGGCAATCCGCCGCCAGCCCCCTGCACGACGAAGCCCGCGACTGGCTGGTCCTGCTGACCTCGGGCCGCGCCACCGTGGCCGATGCCAAGGCGCTCAAGGCCTGGTGTGCGCAAAGCCCCGAGCACGCCCAGGCGTTCGAGCAGGCCAAGGCGATGTGGCAGCAACTGGCCCCGGCCCTTGAGCAAGTCTCGCAGCCGCGCAGCTTTGGGCGCCGGGCGTTCCTGGGCGGCGCGATTGCCGCATCGGCCGCCATGCTCATGGTGCAGGTCGGCTCCCCCGGTGGTTTTGCCGGCCTCACGGCGGACTATCGCACCGAAGTCGGCGAACAGCGCCAAGTGCTGTTAAGCGACGGCGTCAGCCTGGAACTCAACACCCAGACGCGCGTCAGCCGCGTGGGCCAGGGGCTTGAATTGCTCGAAGGCGAAGTCGAGGTGATCGCCCATTCCGCACAACCGCTCAAGGTGCTGGCGGGCGAAGGCTGGGTGAGCGCGGCGCAGGCACGTTTCAATCTGCGCAACACCGACCGCACGGTGTGCGTGACCTGTATCGAGGGCTGGCTGTCGGTGGCCGTGGCCGGGCGCAGCGTGCGCCTGGAAAGCGGCCGGCAACTAAGCTACGACGCGGCCGGCCTGGGCGAACCGATGGTAGTGGACACCCAGGCGGTCGTGGCCTGGCGCGAACAGGTGCTGGTGTTCAACAACGCCACCCTGGCCACGGTGGTGGACGAAATCAACCGCTACCGCCCGGGGATGCTGGTGCTACTTAACAAGGAACTCGGCCAACGACGCGTACAGGCGCGGTTCAGCCTGCAGCAGTTGGCGGGGGTGGCGTTGTTGATTCGGGATGCGTATGGGGCCAAGTGTACGGAGTTGCCGGGTGGGGTGGTGTTGTTGAGTTAGTCCCAATTACAAAGACTGCACATTATTCAGCGGCGTATATCCGGGTGCCGTTGTAGGTGCTGCGGTGTCCGGGTTGTGAATGGGGGCTTTTACTCAATAAATAAAATCTTAATCCAGTGAAAAGTTGAAGTCCGAAACGTCTTTGTGATTGCCGAACGTCGGTAGTTCATCCGTTGGGGTGAGTTTTAATTCGTATCCGTAGATAGAAAGTGGCTTTGGCAAGTTAGTATAGCCTGAGATGTTCATAGAGTAGCGGCCAGGCTTTATGTGAAGGTAGTCACTATTGTTAAGTCTGGTTTTGTAGTTTTCTATGTGGTTTGTGAAAAATATCTCATCCCAGTCGATAAGGGCGTTGAGGTCGGCCGTAATTAATATGCCGGAGGTTATTTCTATCGGCAGGTTGGAATGGTGACATACTTTGGTAGCACCTTGGGTTAAGGTATGAGTTGGGTTGTTTGTAAAGATTGAATATTCTCTTTCGGGAATTTCATAGATTGGAAATATGACGCCCGTAGTAACTGCTTTTTTTCCGATTTCTTCATTATTAATGAAGAAATCGAAAACATCTTTGATGTCTAGTTGAAATTGATTTAAGTAATCAGCAAGCTGACTTGGATCAAATAGAACTATTCCTGGTTCATACAGTGAAATGTTTGCCACGGTTTTCATAAGTCGCATCCTAAGCCAGATGTTGGGTTGGACCCTTTGCCAAAAACTTTTAAGAAAGCCTCTCTGATTGTAATGTTCTGTGCCAGGATTTCACCTGTTCTTGGTATTTTCAACACTCCTTTCTCAGGGAAGTTTTCATATGCTTTGGAGATTTTGTTAATTATGTCTTTGGACGACCCGTCAAATTTTGTGCTGAAAGAAACGCCTTGTTTACTTATTTCTGCGTGAAATTTTTTGTGTAGTGTGTCGGATCCTTAAATTTTGTTTGTTATCGTCAACCATCGGTTTCCAGAATAGACTTTACAATGGGTTTTTTTCTGGGTTTTTTTTGAAAAATGCAATAGGTAGCTCTTTATTGCATGGTTGTTTGCATGCGAGCTTAATAAGGTTTTGTATATGTTGGAGTAAGTTTCTGAGTTGGTGATTCGATATGTAATATATTCTAGCCATTCAGGGGCGATTTTGCTAAGCGATTCGGTGTGATCAAGTACTGATTGAACATAGTCTGTGGAATTGAAAGACTCTGCCATGCCAATTAGTTCTTTCATTAAGTCAATGTGTTCTGAATCGTCGTTCAGATACGATAAAATCACCGGAATGTATTTATTGTTTTTCGTGAGCGCCATTTTTTTCACAATGCTTGAAAAGCACTGCGCATCGGCTTGAGATTTCAAATTTGAGTGTCTTTTTAGCTCTGAAGTCAACGGCATGGTTTTGTTCTCTGCGGATCTTTATTGAAAATTTCTGGAAATTTTTCTTTGTTTAGAGTTATTACATTTCTAAGTCCTTTCTGGATTTTTCGTGTGTATAGATTTTGGTTTTGATAAATGCATCTAGCATCCCGTATGTCTCTCGCCAAGGCATCGCACGGAGATTCGTTAAGGAAAGGTTTTTTTCCAAAAGAGCGGGTTAATGAATGGCGGCCAGTATTGTTTGGGTAATTATGCTCCATCTGCATGGCTACAGATTCTTTGGGCGGAATTCCGAAATTTTGTTTCATGTACGCAGCTGACGGCATGTGATGTCCTGTTAAATTGTCGCCAGGCGTGCCGGGCAGTTTCCCAAATGTACCTGGTACTCCTTCACCAGGTAACAGCGAGTTCAGCCCCCACGGATCAATCCAACCAATCGGATTCGGCGCGTACTGATAGAGGTTCAGCCCGCCCGCCAACCCAATCGGATCCGTTTGGGTAAACCGCCCCACATCCGGATCAAAAAACCTGAAGGTGTTGTCGTGCAGTCCGGTTTCGCGGTCAAGGTACTGCCCCTGAAAACGCAGGTTCTGCTCACGCCCAGGCTGCCGATCATGCCACTCGTCCCGCGTCCTGCCCCACGCCTGGTACTCGCTGTGCCACACTGTGTGGCCGTCTGTGTTGGTTAGCTGTTCCGGCAGCCCGGCTAGGTTGGTGTATGGAAGTAGAAGATCGCCTCGCTGCCTGGCTTGCCATCGATGCGGGCCAAGGGCTCGTAGCTGCCCGGATCGGCATACACGTACAGGCTGGGCCTGCCGTCCTGCACCTCTTCCAGCAGCCGCAAACCTTGCCAATGAAACAGAGTACGGTTGTTCGGTTCGCTGGCGTCGCCGTTGTACACCTGCTTGCTGATGCGCCGGCCCAGCGGGTCGTAGTTGAAAACGATGCGCTGGACCATTGATCCCTGCTGCTGGTGGATACAGATCAGGCGGTGTTCGGCGTCATACTCGAAACGCTGGATGCGGTTGCTGCCACTGCGCTTTTCGCTCAGCCGCCCAAAACGGTCATAGCGATAACGCTTGTCCTGATACACATGCACGCGGTTGTGCTTGATCAGGCCGTTGACCCGATAGCCGTCGAACAGGTTGCCTGCCGCGTCGTAGTTGAGGCTCTCGATAGACGGCCCCCGGTGCACGTTTTGGATCTGCTCGACCGGGTTATAGCCATAGGCGGCACTGCCTTGATAGGACTTGCCGGTAGATGCTTGGTTGTGAAATCTCCCGATCAGGCTGTCGTCATTGGCCGCCGTGGGTGGACGACTACCGCTTGGGCGTTGGGTCTGGGTGAGTATCTCGGCCACCAGATTGTCGCTAGCGTCATACTGATAGTCCTTTTGCAACAGCGGCAGTACTTCGCGGGCGACCTGCTGGTAGTGCAGCGCCTTCTGGCTGAGGCGGCCATTGCGGTCGTAGCGGGTGCGGGTGTGTAGGGCGCCCTGGGTGCGCAGCACTTCCTCGTGCAGTGCGTCGCGCTTGAAGTCGCTGATTACCCGGCCATTGAGGTTGAGCTGGTGCAGGTGGCCGCTGCCGTAGTACAGGTGTCCTTGCCATCCAGATCAGGCTCGCAGCAGGCGATCATAGGCGTCGTAGCCAAACTCGACGCTGTGGCCGAGGGCATCGACCCGCTGGATCAGCCGGCCACTGCGGTCATAACGCAGGCGGGTGATGTACTGGGCCGGGTCGGTATAGGCGGTCAGCTGGCCAGCGGCGTCGATGTCATAGCGGTCGATTCGGCCGTCCGCTATCGGTGACGCTTAGGGAGAACGCCCGTCGGCTGGCATGCGGGTCCGTTGGCTACATCTAAATTTATTTGGATTAAGTCGATCGGGCTACTTCAACTCAAAATAGCTCTCTATAAAATCATTGAAATTTTTCCATTGAGGCGGAAAATTTCCAACCGTAAAATTTTCAAGAGACTGTCCCAGCGATATTTCTGTGACCGTACCATCATTGATATTGTAAAAGTATCCGAATTCACCCTCAAAGCTATCTAGAGGGATATGTTCTGGTTTTAGGCCGAGGGAGCTTTGTGCACTCTTGATGTTTGACTCAAAGTCAGTATTTTTTGAAAACCAACAAATTTGATATATTTCCTTTCCGTTATGAATGAAGGTCGGGCCGTCTTCAACGTGAAGATAAAACTCACCGAAGTCACTTGACGTCGAGATCCCTAATTTTTTTAGCTCTATTTCGTAATCTGAACTGCTCTCGTCGAACCACCAGCTATTTTTTTTACAAAAGTCTATCAGTTTTTTGGAAAGCATAATTTATCCACATGTTTTGTTTGATTTGGATCTTTTATTGAGGCTTGCGCGTCTGTCTAGTTCTTGTTGCGCACGTGCCTTCCAGTAGGCGGCACGGTCTAAATTGAATGTGTCTCTATTCACTGGATTTGTGGGGTGAGCATTTGGCAAATGCGGATGGAGGGCATTGGAGTTTCGGTATTTAACATGCGTGTCTGACGATAGCTCAAATAGTGATCCAAGCCCGTCTTGTTTTGAGTGATGTAAATTGAGCTGTGAGTATTTTCCATTTTTCACGACGAATGGGCTTCCGCCTTGGGAGGCAATATCTAGGTTTGTTAAATTACCACTGCGAGTATTTATTGGGAGGTTCCAGTCAATGTTCTGTTGGTAGACAATGTGTGTACTCCCTGATGGTGCACTAAAAGTTGAAGAATTAAAAAATCCACTTAATCCAAGTGGGTCAATCCACCCAATCGCGTTCGGCGCATACTGATAGAGGTTCAGCCCTCCCGCCAGCCCAATCGGATCCGGCTGGGTAAACCGTCCCACATCCGGATCATAGAACCTGAAGGTGTTGTAGTGCAGCCCGGTTTCGCGGTCAAGGTACTGCCCCTGAAAACGCAGGTTCTGCTCACGCCCAGGCTGCTGATCATGCCACTCGTTTCGCGTCCTGCCCCACGCCTGGTACTCGCTGTGCCACACCGTGTGGCCGTCTGTGTTGGTTAGCTGTTCCGGCAGCCCGGCTAGGTTGGTATGGAAGTAGAAGATCGCCTCGCTGCCTGGCTTGCCATCGATGCGGGCCAAGGGCTCGTAGCTGCCCGGATCGGCATACACGTACAGGCTGGGCCTGCCGTCCTGCACCTCTTCCAGCAGCCGCAAACCTTGCCAATGAAACAGAGTACGGTTGTTCGGTTCGCTGGCGTCGCCGTTGTACACCTGCTTGCTGATGCGCCGGCCCAGCGGGTCGTAGTTGAAAACGATGCGCTGGACCATTGATCCCTGCTGCTGGTGGATACAGATCAGGCGGTGTTCGGCGTCATACTCGAAACGCTGGATGCGGTTGCTGCCACTGCGCTTTTCGCTCAGCCGCCCAAAACGGTCATAGCGATAACGCTTGTCCTGATACACATGCACGCGGTTGTGCTTGATCAGGCCGTTGACCCGATAGCCGTCGAACAGGTTGCCTGCCGCGTCGTAGTTGAGGCTCTCGATAGACGGCCCCCGGTGCACGTTTTGGATCTGCTCGACCGGGTTATAGCCATAGGCGGCACTGCCTTGATAGGACTTGCCGGTAGATGCTTGGTTGTGAAATCTCCCGATCAGGCTGTCGTCATTGGCCGCCGTGGGTGGACGACTACCGCTTGGGCGTTGGGTCTGGGTGAGTATCTCGGCCACCAGATTGTCGCTAGCGTCATACTGATAGTCCTTTTGCAACAGCGGCAGTACTTCGCGGGCGACCTGCTGGTAGTGCAGCGCCTTCTGGCTGAGGCGGCCATTGCGGTCGTAGCGGGTGCGGGTGTGTAGGGCGCCCTGGGTGCGCAGCACTTCCTCGTGCAATGCGTCGCGCTCGAAGTCACTGATCACGCGGCCATTGAGGTTGAGCTGATGCAGGTGGCCGCTGCCGTAGTACAGGTGGTTGAGCTGGCGCTGGTCGGGCAGGGTCAGGGTTTCCAGGTTACCTAGGGCGTCATAAGCGTATTTCAGTTCTCCGGCGCTGTTGGTCTCGCTGAGCAGTTGGCCGAGGGCGTCGTAGCTATAGTCGAGCCGCTGCTGGTCGCCCTGATTGTCGGTGAAGTTGATCGCCAGCAGGTTGTCGGCCTTGTCGTAGGTGTACTCGGTGACGCCATCGTCGGTGCGTTTTCGGATCAGGCGGCCGAGGGCGTCGCGCTCGAAATGGTGTTGCAACGGCGTGTGGGGTTCGGCGGTGTCTTTGCCGTCCAACTCCGGTTCGGCTAGCGGCGCAGGAATATGGCGAATGCCACTGACATCACCCAGCGGGTTGTACTGGTAAATACGCCCGCTGCCGTCCAGGTCCTGCTGGGCCAGCAGGCAGTCCAGCGTGTCCCACTCGAAGCGATAGCGTTCGTGGTTTTCATTGCTCAGGTGCAGCAGGCGGCCATAGGCGTCGTAGCCAAATTCGACGCCGTGGCCGAGGGCATCGACCCGCTTGATCAGTCGGCCACTGTGGTCGTAGCGCAGGCGGGTGATGCGCTGGGCGGGGTCGGTATAGGTGGTCAACTGGCCGGCGACGTCGATGTCGTAGCGGTCGAGGCGCCCATCAGGGCGCTCGCTTTCGATCAGATAGCCGCGGGCGTCATACCGATAATGAGTGTGCTCGCCACGGGCGTTGACGGTTTCGCTGAGCAGTCCGCGCCGATCATAGCGGTAGTGGGTCTCAGCGTTGGAGCAGTCGCGGTAGCTGAGCAATTGCCCGTGAGCGTTCCAACGCAGGTATTTGTGCTTGTCCAATGGGTCGGTGATGCATTCGACCTGGCCCTGGGCGTTATACCGGTAGTGGGTCTTTCGACCGAGGGGGTCTTGTTCCCAAAGCAGATTGCCCTGGCTGTCGTAACCGAAGCGTTGGGTGCGCCCGGCGCCATCGGTGATGTTCAGTGGCAACGCCCAGTGTCGGGTGTAGCGGATCCGTTCGCAGCGGCCCAGTGGGTCGCGGGTCTCGATCAGGCGACCGAGTTCGTCGTAGCCGTATTGCCATTCGCCGCCTTGCGGGTCGATGCTCTTGAGCAGTTGGCCACTCAGCACGTCTTCCTGCCAACAGTGACCCATGGGGTCGATGTGTTTGTAGATCTCGTAGAAGGGGCCCCAGTAGTAATGGTCCTTGCGACCGAGGCTGTCGGTGACCCGCGTCTCGCCTTTTTCCAGGTCGTATTCGAAGCGGTAGTCTTCGCCATCGCTGCCCCAGTGGCGAATGACTCGCCACTCGTGGTCAGGCTGAGGTTCGAGCAGGGGCGGAAGTTTGCAGGCGCTGCCGTCCGCACGCACTGATTGCGGACGTTGTGCGGGAACTTCGTAGCGTTGCCATTGATACTGCCGAGTCGCCCCGCTGGGGAGGGTGTGGCTGTCGAGGTAGCCCTGCGCCGTGTAGGTGAAGCTACGCAGGACCTGGCCGGTGGCATTGAGCACGTCTTGCAGCTGGCCGCTCAGGGTGTAGCGATAGCTGGCAAGGACTTCGGTGTGTTCGATCTGCGGATTATCGCCAAGCTTGATGTAGAGTCGTTCCACTTGGCTGACCCGTTTCGGGTGCTGTGTGTCATAGCTCAGCCGAACGGTGGTTTTGCTCAAATCGTCGCACATGTAGTGCAGCCGCCCTGTTGGATCGTAGAGAAGCCCCAGCGTATTCAGGTTGCGATCACCGAGCCTGGTCAGGCGTGAGCGTTTCGGGTTGTGCGGGTCGGTTTGGAATACTTGGTAGAGGCCGGTGTAGATGTCCTCGACTACGGTCTGCCCGTCTTCCAGTTGAAAGAACGCCAGCCCGTCCAGCACGCTGACGAAGGCATCACCTGCCTTTAGCCGACCCAGTTCCAGACGGGTGCCTTCTTCGTCGACATAGATCCACAATTCGCCACCCTCGGGATGAGGCACGCGCAGGATCTCCACTTCATAGGGCACGCTCCAGCCCATGCCGAACAGGCCGTCGCGGCGCAGGTCGTTGCTGTCGTAACCTCTGGCCCATTCGATGGGAAGCAGGCCCGGCAAGGTGAAGTCGAGGTCTTCGGGGCCTCCAAGAATTTTGCCGCCGGTTGAGACAAACACAGGGTTGCCCTTGCATCCCCCAATGCGCCACCACGGTTTGGGGCTACCTTTCGGTCGCGGCCGAAGCTTGATTTTGCGCGAAATCAACATACCGGCCACCATGCCGGTGAACTGCGCAATCTTGCTTTTGCCATTGCGGATATCCCGCACGGTCAGTGGCTCGCCACCTATACGAACGTTGGGGGAAACATTGGTATCGTTTTCGATGGCAGCATCGCACGTGGTCTTGTCGCCGGCTCGGGCGGCAGGCTGCCCGTTGATGAAAACCTTGCTGGATCCTTGCGCGATGTAGGCATCGGGCATGGGAGGATGGCGTTCGCAGGTGACCTTATCCTGTTCCGCCGGCTCCGTTCCTGGGGCTGCTGGTGTTGTGACCGGCGTATTGAAGATGTCGTAGATCGCCATGCCCAGGCCGAGCACAGGAAAGAGCATGGGCGCGGCGGTCATCGCCATTGCGCCGACATTATCCAGAAATGACGGTTCTGCCTCCTCTTCGGAAGCGCCCGCGTCGCCACCTCCTGAGCTGCGCCCTGCGGCCCGGGCAGCGGGCTTTCCGTTGATGTGGGTATTTTGCGAGCCGCTTTCAATCTTGCCAAAAGGCTCTGCCGGGAACACGCTGTTGGCGAGAGAATCACACCCGTCGGTGATGGCTTCACCGATGCTCTTTTCGCCTACGGGAATCATGCTGGCACCGCCTACCAGGGCTCCAGCAATCACAGGGACAAGCACTGCCGCCGCACCACCCGTGCCCACAACCGCGACAACGGTGCCGGCGATAGCCGCCGCAACGAGAGCGGTAGCGGCGGCGTAGACCACCGCTTCTGCCAATGCACTCATCAGTTCGGCAGCCAGTGGTGGGTGAAGGATCGCGTCTCCTTCCCTGGCGGCATGTACGTTCTGCGCCATTGATGTGTGCTCCTTGCTGAACGGGCGTGTATGCAAATGGGTTGAGTGACCTGATCAGGCAAAGTGCAGGCTGTCTTTGATCGCGCGCCAATGGCTAATGTCTGCCTCGGTAAGCGCGCTGTGTTTGCTGTAGTTCAGGACCAGCAGGCGTTGTTGCCCAGGCAGTTGGCAGGCCAACTGAAGCTGGTACATGGGCTGATTTGCGTGCGTGAACTGGAGGGCTGCTTCACGGCCTTCGACTTGTTTGTCTTTCCCAATAAAAACGGTTACTGCGTCGGTGCAGGTCAACGCATTAAGCCGTTTGCGCAGCAGGTCAAGTTGAAAGGCGTAGGCATCATCTAACGTCTGATGGGGAGGTAATGCGCTGCGGGCAATAACCAAGGTGGTTTGCCGCTCGCAAAATTGCAGCATGTTCAATGTCGTGTCTTCAGGCATTTCCTCGCCGAGGTCGACGGTGAGGTCCTGGGTCAGGTATTCGGCCATTCAGGTGTTCCTTGTTTGGAGAAATACAGGTCAGTTATCAACGGTCTCATTCCTGCTGAAAGTGGCTATTGGCTTCGTCCAGGAGCGCACTGGCATCTCGCCCGTCAGCGGCAACGGCAGCGGTGCCGCCTTCCACGTTGAGGTCCAACATGCCGTCGGGGGTGTTGATTTGGCCGGACGTCAACCCGGTGATATTGAAGTTCTCGCAGGTGATGTTCAGAGTGCCGTTTGCCTGCAACTCGATCACCGTCTTGCCGCATTTCAGGCGTAAAGCGTTGCCCACTTCGACGGTGTATTCGTTAGCGACGGAGTCACTTTTGTTGCCACCTACTTTCAGCGTGTCATTGGCCTTCACCACCCGCATGCGGGTGCGGCCAACGGTGATGGTCTCGTCCTGGCCCACCTGGCTGCTTCGGTCTGCACCAATCGATTGGGACTGATTGTTCTTGACCACGGTGCTCTGGTCTTTCTGGGCATGGATAAACACTTCCTCCTGGCCCAGCTCATCCTCAAAACGCAGCTCATTGAAACCTTCACCCTTATGGGTGCGGCTCTTGATGGTCATTCGCGTTTTGTGTTTGGGGAGTTGATACGGCGGCAGGTTGGTCTGCCGGTACGCGGTCCCCGTGGCAATCGGCTGGTCGGGATCCCCGTCCAAATAGCTGATCACCAGTTCCTGACCCACACGCGGGATGGCCATGGAGCCCCAGGTCGCCCCGGCCCAGCCCTGGGTGACGCGGATCCAGCAGGAGCTGTGGTCGTTGTTTTTGTCCGAACGATCCCACGGAAACTGCACCTTCACCCGACCCCATTCATCGCAATAGATCTCCTCACCGGGAGGGCCGACCACCGTGGCGATCTGTGGGCCGTCGATGCAGGGTTTGTCCCGCAGCGGCGCCTTCCAATCGGAGGTCCAGCGGATGGCACTGGCTTTCAACGTATAAGAAGTACCGAGGCCGCTACCAAAGGATTCTTCCTGCAAGCTGGTGTGCTGCTTGCCTTCGTGCTTGATGGCGATGGTGCGCCAACGATCATTGAAGTCTTCGCGCGGATGCTCGTTGAGGTCGAACGCCAACCCCGGTTGCAGGCGTTCATCATCGCCTTCCAGATGGGCCAGCTTGGCGTCATTGCGCAGGGCGGCCAGACGCGTCTTGGTGAAGGGCTTACCGGCGATGTCGCGCTTGTAGCGGCCGGGGTAGTCGTAGCGTTCGTAGTCCTTGTGCTGGTTGTTCAGGTCCTGGTCGCCAGTGGCGGTGTGCTGCTGGTTGTAGCGCGGGTGAGTGAAGGTGTAGTCGCGCTGCACCTGGCGTGCAGTACGCACTTGTTCGGTGTAGTGGAAGCGGTTCAACGCCGGCTCTTTGGAGTTGCCGCCACCCATGGGCTGGTAGATCACCGGACAATCGGTGTGAGTGCCGATGGTGCCCAGGCCGCCGACGCGATCGGTAAGGATCAGGGTGTGGCCGTCGGCGCGGTGTTCGAAGGTGTAGAGCAGGCCTTCTTCGGCGGCCAGGCGGGCTATGAAGTCGAGGTCGGTTTCGCCGGCCTGTACGCAGTATTCGCGGGGTTGGTGGTCGAAGCAGATTTCGCTGCGGATGTCGGTCAGCTTCTGCTCGGCCAGCATGCTGGTGATGATGTCGGGTACGGTCTGGCCCTGGAAGATGCGCCAGTTGGAGCGCAGGTCGAAACGCTTCAGCGTCGGCTCGACCACGGCTGTGTAGCGGGTACGGCGAAAGCCGGTGTCGCCCTGTTGGAACAGGCTGACCAGGCCGTGGACGTAGCGCACCGGGGTGTCATCGCGCCAAATGGTGAACACCGTGGCCAGGTCGAGCATGCGGTAGAAGTCGATGGCCGGGTGGTGACTGACCAATTCCAGTTCAAGTTTGAACGGCTGGGACAGGCCTTCTTCAAGGGTGAACGAAACCACTTCGAAGGGATCGCCCCGTAGCGGTTCGAAGGTGTAGCGCAAGTCGCTTTGGCGGGGCATGAAACCTCCTTGTGGTGAGTCCGGATCAGTTGATCAACCAGCTGGCATCGCCGTTTTCCAGGATGCCTTCGTGGTCGGTGCTATCACCGACACGGGCTACGGCTTTGCCGTTGATGACCATTGAGGGCGAGCCGCTGATGATCACGGCACCGCAGCCCAGGGCGTCACCGACGCGGGCGATGGCGCGGCCGTTGACGGTGACGTTGCGCGTGCCGCTTTTGACGGTGGTGGGGCCACATAAAGGGCAATCATGGTCGTGTCCGACCAGAACGACGGCGGGCATAGAGCCTCCTGATAAACATCGAGTCAGGGAATATTCCGCCGCGCAGCTACCTGCACGACGGAACGTGCCGGTTGGCGGTTAAGCCGGTTTACGCCAGTCATCCGAAGCTTCGGTACCCGCCACCACATGGCTCCAACTGACCTTGCGATAGGCCATGCTGGTTTTGATCAACTGGGTGTAGTTGGCGTAGTCGCTGTCTTGGGCGTGGGGCAGGACGGTGTGGATTTCGACGACGGTGGCGTCTTCGAGCTTGGTGGTGAAGAAGTGCTCCTGTTTGCCGTCGCCCGAGGTACGGAACCACTTGACCTCGACGGTTGGCAGCATCTCGCCGGTGGCTAAAGCCTGGTAAAGCAGGGGCGAGGCTTTGCTCAGGGCGCTGGTGAAGGTCAGCGGTTTATGCACGCGCTGGCCGGCGGGCTGTCCGCTTTGCGGGTCGGTAGGCGTGGTGATCAGGTGATCGATTTCCTGGGCGAGGATTTCGTCCTCGTGACCTTCCACATAAACGTTGCCCACCGAGTCCGCGGTGAACGCGCCTTCGGTGATATGACCTTGGTTTTTGCCGTGGATGCTGATGTACGCGGGTGTTGACATGACAAGCTCCTTGTCGCGATCAAATGAACGACCCCATGAGGTCGCGGGTTCTGGCCGATAGGGCCATGGCTTTGCAGGCGCTCGGGATGAGCACGCTGAAAATCGGTTACAGGTTGAGAATCCGCTCCAGGGAGGCGAGCACTTCCTGGGTGATGCTGTTCAAGCGCATTGAGTAGATCGTGTAGGCGACCGTCAGCACGACGGTCGCCAGAGCCCACGGCGTCCACAACGGCCAGGCGCGTTTGATCCGGTAATTGCGCGGTGCGACGTTGGCCAATGGGTCGGTCAGGCGCTTGGGTGTTTCACCCCGTATCGGGCGCAACAGGCCGTGCAGTTGGTTGATGATTTTTTGTATTTCGTCATCGCCCTTGCTATGGGCGCCGTATTTGCCCTTGAGGCCGGAGATCAGGCACTGGTACATGAACTCCAGCACATGTTGGTACCGGGCTGCTTCGGGGATCATGTTGTTCATGACGGTGAAGAACCTCTCACCGCCCTGGGTTTCCTCATGAAACTGGCTGAGCAATGAGCGTTCACTCCAACTGGAGAGCCTGCCCCAGGTGGTGGCCATGACCACCTCGTCCAACAACAGGCACAGGCTGTAGGAGTAGGCCTTGAGCATGCCGGCGTCGTAGTCGAGCTGGCTGACTTCTTCCATGATCGTGGTGATCTGGTTGCTGACGCTTCGGTACAGCGCGGGCACATCGTCGTGCTGGTCCAATCGACGAAGGCGGATCACCAGGCCGATCAGGGGTGTGGCGGCGTCGCACAACGGGTTCCAGGCCAGGCCGCGCATGTCGAATTCGGGGTCTGCGAGCAACGGCTCGGGTTTGGGCTTGGCCGGTTCCTCTACGGCATCGAACGCCTTACTGCTGGTGGCCTGTTGCAGATAGCTGAATATCAGGTTGCCGTCATCTGCTGGGGGCGTGGTTTTGGTGGGCATGGACTCACTCATCTTTCTCACTCCTGATCGCCCAGAACTGCAACTCCAGCTCCGGGAATTCGCCGGCGATATGGAAGCCAAACCCGCTGCCGCTGCTCAGGCTTTGCCAAGTGGGGTGATGGCGGTCGAGTTCGAAGTAGCTGAAACCGGCATGGAACGGCAGGTGCCGTGGCGCCACCGGCAGCGGCAGCAGCGCAATGCCCGGCAATTGCAGGCTGACCAGTTGTTCCAAACCTTCGGTGGAGCTGATCTTGATCTGCTTGGGCAGTTGCTGGCGCAGGGTCTCCGCGGGCAGTTCCGCCCGCACGGCGAGGATGAATTCGGCGTTGTCCAGCAGGCGCTTGTCATTCAAGGCCGCGGTGCGTACGCCGTATTGCTGCACCACGATCGGCAGCGACACTGCACGCGGTTGCAGCACGGTGCCCAGGGCACGGCGCAGGGTGTGTTCCAGGAGCTGGAAAGACTCGCGCAGGTTGTCGTGCTGGTACGCCGGGTATTCCTGGGGCAGGTGGCCTTCATCGGTAAAGGTCACCAGTTCGCCGCAGGCCTGGGCCAGTGCGATGTACAGCCGCTCCGGGTGGACCTGGCGTTGGCGAGCCAAGTGCTGGAACAACGGGAACAAGCGGTTGAGGGTTTGCAGCAGATTGAAGTCGGTGACATCGGCCACCCCCGACTGCCCTGGTGAGCCAATGCGCTGGGCCAGGTTCTTGGCGCGCTCGCGCATCAGCCCGGCCACTTCACCCAGGTAGCGGTGCAATGCCGGCACGGATTGCAAGGACAGGCTGGTGGGGTAGAAATGCTCGTCCATCACCAGGCTGCCATCGGGGCGCTTGTCTTTGATCCTGCCAATGGCGATGCCGGTGAAGGCACTACGGTCGCTGCGTTCGAGCATCAGTTGCAGGTTGGGCACGGCCAGGTCCATGCCCACCTGGTCGCCGTCATCACTGTGGGTATCACGGATTTCTTCACGCCGAGCGATATAGCGGCTATTGCCGTAGCGGTCGGGCCAACGCACTTCGAGGGCGCCGTTGGACCGCAGCGGCAGGGTCAGGTAGACGATCTGGTTGACTGCGCTGCTGTCGGCAATTTCCAGCGGGGCAGGCGGCGCCAGGTCGCGGGGAATATCAAAGACACTGCCGTCGGGCATGATTCCACATGCCTTGGTAAGGGCGACCTTGCCGAAGCTCAAATATTCGCTGTTCAACTCCAGTTCGCTGAAGCCATAGAGGGCGTCGTTCAGGCTGTGCACACGCTGATGCACGGCGGCCTCGGCGGCGCGGGCCTGTTGCTGGAAGTGTTGGGGTTTGACGAACAAACCTTCATGCCAGATGACGGGGTTGCGTGAACTCATCGGTAATTACTCTGCGCAAAAGCGGCTGAAAATGACGTCATCGGGTTTCTCCCTTGAGGCTGACCTGAGCGGCGTCCAACTGCACCAGCACAGCGTACTGCCGGCCCTTGGGCTCGACGCGCAGGTGCTGTTTCCACTGGCTGACATCGGCGCTGTGGTAGTTGGCGATCACTGCGATAAAACGGGTGTCCTCATCCAGGGCGCGCAGGTCGACAAACTTGAATTGGCCGGGCTGGAGCAGGTAGTCGTCGGCGCGGATGTAGGTGCTGCCCAGGGTCTTTTTCATGTCTTCAGCCATGGCCTGGGGGCTGGCGTTGACCAGCAGCGAATCATCAGTCAACTGCAAGACCTTGAAGGCGATCGGCGTGGCGACGTGCTGCAGCGCCGGGTTGCCCCATGGCGTGGTCAGGCTGACACCCTGGGCGTCGTAGTCGCCCAGCAGAGTGTCTTCGAGGGGCGACATCGGCTCTACGGGCGCGGGCTCCAAGCTCAGCGGTGACTGGGCAGGTACGTTTTCGTAAAGGTGGTTGAGCAGGGTTTGCACTTTGTCGGTCAGTGCCTGCGGGTTGCTCGCCTGAACGTTGAGGGTGTAGGGCGCGCGACCCGCGTCTTCATCCGGTGCGGTGCCGGTGCTGATCAGGCGCGGGTTAACGTGGTCGCTGGCGTGCAGGCTCAGGGAGTAGCGGCTGGGTTGCTCGTCGGGGCCGCCGACCGGAATCGACGGGGTCCAGATCACCTGGCCGACCTTGCCGAGCATGGTGCAGCCGCCGAGGGTGAGGCAGGCCAGCAATAAGGTGCCCAGGCGCAGGTTGCTGAGCAGGCTGACGGGTTTCTTGGGTGCAGCCGTGCAAATGCGAGCCAGCGGTTTTGGGGGCGGCGCTTCATTCATCACTCGCAGCGGGTCGCCTTGCTCCGTCAAATTCACGGGTTGGCAAAGGCGTTCGAACTCCGGGCAAGTAGCAGGTCGCGAATCGGGTAGGGGCAGTCCCGGTAAATCCTCCAGGTGCCAGGCTTGCATGCCTTCCGGGTGACCGGCGAATAGCTCATCAAGGGACCGCTGACCCGGGGCGTGCTCACCCAGCTGCACCGCGACCCGGTACGCACCAATCTGCAGCAGGTCGCCATCGTTCAGGCTCACCGCAACGTTGCGCCCCAACGGCAAATCATGGCCATTGGCATAGGTGCTGCCACTGCGGTCGATCACGCAGAAGCGCCCTTCGACAACCCGGATTTCGCAGTGGTTGGGCTGTACGCTGTTGTGGCGATCCTCCAGGCACCAGTCCGCCGCGGCACTGCCGATGCTACCGCCCAGTGGGCCAAACCGGTGAAGGGGCAGATACCCGTGCAGCAACTGCGCAGGATTATTGATAACCAAGGTCAGCTTCATGCGCGCCCCCGAATCCGCACCACGGCGGGATGACGTTGTTCCTGATCTTCGATAAAGCTGGTCCAGCCCAGGTGGGTGCCGCTGTCGCGTTGCAGGTTGAACGGCGGCACGTCCTCTTCGCGCAGCCCCAGTTCCAGGTCGTAGGCGGTGACGTCGCGCAGCAGAAAATCCATCAATTGGCGCAGCCGTCCGAACTGCTCACCGCTGGGCAAGAACTGCCGAAAACGCGCCTGGGTCAGGTTGGGAATCACCAGCGTGAACTTGCTGGCGCGGGTCTTGCTGCGGTCACCCACCACAAAGTCGCTGCCCAGGGTGCCGTTGGCTTTGCCCAACACCATGCGCTGACGCTGCGGCAAGCTCACCGAACGCGCCTCGAATTCACGGATGTACACGCCGTGCAGGTCGAAGCAGTGTTCAACGATGCCGGACACCACTGAAGGCGAGCGGCTGCGGCTGGCGATCAGACCGGCAAAGCTCAACAACCGGCCCCAGGGCAGCGGCGTGGCGCCGCGCAGGTCGTTGTCGTTCAACCCGATCAGGGAAAACACATAACGCGAAAAGCGGTCGCTGGCCTCGGCCTGAAAGCGGATGTAGTAGCGGTACTTGCGCCAACTGTGGTGCAGCAGGCTCAGCAGGCGATGATTGAAAAAGTCCATGAACGCCGGGCGAATCCCACGTTCCTGGGCCTGCTCGTAGGCCAGGCGATCCAGGTAGTAGCCGGGCAGGGGCGAATCGGTACCGTGCAGGCCAAAGAAGCTGGTCTGCAAGCGATAGCGCACTTCGTCGTGGCCGTCTTCCAGGCGTGCGGCCACGACCACGTCGGAGGCCGGAAAGCCCAATCCCGCATGGCTTTGCAGGCGCACACGGCGGCGCGCCGCCGCACTCAAGGGCTGCGCTTCCAGGTCATCGCCATGCAATGCGTGCAGATGCTCCAGCAGACGGTGAAACGAATAGTTCCGCGCGTCGGCCAGCAGCACGTCGGCTAGATCACGGGTTGTCTGCCGGTCAACAGTGGCCATTCGTAGCACTCGTTGTTGGTGGTATTGATCACTTCCAGGCGATGGAAGGAGTTGATGCTCGCGTACAGGGCGAAGAAGTGCGAAAGCACGCTGCCGAACAGGTACAGCTCGCCCTCGCAGAGGAAGACGTTCTGGTCCAGTTTCAGTTGGGTCTGTAAGCCGCGCACCGGTTGACCCTTCATCAGCCAGTCGATGGGAGTGGTCACCGCCTCGTGGATGCCATTGAGGCGCTTGCGGGTGGCGCGGGCCTGTTGCAGGTCGTGCAAGGCGGCGAAGTCATAGGCGCGGATCACCGCCTTGAGCGGCTCGGCCGACAACAGCGACAGGTAGTTCAGCGACAGGTTGGAAATCAGTGTCCAGTGCAGGCTGCTGTCGAGCACCGGCCGGTAGCTGCGCGTCGGAGCAATCAGGTTGGTGTAGGTGGCAAACGACGGCGTGACTTCGGTGGACAGCGACACATCCCCTACGCCCAACATCTGCGGCAGGTCGCGATTGCTGCAGGTCAACTCGATGGACGCTGCTTCATGTTCGCCGATGTACAGGCTTTCATCGCCGCGCACGAAGGCGATGCGATGGCGCAAGCCCTCACGCCCGTGGGATTCCTCGATATGTGTGCGGAAGTACAGTGCCGTGCGGCCCCGCGCGTGTTCGATCTCATGCTGGAACGACTCAAACGGGTTAAAGCGCCGCAACGGATCGCCCTTGCGCTCCTTGTCGGCGGCATCCCAACCGGCCACCTGGTCGACGCTGAAAATCTCGTAAGCCTCAGGCTGACTGCCACTGGGGCTGATACGCCGTTCCAGGCTGCGCCCGTCCAGTGCGATAGGGTTGGCATCGTGGCGGAACAGGTTGACCGCCGGTGCGCAGTACAGGTGCAGGTCGCTGGTACGCAGGCGAATATCAGGCGGCATGGGCCGGCTGAACTGAAACTCGAAACGCAGGCTGGTGGCACTGACATCCGGCCAAATATGCGCCAGACGGTTCAGGCTGAAAAAGTGGAAACGTTGCGGGAACACAAAGTATTCCTGCAGGATGCGGTAGCCATCGAACACATTGCGCGGGTAGGGCAGCAGTGCCTCGTCGGCGGTGAAACCAGGGAAACCAATATCCTTGGCGGACAGGCGATAGCTTTGGTCATTGATCTGTAGCGTGATGCTGTCCAGGTAGTGGGCGAGCCACAGGTACAAGGTCAGCGCGGTGGCGTTATCGCCGCCCAGATGAAAGTCCAACTGATCGCAGGCCATGCTGGTGAGCGGTTGCTCCGTCAACACCTTGAGGTCGATGCGCATCACCGAGGCCTCACGGCTGTGGGCGTCACTGACTTCAAGTAAGGCCAGCGGGTACAGGTTGACGTCGGTGCAGGTGCGGAACTGGCAGGACACGCCGTCCACGGGGTTGGCAAACAGTCGCGTCCCTTTGGGAATCACCTTGCGTTGACTGATCGCATTGGGCAACGGTGAAAAGCGAATGATGGTTGCACTGGGCAAAGGCCGCAGGTAGTTGGGCCAGAGCATCTGCAACAGGGGATGGGTCAGCTCCGGCAAGTCATCGTCGATCCTCATCCCCAGCTTGGCGGTGAGGAAGGCAAAGCCTTCCAGCAGCCGTTCCACGTCCGGGTCGCCGGCCTGGTCGCCGAGAAACTGCGCCAGCTGCGGGTTGTCCTCGGCGAACTCGCGGCCGAGTTCGCGCAGGTAGCGCAACTCCTCGGCAAAGCGTTGTTTCAAGCCCATGGCATCCTCATTTCACGCGGGTGTAGCCGTCGCGGCCATGCATGGCCACCTCGATCTGCACCTGTTCTTCCTTGTGGTTGACCTGTACCTGGCAATCGAGGCGAAAGTTCAGCTCCAACGGCAGGTCAGGGTCTGGCTGATAGCGCACGCCGGTCACTTTGATACGTGGTTCAAACGCCTCCACCGAACGCCGGATATCGGCGCTGATGGCCACCACCAAATCACTGCTGGCCTGGGTGACCCCGTTGAAGTCGCGCAGGCCCAGTTCAGGGCTGCTTTGTGAGCAGCCCTGGCGCGAGTTGAGCACCTGTTCCAAGTGACGCTTGATCGCCTCGACGCGCTGGTGCGCCTGTTCATCCGCGCTGCCAGGGCGGTAGCGCAGTGCATCGGGTTCAAGGCGCTCGAACAGGCTGGAACCACCCACTTACTGGGTATCCAGCCGACCGACCAGAGAGATCTCGAAGTTGGCGCCCATGTACTTGAAGTGCGGGCGAACCGCCAACGAAACCTGGTACCAGCCTGGATTACCCTCAACGTCCTGCACTTCGATTTTCGCGGCGCGCAAGGGGCGACGGCTGCGCACGTCGGTCGACGGGTTTTCCTGGTCGGCGATGTACTGCTTGAGCCAGGTGTTCAGCTCGCGCTCCAGATCCTGGCGCTCCTTCCAACTGCCGATCTGTTCGCGTTGTAGCACCTTGATGTAGTGGGCCAGGCGATTGACGATAAACAGGTACGGCAACTGGGTACCGAGCTTGTAGTTGGTCTGGGCTTCCTGTCCGTCTCGGGTCTTGGGGAAGTTTTTCGGCTTTTGCACCGAGTTGGCCGAGAAGAACGCCGCGTTGTCGCTGTCCTTGCGCATGGTCAGCGGAATGAAACCGGCTTCGGCCAGCTCGAATTCCTTGCGGTCGGAGATCAGCACCTCGGTGGGGATTTTTGCCTGCAACTGGCCGAGGGATTCGTACAAGTGCACCGGTAAGTCGTCCACCGCGCCGCCGGATTGCGGGCCGATGATATTCGGACACCAGCGGTAGCGGGCAAAGCTGTCGGTGATGCGCGAGGCCATCAGGAACGCTGTGTTGCCCCACAGGTAGTTGTCGTGGTTGCCATCGACGGACTCGTCATAACCGAAGCTGCGCGTGGAGTTGTCTTCGTTGCTGTATGGGGTACGCAGCAAGAAGCGCGGCAGAGTCAGGGCCAGGTGGCGGGCGTCTTCGGACTCGCGCAGGCCGCGCCATTTGGTGTGGCGTGGGCCGTCAAAAATATCGCTGATTTCTTTGAGATCAGGCAGGCCCTGGAAACCTTCGAGGTTGAACAGCTCCGGACCTGCCGCCGAGACAAACGGTGCATGGGACATGGCGCCAATGGACGCCACATAGCTGAGCAACTTGATATCCGGCGAGCTGGGGCCAAAGGTGTAGTTGCCGACGATAGCACCCACCGGCTCGCCACCAAACTGGCCGTAGCCGGCAGTGTAGACGTGCTTGTACAAGCCGCTGCGGGTGATGTCGCCGGCGTTGTCGAAGTCGTCGAGCAGCTCCTCTTTGGTGACGTGCAGCATTTCCAGCTTGATGTTCTCGCGAAAATCCGTGCGATCCACCAGCAGCTTCAACCCGCGCCACGACGACTCCAGTTGCTGGAATTGCGGCTGATGTAGAATCACATCCATCTGCTTGCTCAAGGCGCGGTCGATTTCGGCAATCATCTGGTCGACCCGGTGCTTGTTCACCGGTTGCTGGTGATCCCCGCTTTGCAGGATCTCGCTGATGAACGCGGCCACGCCCTGGCGGGCGACCGCGTAGCCTTCCTGCGAGGGCCGGATAGTGGTGTTGGCCAGCAGTTGGTCGAGCAACGACAGCGGTTCGTCAGCCACCACTACTTGGGCGGCGGCGCTTTCCATAGGCATGGGGAATACTCCGTTGAGAAGGGCGTTCAAATCAGTTGTTTGGCGCATCGAGCACCAGGCTCAGTTCACTGGCCAGGCGTTGACGGGCGGTTTCATCGGTCAGCAGGTTCTGCAGGTGTTTGCGAAAGGCGGGGACATTGCCCATAGGGCCCTTGAGCGCAACTAAGGCTTCGCGCAGTTCCAGCAACTTGTTCAATTCAGGCACTTGACGCGCGACGGCGTCTGGGCCGAAGTCATTGATGTTTTTGAATTGAAGTTGCACGTTCAAGTCGGTGTCTTGGTCGTTATTAAGAGCGGACGGAACCGTCATGTTAAGAGTAACTTCGGCTTTGGCCAGTACTTCATTGAACGTGTCTTTGTCGATGCGGATAGCTTGCCGGTCTTCAAGGGCGGTAAGTTCGCCGTGACCTTTGAAGTCACCTGTAACCAATAGCTTCAGGGGGAGTTCTACTTCGGCTTGTTGGTCGCCGGTGGCCGGGACGTACTTGATGTTGATGCGTTCTTTCGGAGCGACAGAACCGTGAGTTTTCGACATGGGAACCATCCTTTTCTAATGTCGGTGTATTAGAAACTGCTGTTTCAAGGTTTGTCATGTAGGACGATGTGGACGCAGTTCGTGGGTGTTGAATGTAAGAAAAATCGTTGTCGCTATTGCTGTAAGTTTTCCTACGTGTTTAGCGGGTGTATCTGAGAGGCGCCTCTTTTTGTTCGCGTTTAACGGCAAGTTATGTGTCTTTTGCTTGCCTGTTTAATCGAACTTGGGCGACGCTTTTAAAGTTAATCAAAAGAACTTCTTTAATTTATGGGGAGGCGCTCATGCGCAACGGATGGCGAGGATGGAAGCGGGGGCTTTGCCTGACGGTCGTGGCTGTAATAGACGTGCAAGCAGCGACCCAAGAGTGTCCTTCCATCGTCTCGCCCTTGAAGCGCCTGGAGTGTTTTGATTTAGCCGCCGGTACGCCCATCCATCACGCACCGGCGGCGCCCCGTGCCGTTGGCCGGGTACTGCCGATTGTCGATCTGGTGCAACGTAATGAAGCCAAGCGCCTGCCTGAGGATCAGCGTTTCCTGCTGTCGTCGTTCCCGGAGCCGGATAACGAGCAGCAATATCGACTGGTCATCTCAGCCCCAGCCTTGGGTGCGTTACCGCCTCGGCCTTATCTGGCGATCAGTTGCGAATCGAAAATATCCCGCCTGCAACTGGTGCTTGAGGAGCCGGCCAAACCCAACAAGATTCGCATCCAGCTGTTCAAGGACGAGCGCCCGGTCTCGGAGGCCTACCAGTGGCAGGTGCTGGACGACGCCGGCCTGGTGGTCGATGCCGGGCGTGGGCTGCAAGCGATTTCGTTGTTGCGCAACATGGGCGGCGGCCAGCGCCTGCGGCTGGAGAGTGACTATCCCCGGCTGCACGGCCTGGTCTTCGACGCCGAAGGGCTGGGCGAGCTGATCGAGCAGGAGCGTCAAGTATGTCGTTGGTGATCGACGTGCCGGCGGACACCGTCAAGCTACTGCTGACGCCCATCGACCCGGAGCAACCAGCCGGCCACTTCGATGTCGAGGACGAAACCTACCAGGCCATCGACCAGGAAATGGTCAAACTCGGCGGCCTGCGTGAAGGCGACATCGACTGGCCGTATATCGATGAGGCCTCCCGTGAATACCTGGCGACCCAATGCAAGCACTGGCGCATTCTCGGCCACCTGCAAGTGGTGTGGCTGCGCACCCGACAATGGGCACGCTGGGCCGATGCGCTGGGCTTGCTGGCCGGCATGGTTGAGCTGTATTGGGACAGTGCCCACCCCAAGCCCGGCCCCACAGGCTACCTGAACAAACGCAAGCAGGTGCAGCGTCTGCTGGGCGACCTGGGGCAGGTGTTGCCGACCCTGGAGCGCAGCAGTTTTGAACCGGCCTATCAAGCTGCCGCGGAACTGGCCCTGGCCAATCTGCAACGGTGTGCCGAAAGCGCCAAGCTGGATTCCGCTGCGTTGGATGTGCTGCAACGGCAGCTGAGCAAATACAGCGAGCCGGTTGCAGCCACTGAGCCCACGCGTGCAACGACCGCCAACGGCGTTCTGGATTCGGCGTTCTTCACCAGTCCCAAACCGCAGGCACCGGGCAATGAGCGCGAACAACGCCGCGCCGTGTTGAACATGGCCGAGCAGATCAATCAACAAGACCCCTACGACCCCACCGGCTATCAATTGCGACGCTTCGGCCTGTGGTCGCATTTGCGCACTGCGCCCCTCATCACCCGCGACCGTCGCACCGAATTGACCGCTGTGCCCAAAGACATCGTCGACGGCTACCAGGACGCGCTGAACCACAACGCCATTGAGCCGAACCTGCTGCTGCGGCTCGAAAAAAGCGTCTGCGCCTCGCCGTACTGGCTACGTGGCAGCTACCTGGCCGCCCAGGTTGCCTCGCGCCTGGCGATGGAAGAAGTGGCCGCCGCCATCCGCCAGACCTGCGAACGTTTCGTCTGCCGCCTGCCGGCCCTGCTGGAGTTGTGCTTCAGCGACGGCACGCCGTTCGTGGATGCACAAACCCAGGCCTGGATCAGCGGCGCCGATCAGGCGCAATCCACCGGCAGCCCGGTGCACGAATACGCCAGCCTGCGCGAGGAACTGACCACCCAACTCAATACCGAAGGCGTCGAAGTGGTGCTGCTGCGCCTGCAGGACCTGCACGCCAGCCATGACGCCCCGCGCCAGCGCAGCTACGCCACGGTGATTGCCGCCGACCTGCTGGCTTCGCGTGGCCTGTCATGGTTGGCGGACGACCTGTACGCCAACATTGCGCGGCTGATGCGCGATACCACGGCGCAGGGCTGGGAGCCGGAGTTGTACCGGAAAGTGGCAGCCATTATCAGCGAGAGTAAGGATTAACCAGCATGGCCCGTCAAAGCGACCTGCGTTACACCTTCGAACCGCTGCGGGGCGATCCCTTCGAAGTGGTCTCGTTCACCCTTGAAGAAGGCCTGTCCCAGCCGTTCAAACTCGAACTGGAGCTGGTTAGTCACCACCCCGCCATCGACTTCTACCGCATGCTCGACCTGGCCGCAGTGTTCACCATTTGGCGCGACGACACCCCGGTGCGCTACGTCCATGGCCTGGTCAGCCTGTTCCAACAGGGCGACACCGGCTTTCGTCGTACCCGCTACACCGCCGTGGTTGAGCCGACCCTGGCGCGTTTCGACCTGCGCTCCAACTGGCGCATCTTCCAGGGCCAGACCGTACCCGACATCATCACCAGCATGCTGGCCGAGCAAAAGCTGACCGACATCCGCAGCGAAATCTGCTTCGAACACCAGCCGCGCGAATATTGCGTGCAGGCCGGCGAAACCGACCTCGACTTCATCGCCCGTCTCGCCGCCGAGGAAGGCCTGCTCTACACCTTCGAACACCGCGCCGACGGTCACACCCTCATCCTCACTGACCGCGTCGGCGGCCTAGGCACCATCGGCACCCACACCGATTGTCCGGTGATCTATCAACCCATGAGTGGCGGCGACGCGTTGGAACCGGCACTGAACCGCTTTCACTACACCGAACAAGTGCGCACCGCCGTGCAAGTGCAGCGCGACTACACCTTCACCCATCCGCGCTACAACCAGCAACACACCGCCACCGGCGATCAGGACCTGAATAACCAGCACAAGGATTACGAACGCTACGACTACCCCGGTCGTTACAAGCGTGATATCGCCGGTAAGCCCTTCACCAAGACGCGTCTGGCCGCCCTGCGCAATGACGCCAAGCTGGCCCACCTGGAGGGCGACGATGAACGCCTGCAACCGGGGTTGGCGTTCGACCTCAACGATCATCCCCGTGAAGACTTCAATGACCGCTGGCGCACCATCGCCATCAAGCACGAAGGCAAACAGCACACCAGCCTGCAAGAAGAATCGTTCGGTAGCGGCCTCGGCACCTCTTACAAGTTGAAAGCCAGCGCCATCCGCTGGACCTCCGAGTGGAAAGCCCCACTGCGCGACAAACCCTGCATCGACGGCCCGCAGATCGCCACGGTGGTCGGCCCTCCCGGTGAGGAGATCTATTGCGATGAATGGGGGCGGGTGAAGGTGCAGTTCCCGTGGGATCGCTCGGACAAAAACAACGACCACAGCTCCTGCTGGATCCGTGTCACCCAAGGCTGGGCCGGAGCGACCTGGGGCTCCATGGCCATCCCGCGTGTGGGTCAGGAGCTGGTGATCAGCTATTTGGACGGGGATCCTGACCAGCCGATCTCCACGGGGACCGCGTACCGCCAGACCAACCTGCCGCCTTACGAACTGCCCAAGCTCAACGCCGTAGCTACGACCAAAAGTCGCGAGTTCAAGGGGACACGAGCCAACGAGTTGCGTATTGACGACACCACCGCGCAAATCAGCGCGGCGCTGATGAGTGATCACGAACATAGTGCGCTGCATCTGGGCTACCTCACTCATCCACGCCACTACGGAGGGGGCCGGCCGAGGGGAGAAGGTTTTGAACTGCGTACGGACGGTCACGGCGCGTTGCGTGCAGCAAAAGGTTTATTGCTGACCGCTGAAGCTCAATTGAAGGCTGGTGCGGGGCAACTGGAACGCCAGCAGGTGATGGAGGTATTGCAAACCGCGCTGACATTGGCCAAACAGTTGGGGACATCTGCCGAAAACGCCCAAGGAATTGCCCAGGATTTGCAGCCGCAAAAATCCCTGACCGATGCAGTGAGTGCGCTGGGGCATGGCAGTAATGATCAAGCCGATGGCACCGGCAATGGCGCACACCCCATCATCGCGTTAAGTGGACCTGCCGGCATCGCTGCTGCGACGTCCCGCACTATCGCCCTGGGCGCAGGCGAGCACATCGACAGCGTGGCGCAACAAAACCAGCAACTCACCGCTGGCAAAAAAGTGGTGATCAATGCAGGCGATGAACTTGGCCTGTTCGCCCAGGGCGGCGACATGCGCCATATCGCCCACAACGGCCAACTGCTGTTGCAGGCCCAGCACAACAGCATTCAGGTGCAGGCGGACCAAAGCGTGGAAATCAGCGCCAGTCAGCAACATGTGCTGGTGGCCGCAGACAAGCACATCACCCTGTTATGCGGCGGGGCCTATATCAAGATGCAGGGTGGCAATATCGAGCTGGGGATGCCCGGCAATTTTACGGTGAAGGCTGCGAACAAGTACTTCATTGACCCAAGCAATGCCGCCACGGAACTCAATAGCTGGCCCAGCACCGCGTTCAACGAACGCTTTCAAACCTTCTTCACCGACGGCAATCCCATCCGCAACCGCGCCTATGCATTGCTTCGCAAGGATGGCGCACGTTTTGAAGGCCGCACCGATGCGCTAGGTTTCGTCACCCTGCAACAGGGCATGACGCTGGAGGGGCTTGTATTGGAATGGCTGGATAACGGAGAACCCTTATGACCGATAACCCCTCGGTGCCTCGTGTTGCGCCCCTGACCTATAACGCTCGGGGTAATCCCGTGCATACCTGGACCATGACACCCAGCAGCATTACCGACCCAGTGCACTGCATATTGCCGCCGGACGGGATTCTGCCGGTGATATTTGTGCCGGGGATTATGGGGTCGAATTTGAAGAGTAAGCCTGAGGAGCAGGAAGGCGAGGAGCCGGGGGAGGAGGGCGTACCTGTCTGGCGGCTGGATGCGGGCTTCATGGGCAAAAATATGTGGCTGGCCCTGAACTGGATCAACAAAAAAGCCGGTATACGACAAAAACTCTTGCACCCGGCCAGGGTGGAAGTCGACAACAAGGGCGCGGTGCCTAAACGCGCTGCCGGTACGGTTCTGGCACAGCCTGGGCTGGACAGGGAAAAGACTCTTCAGGCCCTGAAAACACGCTTTGAAGAACGTGGTTGGGGTGAGGTCAGTGAGACCAGCTATCACGCATTTCTGCTCTGGTTGGAGGAGGCGCTCAATAGCCAATTCCTGCCACACCAATGGCCACAATTCGACATCCGGTCGGAGCACCTGCATACCGTTGCCGTCGAGCCGGGGCCGACTCACATCACTCGGTTAAGACCCGAAGTGCCCATTGGTATGCCCGGACTGGGTGCCAACCTGGCCAGCCAATTGCCGTCGATTCTTTCGGATGAGTTGGTGGCGCGCGCCGGCTATCGAATGCCTGTGCATGCCTGTGGTTATAACTGGCTGGACTCCAATGAACAGGCAGCGTTAAGGCTGGCTGAGCGCATTGACGAACTGATGCATCAATACGGTCGCAACTGTCAGCAGGTGATACTCGTCACTCACTCCATGGGCGGATTGGTAGCGCGACGCTGTGCGCAGTTGCCCGGTATGACCGCCAAAATTGCCGGTGTTGTGCATGGGGTGATGCCCGCCACAGGGGCTCCGGTCGCTTATCGTCGTTGCAAGGTCGGCATGAGCGACGAAGATCCCATTGCCGGTGCAGTGATTGGCCCGACAGGCCAGGAAGTGACCGCCGTTTTTGCGCAGGCACCGGGTGCCCTGCAATTGCTGCCCACCCAAAATTACGTTCCGGGCTGGCTGCGGCTGATTGACGACCAAGGCGTTTCGGCGATGCCGCGCCAGCCCGTGAAAGATCCTTATGAAGAGATCTATTTACGCCGCGACCGTTGGTGGGGATTGCTGCGTGAAGAGTGGTTGGCACCGAAGGATGGTGATGCGATTACGTGGGAAACGTTTGCAGTCAACATTAAAAAAGCAAAAGTCTTTCATCATGATATTAGCGGCTCCTATCACCCCCAAACCTACGTCTACTACGGCAACGACGATAAACACCGCAGTTTCGAATCCATCACCTGGCAAATGCAGCGCGGGTCTCGCCTCAATGGTCCTCACGCCTCACGCCCCGATGCTTTCACCGTGTCCAGCCTGCAGATGCATGAGGTGCGTGATGACGGGCGCAGCCCTGTATATGTCGGCGGACAAGCCGAAGCCGTGCCGCCGCTGCGTGGCGATCCCGATGCGCCGATCAAAACCGTACAGACCAGTTACTGGGAATTGCATTGCCAAATGCAGGACGGCTCCGGCGACGGCACCGTCCCAGTAAGCTCGGGCAGCGCGCCGGTCAAACATGCGCGCAATGGTGAAGTTCGCCAGCAAATCAAGGCCCCCGGTTTCGATCATGAAGCGTCTTACGCCAACCCGTTAACGCAGCAGTTCACCCTCTATTCACTCATCAAAATCGCTGCGAAAGCCAAGAGGCCCCTATGCGTAAGCTGACGTTATTTTTTGCATGCCTGATGCTGGCCTCTCTCAGCGGCTGTGCCGTCTTCAAACAACCCAGCGAACAGGAGAAACAAACCGTGCACGAATTGACAAGCGACAGGCGCACCTGGGCGCTGGGCCGTGGGCTGATCGACCTGCCCGCCAACTGGACGGGGGGCGGAGATGTGAAACTTTATTACGGGCTGGGCGCCGATCATTCATCCGTTGAAGTGCGTGTACTGGGGGAGAGTGTGACGCAAGAACGGTTTGATGCTGCTCTGTACGAGCGGGCGCGACGGATTGCAGCGGTTAAAAACTATAAGAATTCAGATGTATCGATGCTGGTGTCGGCGAAAATTGTCTCACCCAGCGAAAAGTTGCTGCAGTACTACAAGCAAGCAACACGCCGCCAAACATTCGTTCATGAGTCTCATCTGCTGATTGATGACGTCTACGTCATGCTCAGAGCTCAATCCTACGACGGCGATACGAATCCCGTTCAAGCCCAACTGTTAAAGCTGTCCAAAGAAATCTTCAAGGTTACTGCACCGCAGAACGCAGGAGCGGGCTTCGCCTTGGGTCCCATCGTGATCAGAAGCCATCATGATCAGGAAATCGCCAGCTTCAACTTTCGTCCCCCAGCATCGGACGTAGCGCTGAACGTCTACATCAACGCGTTATCACCGGATGATGAAGAACGTCTGCATGTTCGCACTAAAAAAGACACGCAAATATTTCTCGCCGGCGATTATGAACATTTGCGGGCAGGAAAAATCACCCTGGCCGACATGCAAGCCGAAGAATCCCTGATCGGCTTCAGTGACGACACTCACCGCCAAATACTCTTCGTGAGCGAAAATTATCGCGACAATCCCTCACTGAGTCGTCCGGCAATGAGTTTTCGGTTGTCGGCAGGCGGAAAAAAACGCTCCGCCATTGATCCGAATAAACCCAAAGATCTCGTGCGCTGGACACTTCCCAGCTTCGCCAACAAAGGCTACGAACTACCGCTCTGGCAACGCCCGGACCGCCCTCCACGAGCAGAACCCGTCAACCCCTCGCTCACCGACTACGAAGCCATGGCTGTCTGGGACGCGATCCTCAAGTCCGTGCGCATCCGCTACGGCGCGGTCGTGCCCAAGCCAGACCCTTGGGCCTTCTACCGCGGGCCCCATCCTGACGCGGCTGAAAACAAACGCATCCTCGATGAGTTCATCGCCAGCTTTGAGAAGCCCAAATCGGGGCCGGGGGAGGAGGGGTAATGGGGATGCGTCCGCTGACTCTTTTTTGGGCGTGTTTGGTGCTGGGTTCTCTCCCCGGATGTGCAGTTTTCAAACAACCCAGCGAACAGGAGAAAAACAACGTGAGCGAAATGACCACCCATATGCGCACCTGGGCGCTGGGCCGTGGCTTGATCGACCTGCCCGCTAATTGGAGTGGAGGCGGCGATGTGAAGCTGTACTACGGGTTGGGGGCCGACCACTCCTCCGTTGAAGTGCGTGTATTGGGGGAGGGCGTGACGCAAGAGCGGTTTGATGCTGCGCTGGAGGAAAGGGCGCGTCGAATCGCGGTGGTAAAAAACTACAAGCTGTCGGATAGGCCCATGTTGATGTCGGCGAAAAAAGTATCACCGCAAAGTGCGACATTTCAGTATTTCGAGAGCACCGAACTCCCGGATACTTTCGTGCACGAATTTCATCTGCTGATCGATGACGTCTACGTCATGCTCCGCGCTCAGTCTTACAACGGCAACATCGCCCCGGTTGATGCACGTCTTTTAAAACTCTCCAAAGAAATCTTCAAGGTTACTGCACCGCAGAACGCAGGAGCGGGCTTCGCCTTGGGTCCCATCGTGATCAGAAGCCATCATGATCAGGAAATCGCCAGCTTCAACTTTCGTCCCCCAGCATCGGACGTAGCGCTGAACGTCTACATCAACGCGTTATCACCGGATGATGAAGAACGTCTGCATGTTCGCACTAAAAAAGACACGCAAATATTTCTCGCCGGCGATTATGAACATTTGCGGGCAGGAAAAATCACCCTGGCCGACATGCAAGCCGAAGAATCCCTGATCGGCTTCAGTGACGACACTCACCGCCAAATACTCTTCGTGAGCGAAAATTATCGCGACAATCCCTCACTGAGTCGTCCGGCAATGAGTTTTCGGTTGTCGGCAGGCGGAAAAAAACGCTCCGCCATTGATCCGAATAAACCCAAAGATCTCGTGCGCTGGACACTTCCCAGCTTCGCCAACAAAGGCTACGAACTACCGCTCTGGCAACGCCCGGACCGCCCTCCGCGAGCAGAACCCGTCAACCCCTCGCTCACCGACTACGAAGCCATGGCTGTCTGGGACGCGATCCTCAAGTCCGTGCGCATCCGCTACGGCGCGGTCGCGCCCAAGCCCGATCCTTGGTTCAACCCCCGCGGGCCTACCCCCGAAGAGGCGGCCGAAAGTAAACGAATTCTTGATGAATTCATCGCCAGTTTTTCGGAGCGCAAGCCATGACCATGGAAAGGGTGTTGGCGAGAGCAAAGGGGGTCATGTTCATCCTGTCGGTGGGCAACGAACTCTACAAATACGCTAGGAGCGATGCATGAAGACGGTCTGGGGTTACCTCAAACGCTGGGGCATGCCGGTACTGCGCCAATTCAACCAGGCGGTGCCCGTACTGGTGCTGCTGGGCATGGTGTTTTTGTTGATCGCCATCTGGTGGCTGGGCCCGCAGTGGACTTGGCGTGAGCGTCAGCCGCTGAGTGAGTTGGCGATGCGCGTCTCGGCCAGTGTCGTGGTGCTGGTGGTGCCAATGCTGATCTGGGCATGGCGGGTGCGTAATCGTTACCACCGGCTGCAGCTTGAACGCCAACATGAGACGGCGGTGCAAGCCGACCCGTGCCTGCCCTATGTCGAGGCGCAGGAGCGAGCACTGGACCGCAGCCTGGGCAATCTGCTCAACAACATGGAGCGCCGCCGTTCGCTTTATCAACTGCCGTGGTACCTGGTGCTGGGTGAGGAAAATGCCGGTAAGACCAGTTTGATCACCCGATCCAACCAGAGCTTTGCCTTGTCCCATGTGACCAAGGCCGGGGTCAGGGCGCACCAGGAAGAGCAACTGGCTTATCCCGTGGACTGGTGGATCGGTGACGAGGCGGTATTGATCGACCCGCCGGGTGAGTTTCTCAGCCACCCGGAGCCAACGGCTGACAGCGTTGCGCCGCAGGGCAAAGTCAAACCGGTATTGCCGGCCGGCACCCACCCGCGCCTGTGGCGGCACCTGCTCGACTGGTTGGCGCGCAACCGCAGCCGGCGGGCACTCAACGGGGTGGTGTTGGTAATCGATGTGCAGGCCTTGTTGGCGCAACGTCCCGAACAGCGCAAGGCCCACGCCAACCTTCTGCGTACCCGGCTGTTTGAGCTGACCCGGCAACTGGGCACGCGCTTGCCGGTGTACGTGACGCTGAGCAAGTTCGACCTGCTGGAAGGTTTCGAAGAGTTCTTCGCACGGTTGTCGCGCAATGGGCGCGAAGACCTGTTGGGCTTCACCTTCAGCCTGGACGCGGTGGATGATTTCGATGCCTGGCTGGCGGAATTGACGCGCCAATATCAAACCTTTGTCGCCTGCCTCAGTGAACAGATTTTCGACGGCGTCAAGACGTCATCCGGACTGACCGAGCGCGATCGCTTGCAGGCGCTGGTGCAGCAGATGGCGGGCCTACGCCCGGCACTGTTCGGCTTCCTCAGCGAAATGCTCGGCAGTGACCGTTTCACCACCCCGGCCCTGGTGCGCGGCCTGTATTTTTCCTCGGTCTTGCAGCAAGGCACCCTGAGCAATGCCTTTGTCAAAGAAGCAGGGCAGGCGTATCAACTGCCGCCACCGCCCCTCGAGGTCAAGCCTGCCGGTGGCACGGCGATCTACTTTGCCCAGCTACTGTTCCAGCGGGTGATCTACCCCGAAGCGGGCCTGGCCGGCGACAACATCAAGGTGGCCCGCAACAAGCGGCGGCTGCTGATCGCCGGGTTCAGCGTCGCCTCCCTGGGCTGTCTGGTAGTCATCGGAACTTGGCAGTTTTACTTCAACATCAACCGCGACAAGGCGGCCAGCGTCTTGGCCAAGAGCCAGGACTTCAGTGGGCGGGACATCGACGCCAGGGTCGACACCACCGGTCGCAACCTGCTGGTGCCGTTGGACCAGATCCGCGATGCGGTACTGGTGTACGGCGACTACCGTGAAGCCTGGCCGCTGCTGTCGGATATGGGCCTGTATCAGGGTAGGGCGATTGGCCCGACGGTGGATGAGGCCTATCTGAATCTGCTGTCCAAACGCTTTCTGCCGGCGATTGCCAGCGGTGTATTGGACGCCATCAACACCGCGCCTGTGGGCAGCAATCAACAACTGGCGGCCTTGCGCGTCTATCGCATGCTCGAAGAGCGCCAAAATCGCCGCCCGGCCATTGTCGAAGAGTGGGTCGCCAAGCAGTGGCAGCGCGCCTATCCGGGCCAGGGCCAGTTGCAGGCCGACTTGATGGGGCACCTGGGCTACGCGCTGAAATACGCCGACGCCGACCTGCCGCACTACCGAGAGCGCATCACCCAGGTGCAACAGCAATTGCGCCAGTTGCCCATGGCCGAACGGGTCTACATGAGCCTCAAACAGGATGCTCTGGAGCGCCTGCATCGCCCGCTGGACCTGCGCAACGAGGTCGGCCCGGCGTTCGATATCGTCTACCGCCCGCTCAACACCGATCAAGAGGGCAGCGGCCTGCAGTTGCCGCCGCTACTCACCGCCAAGGGCTTCAAGGACTACTTCGAGCCCGGCACCGAGGGCATCATCGAACTGGCCATGATCGACCAATGGGTGCTCGGCGAACGACAACGCCTGGACTACTCCGACGAAGACCGCAAAGTGCTGACCCAGCGGATTCGTGCCCTGTATAGCGCCGACTACGTGGACAGCTGGCGACGCGCACTGAATCAGTTCGCGGTCACCGATTTCGACGACCTCAGTCACGGCGTGGCGGTTCTGGAACAAGTCACCGGCCCGGCCGCACCGCTACGACGGTTGCTGGAAACCCTGCGCGACAATAGCGTGATCTACCCGGCCGTGCCCTTGGTTGAAGGGCAAGCGCCGCTCAAGCTGGACAAGGTGCCAGAGGGGCAACAACAGGCAGCAGGGATTCGGCGCGCATTCTCCAGTCTTTCAGAGCTGATCACCGCACGAGGCGAGCAGCCGTCTTACTACGAAGAAACCCTGCGCTCGGTCAGCGCCGTCTACGACTATGCCAAAGCCGTGCACGACAACCCCGACCCCGGCAAGGCGGCGCTGAAAACCGTACTCAACCGCTTCTCCCTGGACGGTACTGACCCGATCGCCAACCTGCAACGTGTCGCCGTGGGCCTGCCTGAACCACTGAACCAGCAGGTCAAAAAACTCGCCGACCAGACCTCACAGGTACTGGTGATTGCCGCCTTGCGCGAACTGGAAAAACGCTGGGACAGTGAAATCTACAGCTTCTACCGCGACCGCCTGGCAGGCCGTTATCCGTTCAAGGCCAGCGGCGAGGACGCCTCGCTGGAAGACTTCGAAGCCTTCTTCGGCCCACAAGGGCGCCTGCAGCAGTTCCACGATCAGTACCTGAATGTGTTCCTCAAGGACAACCTCGACGCCCTGTACTCCGACAGCCTCGGCGGCTACCTGGTGCGCAGCGACGTGCTGGAACAACTCAAGAAGGTCGAACGCATCCGCGACACCTTCTTCAACCACCGCGGCCACCTGGCAGTGCAACTCACCATCGAACCCCTGGCCCTGAGCGCAACGCGCCTGAGCAGCATGCTCAGCGTCGACGGCCAACTGATCCCTTACCAGCACGGCGCGCCGCAAAGCACGGGGCTGGTGTGGCCCAACAGCCTGGGCAATACCAATGGCAGCCAACTGACCCTGGTGCACAGCACCGGCAACACCGCCAGCATGAGCTATCGCGGGCCGTGGTCGTTGTTCCGGCTGCTGAGTCGTGGACACCTCAATGGACGAACCGACACCAGCGTGGACCTGACCTTTGCCGTCGCTGATGGGTTGATGCGCTATCGGATTGGGGCGGAGAAGGCCAACAACCCGATTACCCAGCGCAGTTTTGAAGGGTTTGTGCTGCCGAGGACGTTGCTGGAAGAGCGGCAAGAGAGACAGGGTCACCGGCAGCGTTACACAACGGTGAGGGATCTCAATGTGGCGACTGAGGCCACTCCTGGAACCGCTGAGACTAATTGACAACGAGCGTAATAGGACACTTTGTATGGCAATCAGGCTACAACTACTGACCGAAGACCCCAGAGAAATTGAGTGGGTCGAGCGTTACTGGGCGATGGATGAGTCAGGGCAATTCCTCGAAAAAGTCAGTGCATTGAACGATGTTATGGACATGCCTCAGGGCGTTACGCTTGCCGGCTTCGTACGGCAGCGTTGCAGGGCTTTTGATGAAAACCAAGTGTGTCCTCAATGCGGGGAGTTGGTTGAAATTCGAATTCGCTCCGAGGCTAAGAAAGCCGCCCTGCGCTCTACCAGGCTCTGCACGCGTTGTCAGGAGGAACGAGATGCCATAGCGCTGGAGGCTGAAAAAGCGAAAATGGCGGAGCTTGAAAGGCGTCTCGCAACCTATCGTCACGGGCAGCTTTGCAGAGTGGTGGATTACACTGAGGTACCGGATGCACAGGTATTGCTTTTGTTGGCGTTGGATCGCGCGGTTACGCCGAGGCTGGCCAATGGTGGTTTTACCTTAGGTGATTGTCGTGGGCTGGCCCCTCAATATGTCAGCGAGTTTGTAAGTCAACTGAGCGAAGCGGGCTTGATCTTCATGGACCCCGATAAAGCCAAGCCAGGTACCTATTATTGGCGAGATGACGAGATTTGGTTCAATAGTGCGCAGGTGGTCTATTGCCTGGCGCCCAATACAATCGATGGACGCTGGGAAGAGGTCATCCGCACCCTTGCGCAGAGGGTATACACCGATGCCGAGGGGCTTTTCGGACTATGGCTCGATTACTCTGTCGCGGATGTGATGGGCTATTTGGGTGACCAATGTGAGCTGTATAACCATGTACTTGCTGAGCAAGAGTGGGACGAAATCAAAAGTACCCTGCGTTCTGCCTTGCAAACCTACAGTGTCGCCCAGCTCTGGTCTGTGGTTTGGAAGGTCGTGAAGGACGCAGCTAGTTTGGCGAACCGAGAGTATTACAACCGCCAAAAAGCCGCAGCGACTATTCCCGGAAAGATTCGACGGCACTTGGAGAAGGTCCAGCGTGAGTCGATTGAGCTCAAATCCTGGAACCGTCCGGAGTGTCAGCCGGTGGGCACCCTGGGTATGTTGCTGGGCGAGCTGTTTGACATTGACGAATGTGCCAGCGGCTTAACTGCCGTCTCCCGCATTGCCAAATGGACAGGCAAGGCGTGTTCGGCGAGTGCCGAGGCCGAGCTTTATACGCCGATACGCGAGCTGATGACCGATGCATTGGCGCTTGATGTCGGAGCCTCCGTCATGCTGCGCTTCGCGGACCTGATCCGTGCAGGTCATGATGTGCGTTTCGCGGTTGAGGAAATTGGCGGGTCCCTGAGAGGGTGAGCGCGGTTTGCAGGTGGTTGTCATGAACTTTCGGGGCCTGGGCTTTTACGCCATCTGCGTGTTTTATCTATTGAACGTAAACGCCGACCAGTGGTTGTCGGCGTTTTTTTGGGCGAAATGTACCCCATCACTTCAATGGCCCCACCACCTGCCGATACCTCTCCACCCCCTGCGGCGTCTCCCGCACCAAACTGATCTCCAACCCCAACGGATCCTCGCGCCGATTCCCGCTCAACTGCCGCCAGCCCTTATCCGCCTCCCACACCCGCACCTGCAGGTCACGGACCCCGCTCAACACCACCACCCCATCCTTCGCCGCCGGCAGCGGATAGCGATCCCGCGCGGGTGCGGCAGCGCGATACAAACTGTCGCCCTTGAGCCACCAGCGCACCCGTTGCAGGCCATCGCCGGCGACGGGCGCGCTGCGAATGATGTCCAGCCGAAAGCCTTTGCTGTCGGAACTGCGCACGGTGACCGCCGCCAGTCCATCGAGCTTTTCTGCACTGTTCTTTGAGGGCTCCGGGGCGTTCAGTTCGACGCCGGCGCGCAGGCTGATGTCGCGCTGCAGTTGGTTGAGGGCGCGCAGCAGCACTTCGGTCTGTTCGCTGCTCGCCTGCAGGTGCTGGTCGGCGCGGGTGACGCTGTCCAGCCCGCGCCAGGCGATCACGCTGACTACGGCCATGAGCATGATCGCGACCATCACTTCGATCAGGGTGAAGCCTTGTTCGGAGCGCTTCATGGCTGGCTCACCACGCGCATCAAGCCGGCGGTGTCGCGTTGCAGGCTGAGGCTGTGTTGGCCGTCGGACAGCACGATGCGCACGGGTGGGTTGATCCATTCGGCGTCGAGCACCAGGGTTTGCCGGGGTTCGATATTGATGTGCATCGGCGTGCTTTCCCACAGGCGCGGGCGCAGTTGGGTGTCGCCCTGGAACGCTTCGACGCCGCTGCCATCGTCGGTGCGGCGGTTGAAGCGAAAGCCCTTTGCGTCGGCGCGCCAGGTGATCGGGCGGCCGTCCGCGCGGGCTTCGGCCTGGGCCACTTGCAGCAGTTGGCTCAGGCGCTCGGCGTCCTTGCGCAGCAGGTGCAGCGGGTCGGGCTTGATGGTCAGGCTGATGGCGGCGCTGGCAATGCCGATGATCACCAGCACCACCATCAACTCGATCAGGGTGAAGCCTTGCTGTTTCATCGGTAGGCCCCTCGAAAGCTGGTGAGCTTGTGAAATAAAAACGTGCGAATTGGCCTGTAGGCTGGTGCCATGGACAAACAGGAGGTCCTTCCCATGGCATTCACCCTGCGTTTCTCACCGGCCCACGGTGTGCAGATCGTGGCGTTGCTGGCGGCATTGGCCGGTGTGGCGGTCTGGACGCCGCTGCTGCTGACGTCCGCCGAGTCCCATACGCCCCAGGCTGCGCCCCAGGTGCTGGCGGCGCGCAGCGATAACCCGGCGCTGCAATGGTTTTCCAATTCGCCGGCGGCGTTGCAGGTCAAGGTCTCTGGGGTGCTGGCCGGGGCGCGCGGTGCGGTGGCGATCCTCAGTCTCAATGACGGCCCGCCGCGCAGTTTCCTGCTGGGCGAGCGCCTCAGCCCTGGCGTGCGGCTCACAGCCATCGAAGGCGACGGGGTCGAGATCGAGCGCGGCGGCGAGAAGCTGCGCGTCAACCTCGACAAGTTGCCCGATGGGCCGGCCTTGCCGCGGCTCACTCGGCCCTGACCTGTGTCTCCACGCGGGCCAGCGGCGGCGCCTCGCGGCTGGCGTCGAGCACCTGCACGTTGACTTGAAACAGGCGGCCATCGCGGCTGATGGTCTGCTCGCACCGCAGTTTCAAGCGCCCCTGGTCACAGCTGAAGGTCTTTGTGCCGTCGCGCAAATGCCCCTCCAGGCGCAACTCCGCCAGGCGACTCTGCGCCGCCAGCAACCCCATGGATTTGTCCCGCAGCAGGCCGTTGCCCTGGGTCATCAACCCGGCCACGCGGATGGCGGCGGCCATCGCCACAGCGATAATCGCCAGCGCCACCAGCACCTCGATCAGGGTAAAACCTTGCTCCTTGCGACGGCCGTACATGGGGTTCTCAAAGCCGGGAAACAGGCCCGCAGACTAGCGCCGGCAGTTGACC
>Ga0213824_1000323_pt1 | contig 39857 bp, 40 predicted proteins | sample MC6MC0906MG_FD_179892 | JGI IMG/M metagenome (GOLD analysis project Ga0213824, IMG submission 179892) | Enriched soil aggregate microbial communities from Iowa State University, Ames, United States - MC6-MC0906-MG | ecosystem: Environmental > Terrestrial > Soil > Unclassified | place: USA: Iowa...
ACACACTCATCCCTAGGAAAGGGACGAATGTGTTTTCGTGGTTCCACCCTTGTTCCAACCTAGACTTATTTTCTTCTAGATTGCTCAAGTTCAGATAACGGCTGATACCGTCAATAATTACTAGATTGCTCGTTCACTATTGAAGTTCAAAGGTGGTAAGATCATTTCTCGTGTTAGGAAGCTCGCACCCTTGGCTTCCCTCTCTGTAAACCGTAAAAATGATTTCATGTCCTTATCATTACTTTTTCGTTCATGTTTATTTGTTAATTCATTATACTCGCATAAAAAACAAAATCAATATATTTTTTAATTATTTTAAATTTTCAATCTAAGATAATAAAAAAAACACACTCATCCCTAGGAAAGGGACGAATGTGTTTTCGTGGTTCCACCCTTGTTCCAACCTAGACTTATTTTCTTCTAGATTGCTCAAGCTCAGATAACGGCTGATCCCGTCAATAATTAATAGATTACTCGTTCACTATTGAAGTTCAAAGGTGGTAAAACCATTTCTCGTGTTAGGAAGCTCACACCCTTGACTTCCCTCTCTGTAAACCGTAAAAATGATTTCGTGTCCTTATCGTCACTTTTTCGTTCATGTCTATTTGTTAACTTATTATAGTTATCAATTTTTTAAAAAGCAAGCCTATTTTTACTAATTTTTTTCAAGATCATTTTTTATTATATTTCACAATAACATTTTACAACTGCCGCTTGATTTACCTGTCTTGTAATTTTTCCAGTTTGTAAATCAACGGTTCATATATAAACATCCCATTCTAAAATGCGTAGATATCCACCTTACAAAACTATATTAATAAAGTTTCTTAATACAATCTTTTCGTATAACTTTCTTCTAAAGAACGTGCAACATCTTCTTCTGAAGTATTCACTTTCGCATGCTCCAGCAACATTTTTGCTGCTGAAGGTAACTCTTTTTTATTTAACCAAGATTCTGGATCCCACATCTTAGAACGAATAAACGCTTTTGCACAATGAATATAACACTCTTCTATTTCAACAACAATTCCAAGCAACGGATTACGTCCATTCGCCTGCATTTCTTTCAAAACTTCTTCATCGTTTGTAATATATGCTCGGCCATTTATTCGGAGTGTCTCCCCAAGACCTGGAATAAAAAAGATTAATCCTACACGTGGATTTGAAATAATATTCAAAATGGAGTCTATACGACGATTGCCTGGTCTTTCTGGAATGATAATTTTATTATTATTTAATACATGTACAAATCCAGGTGCATCTCCTCTCGGCGAGGCGTCACACTCTCCCAATTTATTTGCAGTAGATAATACTAGAAAAGGAGATTTAGACAGAAAATCTACGCAATGGTGGTCTAATGATGAAATAACTTTTTTCAAAGCCCGTTCACTTGGTTGCCCCAATATTTGTCGTAATTCTTCCTCAGTTGAAATTATTGATTTTATTTCCTTACTCTCTATCTTCACTAATAATCACTCCTTTTTCTTTATTTTCCCAAAATTCAATACAAATATTGTATAATAAAATTTGCAGAAAGGGGAATTAAAATGACAGAGTGGTTAACAATATTTGATCCTGAAAGAAATACACTTGGAAAGAAATTACGTGATGACGTGCATCGTGATGGTGATTGGCACGAAACATTTCATTGCTGGTTTGTAGAAAAAGATGCTGAGGATATGTTCTTATATTTCCAATTACGCTCTAAAAATAAAAAAGAAGCTCCGGGTATATGGGATATTACATCCGCCGGACATATTATGCATGATGAAGATGTACTAATTGGCGGTCTACGTGAAATTGAGGAAGAACTGGGTCTTTCCTTCCAAACGACTGATTTAACATACAAAGGAATCTATAAAATAGATTATGAAATTTCAAACCTTACTGATCGTGAGTTTTGTCATATGTATTTCCACAATATAATAAAACCACTTCCATTTGCACCAGGTGAAGAAGTAGACGATGTGATGAAAGTACATGCAACTGCTTTTCTACAACTATTAAAAAGAGATATTTCATCTATAACGACTATTTCTGTTTTAAACAGTAAACCGATAACGATAACATTTGAAGATATTTATCCGTATGACCTTGAATACTATGAATTTGTTGTCAAACAAGGAAAAGAATTGCTAAAAAATAATAGTTTGTAATTAAAATAGGACTCCCAGCTTAGATTGCCTGGGAGTCCTATTTTAATTATCATTATTGTTCAAGTGTCTTCAATCTTTTCTCTACTCGGATAAATAAGCGAATGATTAGTACCAGCATAACAATCATAATCGCTATCATTGTATGTGGATATCTAAACAGTATACTAATAACACTTCCAATTAACATCATAATGAATCCATTTTGTTTCATCACTTCTGCACTATACTTGTTACCCGCATCCCATAATTCCTTATTTTTCATAGATCGTTTCGTCCGATAACCATATGCTGCGTTAATATCCGTCGGTGGATTTTTTTGAAGAATAAGTGCCGCAAGTATAAATATAATACCAATCAATATACTCATTCCTATGTTTACTAGTGCATCCATCAATTATATCCCCCCTAACTTACACTTTCATTATACGGTATAATCCTAAATTTTCCAATTGATGTCATGTTTGTTTATTTTCTTTCTTTCGATGTCTGGAACATACTTGGAAGTGTTACAAAACGTGCTCCTTTCGTTTTCAACTGCGGAATGATTCTGTCTAGTGCATCTACAGATCCTTGCAAATGCCCGCCTGGAGTTGAATGCTGAAGTATTACACTACCAGGAAATGAATTCCCTAACACATTATTTGTAATCGTATCAGCAGTTACACCCTTCCAATCAACCGTATCGACACTCCACTGTACAATCATAAAATTTTGCTCCGTCGCCCACTTTAATTGGTTTTCAAGTATTTCACCATATGGTGGACGTATAAATTTCGGTGCATAACCAGCTAAACGATTTAATATTTCTTCCGTTTTTATAATTTGATTACGGTACTCAGCCTCATTTACTTTCGCTAAATTCGGATGATTGTACGTATGATTACCAATTACATGCCCTTCATTAGCGATACGCTTTACTACATTCGGAAACTTTTCTGCATTTTCACCAAGTAGGAAAAAAGTAGCTTTTACATTATGTTTTTTTAACTTATCTAATATTTTTGGCGTGAAAACTAAATCTGGTCCATCATCAAATGTAAGAGCAACTTCCGCTTTATTATATGGTCCTGAAAATGCATACGCATATTTTTCAACCCATGAAAAAGGTGTCCATGACCCCCGATCCTCTTCCTTCACTTTGACTTGATTATTTTGCGGAACATTTAATACATACGGCACTGCGTCTATATAGTTTCCATAATAAAATGAATTATATGGCATATAAGCATACGAAACATTTCGTTCTAGTCCCCATTGATATGGAACGAACATTTCTGGTGCGTAAAAATAATACATGATAAAAACCTCCCTAAAGTTTCATATGTGATTCATCTGTACTTTGTTAGAGAAATTCCTATTCATGAACAAAAATAAGACTGTCCGTAATTAGGACAGTCTTACTGCTTTATACAATTAATAAAGTGAAACTTTAATCAGTGGGGGTTTTACTGCCCGTTTATGCGAGATAAATCGATGTACTATCTTTCGGCAAAACTTTCACATGTTTTAAATAGTTCGTCACTTTATCATCATCATCTTGCGGATATTGATATCCATAAACGTTAGCAATTTCGTTCGCTACTTCCCTAAATAAATCACCCATTACAAAGAATGACTCCCATATGTTTTCATATTCTGCATTAGAAAATGTTCTTTTAAATTGCTCCCACATACCTTTTTCAATATATTGCTCGAAATGCTTCCCAAACTTTCCTGTATTAACTGTAAAGTCTGTTTCCATACCAATATGCCATTCTAGCATTACGATTAACATATCTCGCATTGGGCCTTCAAGTATTCCTTTCGCATAAGAAAGTTCCTCGCGCCACAATCCTTTTCCTACATTTGTACTGCACCACCAAAATTCATTACAGCAATCTAAAAACTCTTTTTCTGTAGGCTTTTGTATTAAGTAATCCCTATCGCTTGCTGGTGGGAATTCTTCAATGCAATTATCTTTATCTAGAAGCAGTTTACTTAAACTATCTTGACCAACGAATTTATCTATCAAATCAACTGGAACTAGCGTTAAATCGATTCGGTTCCCATCCATAAACTGCATTAAATACGGAAATTTCCCGTCTTCATCTGCTGGAACTAACGACATTTCTTCCGGCATTTGTACAATCATTATTTCTCCAAATCTATGAATCCAATTATGATTAGACGTAAAAGATTGTATATCATTTACAACATAAATAATATCATAGTCTTGAAAACAATCTTTTTTCACATTTGGATTTACACGTGATCCATTCATGATGACAGCCCGAATTCTTTCATCCTCTTTTGCTGTATTAATAATTAAGTCTAGCATTTCTTTTTCAGTTCTCATCTGTTCCTAACCTCCAATTTTTATATAAACTTATATTTTTATGTATGTTGGAGGTCCACGAGCTAACTGTGTTGCACACGATACATGTTATAATTTTTGAAATTTCTTTTTCATCCCTTTTACCTCCTCACATCACTCTTTTACGACTGCCATTACAAACCCATCGTATCCTTTACTTCCAACAGTTTGAAGCGCGGTAGCACTTACACGCGGCTCTGCAGCTATTAATTCATAGAAGCGACGTATTCCTTGTACACGAGGGTCGTTACTCGTATTGTCAATAACTTCTCCTTCACGTACTACGTTATCCCCAATAATTACAGTACCAGGGCGTGATAGTTTCAGTGCCCATTCAAAATAGCTAGGGTTATTTTGTTTATCAGCGTCTATGAAAATAAAATCAAATGGTTCATAATTCTCATTTTCGATTTGCTGTAAAGAATCTAAAGCTAATCCTACTCGTACTTCAATTTTATCATTCAAATTGGCACGCTCAATATTGTTACGTGCAATTTCTGCATGTTTTTCATTTGCTTCCAATGTAACAACTCGGCCTCCAGATGGCAATCCCCTTGCAAGCCATATCGTGCTATATCCACCTAGAGTACCAATTTCTAAAATGTTACGAGTTCCTTGAATTTGTACTAATAGTTGTAAAAACTTCCCTTGCGTTGACGATACATCATGTGCTGGTAAATTAGCTGCAGCGTTTGCTTGAAGAACTTCTTCTAATGTAGAATCTTTCGGTATTAATACATCACTCACATATTGATCAACAGCCGTCCATTTCTCAATCGTACTCATGTAAATACCATCCCCTTCAATTTCTCAATGCTTTTCTATCATTCACTTTCGATTATACCGAAAATTTTGTCTCATATACAAAATAAAGAAGAGACATCTTCTCAATTACAGAGTAGATATCCCTTCCTTATTTTCATTTAATTTATCCCTTACGGATTAGTAGACCAAAGTCCTGCTGATTTAATAAATGTACGTTTATTTAATTTCAGCTGCGCTACGATAAACTCTGCAATATCTTCTGCTTGCATTACTTTATCAGGATTTCCATCAGTTAATCCTAAATCTACAGCCATATCAGTTGCTACTGTACTTGGTGTTAAAGCTGTTACACGAATGTTATGTTTACGAACTTCCATTGCTAACGATTCTGTTAAGCCAAGAACACCAAATTTAGAAGCACTATATGCACTTGTTACTGGTGCACCTTTTTGTCCTGCTGTAGATGAAATATTAATAATATCACCAGATTGTTGTTCAATCATGCTAGGTAAAGCTGCACGAGTTGCATAGTAGACACCCATTAAGTTTACTTGAATGATTTTTTCCCAATCAGCAACTTCTAGTTCTAAAAACTTACCGAACTTAGAAATACCAGCGTTATTAATTAAAATATCGATAGATCCTAATCCAGCTTTTAACGTTTCAATTGCAGTCGTTACTTCTTCATATGAAGATACATCCGCAGTCGCAATAACAGCTTTTACGCCTTCTGCTTCCACTTCTTTCGCAACTGCTTTTAAGTTTTCTTCTGAACGAGCTAAAAGACCAACATTTACGCCTTCTTTCGCTAATGCGATCGCTACAGCGCGACCAATCCCTCTACCTGCTCCAGTAATTAAAGCATTTTTGCCTTGTAATAATTCTGCCAAGTGTAACACTCCTTAATCATCTCAGTTGTTTATTATATTAAAAGTGTATCTATGTTTATGTAAAAAGGCAATGATGCACTTTCATGTGCGTAGGTTACTTATAGGTAACTATAGTAATGGTAAATGCATTTTTAAAGAAAAATAGTGTTAGAAGGTCTCCTCCTAACACTATTTTTCTTCATGATTTGGAATATGCACAATAAATTTTGTACCATTCCCTTCCTCACTCTCGACTTTTATTTCTCCTTTATGAAGGTCGAGTACTTTTTTTACAATCGCTAAACCTAAGCCACTTCCTCCATAAGCACGGTTTCGTGAAGAATCGGCCTTATAAAAACGCTCAAAAACATGTTGCTTCTGTTCTTCTGATATACCAATTCCCGTATCATGAATACTTACTTCTAGGAATTCCTTATATTCTTTTAACTGGATTGTAATTGTGCCACCACTTGGAGTAAATTTAATACTATTATGAATTAAATTAATCCACACTTGACTCATACTTTCTTGGTCCGCAGTAATTTGCACTTTTTCTAAATCAAGGTCTAACTCAATTTCTTTTTCAGCCCACAGCGGTTCACTATTTAATACAACTTGCTTTAACTGTTGATCTAATCGATAGCTCACTCTTTCTGGTGTGTACTCTTCTGACTCTAAAAGAGTTAGTTTCAGTAAATTTTGACTTAGTTTAGATAATCTCGTCGTTTCCGTTTCAATAATGGTAAGATAATGCTTTCTTTTTTCCTCGGAAAGATTATCGTCTTGTAGTGCTCTAGCGAATCCTTTTATAGAAGTTAATGGTGACTGTATTTCATGTGAAACATTCGATACAAATTCCTGACGCATTTTCTCCATCGCATTCAGTTCATCTGTCATATCATTGATACTTTTTACGAGTACACCAATTTCTCCATCATACTTTTCTTCATTTCGTATTTTTACGGAGAAGTCTCCTTTTGCAATTTTTTGTATCGGTTCAATAATAGTCCAAATCATCGCCTCTCGCTTCGGTCTCATTAAAATTCCGATTAATGTCCAAATAAGAACAATAAAAACAAAACCGACCATATCACTAATCAAAAAAGTAATAAAAGGCGATACGTTTATTTCCAGGGCTTTCATGACACTAGACGATACAAAAAAGGCTATTGACCAAATTATAATAAGAAAAGTAAAGAGCGCTACTATCGCCCCCATTACTTTTAACATCTTCATCTTACTCATTCTTTCTCTTTTTCTCATTTACTTACCTCTAAGCGATACCCTAAGCCCCTTATCGTCCTTATACTAAACTTCGATAGCTCTTCTCGAAACTTTTCACGCAACCGATTAATATGAACATCTAGCGTGCGTTCATTCCCTTCAAAATCATATCCCCATACGTCTTCTATTAATTGCTCTCTTGAACAAGTTCTTCCCGCTTTAGATCCTAATGTAAAGAGCAACTCAAATTCTTTTAACGGCAACATGACCGTTTGCTCTCCGGCTGTAACTTCAAATGTTTTACGATTTAACAGTACATTTCCAACTTGAATAGATTGCGATACTGTAATTTGGTAACGTTTCAATAATGCCTTCACTCTCACAACTAATTCTAAAGGATCAAATGGTTTCACAAGATAATCATCTGTTCCGAGGTGAAATCCTTTTATCTTTTGAGATGTTTCACCTTTAGCAGTTAACATCATAATCGGCATATCATAGTATTTTCTTAATTCATAACATAAATCAAATCCATCCATATTTGGCATCATAATATCAAGAATCGCCATATCAACTTTCACTTCTTCTATTTTCCGAAGAGCATCTAACCCATCCACGGCCTCATACGTTTGAAAACCTTCTCGTTCCAAAAATACTGAAACAAGTTCTCTTATGTGCGGATCATCATCTACAATTAAAATTTTGGGTATCAAGGAATCATATCCTTTCTGCTTAACATACTTTTCAGCACTCTAAAATTAACAATCAGTGAAGTGCCCCCTCACTGATTGTTTTCATTCTATAATGCTCCTTCTTTAATTTTCAATTGTTGCATTGCAAATTCACGGTACATGTCGTGTGTCCTTAATAACTCATCATGTGAGCCACTTCCTGTAAGATTCCCTTTTTCAATAAAGATAATTGTATCTGCATCTACAACAGTAGAAAGTCTATGCGCAATAACTAAAGTTGTTCTACCTTTCATTAAGTTATTTAACGCCTTCTGAACAACCGATTCGGATTTACTATCAAGACTTGAAGTTGCTTCATCTAACATAAGGATTTGCGGATTTCGTAGTAACGCTCGAGCAATCGCAATTCGTTGTCTTTGCCCCCCAGAAAGCTTCACACCACGTTCCCCAACTTCTGTTGCGTATCCGCTTGGTAAATCATGAATAAACGCATCAACATACGCCATCGCTGCCACTTTTTCAATTTCTTCATCCGTCACTTCATTCTCAACACCGTAGCAAATATTATCACGAATCGTTCCATCAATTAACGGACTATCTTGTGAAACGTAACCAATTTGACGTCGCCATGACTGTAATGAATAGGCCGTAATTGGTTCTTCTCCTAATTTTATTACACCATTAGTCGGCTCATAAAAACGTTCTAATAGCGAAAATAAAGTTGTTTTTCCACTACCACTTGGTCCTACAATCGCTGTTACTTTTCCAGATTCAATCGTGAAATCGATATTTTTCAATATTTTCTCATCTTCGTTATACTCAAAATCCACATTTTCAATAACGATCGACTGCTTTGCATTTTTAACTTTCACACCAGTTTCATGGTCTTCTACTTCATATTCTAAAATCGTATTAATTCTTTCAGTTGCACCAATTGCCTTTTGGAATTGTGTGAAAAACATAGATAATTGACTCATTGGCATGATAATTTGAACTAAATATAAAATAAACGCTACAAGTTCCCCTGTTGTTAATGCACCACTAGAAACTCGCATTCCACCATACCCTACGATAATAACAAGCAACGCCATTAAAACAAACGACATAACTGGTGAAATTAACGCTTGCACTTTTCCTTCTTTCAAACCAAATTGCAATAACTTTTGGATACCTGTATTACCTGTTTCATATTCTCTTTTTTCCGTATTTGAAGATTTCACTAAACGAATTTCTGATAACACTTGTGTTAACACACTTGTGAAAGTAGCTGTTTCATCTTGAAGTGCTTTTGAAATCTTATACATTTTTCGTCCAAGTGGCACTAAAATTAGTACAGATAATGGAATAACCGTTAAAAGTAATGCTGTCATTTTCCAATCTAAAACAAATAATACAATTAACGATCCAATAATTGAGATACCGCCTGTTAATAAGTTTGACAAATGCTCAGAGATTAATGTTTTAACAACACCTGTATCATTTGTCATACGACTAATTGTATCTCCAGTTCTATTTTGATCATAATAAGACACTGGTAAAATAAGTACCTTTTTCCACAATCGTTCTCTAAGTCCAGCTACAATTTTTTGTCCAATATAATTCAGTAAATAAATAGACAATCCTGCAGCAATTGTTTGCATAATAAAGAATGCGACTAACGCAACAATTTGTCCTGTACTAATTGAAGAAAGCGAAAAATTATCAACTAATCCTTTTGTTAACATCGGAATAAACAAACTCGCTCCAGTAGAAAGTAAACTCATTAATAATGCAAAAATAAGAATGCCTTTCGGTGGATTTGTATCTTGAATAAGACGTAAAAACTGCCTCCAATTCCCTTTTTTCTTTTCTGTATTCCCAACTTCCATTGTCGTTCATCTCCTCGTTTTCAACAAAACTATGATTTCTAAAAATAGAATACGATATAAATGTAAACTGAATGTAAACACACTTTTTCTATTTTTACAAAATATACATATAAACTCATCTTTACAACAGATATAAATATCTGATATTATTACCTGGTGCTTAACGTTATTCTATGCAAATGCTAGACTACGCATAGAAAATATATAACTGATTTTCTTAATTAGCCAAATTAACATACTAAATAAATCTCCAGTTACTGAAAGGAGTATCCTTTTTGCAAACAAATATACATTCTGAAAAGGAAACAATCATTTTTATTCATGGATTAGTTGGAAATCGCCGTGCCTTCAAAAAAGAGCATAAACGATTTTCTGCATCCTACAACATTATAACTTATGATTTATTAGGCCACGGAGATGATAAAGGAGAAGCTATCGACTTTTCAATACAGCGTCTCGTAGATCAATTGTTGAACTTGTATGAAAAAGAGGGTATTAAAAAAGCTCATATTTGCGCTCTAAGCTACGGCTGTTATATCTCTACGACATTTGCGCAAATGCATCCTGAAAAAGTATTAAGCATTTGTCATATTGGTGGACATTATAATAATCCTTCCCGTTTATATAATGTTTTTCAGAATTTTTGGGAAAAGCGCGGGGATGAATATTCAGCTTGGCTTTCTCAGTATGCAAGTACTATTTTCCCAAGTGGGATATTAAAGGCTAATCCATTCGCTGTAATTTCAAGAAATATTTATTACCGTTTCGGATTACAATTACATTCTTCCATTATTGCCGAGTCCTTACGGCATCGCTTAGAATTCGACTTGAAATCTAAATTAAAAGCACTTCCTCACCCTATGTTATGGGTGATGGGAGAACATGATCATCTTTATAAATCTTGTCTCTTTGATTTAAAGTCCATTCTTCCGAACGTTTTATATAAAGAAATTCCATTAGCAGGTCATGCAGCAAACTTATTCCGTCCAAACTATTTTCATGATTTATATGCTAAGTTTTTGCATGGAAAATTAAAATAAATACTACTATACTTCTAGTTTATATAACTATGAAAAAGGCTTCCCAAGTTTCCCTGGAAAGCCTTTTCTCTATACGAATAGTATATAAAATACTTTTCTTAGTATGCTTTTGTGTAACCAGTTAGGTGTTTAGCCCAGTAAGAGTTATTAATTGAACTAATTCTTACACCATCTTTTTCATTCTCTGCACTAATAAACTGACCGTTTCCTAAGTATACACCCATGTGAGAAAGACCAGATTTATAAGTGTTAGAGAAGTATACTAAATCACCTGGTTGTGGATTACTAGTTTTTGTTTTAGAGCTCCAGTATCCAGCAACTGTTTGACGAGCGCCTTTATTACCAGTTTGATTTAATACGTAGTGAATGAATCCACTGCAGTCAAAACCAGCAGGAGTTGTGCCACCAAATACATAGTTTGCCCCATTAAATGATCTAGCAAATGATGCAACTGATGATGTATCACCTGTTGGTGCTGTTGGTTTTTGTACTTGATTAGTAGTACCTTGGTTACCTTGGTTACCACCAGTAACTACATTATTCACTCCGCCTTTTACAAACTTCACAAAGTCTGCACTTACGTAACCTGTACGGCCGTTATGGTTAATTTTGTACCAACCATTTTCAGCACCAGTAACGTTTAATACTTTACCGTTTGTTACCCCACCAATTACAGGGTTATATGTAGCTGGACCTGTACGTACTTTTAAAGCACCTGTGTTAACAACATATGAACCACCAGTTTGAACTGTAGTAGTATTGTTGTTGTTTGTAGTTGGTTGCTGTGTTTCGTTAGATACAGCTGAACCACCTTTTGTTACGAAGTCTTTGCTTACGTATCCAGTTCCACCATTGAAGTTAATTTTAAACCAATCTTGAGCTTCACCTACAACTTGAACTGTTTTTCCTTTATTTACAGAACCTAAAACAGTATGAGATGTACTTGGGCCTGTACGTACATTAAGTGAAGAAACGTTTACTGTGTAAGTACCTGTTCCTTGTTGAACAGTAGTAGTAGTTCCTTTGTTGCCACCAGTTGTTACGAAGTCCCCACTTACATAACCTGTTTGACCGTTTACACTAACTTTGAACCAACCGTTTTCTTGTCCAATTACTTGAAGTACTTGACCTGATTTCACTTTAGAAATAACGTTATGTCCTGTACCAGCACCTGAACGTACATTTAATACATCAGCTGTTACTGTGTATTTTAATTCAGAAGTTGTTTCTACCGTTTTTGTTTCAGTTACAGTCGTTTGAGTTTGTCCATTTGTTTCTTTTAGCGCATCAACTGGAACTTGTGCATGAGCAGAATCCATTCCTGGAACTGCTACGCCTACTACAGATGCTGCTGCTAAACCTGCGATTACTTTTTTCATAAGTTGTCTTTACTTCCTTTCCCTACTATCCTCTTGAGAAAAACTATAAACTTAGTACTTTACAATATTATCAAAGTAAAATATTCATCTAGTTCCATTTTTTAGCAAGAGTTTTATTTTTCACACGTAGTTCATTTTAAACGATTGAAGTGAATTCCGTGTGAACTTCATGTGAACTTTACCATTAAACTGTGTGTTTTTGCAACGATTTTTTCAAATTTCTTATGTATTACATCAAAATTTAAAATTCTATAAATTATTTCAATATAGATTTTACACTTTTTATCTAATATAGAAATTCCATTAATTTAATACATAAACACAATATATTTTTCTAGAAAGTTCTTTTTCATAAGGTACACTCTTATCATGACAAAAAAAACTTTATTTATCAATAGTATAATATTTTAAGAAAATGAGTTCTCAATACTATGTATGATTTTAAACAAAGTGATGATTTGTAAGATTTCATAAATGAAAATTTCATCCGACTTGAGAGCACTCCCCTTCCACAAACACAATTGATTATTTCGCTTCTCCATTAAATATGGAATTATTAGGGTTTTGTTGATAGAATATGTATAGTCACATAAAAAGAGGAGTTGCATTTGTGGAAAAAATAATAGACGATCACATAACTAAAAATATCGAGATTTACTATACACTTACTTACTTATTATCATTTGCAACATTTAAAAAGGTACACGCCATTGAAACAAAGAAAAATGAATTAAAAGAACAGATGAAAACAATTCAGCATACAAACTCCTACCATGTATAAAAAGGTGAACAGATTATATCTCTGTTCACCTTTTTATTTTATTTGTAAATTTTCACACGAGTTTCTAATGGCTGATATTCTTTGTCTCCTGCCGAAACTACCGGTTTACCGAATGGCATTTGCGCAGTTAACTTCCAGTTTTCAGGTACATTCCATTCTTTTTTTACTTCTTCATCAATCAACGGATTATAATGCTGCAATGTAGCACCAAAACCTTCAATCTCTAACGCTGTCCAAATCGCAAATTGCAACATTCCAGAAGATTGCTGAGACCATGTAGGAAAATTATCTTTGTATAGCGCAAAGTTCTCTTGTAAACTTTCTACTACTTTACTATCTTCAAAATACAAAACTGTCCCATAGCCACTTTTAAATGCATTCATTTTCTCTTCCGTAGGTGCAAAATTATTTTCAGGTACAATTTTTCGTAACGTTTCTTTCGTAACATCCCATAATTTGTCGTGTTGTTCACCTAGTAATACAACAACTCTTGCACTTTGAGAATTAAAAGCCGAAGGTGTATGTTTCACAGCATGATAAATCACTTCTTGAATTCTTTCATCAGAAACTACTTGCTCTTTACTAATCGCGTAAATAGATCTTCTGTCTTCAATTGCTGAGTAAAAATCTTTTGCCATCACAATTCCCTCCAATTTTCATTTGAGGCAGTATCATATGTATGAAGCATATAATGCCTCCTAAACTTATTAATAATAAGTTCTTAACTTAATAATATCAACAAACAAACTCAAATGATATCACTTAAGTTTTTACTCCCAATACGTCAAAGAATAAAAAAACAGTCTATTGTCACCAACATCAAGGTTCAATAAACTGTCTACTTTATTTTATCCCGCTATTTGCGGGCAGTAAAACTCCCACCTCAAAATTCAGCAGGAGCAAAGAAGTTAGGTGGGAGATAAACTGCCCGTAAACGCCCGATTGGTGCGGGCTAATAATCAGCGAGGATGAACCCCCCACTGATTATAGTTTCACTTTATAACAATCTAATTTACTTCTTTCTTCACCTAATTAAGCAATTGAAATGCATAGGACATTAATTTATTTGTTTCTGTAAAACGTTTTGTTTTACTTTTTGTCCCCATAACAACTGTAATAACACGAGTATCGCCTTGTTTTGCAGTACCTGTAAAACAATACCCTGCGCTATCTGTAAACCCTGTTTTTAAACCGTCTATTCCTTCTATATATAAAGCTTTATTATTTTTGTTTAACATCTCATTTGTGTTTGTAACATTAATATTATTAAATGCTAACTGACTTTGACGTAAGTGAGTCACTTCTAATATCTCTGGGTAGTCTTTTATAAGATGATACGCTAATTTTGCTACGTCAGCTGCTGTCATTTTTGTTTCACTTCCGTCGGGCTCCTGCAATCCGGAAGCATTCGCGAATTTAGCTTTATCTGACATTTCTAGCTGCTGGGCTTTTTCATTCATAAGTTGAACAAAGTTTTTTTCTGTCTTAGCTACATGTTCTGCTAAAGCGACAGCCGAATTATTAGCAGATTCAATCATTAACGCATGATATAAGTCCTTAACAGTTAATGTATCATTTGCTTGCATTGGGATTTTTGCACCCTCTGTTTGTGCCGACTTTGCACTTATTTTCACTGGATCTTCCCAGTGGACTTTCCCATTATGTATACTCTCTAAAACGAGATATGCTGTCATCATTTTTGACATACTAGCAGGGGCAACAGCTTCATTTTCATTATTTTGATAAATAACTTCTCCATTACTCGCATCGATAATAGTAGCTGCTTTTGCATCAATTTCTGGTGGTATATATTTTGGTGGAACTACTTTTTCAGATAGCCCTGTTTTAGGTAGCTCTGCCACTTGCAAAGGCTGAGTATCTACATTTGTTTCACTCTTTTGAATCCCTTGGAAAAAGAACCAACATATACCCAGAATTACTACTAATAGGATTGTTAATCTTCCCCATTTTAACCGCTTCATTCTAAAACTCCTTTAGCCAACCTTTTATACACTCATGTTTAACCATAACAACAATTACTTTATACCGTCAAGATAAAAAGTATATTTATTCATCTACAGCAATTATTATTTCAATCTCTTTCTCTTTTTATATGTGTTACACTAAAAATAACTAAATATAAGAATATTCAATAATAACCAACTCAAAAACACCATATAATAGAAAGGATTTATACAAATGATACTTCCAAAAGCATTAAAATATGGCGATACAATTGGCATCTACTCTCCCTCTTCACCAGTAACCTATACTTCTCCAAAGAGATTTGAACGAGCAAAATTATACTTACAAAAGAAAGGATTTCGTATATTAGAAGGCTCACTTACAGGTCAATATGATTATTATCGTTCAGGAAGCATTAAAGATCGTACTGAGGAACTAAATGACTTGATTAGAAACCCTAACGTTTCTTGTATCATGTCAACAATTGGGGGAATGAATTCAAATTCATTATTACCTTATATTGATTATGATTCTTTTCAGAAAAACCCAAAAATAATGATTGGCTATTCAGATGCAACAGCGTTATTACTAGGAATTTATGCAAAAACAGGAATTCCTACATTTTACGGTCCAGCACTCGTTCCTTCTTTTGGTGAATTTGAGCCTTTCGTAGATTGCACGTACAAATATTTTGCGGACACTGTATTAACTGATCAACACCTTCCTTACAACATAAACCAGCCGTTATTTTGGTCAGATAAATTGATTAATTGGGAAGAAAAAACGAAAGAAAAAGAGCTTCGACCGAACAATTGGATTTCAGTGATTGGTGGAAAAGCTACTGGACGTATTATTGGTGGGAATTTAAACACTATACAAGGTATTTTTGGTAGCCCCTATATGCCACCTATTCAAGAAGGTGACATTCTCTTTATTGAAGATAGCTCAAAAGATGCATCTACTATTGAAAGAAGTTTTTCATTACTTAAAATTAACGGCGTTTTTGATAAAGTTTCAGGTATCATCCTTGGAAAACATGAGCAATTCGATGATTGTGGTACAAATCGAAAACCTTACGAAATACTATTAGAAGTATTACAAGATCAAAAAATTCCTTTTCTAGCCGATTTTGATTGTTGTCATACTCATCCAATGATTACTTTTCCATTAGGTATTCAAGTAAAGATGGATGCAACAAATAAAACAATACAAATTATAGAACAGTGGAAAATCTAACTCTACTACCTCTATTTCAACTCTATAGCTACGTATGGCCTTCTATTGTTTTACATTAAAAGACATGATACTATATATTTTGGAATGTGAAGGAATAAACAAAAATCATTTCAATATACCTTCTATACAATAAGAATCTATTGATTATATACAGCTAGTTTACACGCGTGTATATAAATGTAAAAGAGAGTGAATATATGAAACCAACTATTAAAAACTATGTATTTTTACATGTGGCCTTCTTGATATATTCTATCATCATGGTTTACATGAAATGGGCATCTCAATTCCCTATTGCATCAATTTCATTTTTTATTGCTTACTTCGGACTTGTTGTACTTTTATTCGGATATGCAATTCTATGGCAACAAGTTATTAAGAATTTCGAAATTTCTAGAGCATATTCACACCGTGGAATTATAATACTGTGGTCAATGCTATGGTCAGTATTCCTATTTGGAGATACGATACAGTGGAATCACATACTTGGTGCAGCTATTATTATCGTCGGAATTGTGGTGGTGACAAAAGATGAATAGTTATATGTTATTATTGATATTTGGGATAATTTTAGCCAATTACTCACAAATATTATTAAAAAAGGCTACTTTACAACAATACGATTCTAGAATAAGAGAATATGTGAATCCTTATGTTATCATCGGCTACTTTTTATTTGTAATTAATGCCGGATTAAATGTGATCGCCTTAAAGGGCTTGGCATTAAAGCAAGCATCTGCATTAGAATCATTGAGTTATATCATTATATTAATTTTTAGTTGGTACTTCCTAGGCGAGAAAATAACGAAACGAAAAGTCATTGGCAACATTATTATTGTCATTGGTGTAATCGTCTATTGTATACAATAATAAAAAGATCCGTTTATGATAAACGGATCTTTTTATTATTGCCCTAAGTTTTGAACCTTATCTTTCAAATCACGGACTTGTTCTATCGTCTGCATAAGCTCAGAGTCTTTAAACTGCTCTACATTCATTTTTCCTTCCTCTATTTTTTGCATAGATGTATCAATTAATGTATTTAACTTTTCATTATATCCGACGATTTGCTGGTGAAGATCCTTCGCTACATCCGGTGGTGTTAATTCATTAAAAGCTGGTATATCTTGTTTAATTTCAGTAAGTTTCGTTTCTAGTTCTTTTCGAGCTTCTCCATCATTAACAGCCTTTTCAGCTAATGCTGGTGCTTCATTTGCAAATGCACTTATTTCATTTACATAGTCTGTCGCTTTTTGAGCATAATCTATAGAGTTCTTCCCTTCCTCTACTAGCGAACATCCCATCAAACCAATTGAAACTACAATTGAAAGTAGCATTGTTTTTGTAAACTTCATTTTGACCTCCTAAATAATTATCATACTTTTATTCATTTATAAACACTTTATTTTCTTCTTATACACCTTATCACATCATATCTTATTATTTAATCTTTCTCTAATACATTCTAGAAAAATCATTATTATCCTGTTCAACATGTACCTCGAAAATATCTTCATTTAAATGTAAAAACAGACATACTTATTTTTAAGTACATCTGTTTTCGAGGTACGTATAACTCTCACTAATTAAAGTTTCTCTTTATCCTCTTACATGTCCTATGATCGTTACAATATCTATTTCTATATGTACACTGATAATATCTTCTATAATGTCCGTATATCCTTGGCCTAAAGGTGTTCCGTAATGTAATATAATCCCTTTTTTTTCATAAACTGACTTCGGTACGGTAAAAATATATTTCCTCATATTCCGTTCATCAGCAGGCTCCATAATTAATACAATGCCATCCTCTTCAAACATATAATCACGCCTTCCAACAATCCTTTCACTATGGCTCAGTATTGCCTTAAATAGATAGATTTTAAACACGCTTTCTAGTGAAACAATTCACGTTATAAAAAACACAAACCTTGAACTCTCAAGAATTTGTGTTTTTCATTGCGCATTTATATTCCTTTATCAAGTTCATAAAGCTTACGATACTTCTTGTTTTCTTTAAGAAGTTGTTCATGGCTACCTCGCATCACAATTTGACCACGATCAAGAAATATTACTTCATCAACATGCTCAATCCCTACAAGATGGTGTGTAATCCAAATAACGGTCTTTTCTTCCGTTGCAGAAAACATCGTTTCTATTAAAGATAATTCTGTCTTTGGATCTAAACCTATCGTAGGTTCATCCAGTACAATAATTGGGGATTCTTGCATTAGCGTTCTAGCAAAAGCAACCCTTTGTCTTTCTCCGCCAGAAAACCTCTTTCCCATTTCATGCATTTTTGTTCGTAATCCATCAGGAAGAGATGCGATATGTGAAGCTAGCTGTGCTTTCTCTAAAGCTTTCCATATCTCTTCATCATTAGCCTCTGGTTTACCTATTCGCACATTATTTCCAATTGTCGTATCGAATAAATGCGGTTTTTGATTCAATACAGAAATGTATTTTGATAAAAGATTCGTATGAGCATGTTCACTATTCAATAAAACATCACCATGTAATGGTCTTAGCGCACCTGTTAACAATTTTAGCAAAGTAGATTTCCCTGTTCCGCTTCTTCCTAAAATGGCGATTTTCTTTCCTGCCTTTATTTGTAGTGATACTTCTTTCAATACAAATCCATTACTATCTGGGTAACTATACGATACATTATTTAATTCAATGTCTATATGTTTTGATGCAGCATAATCTTTATCTCCATGTAATTCCTTTTCATCCTGTAAAACATCATTACCTTCTACTTGATTTAGACGATGAGCAGATTCTACATATGATGGAATTCGATCGATGGCATCTGAAAGTGGAATTAACGCATTTGTCACCGATAACGTCATTAAGACGAAAGCCGCAATAACGGTAGGTGCAATCTGTTCACTTGCCGCCTCATTTCCAGTCCATATGATCATTGAAATAACTACAATCCCCACTACTAATTGAATGATACTATCCCGAATATGATTCCAGCGCTTCATTCTTTTTTCCGTTTTTAACAACTGAGCATTTTGCTCTACATACTTATCAATGAATTCATCTTTTCTACCACTTGCTTGCCAATCAGATAATCCAAAAACAGCGTCTGTTAGTTGTTGATACAAACGGCTTCTCCCTTGCTTTAAAGTAACATGATGTTGCTTCATTAAAAGTAATGATACGAACGGAAGAAGAAAAACGATAATAGCCAACATACATGCTGCAATAAGTGCAAATACTACGTCAAATGCACCGATAACAAGTACGAATATGCTATATACAACTAATGCTAATATGCTAGGAAATATTGTACGTAAATATAAGTTTTGCAACTGCTCTATATCTTCGGATAATACACCTAACATATCGCCCGTTTGAAATCGTGAACGAAAAAATAACGCCTGCGGTTCTACTATTCTATATAGTTTCGTTCTCATCTTTTCTAATATACGTAGTACGACATCGTGTCCAACTAAACGCTCTAAATAATGAAATACCGCTTGTCCTATACTAAACGCACGTGTTGCAACGATAGGAACATATACAGCCATTACATTTTCTGGTCTAAGAGCAGATTTAGAGATTAAATAACCTGAAATGAAAAGTAACATCGCACCTGAACTAACTCCAAGAAGACCAAGGAAAATAGTTAAAGTCATTCTACCTTTATTTTGCTGTATATAAGGCTTAATCCAGTTACTCATCGCTCTCCCCTCTCTTCGCTATGAAAATGTAATGTCTCATTCGTTAAAAGTTCTTCATATGTTCCGCTTTCTATAATTTCCCCTTTATTTAAAATAAGAATATGATCCATTTGCTTCATCCAATGCAGACGATGTGTTGCAAGAAATACTAACTTACCTTCAAACAGACGTAACATCGATTGCTTTATTTCAAATTCAGTTTCAATATCAAGATGTGCTGTAGGTTCATCTAATAAAATGATTGGCTTTTTACTTAAAAGTGCACGTGCCATAGCGACACGTTGTTCTTGTCCGCCGCTAAGCATACGCCCACCTTCTCCAATTCTTTCGTACATCCCATTGGGTAATGATGCAACGAGCGAACGAAGACCTACTTCATGAATCACTCTCTCAACTTCTTCATCAGTTGTATTTGTTTCATAGAAACAAATATTATCTTTTAATGAAAGCGGAAAAATATATGGTTGCTGCGGAATATAAGCAATATTCTTTTGCCAATCTTCACGAGTAGATCCGTCAATTTCAACACCATTTACTAACAACTTCCCAGCCGAAGGAGATAAAAATCCTGCTAATACATCGATTAACGTTGATTTTCCTGCCCCACTTTCACCAATAACGCCTATAGCACCGTTACCTTTCCAAGTAAAATCAATTCCCTCTAATATAGCCTTTTCAGATTCATCATTATTTACTTTTACATCTTCTAATTTCAAACTACTAGAGGAATTCCATACTATATCTACATTTGAATCTTTCATCTCTATTCCTTTTTGTTTCTGTAAAATCTCTTCTATTTGCTCTATCGCAAGTTGTCCATCTAATGTAGCATGATAATTCGCTCCAACTTGCTTAATTGGGAGAAAATATTCCGGCGCTAAAATTAAAATCGTAAGTGCTGGCAATAGTATTATCGTTCCATCTATTAACCGTATCCCTAATCCGACTGCTACAAATGCAATTGATAAACTCGTAAAGAAATCTAATGCAAAAGAAGAAAGAAAAGCAACTCGCAAAGTACGCATCGTTGCTTTTCTATATCGTTTACTTACTTTTTCAATCTTTCCTTCGTGCTGTTTACTTTTCCCTAAATACTTTAATGTTTCTAACCCTTTTAATGTATCTACAAAATGATTAGAAAGTACACGATATGTTTCATATTGGCTATCCGCCATTTTCTGCGCTGCTAATCCTAAAAGGATCATAAATATAATTACAATAGGAATCGTTACAACTAAAATGATTCCTGACTTAATGTCCAGTGTAAAAACGTATAGAACAATTAGCCCTGGTACGATACTACTTCTAATCATTTTAGGAATTGTCAATTCAATATATGTTTTGAATTTCTCTATGCCTTCAATCGATAAAGTAACCAAATGACCAGTTCCATTCGTTTGGACAAATCTCGGCCCTAATGTAAAATATGCTTCTATTAGTTGTTTACGTAATGCCAATCCTGTTTTTTCAGCGAAACGCTCAACCAATATTTGCGATGTTCGCACCAACATTTGGCGTACTGCAAACGTAATCCCAAAATAAACAGTTTCATTTAGCACAGCTTGCACTGTTTCTCCATGAAATAAAAATGTGATTGCTCGTGCTAAAAACACTGTCTGTGCAATAATACTACACGCCTCTAAAATGCTAATAAAGGTTAAAGTTACATATAAAACTCGGCTACCAGGATACGACGGAAGTCCTCTTTTTCTTTTCATTAGTACTCCAAATCTTTGTCCGACTTAACAGGTTGTCTAAATACATAGAAACTCCATATTTGACTACCGATAACAAACGGTAAAATAGCAAGAGAAAAATAGCTCATCAGTTTTAATGCATAAGGTCCTGATGCCGCATTATAAATTGTCAAATCATTCACCGCTCCTAATGAGCTAATCATGACACGCGGGAACATACCGATGAACACACTTGCACTTAGCAAAATGATTGTTAAACTCGTCATAAAGAAAGCCCAACCATCTCTTCTTCTTTTATTTAATAAAGTAGAAACAAATAGCGCTACAAAAGCTCCAATCGGAACCATTAGCCACTCTGAACCATGTGCGGTGAAAATATCTGTTTTCCATAACCCTACACCTGCAAAAACAAGAAGTGTTATTAATGCAAAAGGTGCAATCTTTGTTGCGGCAATACGTGCGCGTTCTCGTAATGTTCCTGTTGTACGTATAGTAAGAAATTGCAAACCATGAACAATACATAGAAGTAGAAACATAACTCCTCCAAGTAACGCAAATGGGTGAAGTAATTTCATGAATCCGCCTACCATATTTTTACTTTCATCAATTGGTACACCTGTCATAAAGTTTGCAATTGCAACTCCCCAAAGTATGGGAGGTAGCAAACTTCCAATAAACATGCCCCAATCCCAGAAACTCTTCCATTTATGATTTTCTATTTTCGCACGGAATTTAAAGGAAACACCTCTTATAATTAATGCAAGAAGCATAAACACAAATGGAATATAGAACCCACTAAATAAAGTTGCATACCAGTGCGGGAATGCCGCAAACATAGCGCCACCAGCACAAACTAGCCATACTTCATTTGCGTGCCAAAACGGTCCAATTGTATTTAAATATATACGCTTTTCCAAATCATTTTTTCCTAAAAACCTTGAAACGATTCCTACACCAAAATCGAAACCTTCAAGTACGAAGAATCCAACGAATAAGGTTGAAATAATTAGAAACCATAACTCATTAAGAGATAACATACTCTTCCTCCTTATCAAATGGATCATGGCTTTGATAATCCTTTTTCACTTTCTTATTCGCATGGCCTTTAATAATACGAACGAATAAGTAAACAGTAATGCCTCCAATAATTACATATAGTGATGTGAATGAAACAAGAGAGAATAACACTTCTCCAAATGTAACATTTGGAGATACTGCATCTTCTGTTTTCATAACACCGAAGACAACCCAAGGCTGACGTCCCATTTCAGTCATAATCCAGCCTACTGTATTTCCGATAAACGGTAGTGCAATTGCATATACCATTAATTTTAAATACCAAGTTTTTTCAGCTAAACGATCTTTTCTTGATAAGAACCAGCCGTACGCTCCTAGAAGAAGCATAAATGTTCCACTCATTACCATCGCTCTAAAACTCCAGAACATAATATGTACTGGTGGAATATAATCTCCAGGTCCATATTTTTCTTCATATTGTTTTTGAATTTGATTCATCCCTTCAACTTGACCGCTAAATTTATCATATGACAATAGACTTAACATGTAAGGAATTTGAATTTCAAACGAATTTTCTTTCTTCTCTGTATCAATTTTCGCAAATACTGTAAATGGTGCTGGATCCTCACTCGTATTCCATAACGCTTCAGCTGCCGCCATTTTCATCGGATGCGTCTTAATTAAATTTTGAGCTTGTGCATGGCCGAAAAATAATACAAGAGCTGTTGTAATTGTTCCAACAACGATAGAAACTCGGAAAGACTTCTTAAACACCTCAGTCTCTTGTTGTTTTGCAATTTTCCATGCGCTAACACCAGCAATAAAGAATGCGCCTGTTGCAAGTGCCGCTGTAATTGTATGCGGGAATTGCACCCATAGCTGTGGATTTTGAATAATCGCTAAGAAATCCTTCATTTGCGCACGTCCATCTGCAGCCATTTCATATCCTACTGGGGACTGCATAAATGCATTTGCAGTTAAAATCCAGAATGCTGATAACATTGTTCCTATTGAGAGGAGCCAAATACATAAAAGGTGAACTCGCTTCGGAAGTTTATCCTCACCGAATACCCATAAACCTAAGAATGTAGACTCAATGAAAAATGCTAATAAACCTTCAATTGCCAGTGACGGTCCGAAAACATCACCAACAAAACGTGAATATGTTGACCAGTTCATACCAAACTGAAATTCTTGTAAAATACCTGTTACAACACCTACTGCAAAGTTAACAAGGAATATTTGTGTCCAAAACTTTGTCATCTTCTTATAAACTTCTTGTCCCTTTACCACATACAACGTTTGCATTAACGCAATGATAAAAGCTAAACCAATGGATAGCGGAACGAAAAAGTAATGAAAAATCGTTGTAGATGCAAATTGTATTCGTGCCAATTCGAGCGTTTCCATGCTTAAATCACTTCCTTCATAATTTTTTATATCGTAATATCGATTGAATTCACTTCATAACGAACAATTCAATCATTTGGAAATACAAAAAGATAAATTCGTTTATGTACTTTCTGAAAATATAGATTGTCAGTTTTTTAGATAATTACAAAAGAACTTTCTTCATACGATTTACCTTTTCACTATTTCAGTAGTGTTTTATTCGTTAATCGAATTGTATAATATACTTACATAATAAATTCAGGTGATTTTTGACGTATTATTGACAGGATTTTGTCTGAAATATGTCTTTTGTAATTTTTTTGAATTAGATTTCTCACATTTTAAAAACTTGTTTTTCAAACATATAACAGACTCTTATATCAATTATTATTACGTTTTTCTCTTCATACGCTTGACTTTCCTCTTAAAAAATGTCCTCGAATCAAACCTAAAAACACGCTGTATTTTTGTCAAGAGAAAAATGCATTTCCAAAATTCAAATTAAGAATATTGTTATTCACAAATAGAAAAATCCTTTCCTTTTTTAGACTAAAAATTCATTTTTTCGTCATTTTCCGAAACTGAATTAACATAAAAAATACCGAGAGTCAGCTAGACTCCCGGTATTCTACAATTATTTTGCTATGTGCTTTCTAACAGCCGGCATAATTTCAGTTGCAATTAATTCGATATTTTTCTCAATCTTATCAAATGGTACACCGCCAAAATCAATTTGTGCCATAAAACGTTGTTGCCCAAATAACTCATGTTGATACAGCATTTTTTCAATAATTTGTTGCGGGCTACCAATCATTAACGCGTCACGATAATCTACTGCATTAGTAAATTGTTGTTTTGGATACCCACCACCACGTAGTGCAAGCATACCAGCATGAATATGAGGATAATATTCACTAAGTGCATCTTGTGAATTTTCTGCCGTATAAAATAAACTTGTTGTAGCAATTGGTAATGTTGCTGGATCAAAACCACTTTGTTCAGCAGCTTCACGATATGCATCCACCGAAACTTTAAAATTAACAGCTGGGCCACCAAGTGTCGTAAGCATCATTGGTACGCCTGCGTGTCCTGCTTTAATTGCACTAGCAGGTGGCCCTCCAACAGCACGCCAAATTGGCATATTGCTATTTTTAGCTCTCGGTATAATTGTCGCATGTTCAAGCGGCGTTCTAAACTGCCCTTTCCATGTTACACTTTCTTCTTTATTTATTTTTAATAAAAGATCCATCTTCTCTTCAAATAATTCTTCATAATAATTTACATCGTAACCCAGTAAACTATATCCCCCAATACGCGATCCACGACCAGCAACGATTTCCGCACGACCATTAGAAATTAAATCGATTGTAGCAAAATCCTCATATACACGAACCGGATCTGACGTGCTTAGTACTGTTGCAGAACTCGCGATTTTAATGTTTTTCGTAGCTTGTGCAATAGCTCCTAAAATAACTGTATGAGCTTGCGTTGTAAAATGCGCTTGATGACTTTCACCGACAGCAAACACATCAAGTCCAGCTTCATCTGCTAACTTAGCTGTTTCAATTAGTTCATGAATTCTTTTTTCTGCACTTATTTTCGAACCATTATGCGGATTTAAAATGTGATCTCCAATTGAATATAATCCAAATTCAATTCCTTTACTTGTATCAATACGGTATTTTTCCATAGTTGTCCTCTCCCTTTTAATCAAGTGGTATTAATTTCTCTTCAATCTCTTTTCTTCTCTCTTCTAAAAATGGTGGTAAATCTAGCTCTTTTCCTAATTCAGCAACTGCTGAATCTACAGTAAATCCTGGTCCATCCGTCGCAATCTCAAATAAAATTCCATTTGACTCACGGAAATATAAACTTTTAAAATAAAAGCGATCGATAATCCCTGTTGATTGGAACCCTTTATCTTTCACAGTTTCATTCCAATAGCTCAGTTCTTCATCATTTTTCACACGAATAGCTAAATGATGAATACTTCCTTTTCCAGGTCTTTCACTCTCTCCCTCTTGCTGTTTCACCAAAATTTCTCCAAAAGATTGACCAGCAATAGATTGATATATCCCCTCATCGTCTGAACGAGATACTTCTTTATAACCAAACAAACCTGTTAATGTTTTTGATAATTTATTTAAACTGCGCACTGTCATTTCAACTGTTCCCATACCTAAAATACGATGATTCTGCTCTACAGAAGAGTCATCCCATGCAGTCCAATATTCAGGTACCTCTTCACCGTTATTATTTAGTAACACTAACCGTAGGCCATCTGGATCTTCAAAGTGCAGTGCGTCTCGGCTGGCGTAAGTTGTAATTTCCCCATGCACCACCTGAAGCGATTCAAAACGTCTCTTCCAAAATGTAAGACTTTCTATTGAAGGTACAAGCAAGCCTATTTGTGTTATTGCATTTGTACCACGGATTGTTCTTCCTACATTCGGCATTTCAAAAAATGATAATTCAGTTCCGGCACTCCCTGTTAAATCGCCATAAAACAAATGATACATAAATGGATTATCTTGATTGACTGTCTTTTTCACTCGGCGTAATCCTAATACTTTTTGATAAAAATCATTATTTGTTTTCGCATTTTTTGTCACCATAGAAATGTGGTGATGTCCTGGAATTGTATACATAAAACTTCCTCCTCTTCGTCACTTGATTAGTCAATTGAATGAGTAAAAAAAATTACTCATTCGGTAATTCTTTTTTTTCACTATGCTTATGAACTTTTGTCATCAACTCGTATAGTATTTTCTGCTCTTCTTCATTTAATACATCATCAAAAAATGATGATTGAAATGCAAGTTGCTCTGGCAATGCTCTTTCTAAAGCCGCTTCTCCTTGCTCTGTAAGACTAATTGTTTTCGTTTTCCAATCTTGTTTTCGTATAATATATACTTCTTTTTCAAGACGTGTTAACATTCGAGAAATACCGCCTTGTGTAACGGTAACCTTTTCTGCTAACTCCATTTGTGTTAATGGCTGATAAGTCCGTATTTGCAACAGCACATCAAATTGAGCTGTCGTTAAATCAAAACGTTTTAAAAACTCATTTGACATTTGATTACTTTGGTTCGTAAATCGTATTAGGCGTAACCATATTAACGATCCTATCGTATTTTCACGCATGTTCATCACTTCCTAGCGTTGATCTTACTATCACTTTACCACTCAAGTGATAGTAATGCAAGTAGAAATATGTTAAAAATACCTCCCAAAATCATTATTCTTAACTTTCCATTTCATTCATTGCTATATTTAAAGCTGCCACAACTTTTGGCCAACCAACGTAAAAAGCCATATGTGTTATTAATGCAACTAATTCATTCTCCATCATCCCATTTTGTTTAGCTAGCTTCAGATGAAATGGTAATTGTTCTGTATTACCAAGACTGATTAGTGCCGACAATGTACATAAGCTTCTTTCTCTTAATGTTAAAGCGGCATCCCGCCACACTTCCTCAAATAATATCTCTTCACTATAATGAGAAAATACAGGTGCTATTTCTCTCATTTTCTGCGGAATATAAAATTCAATTGGTTCATTCATCATTTTGCTCCCTTCATTTTTACCAATTGTGCCATCCCTTGACCAAAAGACCAGTTTTCAGCAGCTGTCTCATGTAATGTAATAAAAATGTCAGTAACTTTTACATTGGTACATTCTGAAATTTCAAAGGATATAGATTGATACAAACCTTTTTTCTGTTGCACTGTTCTTCCAGGTCCACATGTAATAGAAACATGGATCATATTCTCAGTTCTCATTTCTCCTCTTTCCAACAAATAATATGGATTATACAAAAATTGATTTCGTTGATAAGGTAAAAACATTTGAAAATAATCATTTTCAGGGATGTTAAAATGTTCATTTAATGAAAGATGGATACATTCACCTATCTTTTTCAACTCTTCTTTATTTACTATATCTTCATGATAATAAACGTTCACAAAAGGCATACATTTTCATTCCTTTTTCTTAATTTAGCATTCAACAACATATCATCGTGAAATATGTAAAATCTCATAAATAGTAACATCGTCCATTACATCTATTTCAGGCTTTTCCTTATAAAAACTGAATTGACTATATCCCCACTTATCCGGATTATAAACTATTACATTTCCTAAACATTTTTCTATGTTTTGCACATTTTCATTTACTTTATTTAATTGCGTCCCAATCAGCGATTTACTTTGAGAAATACTCCCTGCATATTCAACAGCATATCTACTTTTTCTAAAATCATTACTTAAATTAACAACTAATGGAACACCTATATTTATTTTTTGCCACCCAAACGATTGCAAAATATTATCGTAATACCCTTCAAAGATAAATTTGTTCATCCCTTCATGACCATTCCAAATATATAAAGGTGCATAACAGTTGTAGAAATTCCCATCCTTACCTGTCTCAGTAATTAAATACGCCTTAAAATTTAGTTCTTGAAAACCATCAGTTTTAAACCCATTATCCTTTACCCTTTTTTTAATACTCTCCATGTCATAATCTTTTGGCAAAATGACCTTATATTGCATACCAATCATGTTTATCACTCACTTTCGATCTTATGTACATAATGATAAACCGATGGTCGGCTGACGTAAAATAGGTATAAATTATGTTTGGTATCATTTATAATGATACCGTATAAGGGGCTGAAATGAATGGAAATAAATGATCTTATCATTTTTAAAACTGTAGCTAACGAAGGATCTATTAGTAAAGCTGCTAAAGAGCTAGGCTATGTACAACCAAATGTAACTGAGCGAATCAAAAAATTAGAACAAGAATTAGAAACACCTTTACTACATAGAGATAACAAAGGTGTTTCCTTGTTACCTTCTGGTGATATTTTATTAGACTACACGAATAAAATATTAGCTCTTTTAGAAGAAGCGAAAGATGAAATTAAAACAAGTGCTTCTTCTTATGTAATAGCGACGTCACAATCTATTTTGACTAATTATTTAAGTATGCGTATCAAAGAAAATTTCAGGAATTATCAAATATATATAGAAAATAGTAGCCATTTACAAAAACTACTACAGCAACAAAAAGTTGATATGGTCATAACTTATGAGGATTATCCCGACGCAGCGTTTAAAAAAGCATTCACCACTTCAATTTCTGTAGGCTTATTAAAAGCGAAAGAACAGTGTAACATTGACTTCTCAAAAGAACTTTTCTTTGTTAGTAACGATAAAAAGTGCCCTTTTAGAAATATGACAATACAATTTCTAAAAGAAAACAATCTATCCCAGCATCAACTTCAACAGTTAGATTCTTATTCGCTTATTGAAGAGTTTATTAGTGACGGAAATGGGATAGCTTTTTTACCAATGAAAAATGATAAATTAGCACCGATTGAAGGTGTGCCAATAGAAAAACTATCTATTAACTTCTTTACAAATCGAGACCTAGAAAAAGCAATTCCAGGTGAACTATTTATTTAATACTTTTCGTATTTTACGGGTAAATAGATATCCCTTTTCGAATCACTAATATAACTTCACATACTATAGACTTAATAAAATAAAAAGGGATGTTACCTAGTTAATATGTTTAACTACTAGGACATCCCTTTTCATCTTGAAGACTTACCTCATGATTCATACATTTCACACGTTCTGCTCCACACCTGTACTCTTCTCCTTCTTACTTCTTTTAAAATTCTTCAGCTTCTTAATCGTTCCAACTAATCCTTTTGGAAAAACTAATAACACGATAATATACAATAAACCTAGAATAATCGTCCATCTTTCAAAAATCGGATATTCTGTTGCTAATTCTGATAAATAATATTTAAGTGATTCAATAATTCCAGCTCCAGCAATGGCTCCTATTAACGTTCCCACTCCTCCAATCATTGTCATCAATAATGCGTTTAGCGTCATTTCAATTGAAAATACCGTCGTATTTACAAAACGCAATGTGATGACAAATAAACCACCGCTAATTGCCGCTACTACTCCTGCTACTACACTAGCAATAATTTTATAATGAAGAACTTTATATCCAAGCGCTTCAACACGTTGCTCATTTTGTGAAATAGCTTTTAATACTTTTCCAATTGAAGATTTCGTGAAAAGACGTAACAAAATGAAAATGACGATTAGGCATGTAAATGTTATATAATAAAATGTAAAACGATCACGGAATATATCTGGTACACCGAATGTAAATCCATCTCCGCCATGAGTCAGTGAACGCCATTTTTCAGCAAGTACAAAAAACAGTTGTGAAATAGCGAGCGTTAACATTGCATAAAAATGACTTTTCAAACGTAATGAAAGCATACCGATTATATAACTAACGATGGCTGATACAATAATAGCCGCTGCTATTCCTATAAAAAAGTTTGTTATAGACACCCCTTGCCGATCAAATAAGAGTGCCACACCATACGCTCCTATTCCAAAGAACATACAATGGCCGAATGAGACAATGCCTGTATATCCAAGTAGAACATCAAAGCTCATAGCGAAAATAGCAAAGATGAAGATTTGAGTGAACAAAATTAACAAGCTCCGTGAATCATTTACGAATGGAAATACACTTAAACAAATGAGCATAAAAACTCCGAAGTATACTTTAATTCGATCCGATGTGCTGTTCACCATTTCACCCCTTTTCACCAACAAGTCCAGTTGGCTTCACTATTAAGAAAAATAGTAACATTAACATATTGATTGCTAGAGATAAATCTGGCACATAATACGCTGTAAAAGCACCGGCTAATCCAACGATTAAAGAAGCTATCGCTGAACCTTGTACACTACCCAACCCTCCAATGATAACCACTATAAAGGCTAAAATTGCATACTGCATACCCATCTCAGCGAAAATAACTCCTGAATATGGTGCTAATAGAAAGCCACCTAACGCTGCCATCCCCGCTCCTAATAAAAAAACAAACGAGAATATTGCTTTTACGTTAATTCCTAGAGCTTGAACCATCTCTTTATCCATTACACCAGCGCGAATCATTAGTCCTATCTTTGTTTTTTTCAGAAGTAATAGTAAAGCGATGTAAATTAGTATCCCGATTAAAATGACGAATAGGCGATATTTGATTAATATAACGCCTCCAAATGTAAAACTTCCTTGTAACCATAACGGTAATTTTGCAGCAATTGGATTGGGTCCCCAAAATATTTTGATACACTCACTAAGAACGAGCATTCCTCCCAGTGTAACGAGAAGCTGCCGAACATGGTTTCCATACACTGGTCTAATTAAAAATCTTTCTAAAATGAAACCGAGAAACATCCCCATAGCAACTGCTCCAATTAACGCTAATAAGTAGTTACCTGTCATATTGAATAGCCAAACACCTGTAAATGCTCCCCATGCAAATAAACCGCCATGTGCAAAATTCAGTACGCTCATTAAACCGAAAATAAGTGATAGGCCAGAAGCTAATAAAAAAATGAGCATCCCTGTCGAAACACCGTTTACAAATAAGTTGATTAACACATCCACGTTCTATCCCCCCGTATCAATGTTAAGAAATACCTAAATATTTATGACATGTTTCCTTATCCTCTCGCAGTGCATTCATAAAACCATTATGCACAATGCGCCCATTATCCATAATGTAAAAATAATCCCCGATTTGACTAGCCATCATAAAATTTTGTTCAACAAGTAAAACTGTCGTTTTCTCCTTCATTTTCAAAATAGCTATCATTAATTTTTCTATCATAATCGGAGACAGCCCTTTACTCGGCTCATCAATAAGCAATAGTCCATCACTATTAATATATGCTCTTGAAATAGCCAACATTTGCTTTTGTCCCCCACTTAAAAGCCCACTTTTCTTATGCCAAAATTGTTTTAAATCTGGAAATAGTTCTAGCATCCAATCTATTTTCTCTTCAGATTCTTTTCCTACTTTTCCCCTAGCAAGTGCAAATGTCTCTTCTACTGTTAAATCATGAAAAATCCCTTGATTCTCTGGCACATAACCTATACCTTTTCTTGAAATTAAATGTGTAGATAATCCATTTACTTGTGCACTATCATAATAAATTTCACCATTTGCTATCCGGTGAAACCCCATAACCGACCGCAATGTTGTTGTTTTTCCGGCCCCATTTCTTCCAAACAATACTGTAATCGTTCCCTTCTCAACCGAAAGGGACACTCCTTGTAAAATATGAAACTGATCTAAATACGTCTCTATATTATTCACTTGTAGTAGTGCCACTATATAATCCCCCTAAATAAGCACTTTGTACACGCTCATCTTTCATCATTTCTTCCGGCAATCCTTCAGCCAATAACTCACCATGAAATAAAACGATAAGATGATCTGATAAATCTAGCACCATATCCATTTTGTGTTCGATGAGTACGATTGTGCTATCTGGATTCTTTTTAATATTTTCGATTACTTGTAATATAGCCGGAACTTCCTCAACTGAAATACCTGCTGTCGGCTCATCTAGTAGTAATACATCTGTCTTTAATGCTAACAACATAGCAAGTTCTAGCTTTCTTTTTTCTCCGTGAGCTAAGTCTTTAGCTAATACGTCCCCTTTCTCGTGAAGGAGTACTGTCTTCAAAAGACGTCTCGCTTCTCCAGTTTGCTGCTTTAACTTGGCTGCATTCGGAAAGAAACTGTAATAATCTTGAACAAACGATTGAACACTTAAACGCACATTTTCAAGTACTGTTAGCTCCGGAAAAATATTTGTCAGCTGAAAAGAACGACCAATCCCCAAGCGCGTTCGATCTGAAATTGATAATTTTGTAATATCCTGCCCTTTAAAATAAACTTCACCTTTCGTCGGAGAAATTTGCCCACTTAATAAATTGAATAGTGTCGTCTTTCCAGCACCATTCGGTCCAATTATTGAAATGAGCTTTCCTTTTTGTACCGTAAAATTAACATCCTTAATAACATGATGATCCCCAAAAGATACACAAAGATTTTTCGTCTCTAACAAATGTGTCATGAAATCCCTCCCACTGAAAGCCATGTTTATGAAAGAAACAAGTATAAAGAGGGTATTCCCTCTTTATACAAAAACAACAGAAAATTCAGTCTATTTATTTTGAACAGACGGTTCTGTTTCTTTCATTGTTAATTCTCGTTCTAACACTGGTACTGGATAATCAACACCTTCTTGCTTTTTCAGCGTTATAGAATATAGAGTTTGTAATGCTTGATGATCCTTCTCTCTAAATTTCATCTTTCCTTTCGGTGTCTCAAATTCCATTCCTTCCATTTTCTTGATAAGTGTATCTACATCTGTATCGCCCTTCGTTTTCTTTAAAGCTTCGACAATAGAAATTGCTGCTGACATTCCTCCTGCTGTAAACAGATCTGGAACAGCACCATTAAAACGTTTTTTATGTTCTTCTACTAACCAATCGTTCGCCTTATTCTTTGGAAGTGAGTGATAATAAACTGAAAATCCTTGCATCCCTATTAGTGCATCCATCGTTTTTAATGCTGGTATATCAGGTGCACCAGTAGAAATTTTAATACCTTGTGCTTCCACATTCATATCTTTCAACTGTTTCCATGGTGAATTCGCACCTGCCCAAACGATAAATAAATAATCTGGTTTGGAGCTAATTATATTTTGAATATTCGCAGTGAAATCAGTTGAATTCGTATCCGCGTATTGCTCGTTTACAATATTCGCACCTAATTTCTTTGCTCCCGCTTTAAATGCAGCAATTCCTTCACGACCGAAAGCATTATCTGGAGCAAACGTCGCAATCTTTACATCTTTTTTAGCAATTGAGGCAGCCCCAGCAATCGCATCTTGCGAAGAGTTTCTTCCTGTTCTAAAAATATATTTATTCCAGTTCTTCCCGGTAATACTATCAGCAACTGCCGGTTCTACAACCATAATTTTTTCATATTCTTCAGCTAGTGGTAATACTGCTAATGTATCACTTGAACTAGAAGACCCCACTAAAAAATCAACTTTCTCTTCTTCTAATAACTTCGTAGCTTTCTTAACTGCTACATCTGCTTTCGTTTCTGTATCTTCTACAACAAACTTAATCTTCTTTCCTTCTACTTTCCCTGTTCCATCAGTTGCATAGTCTAACCCTAATTCAAATCCATTTACCGTTTGTTTTCCATACGATTCTAGTGGACCTGTTAATGAAGCAAGAACCCCTACCTTAATCGTTTTTTCATCTTCTGTACTTGTCTTCTTTCCTGAACAAGCTGCTGTTACTAATAACGACCCTAAAACACAACCAGTAACCACCGTTCTTAGCCATTTACGTTTTCTCATCGACATTGTGATCCTCCCCATACTTTTCTTTCTGATAGAATCAAACACGCCAAATTCCCCTGCCCGTAATCATGACTTTAAAATTGGTAATGGAAAACTCTTGTAGTAACCTCTACATTCGGCATAAATCTATAATCACCTTCCTATTAAATGGAAACGGACATACAATCAATATATATTCCGTTGTTCAAATGAAATTACTGTTTCACTACATTAATCATCACACAAAAAGCTGCAAATAATCGACTTAATTCATTAAGTCAATTATTTGCAGCTTACCTAAAAAACGATTATAAAAATTGATTAATTATTTTCGACCTTCTCTAACCCTTCAACCAATTGCTTCTTATCTAACCCTTCCCCTATTATCACTAAGTTTGTCGGGAAACCGAAGTCTTGTTCCAATAAAGTCGGTACCCCAAACGAATATTGGAATAGGTGCGGGTATTTATCTCCATGAAATTTTACAAAACCTTTCACACGATAAATACTATCTGGTAAATTCGAAAGCCATTCATATAATTTGTCTTGATCAATCGATTTCGTAAATTGATACGTCATTGTTTGTATATGTAAATGCTGTTTAACATGAAGTGTCTCGTGTTCTCCACCACTCGCAAATTCAGCTTCTTCTATATCATTTAAAGAAATATTACAATACTTTGTCTCAAACAACCTCGCACGATTATTTATTGCTTTTACATCTTCAAATACTTTATTTTTATCTTCATCTGTTAATAAATCAGATTTATTAATGAGAATATGACTTCCATATTTCAGTTGTTCATGTAATAGTTGTTGTACATTTGCACTTAATATACTTCGGTTTAACCATCTCACTGCATCTAATACGACTACTATAGATTTCACTTCAAGGAAAGGAGCTAAAATCGGTGATACACATGCATCTAACACTTCAATTGGATGTGCGACGCCTGTTGTTTCTATGTAAATTACATCTGGTCTTTCCTGTTGATATAAAGAATGTAATTGTATTTCAAGCTCTTCTTTCAAGGTACAACAAATACATCCCTTCAGAAGTTCTCTTAACACATTCTCTTTTCCAATAATATCTGTATCTACCGAGTATTCACCGATTTCATTCATTAACACGGCAACTTTTCGATTTTTCTTCTTTTCTGCTAATAATAAATTTTGTAGCAATGTTGATTTTCCGCTACCTAAAAAACCACCTAATATATGAATTTCTACTTTACTCATTCGACCGACCATCCATTTCTCTACTTCAAATTTCTTCAAAGCGTAATTATTACGATTTATACTTATCATTTTATTAAAAGAATAACTATTTGTAAACAAAACTGCTAAATTATCGTTTCATTTTCATTCACTTCATGAGCAACTCTAATTCCAGACTCTATCGCTCCTTGCATCCACCCGTGTGTTAAAGTCGTATGTTCTCCTGCAAAGTGCACCCTTCCAGCTGGTGGCGTAATATATGGAAATAATTCAAGCTCTTGCCCTGGCTCAAAAGCTGTAAATGCTCCGCAAGAATAGGGGTTTTGACTCCAACTAAAAGAAGCACCGGTTACATACTCACTATAAACCACGTTTCCATATATTTGTGCTAAATTTTTCAACGCATAACGAATACGTTCTTTATTTGGGAGACTATCCCATGTTAACGCCTCATCTGCCCACGTATAACTGGCTAAAATAATCGCTGATCCTGATGCATGAATGCCGTAGCTCGGATAATATGTAAAGCGAATAGGTAAATCTGTAATTGACTTACCACCATATTGTCCTGCTTTTTCCCAAAATCTACTTTTAAACTCTATCGCAATTTTAGTTGAAGCAATATAATTTAATTCGCGAATTGCCCGCCTTTTATAATAAGAGAATAAATGATATGGCTGGACTTCTACAAAGCGCAAAGCTGAAAAAGGAATTGTGACAATAGCAATATCACCCGTTATTATAAATCGCTCTAACGTTTTTTCACGATTTACTTGCAGCATCACTTTATTATCTTCTTGTATTATTTTTTCTACTTTATACGACATAAAAATATTATCCTTTAGCTCTGGTAAAAATGAATTTGGTAATGCATCCATCCCGCCCGTTATCTCATAATATTTCGTCGTTGAAGTGAAAAAGATCATTTCGCGTAATACTTCAATTAAAGACATTCCCATGTATGCTTCCATATCAAGAAGTACTCCGATCATATCTATTGCCCCATCAGAATAATACTCGGTTAAAAATGAACCGAGCGAATATGTTTTATACTTTTTTTCAACAATAATCCAGTTTTTATCAGGATCTTTCTTAATATAATTAAGTATCGGTTCCAATACCTCTAACATTAATCCTTCTGCCGTTTTTCCTCTTTCTTTATTTAAAACTGGATAGCCAAGTACGCTTGGATCCTCTTCAAACACATCCAATCTCGTTCTTTTGTTATTCGTATAAATTATATCTGAACAAGTTTTATTAATAAAAAGGTTTAACGGTAGTTTAAATTTACGAATGTAGGCTAAAGTTAAATCATGGGTATCCGGAATACGCATAGGGCCTGCGTTAAAATATAACCCTGCGCTAAATGGTTCACGAATCGTATACACCCTGCCACCTATTCTGTTATTTGCTTCTATAATCGTTACCTCGTGCCCAGCCTCTTTTAATAAAGATGCTGCAACTAATCCAGACATCCCTGCACCGGCAATTGTAATCCGTTTGGGGTTATTTGTTTTGGCGAGCCCTTCATGAATAATTTGAAGCATTTCTTCCATCGATAATGGATTCCCCATGCCAATTCCCCTTTTATGAAGGATTTTACTGAATTATATTCGTTTAACAGGATTCCTATGTTTCATTCAAGTAATTGAGCGGATACATTTTCAATTACTTGAATATCTTTTATAAAATGTAATAAAATAGATATGAAACTATAGAAGTAAGACGTATTATCTTACATAATAAAATTAATGAAATTGCGAGGAATTTTGAAATGAAAAAAGGTATTAACCGTGTTGTATTAGTAGGAACAGGAGCAGTTGGGTGTAGTTATGCTTACTGCATGATTAACCAAGCTGTAGCTGAAGAATTTGTTTTAGTGGATGTAAATGAAGCAAAAGCTGAAGGAGAAGCAATGGACTTAAGCCATGCGGTTCCTTTCGCACCAGCTCCAACAAAGGTTTGGAAAGGTAGTTATGAAGATTGTAAAGACGCAGATCTTGTTGTAATTACTGCTGGGTTACCACAAAAACCAGGTGAAACGCGCTTAGATTTAGTTGAGAAAAACGCTAAAATTTTCAAGCAAATTGTTCGTAGCATTATGGATAGCGGATTTGATGGCATCTTCTTAATCGCAACTAATCCTGTAGATATTTTAACTTACGTAACTTGGAAAGAGTCTGGATTGCCAAAAGAACGCGTAATTGGTTCTGGTACAACTCTTGACTCAGCTCGTTTCCGCTATATGTTAGGTGAGTACTTCGATATTGGGCCTCATAACATTCACGCTTATATTATCGGAGAGCACGGTGATACAGAACTTCCTGTTTGGAGTCACGTATCAATTGGCATTCAAAAACTAGAAACGCTTCTTGAAAAAGACAACACATATAACCAAAAAGATTTAGATGATATTTTCATAAACGTGCGTGATGCAGCTTACCACATCATTGAACGAAAAGGTGCTACATACTACGGCATCGGCATGTCACTGCTGCGTGTTACGAAAGCAATCTTAAACAATGAAAACAGCGTATTAACTGTATCCGCATACCTTGAAGGTCAATACGGCCAACAAGATGTTTATATTGGCGTACCTGCTGTCTTAAACCGCGGCGGTGTTCGTGAAATTTTAGAAGTTGAATTAAGTGAAGAAGAAGAATTAAAATTCGATCACTCTGTTCAAGTATTGAAAGAAACAATGGCTCCTGTTCTTTAATCATATATTTTAATCGAAAAAGCAATCCAATTTATATTGGATTGCTTTTTTATATCTTTATAGTTCCCCCTCAATTTAAACGGTAATATTATCTAAAATAGAAAGGAGTGATTTTATGAATGATTCTTGGACAATTGTCATCCTCTTACTAGCTGTAGCGGCATTAATACTTTTTCTCTTTTTAATCATCCGAACATTATTTCCAACCAAAAAATATGATAAGAATCTCGGATTGATTCTTATTATTTTAAGCTTATTAGCAATACCAATCAGCATCTTCCTTATAGGAGGATGGGCAGGTATGGGGGTTGGCATAATCGCGGTGTTTATTTTTACTGCTGTTATTATAGCTTTAATTGCAAATAAATTTATAAAACTACCTCCTCCAAAGAAAAAATAAGAAATAAGAAATAACCGATGTTTTCTCCAAAAGACAACATCGGTTATTTCTATCACTTATTACTTTTAATCGATTTATCATTATTTACGTCAAGTACATCTAATAAAAAGATAAAGATCGGTATCCCGATAATAAGCCCCCATATTCCGAGGAAATGCTCTGAAAAGATGAGCACCATAAATGTATAAAAGACAGGCAAATTCGTTTTTGCCGACATAAATTTTGGATTTAAAAAATAACTTTCAAGAGCATGGATTATTGTAATGAATACTAGTATGTATACAACATACATAACTCCACCGACGTTATAGGCAATTATACAAAGTGGAAACAGGGAAATAATAACACCTGCAACTGGAATCAAACCGAGTAGAAAGACCATGACAGCTAATACAAGGAGCTGTGGAAATCCTAAAATGACAAGTGCGATTACAGTGAGCACACAATTGACAACCGCAATTAAAAACTGTGCTTCAATCACCTTTCCAAACGATCTCGCAAATCTTTCGCCGAAATATGCAATCTCCTCATAAAAAATCTTTAATTTACTATCTTTAAATTTAGACGTGAATGAAGTAATCCGCTCTTTTTCTAATAAGAAAAATAAGCTTAGAATAAGAGACAATAGTATTTGCAAACTTACCTTTCCTATGTTTGCTATTGATTGATAAATGACATCCACACCTTGTTCAATATATTTGGATACTTCCATTTCATTAATTGCTGAAAGTACGTATCTAATCATCTCATTATCAGGTGGATGTTGAAAAAACAATTTAAATTGATAAATTAATTGTGAAATTTGTATCGTTAGTACCGGTAAATACTTATACAATGTTGTGACAATAAAAGTCACTAATATGATATATAAACAAGCAATAACTACCTTCCTATTTACTTTCAACTTCTTTGAAATAAAACGTTGAAACCGATCCATTAAAAATGTCAGTATAAACGTAATCAAAATTAAATTGATCATACTTTTTAATCCATATAATACAAGCGCTAATATTATCAAAACGAGAAACCGTTGAAACCCTCTACTTCGAAAGAAATTTTTCACTTCATTCATTAAGATTTAACCTCCCCCTTCAATGGATGGAAATTGGATATATTGCAACACACACT
>Ga0213824_1000328_pt1 | contig 39281 bp, 41 predicted proteins | sample MC6MC0906MG_FD_179892 | JGI IMG/M metagenome (GOLD analysis project Ga0213824, IMG submission 179892) | Enriched soil aggregate microbial communities from Iowa State University, Ames, United States - MC6-MC0906-MG | ecosystem: Environmental > Terrestrial > Soil > Unclassified | place: USA: Iowa...
GGAAGGCACGAAGACTCCTGCGGGAGTACGGGGCAGGGGAGACCCCGCAGGAGCGAAGCGACGAGGAGGCTCCCCGGCACGCCCGCGGAAAGCGAAGTGCCTGGAGCGCCAATCAAAAGACCTGTTTAAAAGCCTATACACCAATAATAATATACCAAATTAATGCGGTGAATTATTGAAGTAAATAAATAAAATAAGAGGCTGCCGAGAGTTTTTCGACAGCCTGACCAGCTTTAAATTTAGCTGGTTTTATTTATGGGTAAAAATATTTACAATATTCAAATTTAAAGGTACGATTATCCTAACTAGATATTATGACCTCGTACTAAAAATAAGGGGAGATGACAGTGGTAAAGACGGCATGGGTTACCGATAGTACAGCCTATCTAGATATAGAACTGCAAAATCATCCAGATTTATATACGATTCCATTAACAGTTTTACTAGATGGTATGGAATATTCCGATGGGATTGACTTAACCCCTCAACAATTGTTTGAAAGATTAAAACAGTTAAAGAACCCTCCAATGACTTCACAGCCATCTGTTGGTGCATTTCAATCTTTATATGAGCAACTTGCGAAAGATTACGACCAAATTGTAACTGTTCTTCTTTCGGGAAAACTTAGTGGTACGGTTTCCTCAAGTGAGCAGGCGGCAAAGCTCGTCGATATTCCAGTAACAACCTTTGATTCACAAATCCTTACCTATCCAATGTCTGCATTACTAAAAAAAGGTATGGAATTATTAGCAGAAGGTATCAGCCTTGACTCGGTAATAGAAGAGCTGGAACATATCAGGGATTCAAATGAGACATATGTTCTGATTGGAAGCTTAGAGCAGCTTCATCGAGGTGGTAGAATGTCCGGCTTGCAATTTTTTCTTGGGAGTATGTTAAATGTGAAACCAATCATTTCTATTGTAAAGGGAGCACTAGAAGTGGAGGAAAAGGTAAGAGGAGAGAAAAAGGCTAAAGAAAAAATTCTTGATTACTTCCGATTAGCCTATGAAAAATACCAATTTAAAGAAGTATATATTCTATATGGTTTACATGAAGAAGATGCTGCTAATTGGCGAAATGAGCTGAAGGAACAATTCCCACAAGTGAAGATTGTTAGCTGTCCACTAGGAGCTGTAATCGGTGTTCATGCTGGAGAAAACACACTGGGAGTTAGCTGGTTTAATGGACTGAAATAATACACGAATAAAGCTTCCGTGGATTTTGATAATAACTCCACGGATTTTCTATTTTATCCCGCATTAACGGGTAGTTAGAGCCACCTACATCAAGATTTTAAGTGGACGAAAAAGGGTAGGTGGGGGATCAACAGTCCTAAAAAGCCAATTGGTTTAATTTACATTCAGAGGGGATGAAAAAAATCCCCACTGAATGAAGTTTCACTTTATGATAAAATAGCTAGGATGAAAGTAGGTGTGTAATATTGAAAAATCAAATCATAGAATACACAGAAAAGTTTGTCCGTAATGAATTAGGTGACGATGCAACAGGGCATGATTGGTACCATGTCGACCGTGTCCGGAGTATTGCCTTACATATTTGCAAAGAAGAAATGACTGGCGACCCGTATGTCATTGAAATGGCGGCTCTCCTCCATGACATACCAGACGAAAAATTAAATGAAAGTGCCGAAAAGGGCAGGGAAAAATTAGATTCCTTTTTCAAAACGATAGTTCTTCCTGATGATACGAGAAACCATATTACTCAAATCATTGAAACGATTTCTTATAAAGGCGGAAAATATACGGAGCTCGCAACGGTTGAGGCAAAAATTGTCCAAGATGCTGACCGTTTAGATGCGATAGGGGCGATTGGAATAGCCAGAGCGTTTGCATATGGCGGCAAAAAAGGGCAACCTATCTACGACCCTTCAATCAAAGTCAGGGATGAAATGAGCGTAGAAGAATATCGTAATGGAAAATCAACAAGTATCCATCATTTCTATGAAAAGCTGTTGAAATTAAAAGATTTATTAAATACAAATACAGCGATAAAAATGGCGGAGAGCCGCCAGCAGATGATGGTCGTATTTTTAGAACAATTTTACCAAGAATGGGATGGACAAGACTCATGAAAATGCTCACAGTGGAAAGTGTTTCGAAATCATATGGTGAGAAACAGCTTTTTAACGAAATTTCTTTTACCATTAGTGAAAAAGAGCGTGTAGGCTTAATCGGGATCAATGGAACTGGCAAATCGTCTCTATTAAAAATTATCGCTGGGATGGATGCACCTGACGAAGGAAAAATCATCACAGGTAAAGACTATTCAATCGCTTTTTTGGATCAGCAGCCGGAGCTGGATTCTCTGAAAACGGTTCTGGAACAAGTTTTTCATGGCGAAGCGCCAATTTTGAAGCTGATGCGCGAGTACGAAAAAACTCTATTGCAGCTAAATGCTAATCCTAATGCGGCGAAAGTCCAGGAGGAGCTTTTTCAATTGCAGAAACAAATGGATGCCTTGAATGCATGGGATGCGAGCACAAATGCTAAGTCGATTTTGATGAAATTAGGCATAGAGGATTTTACCAAAAAAATTGGTGAATTATCAGGGGGACAAAAAAAGCGGGTAGCATTAGCACAGGTATTAATTGCTGAGCCTGATTTACTGATCTTAGATGAGCCAACCAACCATCTTGATTTTGATTCAGTAAAGTGGCTGGAAGATTACTTAAGCAGATACAGTGGCTCTATCTTGCTTGTCACACATGACCGCTATTTTTTAGATCGTGTAGCAAACCGCATGTTCGAATTAGACGGCGGCAATCTTTACAGCTACAAAGGAAATTATGCAGCCTTTTTAGAGGCAAAAGCGATTCGAGAGGAAAATGAGGCGGCTACATATGAAAAAAGAAAAAATCTTTTCCGAAGAGAGCTGGAATGGATGCGGCGAGGCGCCAAGGCAAGAACTACCAAGCAAAAGGCTAGGATTCAACGCTTTGAAGAGCTTGATGATAAGCTTTCTGGCGGGAATCCATCCAACGAAAAATTGGATATTTCATTAAACGGCAGCAGGCTTGGGAAACAGGTTTTTGAACTAAAGAATGCTTCTAAGCGATATGTTGAAAAAGTGATTCTAAACCGCTTTGATTTACTCGTCAAACCTGGGGATCGAATTGGAATCATCGGCAGGAATGGTGCGGGCAAATCGACATTATTAAATATTTTTGCAAAGAAAATTTCGCTTGATAAAGGTGAGTTCATTTTAGGTCAAACAGTAAAGATTGCTTATTACACCCAAGAAAGCGAAGACATGGATGAAAACAAGAGGATGATTGAATACATTAAGGAGACTGCTGAGATAGTAGAAACATCGGATGGGAAAACAATTTCTGCGGCACAAATGCTTGAACGTTTTCTATTTCCGAGCTTTACGCACGGGACACCCATTCGTAAGCTGTCTGGCGGAGAAAAGCGCCGTCTCTACCTTTTAAAGCTTTTGATGACCGGGCCCAATGTCCTCTTACTTGACGAGCCGACAAATGATCTTGACACTCAAACATTAACGGTATTAGAGGATTATCTTGAAGAATTCCCTGGTGTTGTTATTACGGTTTCCCATGACCGATATTTTCTCGATAAAGTAACTGAGCAGTTATTAGTTTTACGAGGGGAAGGGGTAATTGACTCTTTCTATGGGAATTACAGCGAGTATCTTGAAAAAGAAATGGTCCTTGAAGCTCAAAAGACAGCCGCAATTTCGTCCCAGCCATCAAAGGTTCTAGAAAAAGAAAAGAAGAAAAAGATGACCTATATGGAGAAAAAAGAGTGGAGCGAAATTGACGAAGTCATTGCCAAGACGGAGGCTGGTCTGGAAGAGGTTGCTACTGAAATGGCGAAAGTGGGTAGTGATTTTACAAAGGCACAGGATTTAATGAAACAGGAAGCAGCATTAAATGAAAAGCTTGAGCAATTAATCGAGCGTTGGTCATATCTGGCAGAGCTAGCTGAAAACGAATAATCAACTTGCTCCTTTTTCTTAAAGCATATCCAATGAATAAACCATTACCTATATGATAAACTTGTAAAAGAAAACATAAGAATAAGGTGATTGTGTTGAAAATTAAGGCTATAGAACCAACGCCAAGTCCGAATACTATGAAAATCAATTTAGATCAAGAGCTTCCAATGGGGAAAAGCCATAATTATAAAAAAGAAACAGCCATTGATGCACCTCCGATTATTCAGTCAATTTTACAAATTGAAGGGATTAAAGGCGTGTACCACGTAGCGGATTTTCTCGCAGTGGAACGGAACGCGAAATATGATTGGAAGGAATTATTACCTCAAGTCCGCCAGGCTTTTGGAGAAAAAGCTGACAGTGCCGCCCAATCTGATAAGGTGGATGAACATTTTGGTGAAATAAAGGTTGAAATACAAATGTTTAAGGAGATTCCACTCCAAGTGAAGCTGACAGACAGTTCGACTGAAAGAAGGTTTGGCATGCCGGATTACTTTTTAAAGGCAAGAGAGCGGGCGCAGCTTCCTGAGGACAATTATATTCTTTTGCGAAAATGGCAGAATCAAGGTGTCCGTTATGGTGATTTTGATCAAATTGGCCAGGATGTTGTCGAGGAATTAATCGCCGCTTATCCAATAGCTCGTCTTGAAGCACTAGTTACAAAAGCACAAACCAGCGATTCTACTTCCGCCCAAAAACCAAAACGCACACGTAAGAAAGTCACAATCGATGACCTGCTGAATTCAGATTGGCAGGTGCGTTATCAACTTCTCGAGCAAATGGATGATCCGGAACTAGAGGATTTACCTGTCCTTGGAAAAGCTTTATCAGATGAGAAGCCTTCCATTCGCAGATTGGCGACTGTCTATCTCGGTATGATAACAGAGACGGAAGTATTGCCGCTTTTATATCGGGCACTAAAGGATAAAACCGTGACCGTCAGAAGAACTGCAGGCGATTGCTTATCCGATTTAGGCTTTCCGGAAGCAGCTGATGAAATGGCAAAAGCATTACAGGATTCAAGTAAATTAGTGCGCTGGCGGGCTGCGATGTTTTTATACGAAGTGGGAGACGAAAAGGTACTTCCAGCTTTAAAAGCAGCGGAAAACGACCCTGAATTTGAAGTAACCATGCAAATCAAAATGGCGATTGAAAGAATTGAAGGCGGCGAGGCAGCCAAGGGATCTGTTTGGAAGCAAATGACCGAAGCTAGAAAGTCAGAACAGTAATTTTGTAAAATAAAAAACGTATTGTATTCTAAATATGTGAAATGGAGTGAATAGAGATGTCAAATGCTTATGAAGAATATATGAAACAAATGGTGTTACCGATGCGCGAGGAGCTAACAAGATCAGGCTTCGTAGAGCTGACAACTGCAGACGAAGTTGAGAATTTTATGGACCAGACAAACGGGACAGCACTTGTCGTTGTGAATTCCGTATGCGGCTGTGCCGCTGGGCTTGCACGTCCTGCTGCCACGCAAGCGGTGTTAAATAGTGAGAAAAAGCCGATCCATCTAGTAACAGTTTTTGCCGGTCAGGATAAAGAAGCAACCGCCAAAATGCGCGAGTATTTCGAAGGTATAGAACCATCGTCTCCATCGATGGCGCTGTTAAAGGATAAAAAAGTTGTCCACTTCATTCCCCGCCACGATATTGAAGGAATGCCAATGGAAACGGTTATGCAAAATTTAATGGGAGCATTTGAAGCTCATTGCTAATAAGGATGTCATCAGACGTCCTTTTCTATTTGGCTATGTTAAAGCTCATTGTTGATTTTGCCACTTTGTTGATTGGAGCGGAAATCAACAGACAAGTTTAACAGAGCCTTCTATTTAAAAAAGATAATGGGATGATAGCATGTTTGTTACAACTGCCGGCCGAACAAATCAAGATATGATCAATAAGGCCATTGATATAGCAGCAAATTTAGAGGTACCATATCTGCCCCGGAAAAAGAAATCAATTAATCAGCTGCAAGAAAAAACAAACAGTGACTGCCTTGTGATCGGAAAAGAACGATTTGAGCTCTTTGAAAAAGGCAGTCCACTGCCGTTCTTTTTTCACCCCAACTCAGCGATGTTTCGTATTAAAAGACTGTTAAGCGGAGAACATGACCCCTTTGCAGATGCAGCACAGCTGTCCAGCGGAATGACCGTCCTTGATTGCACCATGGGCCTCGCCTCTGATGCTATTGTCGCAAGCTACCTTGTTGGTAAGGAAGGTCATGTAACCGGAATCGAGGGACAAAAATACCTCGCGTATGTCGTACAGGAAGGTCTTAAAGATTGGGATTCAGGGCTTCCTAGCATGAATGAGGCAATGAAAAGAATTACAGTTATTCATACCACGGCCCTTGATTTCTTGAAAAATCAACCAGATGAAACTATAGACTGCGTTTATTTTGATCCGATGTTTGAAGAAACTGTCCTTGAATCAGACGGAATAAAAGGGTTAGGCCAATTTGCCATTCATGACGATTTAACAGAGGAAACAATAAAAGAAGCGCTGAGGGTGGCGAAATTCCGGGTAATCCTGAAAGAACATTATAAAAGCCAGCGATTCGAAAAATATAGTTTTCAAGTCAATCGCCGAAAAACAGCTAAATTTCATTTTGGCTTTATCGAAAAAAACTGATCGCCATAAGCTTTCAGTTTTTTTTATTGGCTATTTTCTAAAAGATTGTTGTTTTTAAATAGGTTTTGTAAAAAGTTGATTGGAGCGGAAGGTGCGAGACTCCTGCGGGAGGAGCGGGACAGGTGAGACCCCACAGGCGCAAGGCGAGGGCACTGAAAAACTTATGTTTTTTTCGTTTTTGGGGTGGACCAAAATAAAGAAAAGCAACTTTCCTTCCTAAAGGCGGTGGAAAGTCACTTGATTTCTTGCTTATTCCTTACTTCTTTTCATTGAGGAGTTTGATAATCCGTTTGAGATTGACAGCGAATATCGTTGTGGCTCCTTGAATTTCCATGCCAAATAGACCCGAGGATGTGGCTGTTTCATACCCATGTCCATGCTTGAGTTCACTGTTTTTTGCTTCAATTTTATAGCGGGTTTTTGCCAGGGTCTTAAATCTTTCCGTGTCCTGGAAGGCTTCCTGTTCCTGATGTTCAGTCGACTTGATCGTGATGGAATAGGATTTGGTCTTGGCGCCTTCCTGATAGCACCCGTCACGGAAAGGGCAGACTTTACATTTTTCAATATCAAACAGGTACTTGAGCCTAGCGTTTTTATCCTGTCCCTTTCGGCCATCATATTTTTTGCGGATCGCCATATGTCCAGCTTTACAGACGTACATTCCTGCATCTTTATTAAATTGGAATTCATCTTCTTTTGTCCGTCTGCCATGTGTTACATTTGGATGCAATTTAGATACAAGTTCCATGTCATGCTCTTTTGAGTAGAGAATATTCTCTTTTTCGGAATAAGCAGTATCTCCAATGACCGTTTCGATTTCCATGCCGGTGGCCATACTCTTTTTGATTAATTCCTGTAGGTATTTTCCGTCACTTTTTTCGCCTGTTGTCACAACTGCCGCGGTGATAATTCTTTCGTCACTCATTGCGAGATGCGTTTTATAGCCAAAGAAGGAGGAATCCGCAGTCTTGTGCCCGACACGCGCATCGGGGTCGGCTGAATAGCTCAATTGTTCTGTGTAGTCTTCGACTACTTCTTTCAGGACGTTTAATTTTTCTTTAACGGCAGGGATTTCTGAGACTTTCGGTTCCGATTCAACAACGGAAATGACCTGGCGGCAATAATCCAGCTCATCTTCCACTTCATTGGAAGTTGATTTTGGCGGGAATTTTTCTTTCATGGATTCATCGATTTGATAGACAGCTTTCCGGACATTTTTGGATTTCTCCTGTAAAAACTCTTTCGGTGATTTTTGGTTATACCGTGCTTTTGTATGTGTGGCATCCACTATAATGGTTTTACTTTTAATGATTTCTTTTTCAATTGCAATCTCGACTGTCTTTCCAATAAGCAAATCAATTAAACCCACGTCTTTAAGGCGGAGTCTGCGGAATTTTGTTAAGGAACTTGGATCGATAACATCTTCTTCTGGCGCCATGTCGAGAAAATATTTAAATGACATATCGTATTTCGAACGTTCCACCACGTCTACATCAGACAATTCATGGATCGCTTTTAGCAGTAAATATTTGAACATCCGGATCGGGGGAACTGCCTTGCGGCCGTTATCAAGACAATATTTCGTTTTTAATTCTTCGAAAATGAATGAAAAGTCCACCAGTTCCTTGATTTGGCGAAGCATATTATCTTTTGGGACAACGAGGTCATAGATTGCCGAATACGGGCTGAGAGTGAACGATTCTTGAAAGGAAATCATTTGGATACCACCTACAAAAGTCTTGTTAAGACAATTATAAAATAAAAAGGCAGTTAAAAGTTGATTAAATCAATCTTCAACTGCCTGATACGAGGAATTTTTCAGTGCCCTCCGCAAGGCGCCGAGGAGGCTCACCGCCCGCCCCGCGGAAAGCGAGCATCCTGGAGCGGAAATCAACCACGTCTCTTTTTAGTTAAATAGCAACAAAGTTTACGAAAACAGCCTTTTTATTTTATGAAATATACTATTAAGAAAAGAAAATTTTGAAAATAGTTAAACTGATTTTTCCATTTTTTCTAAAAAAGAAGTATAATATTTTGTAAGAAACTTAAATTATATCGATAGAATAAAGGTGTGATTTAGATATGAACAAGTGGCTTCGAAAATCGTTGTTTATTATGGTTTCAATTTTAACATTCGGTCTTGTAACGCCAACACAATTAATGAACTCGGTAAATGCTGAGAATCTTCAAGATCGAGATGCCTTTGAAGCTACTGCGGCAGAAAATAGTTTCACCCAAAAGAATAGATTTATAGAAGAATCAGAGTTTAACAGAGATCAGTTTATGGAAGAGCTAATGGAGCAGGCAGAAATTCAGTCCTATCAAAAATTTGGTACAAGAATTAAGCCAGTGATTGAAAATGAATTTCGAGAAATTATTTTGCCGAATATTGAAAAAGCACTAGATGAAACAGCTTCCCAGTTTCCAGAGGAGGATGTTAAAAATTTAACGATCACCGAACAGCCTAGCGCTGGACATTCCGAGAAAATATTTAATATAAAAAATGGTGAAACAGGAAAAGATATCTTACGTTTCCATGTACGACGGGATAATCCACCAAAAGAAGGATACTGGTTTAATTTTCATTACCATACCTACCATGATGATTTCCAAAGTCATCATGATCTTGGATCGATTTATTGGGATAAAAATACACCGCCAAAATGGATGAGTTAGCGGTGTGATTTGTGAATTGGCAACGAAAAAATTTATTATAATAAAATGAAACCTTTTTAAGAGAAGCTCGTAAATAGACTATTAACAAAATTGGAGGAATGAAAAAATGGCAGTTAGTTTATCAAAAGGTCAAAAAGTTGATTTAACAAAAACAAATCCAGGGCTGACGAATGTTGTTGTTGGACTTGGCTGGGACACAAATAAATATGATGGCGGACATGATTTTGACTTAGATTCATCCGTATTTCTATTGGGGGAAAATGGAAAAGTATCGAATGAAGCGGACTTTGTTTTTTACAATAATCCCCAAGGAGCGAATGGTTCTGTCGTACATACCGGAGACAATCGCACAGGTGCTGGTGATGGTGATGATGAACAAGTAAAAATTAACCTAACATCGGTTCCAGCAAACGTTCAGCGGATTGCTTTTACCATTACCATCCATGAGGCTGATAGTAGAAATCAAAACTTTGGCCAAGTTTCAAATGCATACGCAAGGATCTTCAATGAAGCTACAGGTGAAGAACTTATTCGTTATGACCTAGGTGAAGACTTCTCAATTGAAACAGCGATTGTGGTCGGCGAATTGTATCGTCATAATGGGGAATGGAAATTCAGTGCGATTGGCAGTGGTTATCAAGGCGGGTTAGCTGCATTAGCAACGGACTTTGGTTTATCAATTGCTTAATAAATAGAAAATATTAAGACCCACTCGAATGGGTCTTTTTATAAGAAAACTCGCCGATTGGCAAGCACCAAAAGGCGAAGACAGAGGCAGGGTTCATCGAAAAGCACAGCTTTTCGACTGCGATGCATATGCTTCGAAGCTTTCCTTAGTGAACCCATGCCTGATAGGAAAGTTATACTTTCCTATTAAGAAAAAATGGAGACAATCTAGGAGGAATACTATTAATGTCGGTTTTACAACATATTTTGGATACTTATGCCCAGTTTTTCAATTGGGAAATGTGGGTAGAAGTGTTATCAGACCCTGTAAGCTGGGGGCTGATTGGTACCCTAGTCATTCTAGAAGGCTTACTTTCTGCCGATAATGCTCTTGTGTTGGCGGTAATGGTTAAACATTTGCCACCAAAAAAACGGAAGAAAGCCCTTTTCTATGGCTTATTAGGTGCCTATATTTTCCGATTTATTGCGATTGGTATAGGAGTTTTCCTCATCAAACTTTGGTGGGTAAAAATATTAGGAGCAGGGTACCTTGCCTGGTTGTCCATTAAGTACTTCATGGACAAACGAAAAGAAGCCGAAAATGGTGATGAAGAAGCAGAAGGAATGAATCAAAGCGGATTGCTGATTCGATTATTTGGAACCTTCTGGGGTACAGTTGTAGCCGTCGAATTGATGGATGTTGCGTTCTCTGTTGACAGCGTTCTTGCAGCCTTTGGTGTTAGTGAAGAGATTTGGGTTTTATTAATCGGCGGTATGCTGGGTGTGTTAATGATGCGTGGTGTTGCAGGTGTATTCCTGACCTTAATCGATCGTGTGCCTGAGCTAGAAACAACAGCCTATATATTAATCCTAATCATTGCCGCTAAAATGCTTCTTGCTGTAGGTGGAATCGATATGGGACATGTAACATTCTTTATCATTCTATTAGTGACATTTGCAGCTACCTTTGTTATTCACTTTATGAATAAGAAAAAGGAAGGAAGCAAAGAAACCAATTAATAATAGTTTACAAAAAATGGGGAGCTGACGAGAGTCCGTCTCCTCTATTTTTTAGCCGAAAGATAGTCATTTCCTACCACTTTTAAAAGAGGAGAAACTGTTTATGGAGTTTTTTACATATTTTTATGAGGATGAAATTGAGCGGTATTTCTTTCAAACACCGCAAACATTTACGAAGTATTCAAACCGTGAGCTTTTGTCATATGGTTTAGGTGCTACACTCTACATGCCTGCTACCCGACCAAATATCCACCAGGATATTCTTTCTAAGAAACACGAAGGTTTAACCTCCCTTGTCATTGATTTGGAAGATGCTATTGGCGATAAGGAAGTTCATAAAGCCGAAGCACGTATTATCTTGGAATTGTTAAATTTATACGAAGAAGTAAAAAAAGGATTTTTAAGTTTTGTCGATTTACCGCTAATGTTTATCCGGATTCGCAGCCACGAGCAATTGAAACGGCTGACTGAACAATTAGAGGACGCCACTAATCTCCTGACAGGGGTAGTTCTGCCAAAGTTTAGCGCCGAAAATGGTGAAGAATTATTAGAATTGGTTCGCCAGATTCACTCGGAGGAGCATCCATTTTATGCAATGCCAATCTTAGAATCAGCAAGTGTGATCCAGAAAGAAACCAGAATGGAAGAGTTGATGAAAATTAAGCATCTTCTTGATCTGTATAAGGATCATATTCTGAATGTTAGGATAGGGGCGACGGACTTTTGCGGCTTATATGGGATCCGTAGGAGTGCGGACACAACTGTATATGAGATTGCTGTTTTAAGAGATTGTATTTCAGACATTATCAATGTCTTCCAACGGTTTGATAGTCCATATGTAGTATCTGGTCCTGTATGGGAATATTTTTCTACAAATAAAAGGATGTTAAAGCCACAGCTTCGGCAAACTCCTTTTCGCGAACGGTATGGGGATGAAGGGTTGAAATGGAGAGCAAAATTAATTGACGAAAATATGGATGGATTGTTCCGTGAGATCCTGATGGATATTGCCAATGGTTTAACAGGAAAGACAATTATTCATCCTTCACATATTAAAATTGTTCAAGCCCTAAATGTAGTTTCCTATGAGGAATACAATGATGCCTGCAATATCGTAAAAGCGGCTACTGGGGATATAGGAGTTATGAAGAGTAAGTTTGCGAATAAAATGAATGAAATTAAGCCCCATTATTATTGGGCTAAGAAAATTCTCTTAAAATCACAGCTTTACGGGGTGTTACATGAAGAATTCACAAACATCGACCTTATTAAAAAAGAAGTATACGTTTAATATCCTTGATTCCATTGAAACGGAGATAGAGATAGCAGCAAATCCGTTTGATTTATCAATTAAAGAGCTATTTATGATGGCAGCACGAATTAATAAAAAGCGCTCGTTTTTGTTTGTCAGTAAAGTGTTAGGCAAGCATTTGCCGATTGATCCAAATAAAGGGCTGTTAACAGCAGCCCTTTTAGCTTCCAGATATGTAGATACTATTAAGGGCTTGGACTGTATAGAGAAGGAAAGTCTGTTATCCACATTTCATGGAAGTGGTTCCTTTACCGCCCATGCCTTTATTCCTACTGCCATTAATCCGGTAATAATTGGTTTTGCTGAAACGGCCACCGCTCTCGGACATGCCTTCTTTGATTGTTTTCAAGCTGCCGAGTACTTCCACACTACGAGGGAAGAACTCATGAATGAAAATCCGGAAATAACCTTTGAAGAAGAGCATTCCCATGCTACATCGCACCGATGTTATATTCCATTAGACATGATTCAAAATGAACGTGAAATCATTCTGGTAGACGATGAAATGACAACTGGAAAAACTGCGTTAAACATCATCCAATCTATTCATGCTAAATTTCCAAGGAGGGAATATACAGTAGTCAGTATTTTGGATTGGCGTTCACACGAACATAAACAAAACTTTTCACAACTAGAGCAATTACTTGGCATAAAAATAAATGTAGTCAGCCTGTTATCTGGTCATGTACAGGTGCGGCAAATAAAAGAAATTGAGAAACAATCTGAAAAAAATGAATCGTACGACCTTTGGGTGCCGGCAGTAGAAATCGTGCAGCTTTCCTCCTTCTTTACCGCCACCGTTTTTTTTTCTGCTAACCTTGAAAACAAGGCAGGATTTATTGTAGGAACTGGACGGTTCGGCTTGCGGAGCATCGAAAATTCTTATCTACATAAAAGAGTTTCTGCCTCTGCCAAGTTTTTAAAGGAAAAAAGAACCGGGGAAAAAACACTCTGCCTTGGTACAGGTGAGTTTATGTACCTGCCAATGAAAATCGCTTCAGAAATGGGCAGTGGTGTCTCTTATCAATCAACTACAAGAAGCCCAATCTATATCCAAAACAAAGAAGGATATGGGGCAAGATTTGGGATGAACTTTCCAAATCCTGAGGATCATGTGGTTTCTCACTTTGTTTATAATATTCCACCAGGTCATTACGATGAATTATTTATCTTTTTCGAAAGAGAAGTAGAACTTGAGAAGCTAGAGCCAATGCTGAAAGAACTAAGGAAAGCAGCAATTAAATCAATAAAGATTGTCTTTTTTTCAAAGGTCAGAGGTGAATAACATGCAAAAAGCAGACAACAAACCGGCAAATATCGGAAGCTATCATGATGACGATGTGCTTTTTTTATTAAAGGATTTAAGTGAGGTAAAGCTGGAAGATTCCGCTATTAATCGGGAATCGAAGATCCAATCGGGAGGACATTATAGTGAATCCTTGCCGATTGAGTACCATCCGCCAAAAGAGTATGTGGATTTATTCTGGAAAACACTGCATGAATACAAACAAAAAGTGGCTTTGTGTGTAGGGATTGTCGCAGAACAAATCTACCAATTAAAAGGGAATAACGCCACCCTTGTTTCACTGGCACGGGCAGGTACACCGGTAGGGATATTAATCAAAAGATATATTAAAATGCGTTACAACGTTACTTTACCGCATTATAGCGTTTCTATCATCCGTGATCGCGGGATTGACGAGAATGCAATTCATTATATTTGCAGTAAGCATCCTGATGGTAACATTCAATTTGTTGACGGCTGGACAGGCAAAGGGGCGATCTCAATTGAATTAACAAAGGCCTGTAAGGACTTTGAACAAAAATTCGGGATACCGCTGGATGACACACTTGCTGTCATTGCAGACCCCGGTTACTGTACCACCTTATTTGGTACAAGAGAGGATTTTTTAATTCCAAGTGCTTGTTTAAACTCTACTGTTTCAGGGCTCGTGAGCCGGACGGTTTTAAATGATACATATATTGGAAAACATGATTTTCATGGTGCTAAATATTACCGAAATTTGTTTGCTGAGGATGTATCAAATGAATTTATTGATGTAATTACTAGTGAGTTTGCGACTATATGGGATGTGGCATCGGCAACTGCGTCACAAAATAATCATGCTAAAATTGAAACAGGGTTTCTAGGGATGGCGGATGTAAAGAAAATACAAGAAGTATATGCGATTGAAAGTACACATTATATTAAGCCTGGAGTGGGAGAGACTACGAGGGTGCTTCTTCGCAGGGTTCCTTGGAAGATTTTAATGCGTGACCCTTTAAGTCCCTTTGTTAAACATATCCTCATGCTTGCAGAAGAAAAGGGTGTCGAAGTAGTGAATTATCCTGATATGAAGTATTTATGCTGCGGCTTGATTAAATCGGTGAAGGAGATGCAAAAATGATTTTTGCATCTGACCTTGACCGCACATTGATGTATTCTAGCAGAGCAATCGAAGAGCTTGGAGAACCAAAAGAATCCTCACTCAAACCCGTTGAACAAAAGGATGGCCGCTGGGTGGGCTATATGACAGAAACAGCCTATCATAAGTTAAAAGAGCTTTCTCTTCAAAGTTTATTCGTACCGGTAACAACGAGGACAACCGAACAATTTAATCGATTCGTCATTTTTGAGCAGGAGATTCCGATTAAATATGCAATTACATCAAATGGTGCCACTATTCTCTATCGAGGAGTCCCGCTGGAGGAATGGTCGAATCATATACATAATCGTATGCACACAGAGTCGGTTACCCAAGCTGAATTGTCAGCATGTATGCAACGGGAAGGTTTTCACTTTGATGGGGTAATGAAACATGCAGAGAATCTGTTTTTCTATTACATATTAAATTGCCTGCCAACTGCTTCCGAAAAAGACTCGATTAATGATTTTGCTGCAAAATATGGATGGAGGATTTCCTTACAAGGAAGAAAGCTTTACTTTATACCGCAGGCTATTAGTAAAGGAAGCGCACTTGAATATATTTGTAACCATGAAGGGGTGGAAGCGATTGCAGGTGCAGGAGACTCCGTCCTCGATTGGGACTTTCTGCAGAACTGCCAATATCGATTCGTTCCAAACCACGGAGAACTTGCAAAAGAGCTAGCAAGGGTGTCAGGCACAAATAACCATATTCTTACAAAAAGTCATGGTGTAACTGCAGGAGAAGAGATTCTCTATCAGTTTCTAAAACTAATACCACTCAAAATCTAACTGTTTTCCTTGAATCGACTAAATAGAAAATAGTAAAGGCAAGAAAATAAACTATAGCTAGCAAAAAAGAATAGTATGGACATGGCTAATGAATTTATTGCAGGGGAAAGCAGCATCGTAAAGATAAGACTGAATACAAATAAATCCAGATAGACAAAATGATCTGAAACCATCACTTCCATAAGAGTATTTAATTCCTCACGAACGTGTTCGATTTTTGGCCGCTTATATAAAAATCTCATTCAAGTCACCTACTTTAATGTCGTATTCAATAGTATGTAGGGACAAGGGTAAAGGTGAAAAATGAGGAAACGGCCAAAAATGTTGAAACATTTTTTCATGACTTTCGTATAAACAAATGAACCTATTAATTAACTGTGTTATGATGATAAGGAAACCTTACATAATTTACTAAACGTAAAAGAAAGCTTTCGCTTTTAGAGGGAAGGGATTATGAATGTATCCACCATTAAATCAGTTGAACGTCCGTCCTATAGGCTCCCTCTCATATGAAAATTGGCACGGCTTGCTAGCAAAAACGCTGCCGGATCGGCCGAATTATTCTGTAGAAAATGGGGCTATTCAAATTGGGCAAATCCTTGGGAAGTTTCTCGGAATACCAATTGACACGGATGAATATTATAACCAGTTATTTGATTACGTCAATAATAAGGAATGGAATCTACAGCTTCTAAGTGAGGAGTCACTTGATAAAACCATCAATAACGCCCACTTCCAATCCATTCAAAGAGTGATCAATATTAATAATGAACAGAAGTTGTCCATCAATAGGTTCACAGCATTTCTCGATGGAGAGCAGCTTTTGTTGAAGTCAAGCGTGCCTGTAATCCATCGAAAGCTAAGAGAAGCGATGATTGCCACACTTGAATTGTTTTCAAAGCTTGAGCATGCTGGGCTAAAAAATCATGAACTAAGGCGGATTCTCGTGGATCTTGTTAAGTGGTCTATTAACCATTTACAGCCACAATTGGAGTATGCCGACCCGCAAAAAGCGATGCCGAAATTTTTGTGGTATGGAGAATTTAAGAAAAGCCATCAATATTTTTTATATTATTTAATAAAGCTTGGGTGTGACATTGTCATCTTCCATCCAGAGGGCAACGATCTGTTAGCGGGACTGATGGACGAACCAATATTCACTCATCAATTCCAAAATAAACAGCCTACTGAGCCGTTTCCTACAGAAAAGCGCAGCAGGAAAACCACAGTTGCTTATCGGGCGTCAAAAGAGATTGAGACTATTTTAAACCAGGAAGGTTCCGGGCTCTACAAACCATGGCAATTAAGGGATTACACGCCTTCCTCGATTACATTGAAAACGACCTATGATGAGCTATTTATTCTTAGTAAAGAAATTGCGATGATTCGTCCGGATTTTGAGGTCGGGAACGGACAAGTTAAAATCCCTTCGATTTTCGCCAAAGTACAGGGCGTAAGTAAAAATCGTAAAGAATACTGGGATCGACTGCAATATCTTAATCAATTGGAACATAGTTTATTGATTCGAAAGCTTCCATATACGATTCCAAGCAACAGTGATTTTCGCTTTCATTACCGAAACGCAATTGGCAAGGATGGCTTAATTGTTCCTGACAAAATAATGCAATCACACTATTGGCCATATTCTTTTTTAGCAACAGGCCTGCAAAAAGGGATCGCCAATGCTGTTAGGAGAATCTGTGAAAAACCGGGTTTAAAGCCTTTGCCGATAGAAGGTCCTGAAGATGTAAAAATATTTCTGTTTACACAGGCAATGTTTATGCCCAAAAATATCATTCAATTAATGGAAAGGTTTGATTATTCCCAGGATGTTCCGAAATTAATCATATACAACAACGAAGCAACTGGACCTCTTTCAAGATCTGATGCGGCATTGCTGCTGCTTCTTAATCAATTTGGAATTGATATCATCCTTTATAATCCTCCCGGACATAATGATATCGAAAATTATCTTGATGAAAGATTATTTGATAAGCACTGGCTTGATGATGTTGTATTTGATCTAGAATTCAAAGAGCCATCACTTTTCAAAAAAGGGCTTTTTCAAGGAATCTTAAAAAATTTAAGGGGAGATTAACAAGTGAATTTAACGCCAAATCCATCCAGCGATTTAACACCTGCAAATGCTGAGGATGTCCTTACGGAAACAAAAGTATCAGATATAAAACTTGCACTACGCAAAGAACCAGAAATTCAAAATTTAGCCCGCACGATTGATGAACGCGACCAAATTCAAATATTGGAGTTTGGGAAAGAGCCGGCCGTACAAATTTCCCGTTTTTCCGATCAAATCTTAAGTAATATGCGGACGACGAAAGTGGAAGATTCGGGTGAGCTGCTTAAACATCTTGGCCGTATCATGGATAAATTTGATGCGAAGGACTTCCAAAAGACTTCAGGTGGCATTTTCGGAAAGCTCTTTAAAAAGGGCGAGAAAATGGTAGAAAAGCTATTCGGGAAGTACCAGACGATGGGGTCCGAAATTGATAAAGTATATGTAGAAATTTCAAAGTATCAGCATGAAATGGTCGATGCGACCAATATGCTCGAGCAAATGTATGAACAAAACTACCAATACTATTTGACGCTTGAAAAATATGTTGTTGCTGGCGAATTAAAGGTAGAGGACCTGAAAAATATTCAGCTGCCACAGCTGGAAAATCGTGTGGCTTCAGGTGATCAGCTTGCCTCTATGCAGTTGGACTCATTAAAGAATGCGATTGAACTTCTTGAGCAGAGAATTTATGATTTAGAAATGGCCAAAATGGTTTCCTTGCAGACAGCGCCGCAAATTCGTTTATTGCAAAGAGGGAATACAAAGCTTATTGGGAAAATCAATTCTGCTTTTGTTACCACGATCCCTATATTTAAAAATGGCTTAATTCAAGCAGTTGCAGCAAAAAGACAAAAGCTTGTTGCTGATTCCATGAGTGAGCTTGATCGCAGAACAAATGAAATGCTATTAAAAAATGCCCAGAACATCTCGCAGCAAAGCACTGATATCGCAAGGCTTGCCGGAGGTCCAAGCATTAAAATCGAGACGATTGAAGAATCATGGAATATTATCATCAAAGGAATGCAGGAAACGAGAGCGATTGAAGAAGAAAATAAACGGATGCGCATTGAGGGCACAAAACGTTTAGAACAGCTGCAAGACAATTTTAAAAAATTGAAACAATCATAGTTACTATATTGTTAAAATACCAATAAAAATTTCTTAATTGGAGTGATTGGAATGGCGATTAATTTGCAAAAAGGACAACGAGTTGATTTAACAAAGAGTAATCCTGGATTATCCAAAATCATGGTAGGCTTGGGCTGGGATCCAGTAAAAAACGCAGGGGGCGGCGGCATGTTCGGCGGTTTATTCGGCGGCGGCGGGGGAGCTAACATTGATTGTGACGCTTCCGTGATTATGTTAGGTGCTAATGACAGGCTGCAAAACAATAAAGATGTAATTTATTTCGGAAACCTAAGAAGTAATGACGGCAGTGTCCAGCACTCAGGAGATAACCTAACTGGTGATGGAGATGGCGATGACGAGCAAATTATGGTTGATTTAAGTAAAGTACCGTCCAATATCCAAAAGCTTGTTTTCGTTGTAAATATCTACGATTGTATAAAAAGAAAACAGCATTTTGGTATGATTCAAAATGCATTTATCAGAATTGTGAATCCAAGTAACAATCAAGAGTTAATCCACTACAACTTATCCGATAATTATAGCGGGTCAACATGCCTTGTGACAGGTGAAATTTATCGCCATGGTAATGATTGGAAGTTTGCGGCAATCGGCAGCGGTACCAATTCAGCCAGCTTAAGTGAAGTAGTTCGTTCGTATAGTTAAATAAGAAAAGAGAATTACATTAGCTGCTGGGCTCTCCTCGAAAAAGCTAACGCTTTTCCTTCGTGCGAGGTAACGCTTCCGAAGCTTTTGCTTATGGAGCTGGACATTTCTAAAAGTCCATAATCAATTTTTTAATACATAAAAAGGCTCGTAATGAGGTGATCTATTTGGGTATTAACTTAGCAAAAGGACAAAGAATTGATTTAACCAAAACAAATCCCGGGTTAACAAAGGTCATTGCAGGCCTAGGCTGGGACACGAACCGTTACCACGGCGGTCATGACTTTGACTTGGATGCCTCCGCTTTTTTAACAGATGTAAACAGCAGGGTGATCCAGGATTCCGATTTTATCTTTTATAATAATTTAGTCCACTCCTCAGGAGCGGTCGAACATACTGGGGATAATCGGACAGGCGAAGGGGACGGCGATGACGAACAAATCAAAATTGACTTCAGTAAAGTCCCATCCCATGTACATCGGATCGCAATTACGGTAACGATACATGATGCAGAAGCAAGAAACCAAAATTTTGGTCAAGTCTCTAACGCATTTGTTCGTCTTGTTGATGAAGAAACGGATCGCGAAGTCTTAAGGTTCGACCTTGGCGAAGATTTTTCAGTTGAGACGGCTGTCGTCATTTGCGAGCTTTACCGCCATAATGGTGATTGGAAATTCAACGCTGTCGGTAGCGGCTTCGCAGGAGGCTTAGCTGCCCTTTGCCGGAACTTTGGTTTAGAAGTTTAAATTTTTTTAAGAAGCTGCCGAATTCGGTGGCTTCTATTTTTGTATTATTTTCCATTATTACCGTGAATGTTCTAATCTTTCTGACTTTCTTCCATGATATAATTCTATTTATTATATACAAAAATGGGGAATTTCTATGCGGAAATGGGTCGTTACTTTTTTAATGGCTAGTTTGTTTGTATCATCCATTACAACATCACGGGCTTCTTTTGATGGCATCATGTTGGGAAATTACCCTTTTAACTCTGATCTCTACCAATCTATTAAAAATGACAAGTCGCTACAGCAGTTAAATCAAATTATTGTCCTGCCAAAGCAATCTTTTGATCAAAAGGAAGCTGCCGCCATGATCACACGAATAGCTTCTTTACCAAGCTCTTTCTTGGAAAAAATAAAACAAAGTGGTATAACCGTAAAGCTTTTTACTGGTAAACTTACAGATAATCCCACAGCCAAACAATTAGCAGGACAAGTTCCAAGAGGATATCAAGCAAACATAACCTGGGATAATGTTCCTGGTATCGGCGGTTCCAAAGTAGTGCTTGCCAAAATTGGCTCCAGCGAAAAAGGAAAAGGACATGGCTCCGTTAATTTAGAATTACATGAGTTGGCACATTCGATTGACCGCTATGTGTTAGGGGAAATCAGCTCTTCGAAGAAATTCCGGCTTGTTTGGGAAAAAGAGCATGAGCAATTGTTTCCCGGAAACAGTTACTTCCTATATCCTGAAGAATATTTTGCTGAGACATTTGCGATGTACTATTTAAATAATGATACAAAAGAAATATTACACAGAAAAGCACCGAAAACATTTGAATTTATTAAACAGCTTCACTAAAATTAATAGATATGAATTGTAAAAAGGGAGTGGAAGAAGTGAAGCAATATTTAGAATTATGTGAGCATGTGCTTAAAAATGGAAATGTGAAGGGAGACCGTACGGGTACAGGTACCATCAGCACCTTTGGTTATCAAATGAGATTTAACTTAGAGGAAGGTTTTCCGCTCCTAACAACGAAAAAGCTGCATCTAAAATCGATTATTTATGAATTGCTTTGGTTCTTAAAAGGGGATACAAATGTTCGTTACTTGCAAGAAAATGGGGTGCGGATTTGGAATGAATGGGCCGATGAGAACGGAGAATTAGGGCCAGTCTATGGTCATCAATGGCGTTCCTGGACTGGTGCCGATGGGAATACAGTTGATCAAATCAGCGAATTAGTAGATCAAATAAAGACAAATCCAAATTCACGAAGATTGATTGTCAATGCCTGGAATGTAGCCGAGATTGACAACATGGCGCTGCCTCCATGCCATTGCATGTTCCAATTTTATGTGGCAAATGGAAAGCTGTCCTGCCAGCTTTATCAGCGATCAGCTGATGTATTTCTTGGTGTTCCTTTTAATATTGCTTCTTATGCACTTTTAACCTATATGATTGCTCACGTCTGTGATTTAATGCCGGGAGAATTTATTCATACATTTGGGGATGTTCATATATATCAAAACCATCTTGAACAAGTAAAGCTGCAAATGGAAAGGGAGCCAAGGGTCTTACCAATCTTGAAAATTAATCCGAATGTAAAGGATATTTACTCCTTTGAATATGAAGATTTCACATTAGAAGGATATGATCCACACCCACACATAAAAGGAGTTGTCAGTGTATGATTTCCTTTATCGTCGCAATGGATGAAAATCGTGCCATCGGCAAGGATAATCAATTACCATGGCACTTGCCAGAGGACTTGAAGTTTTTTAAAAGGGTGACAATGGGGCATCCAATTGCTATGGGAAGAAAAACGCATGAATCGATTGGCCGCGTCCTTCCGGGGCGGGAAAATATCGTCATTACCCGCCAGCCTGGCTACAAATGTGAAGATTGTACGGTTTTTTACTCAGTGGAGGAATTTGTAAAGTACAGCCGTGAGAAGGACGATGAAATTTTCGTCATCGGCGGAGCGGAAATTTTTAAAGAAACATTTCCTTATGTAGATCGTCTATACATTACCTACATACATGAAACATTTGCTGGGGATACCTTCTTTCCAGAATTTGACCAAATTCAGTGGGTGCTTACATCTGCTGAAAAAGGGGTTAAAAATGAAAAAAATCCTTACGATTATGAATTTAAGATTTTTAATCGAAAAGCCTAGCACATGAAAGAAGCACCGGCAATTTTTTGCTGGTGCTTCTTTTCCTTAATAATACTTAACATTATAAATATTAACCATTTAATTCGTATTCTGCCATTTTAGCGAGCATACCTCTGAATTCATGTGGATGGCAAAATTCTTCCTCTCGGAAATGCGTTTTCACCCAGGCAATTAATTCAATTGGACTATTGAAATATTCTCCACTTCGGTCACTTTTACGAATGGTATATCTCCCGTTGTCATCATCAATTGTTACCTCAACAGGGAGGGCTCCATCAAAACTGCATAGTGAAAATTCCATCCTCATCACATCCAATCCATTGGTTTAATAATTTTCATTAGTATATGTTCCTATTGTTCAAATTATATGCAAAAAGAAGTTAGTTGTCAAAATATTTTAAAAATTTGATTAAAAATTTGGACATTGACTTTAGATATAGTAATTGTTAAATTGACTATAGTGATACATAATTGGAAATGAAAATGCTAAATGTCACTCTGATTTAAATTTTATTGGATTTTGTGAAATTACTATGAATTATTGCAAAGAATTAACGCAAAAGGATTTTTCAATACTATAATCATAGTAGAAATATACAACATTTGAAGGGGATGTAAATCCATGTTTTCTAATATCGGAGTACCCGGATTAATATTGATTTTAACACTTGCACTGATTATTTTTGGACCAAAGAAACTGCCGGAAATCGGAAAAGCTTTTGGACAAACTTTAAAGGAATTTAAAAAGTCTACCCGTGAACTTACGGACGATGTAATGGAAGACATCAAAGAAGAAAAGAAAAACTTGACTAAATAAGGTGTAAGATTTTGAGTCTTGCACCTTTTTCTTCTTGGTGTTAAAACTATAAGGATGCGTGAAAACATGTTAATCTCTCAAGCCGTAGGAACGATTTGGTTGATTTCTTGGTAAGGTTTAAAGAATCAATCTGTATAATACTGAGAGCTTCATACACGTGCCCATTTTTTAACCTTTGAAATTGGCAGGGGAAGTACATGGAAGATAAAGAATTAAATTTAGTTGATCATTTAGAGGAATTACGCAAACGAATTATCATTTCGGCTTTGGCATTTGTCGCCTTTTTTATCGTTGGTTTTATTTACGTTGACGATATTTATAAATGGTTTGTTGGGGATCAAAAATTAATGGTTCTCGGACCAAGTGATATTATGTGGATTTATTTCATGCTTGCAGGCGTTGTTGCAATTGCGGCAACGATTCCTGTCCTGGCATTGCAAATTTGGCTGTTTGTCAGGCCGGCATTGAGACCGGTAGAAAGGAAAATAACCCTTTCATATGTACCTGCTTTATTTCTCTTATTTATTTGTGGCCTTGCTTTCGGTTACTTTGCCATTTTTCCAATGGTCTTAAACTTTTTGATAAACATAGGACAAGATATGTTTGTCACAAACTTCACTGCTGAAAGGTACTTTCGCTTTATCATGAACATGACTCTGCCATTCGGTGTGTTGTTTGAACTGCCGGTAGTGGTTATGTTTTTGACATCACTGGGAATTATTAATCCGTTTGTATTAGCAAAAATTCGTAAATATGCCTATTTCGTTCTAATCATTATTGCTGTTGTTATTACTCCACCAGATTTTATGTCTGATTTTGTCGTAACCTTACCACTCTTGCTCCTTTATGAAATCAGTATTAATTTATCAAAGTTTGTTTACCGAAAACGGTTAAAGAAGCAGCAAGAAGCGGAGCAAGATGAGGAGAATGAAGAAGCAGTAGAAATATAAATATAAGTACACCAGACCTTAAGAGATTTTTTAATCTTTTAGGGTCTTTTTTTGTTTAAATACTTTTTTTATAAGTAGTTTATTCTTATTCATTTTTTTACTAAGTTCCTATCATTTCTAACTTATTAAAAGAAAATATTGTAAAAATGTAGTTAAGGATTCTTTGTGTACTTTTCGGAAAATTCAGGACGAATTGCCCATAAGTGTACTAAAATTTTCTTGAAATCAAGTTTTTATTTATTTATATGCAAAGTGGAGGGGTTAGCGGATGAAGAGACAGAAAACAGTATATGAAGCCGCGATCGACCATGGTTTTAGCCGGCGTGACTTTCTAAAAATGTGTACAGCATTAGCTGCCACACTCGGGTTGGAGTTTACACAGTCAGATCAAGTTGTTAATGCCATGGAAACAAAGACAAGAGTACCAGTTGTATGGCTGCAATTCCAGGATTGCACCGGTTGTTCCGAATCATTTATTCGTTCATCACAGCCTAAGACAGAAAGTGTCTTACTAGAAATGATTTCACTAGAATATTCTGAAGTGCTTTCCGTACCATCAGGTCACCAGGCAGAAGCTTCTATGAAACAAGTATTAAAGGACTATAAAGGTGAATACCTACTTGCAGTGGAAGGAAGCATCCCTGATGATGATGCCTTCTTAACGGTGGGGGGACAATCGGCAAAGGAAACATTCTTGGAAATGGCTGCAGGAGCAAAGGCAATTGTTGCCTATGGTTCATGTTCTTCTTGGGGTGGAATTGCTGCTGCGCATCCGAACCCTACAGGAGCTAAACCGGTCACAAGCTTTGTAAAGAATACACCAACCATCCTTGTTCCAGGATGCCCGCCAATAGCTGAAGTCATGACGGGGGTAATCGCACACATCATTACATTTGGAAAATTACCGGAGTTGGATCATTTTGGCCGGCCGAAAGCGTTTTATCGACACCGAATCCATGATAAATGTAACAGACGAGCCTATTTTGATTCGGGATTGTTTGTTGAATCCTTTGATGATGAAGGTGCAAAACAAGGATATTGCCTATATAAAGTGGGCTGTAAAGGTCCAACAACCTATAACTCTTGTGCGGAAATGCGCTGGAATGGCGGGGTAAGCTATCCTATTCAATCCGGTAACCCATGCTTCGGCTGTTCAGAAAAAGACTTCTGGGATAATGGCCCATTATATACGAGGAGAGCCAAAATACCTGGAACACAAACAACCATCAATCCAGATGCAGTAGGCCTAGCTACCATCGGCTTGACAGCGGCCGGTATTGCTGTTCATGCTACAGGGACGGTAATCAAGAAAAAGTTAGATGACAAACGAGGTGAAGAACATGAGTGAACGTATAGTAGTAGATCCAATAACAAGAATTGAAGGACACCTTCGTGTAGAAGTAGATATAGATGAGCAAGGTGTCATAAAAGATGCATTTAGCTCAGGAACATCTGTCCGTGGACTAGAATTGATTGTCAAAGACCGTGACCCGCGTGATGTTTGGGCCTATGTGCAGAGAATTTGCGGTGTATGTACTAGTGTACATGCTCTAACATCGATTCGAGCAGTAGAGGATGCCCTTAAAATAAAAATTCCAAGAAATGCCCATTTAATCCGTGACATTATGAACGAAGCCCAATTTATTCATGATCATGTTGTCCATTTTTATCATTTACACGCTTTGGATTGGGTTGATATTGTCAGTGCGATTAGTGCAAATCCAGAAGAGACCTCCAAACTTGCTCAGTCGATTTCAAGCTGGCCAAAATCATCACCAGGCTATTTCATTGATGTGCAAAATAAAGTGAAGAAATTGGTTCAAAGCGGGCAGCTAGGGATTTTTGCAAACGGTTATTGGGGTCATAAAGCGTACAAACTTCCTCCAGAAGTGAACTTACTTGCCGTTGCCCACTACTTAGAAGCATTAGATTGGCAAAAAGAAATTGTCAAAATTCATACGATTTTTGGCGGTAAAAACCCACACCCGCATTACGTAGTGGGAGGAATGGCTACACCGCTTGATATTGATAGTGATAATGGGGTGCATGCAGAAAGGTTAATGCATGTATCTCAGATTATTGACCAAGCAAGCGAATTTGTAAATCAAGTATATATTCCAGATTTACTTGCAATTGGATCATTTTATAAAGACTGGACATATGGCGGCGGCTTAAATAATTACTTATGCTATGGTGATTTCTCAACAGGTGACATTTATGATACGAAGCTATACCGGATGCCGCGGGGAATTATCTTAAATGGCAATCTCAAAGAGGTTTTAGATGTTGACCTTAAAGATCCTAAGCATGTACAGGAATTTATTGACCACTCTTGGTACTCCTATGATGGAAAAGCAGGCGGCATAGGAAAGCATCCATTTGAAGGTGAGACCACGTTTAATTATACCGGTCCAAAAGCACCGTTTAAAACACTAGATACTGATAAACAGTATAGCTGGTTAAAAGCCCCGCGCTGGAAAGAGCATCCGATGGAAACAGGTCCGCTTGCAAGGATGATTGTTGGCTATGCTTCCGGAAAAGAAGAGATTGTTACTATTGTTGATGAAACATTGAAAAAGCTTGATCTTCCAATTACAGCTTTACAATCCGCATTAGGACGCACCGTTGCACGCGGTCTTGAAACGGTCTTGATTTCAGGATGGTTACGTAATGATATGGATGAACTATTGAAAAATGTGAAGAGTGGCAATCAAACAACGTTTGACCGTTCAAAATGGGAACCAAGTACATGGCCGGAACGAGCCAAGGGTGTAGGCTGGATGGAAGCACCACGCGGAGCCCTCGGACATTGGATTGATATTAAAGATGGGAAAACACATAACTATCAGGCTGTTGTCCCTTCTACTTGGAATGCATCACCACGCGATCACAAAAATAAAATAGGTGCCTATGAAGCAGCCCTTAAAGGAACACCAATGTTAAATAAGGAGCAGCCATTAGAAATCATGCGGATCATTCATTCATTTGACCCATGTCTTGCCTGTGCCGTTCACTTAACCGACCTTGAAACAAATAAAACGACCGAAATTCGTATAGGTTAGGAGTTGAGAAAATGGGTGTGCCAAAATTACCGACTCATACGCCTGGCCCGTTCCCTGGAAATCCGGAGATCAACAGCGAGAACTCGTTTCACCCAGAAAGACCGATCGTTTATAAACAAGTAAAAAATGAAGTCAGAGCCTATGTTTGGGAATTGCCCGTAAGGATTTTTCACTGGTTAAATATGCTCGCCATTTTTGTATTAATGGGAACAGGGATTTACATTGGGAAACCGTTTGCATCCGCTGGGATTCCGGAGGAGGCTTATTATTCCAATTTAATGGGTTGGATGAGATATATTCATTTTTTTGCAGCATTTCTATTTGTGATTAATCTCATGTTCCGATTGTATTGGGTAGCAATCGGAAACAAGTTTGCAACATCCAACCCACTTAGATGGATGTTCTGGAAGGAAGTTTTCGAAACCGTTAAATACTATTTATTTTTGAAAAATAAAAAGCCGCATTATGTTGGTCATAACCCACTTGCGCAGTTAAGCTACTGGATTTTTATCGGGCTTGGCTCATGGATCGTGATGTTAACAGGTTTTTATATGTACTTCGAGCCGCAGCCAGAGTCATTCTGGGCAAAACTGTTTGTTTGGGTGCCATATCTGTTTGGCGGCGAAAGCTACACCATTCGCTCATGGCATCACATAGCCGCATGGGGCTTCATGCTATTTACACTCATCCACGTGTACATGGCCTTCCGTGATGACTATTTAGAACGTAATGGATCTATTTCCTCGATGATTACAGGCTATAAAACAACTACGAACAAATCAGTTGGTGAAAAGAATGAAAAATAAACAGCTAGATAAAAGAATTACCATTCTTGGTATTGGCAACACCCTCTTCTCTGATGAGGGTGTCGGCATTCACCTTTTACCATTGCTCGAGGAAGCATTAAAAGACGATGAAAATATCGAAATAATCGAAGGGTTAACAGACGGGATGAAATTGCTCGGACCTGTTGAGGATGCTGAAAACCTCATCATCATTGATGCGATTAATTCCGGCAAAGAAGGCGGAACGATTATCAAGCTAGAGGGTGATGAGATTCCTGCTTATTTTGGGATAAAAATGTCCATACACCAGCTTGGTTTCCAAGAAGTTTTATTGGCCGCGAAAATGCGGGAACGATATCCAAAGCAAATTGTTATGTATGGGATGCAGCCAACATCGCTTCAATTAGGAATCGGATTGACAGAGATTAATCAAAGCAAGCTCAGAGAACTTGCTAATGTGGTATTGGATCAAATCAAACTGTGGAGAAGTGTCTCATGAATCGGGGCGATTTTTTAAAGGAAATGGCAGAAGGCCTTTTCCAAACACTTAAATCCGTTTATAGGCCTTTTTTAAGCGAGGACTTAGAAAAGGTAGAAGCAGCGGCGGACCAGGCTTTAGGCATCACTTGGCACCCTTTTATGAAAGAACAAGAGCTTTACTCCGATCTTGAAATGAAGTTTTTTAGCGGGAATCCCGTAATAGTCTCACATAATGGAACGAACATGCAGGCAATCGATGGAGTGTGTCCTGTATGTTCGAATATTATTTACCTTTCAACACTATATTCAACTGGGAAATGTTTGAATTGTCAAAAAGAATTCAATTTTAGGACCCAATCCGGTGATTTACAGCTCGGATCCTACCCATTAAAACGGAGGAATGATACTTATTTAATCGGCATCCAGAAGTATAAGAAACAGGGTGATAGTGATGCATGAAATGTCGTTGATGGGAGATATTCTACAACTTGTACAGGAAGACGCTGCAGCAAATGGTATTCGAAAAATTGAAAAGGTTGAATTAATTGTCGGAGAGATCGCCAATGCCATGCCAGATGCCTTGAGAATGGCTTTTGATATTTTTCGCGATGAAAATCTGCATCTTTTTACAAAGAATGCCGAACTTGTGATTCATCTTGAAGAAGCTAAAGCAAAGTGTGTCCTGTGTGGTGAAGAGTACAAACCAGACCAGAAAATAGCTTTATGTCCAAGCTGTCTTGTTCCTTCCGGCAGGGTGCTGACAGGGGAAACATTTCAGGTTTTATCATACGAAGGGAGTAATGGAAAATGAAAGTGACATTGAAAACAGATGTGTTAACTAATAACAATAAGGCTGCAGAGTTCAATCGAGAGCTTTTCCAAAACACAAAAACCTTAGTGATTAATCTAATGAGCTCTCCTGGAGCAGGAAAGACTACACTATTGGAAGAAACGGTCAGGGTACTTTCGGGGAAATATCGAATCGCCGTCATTGAAGGTGATTTAGCAACGGAAAGGGATGCGAACCGGATTCGAGCAATGGGTGCTAAAGCGGTTCAAATTAATACCCATGGCGGCTGTCACCTTGATGCCCGTATGGTAGCCGCTGCATTAGGAGAATTAGACCTTGATGAAATCGATATTCTCTTCATCGAAAATGTCGGAAACCTTGTTTGTCCATCCGGTTATGATTTAGGCCAACAGCATAAAGTCGCCGTTTTAAGTGTTCCCGAAGGTAATGATAAAATTCCGAAATATCCGCAAATGTTTATGCGGACTGAGCTTGTCATATTAAATAAAATTGATTTAATTCCATACTTAGATTTTAGTGTGGAGGAAGCAAGAAAGGATTTATCTGAAATCAATCCAGAGTCAAATCTACTCCCACTCTCTGCTCGTACACAGGAAGGTCTTTATGAATGGTTTTCTTGGATTGAAGGAGCTTATGCAAAATGGATACTGCAGTAAAGATTGCTGTCCGCGGCAGGGTGCAGGGCGTCGGCTTCCGGCCGTTCGTCTTGCAGCTTGCCGACAAATATCAACTAAACGGAACCGTTCAGAATAATATGGACGGCGTCAAGATTCACCTTGAGGGGAATATAGTGAATGTTCAAGCCTTTTTATCGGATTTGAAAAATAAGGCTCCGAGACTATCAAAAATATATGAGATATTGCTAGAAGAAGCTGCACCCCAAAAACTAACCGAATTTACCATCATTCCGAGTGAACGGATTGGTACATCAATGCTCGTTATACCAATCGATTCGGCTGTTTGCGATGATTGCTTAAACGAAATGAATGACCCAAAGGATTTTCGTTATCAATACCCGTTTATCAATTGCACCCAGTGTGGTCCGCGCTATACCATTATCGAGGAATTGCCGTATGACAGGCCGTATACATCGATGAAGAGCTTCCCAATGTGCGACGATTGCCGAAGAGAATATAAAGATCCCACTAACCGGCGTCATCATGCCCAGCCAATTGCATGTCCAAATTGCGGCCCAAAGGTACGCTTACTAGATGAAAATGGTTTGGAAGTAGATTCAGAGACACCAATTAAGACAGCGGTACAGTTGTTAAAAGAAGGAAAAATTATAGCGATAAAAGGAATTGGCGGCTATCATCTTTGCTGCGATGCTCGAAACGAGCAGGCAGTGGCTGCATTACGAAAAAGGAAAAAACGGCCATTGCGGCCGCTGGCGGTTATGGCTGCTTCCATTTTAGAAGTGGAAGGTCTTGCCGAATTGGATAGGGATGAACTTGACCTGTTAAAAAGTACGGAGTCGCCGATTGTGGTACTGAAGAAAAATGACCAATATCCGCTTGCTGAAAATGTGGCACCAGGTATGAGCACGATTGGAGTGATGCTCCCTTACACACCGCTCCATCATTTACTATTTACCGATCATGATCTAGCTTGTCTTGTGATGACAAGTGCAAACCCATCAGGGATGCCAATTCTTTTTAAGGACGAAGATGCCTTTCAATATTTAGCGGGCATTGCTGATTTCTATCTCGTCCATAATCGCGAGATTCTTCATCCCGTTGATGACTCTGTTGTTCAAATGAATGATGGAAAGCTTGATTTTTTGCGCCGGTCAAGGGGATACGTCCCAGACCCATTTTCGACAGGTCAAAATGTGACAGGAATTGTCGCTTTCGGCGGTCAGCAAAAGACAACGTTTACGATTGGTCGAAATGAACAGATTTTTGTCGGTCTGCATATTGGTGATTTAGAAAATATTGAAACAATTGATCATTATAAACAAGAATTAGAACATCTATTAAAGTGGATTGATACCCCGAAAACCACGGCTGTTATCGATGCCCATCCAGCGTATCATGTTCAGTATCTGGCAAAAGAATACAAGTTTGATGGAATTTTAAAGGTCCAGCATCATCATGCCCATATGGCTGCATGTCTGGAGGAACATCAAATATCCGGGAAGGCTTATGGAATCATCCTAGATGGCACAGGCTTTGGTCTTGACGGTAACATATGGGGATTTGAAATCTTATATGGAGATGCTTTTGAGTTTGAGCGTATAGCCCATTTACACTATACTCCCCTTCCCGGAGGTGAAAAGTGTATTCGTGAGCCGTGGCGAAATGCTGCCGCCATGCTTATCTCGCTTCTTGGTGAGGAGGGTATGTTCCTTGCAAAAGCTATTTTTACAGACAAATTATCAGAGATTGATATTTTGAATGCAATGATTGAAAGGAATGTTAATACCGTTTACGCAGGGACATGTGGCAGGCTGTTCGATGCGGTAAGTGCCCTATGCGGTGTAACGAAAGTTTCCAGTTATGACGGGGAAGCTGCTATACAGCTAGCAGAACTTGCGGACGACTGGATCCTGTTCGAACCTTACCCATTTGAATTAATCGACAAAGAGCTTTTAACGATTAATTTTTCAAAAATGGTGAAAGAAATTGCTTTAGATGTTATTACAGGTAAGGAAGTCAAAATAATAAGCGGAAGATTCCATGAAACGGTTGTTCAAGCTATTGTCAGTGCCTTGGTGTATTTGAATGAAAAAAATCCTGCAGCAGAGAAAACGGTGGTTTTGTCAGGAGGAAGTTTCCATAACCGTTATTTAAGAAAAAGAGTTACAGCTGAATTGAGAGAAAGGTTTATTAAAGTGTTTGTTCCCGAAAGGGTTCCTTGTAATGATGGGGGATTATCATACGGGCAATTAGTCGTTGCCGCTGCAAAAAGGAGTGTTAACCAATGTGCGTTGGAGTACCAGCAAAGGTAGTGAAAAAAATGGAATACAGTGCAGTCGTGGATGTAATGGGTTCCCAGACGACAGTAGGAACCATTTTTGTACCTGAAGTCGAGATAGGTAATTATGTTATTGTTCATGCGGGACAGGCCATGAGTATTGTCGATGAAACCTATGCAAGGCAAAGTGTGGAAGAATGGAGGAGGCTTGTAGATGCTCGAAATGCTGAAACAGTCGAATAACCCTGAAATTTGTAAGCCTCTTGTCGAAGCCGTTATTGCAAAATCAAAAGAATTCCAGAAGAAATTTGGCCGTAAACCTGCGTTCATGGAGGTTTGCGGCTCTCATACCATGTCGCTTGCACGCACAGGGGTTAAGCAATGCTTGAAAGAGGATGTGAATCTCATATCCGGTCCAGGCTGTCCTGTATGTGTAACTGATCAGCGCTCGATCGACGCTATGGTGGCTCTAGCGGAAGGTGAGAACAGGATTATCTGTACATTCGGCGATATGATGAGGGTACCTGGGTCAAATAAAACACTCCTGGATGCCAAGATTGCTGGAAAGGATATTCGTGTATTATATTCTCCTGTCGATACGGTAAAGGTTGCTGAAGAAAACCCTGACAAAGAAGTTATTTTTCTTGGAGTAGGTTTTGAAACAACGATTCCAATTCTTACCTTAATGGTAGGGGAAGCTGAAAAACGAGGGATTAAGAATTTTTCCATTTGGATGACAACCAAACTTGTGGAACCGGTTCTTCGCTATTTATTAGATGCCGGTGAAGTTAATTTGGATGGCTTCTTGCTTCCTGGTCATGTATCGATTGTTTTGGGTGAGAATTCCTATAAATACTTAGAAGACGAATACAACATTTCCGGGGTCATTACTGGCTTTGAAACAGCAGAATTACTCTCAGGCATTTATAAATTAATAGATATCGCCTTAACAGGAAGGGCTGCCATTGAAAATAATCATCCCGCAGTTGTCAGCAAAACCGGAAATCGGGTGATCCACAAGTGGATTGATCAGTACTTAACGGAATGTGATGAGGCATGGCGCGGTATAGGTGTCATTCCAAAAAGTGGGTTGGATTTAAAACCGGAATACGACCAGTTTAATGCAAAGAAACGGTTTACGGTGGAAATTGAGGAGCCGAGGAAAACAAAATGCCGCTGCGGTGAAGTCATTCGCGGATTAATTTCACCTAGTGAATGTCAATTGTTCGGTAAAGCTTGCCACCCAATGAACCCGATTGGCCCCTGTATGGTCTCGGCTGAAGGAAGCTGTGCGGCATTTTATCAATACATGAGGGAGAGCTATTAATGGAGAAATATATCAGCTTAGCACATGGTGATGGCGGGGAGTTGAGCAATCGTTTAATTAAAGATGTATTCATTGAAGCTTTCGGGGACGGTAATGCAGCCCTTTTTGATGCGGCATCCCTTACGATATCTACTCACAGAATTGCTGTTACAACTGACTCGTTTGTCATCAAACCTGTTTTCTTTCCCGGCGGGTCTATTGGTAAATTAGCGATCGCTGGGACGGTGAATGATCTGATTGTAAGTGGTGCTAAACCTGCTTTTTTAACTTGCGGTTTCGTTATTGAAGAAGGCTTCCCGATTTCCGATTTAAAAAGAATCGTTACAGATATGGCATACGAAGCAAAGAAAACAGGTGTAACCATTGTGGCCGGTGATACAAAAGTAGTAGAACGCGGCAGCGCAGATGGAGTTTACATTAATACGACCGGAATTGGAACCTATGAATATAATAGTGGCTGCAGCCTTGAATTTGAAGAAGGAGACGCCATCATCGTGTCAGGCACTATCGGGGATCACGGGATTGCAGTTCTTACGGCAAGAGGAGAACTTGGAATATCAGTTCCAATTGATAGCGATTGTGCATCATTGGATAAAATGCTAGCAGGAGTTCTGACGTCTACTGATGGTGTACGGATCATGCGCGACCCAACTAGAGGAGGATTGGCCACTACTTTAGTTGAAATCGCTGAAGATTTTCAATTGACGATGAAAATTAATGAGCTTGATTTACCTGTTAAGGAAGAAGTTCATGGGGTTTGTGACTTATTGGGTTTTGATCCAATGTACCTTGCCAATGAAGGAAAAGCGATAATTGTTGTAGCCAATCGTGATAAAGATAAAGTGATTGATATTTTGCGTGAATTCCCTGAAGGAAGAGATGCTGTTGTGATCGGTTCCATCATTGGAAAAGGAAAAGGACAATTATTATTAGAAACACCGCTTGGCTCGAAACGATTATTAACGAGATTATCAGGAACGATGTTTCCGAGAATATGTTAAAAAACAGCCCTCATTCTTTAAAAAGAGTGGGGGCTGTTTTTATAAGTTTTCTTCTGTTCCTTCCACCAGGTTTGGAACCTTATGTAATTAAGATATTCCTCGAAGTCTTCTTTTTTAAGCCATTATCCACCGCCTGCTGAATTAGCACCTTCCACTCTTCATCAAGTTTCATATCAAGTTTCTTTTGTGATTCCATTAGCAAGTAGTCCAGGCTTGTATCTAATGGGATTGCTACCTTTTTTAAAAACTGCAATGACGGATTGGATTGCATTCCCCTTTCTAACTGGCTTAAGTATGACTTTGAAATATCGGCCAAACGAGCTAGCTCTGTGATGGAATATCCTTTCTTCTCCCTTAATCGTTTAATCCTTTCGCCTATCATCACCCTCAACTCCTAATTTGAGTGTATAAATTACATGTACATTATAAAGAACGATTATTTTTTTATAAAGTACAAAAAGTAAGAAAACAAGAGGAAATAGGAGGAAATCACTGCAAGACGTTCTTAATTAAGAAAATTCGCCTATTTTTAAGGTTTTTCAAGTTCGTTATTTTGGCATATACTCAACTTGTGAGTTCGTTACAAAGAACGATACTTATAATATTAAAGGGTATAAGAGGAGGAAATAAAAATGAGTCTTAAAAAGAAATTAGGTTTGGGAGCTGCATCTGCAGCACTAGGTTTGGCATTAATCGGTGGAGGTACATATGCATACTTTAATGATACTGCTCAAACTACAAGCAAATTTGCAAACGGTACTTTAGATCTCAATGCTAATCCATCTACAATTATTGATGTGAAAGATTTAAAGCCTGGGGATTGGATGAATCGTTCTTTCAAACTTGAGAACAAAGGCTCATTAGATATTGCAAAAATATTATTAAAAACAGATTATTCTGTAATAGATGCAAAAGGCGATAATGCTGGTGAGGATTTCGGTAAACACATCCGTGTTAATTTCTTATTAAATGGAGATAAGGGAGACGATGTTATTTTCTGGACTACTCTAGATAAGCTTAAAACTATGACTCCGGATGCAATTGAAAATTCAATCTGGATTCCTTGGTTAGAAGAAAGAGGAGGCAAACTTGCTGCTGGGACTTCTGATACATTATATGTTCAATATGAATTTGTGGAAAACGGTCTTGACCAAAATAAATTCCAAGGGGATTCTTTAAACTTAACTTGGACATTTGATGGTAAACAAGGTGCAGGTGTAGAAAGATAAATAACTTTAAAAGGAAGGGTGGGTTTTACCTGCTCTTCTTTTAAATAGAAATTAGTTCTTTAATCTTAAACAAGGAATAAATCTTTATTTAAGATTGGAGAATTAATGGGTTAATAAACTAGAGGTGTGTAATTTATCTTATATAACTTTACACTGGGAGATGAGGGGTGTGATCAAAATTCGATATTCAAGATTAAGGAAATTTGACAGAGAGAATAAAAGGATAGTATTTGCTTTAAAAGTTCTAGCTCTTTGGTATATTTCTATTTTATCCATTGGTTATTTAACGACCGATACAGGTGCCTTTTTTAATGACAATACTACAGCGACAGGAATAATTCAGGCAGGGACATGGGAAGATCAGTGGGATAAGAGTTCTTTAAAATTCCCAACTGCAGAAGATCAATTATTTGATAGCTGTGGCCCTAAAGAAATAGCTGTAACAATAAGTAATACTGGAAGTGATATGAAGGGTTCTTCACAATATGAAGTTTATTACATAAATACTGGAAATCCAATGAAAGGTGAAAAAGTTGGCGAAGGAACTATAGAACCAACCAAATCAAATCAAACTAGTATTCTAAAATTTTCGGCAACTAAACCTGGAAAATATAAATTTAGAGCCTTTCAACGTCCAAATCATGCATTTAAACCGGAGAGACAAGATTTATGGAGTGAAACAATCACAATCACATGTAAGGCGGAATCAACTAATGTTGAACCACAACAAACTCAACCAAATAATCAAGAACAACCTGCAGAAACACAGAACCCGCAAAGCACCAACTCTGATACAAATAATCAAGCGGATTTAAATTCTAATCAAAACAATGATAACTCGACAACCAAAGAAGAGAGTATTGACCAAACAAGCAACGAATCAATAAATCCTAATGACGATAAGTCTGGACAAAATAATGAAACTAACGCAAATTAAATTTATTTCAAGCAATCGTGCTCTAAAGAAGAAAAATCATAAATCTATCAAAAGTGAAAAGGTGATTCAATTGAAGGTGAATAAAGTAAAAAAATGGTCAAGTAATATTTTAACGACAATTTTATTTGTAATCTTAATAGGAATGCTTTATGTTGTTATATCCTCTAAAGTATCTGGAGGTGAACCTCAAGCATTTGGCTATGAGTTGAAAACTGTTTTATCTGGATCAATGGAACCTGGAATTAAAACCGGCTCCATTATCGCTGTTAAACCAGGCGGCGATATGACAAGGTTTACAAAAGGCGATGTTATAACATTTAGATCAGAAGATAATGTAATTGTTACACACAGAATTACTGAAATTATAAATGAGGGAGATCAAATCAGTTATAAAACAAAAGGGGATAATAATAAATCAGAGGATCTTAATCCTGTCCCATCCTATAGGGTTTTAGCAGAATATAACGGTTTTACTATTCCCTTTCTTGGTTACTTCGCAAATTATACAAAATCTAAGGCGGGAGGGGCGTTATTGTTAATTCTCCCAGGCTTGCTGCTTCTCGCATATTCAGGTATTACAATTTGGAAAACTATTGCCCAACTAGATAGTAAAGTTAATAAAAATTTGGATGTTGATAAAACAAAAAAGTCTGTATAATCCATTTAATAACTGGAGGTAGTGTTTCTTCCTTAAAGACTGATAGGTTGAGACAAAGGGGGATTAGATACTTGTGAAAAAAATAATAACAATTATTTTAGTTTGTACAATTATCCAAAGTTTAATTTTTTCACTATCAATCAATAAAACTAGTGCAGCCGCGGGAACAAAAGAAATAGATATTGCCACATCACCAGAAAAAGTTTTATTTGATCTTTCAAATTTTAAACCAGGTGATTGGGCGGAACGGACATTAACGATTCAGAATAAAGGGAAACAGGATTTTAAGTATTTATTCTCTAGTAAACTAAAAGAAGGCTCTGAAAAGTTTTATAATGAGTTGTTATTAAAAGTATCCGATAAAGATAAGTTGTTATTCGAGGGGAAAATGCAAGACTTCACTAAACTAGATCCTAGATTCATCGCACAAAATGGCTCTGAACAACTGTTTTTTAAGGTGGAGGTACCGGAAGAATTAGGGAATGAATTTCAAGGTCTTGCCTGCGAGGTTGAGTTTAAATTTTATGTGGAAGGTACGTTAGGCGGAGTGTTACCGGTGGATGGTCCTAAATTACCTGAAACGGGTACTAATATGTTTAATATTCTTGTTGCAGGAACGGCACTAGTTTTATTTGGTGCAATCTTTCAGTTCATATTATATTGGCGAAGGAAAATGGCAAAAGAAGCATAAAGGAGCCTTGATTTTAAATCATGATCAAGCCTTTTAATAAAATGTAAGATTTAATGTGAAAACTAGGAGCTGAAAACGATGTCTAAAATAATATGCCCAAAATGCCACCAGCCATCCTTCAGCAGCAGCGAAATGGATAACTGGATCTGCCCAATCTGCAGTAATGAAAACACTACTTCTCAGATAACAGAATCCCTCAAACTAAGTAAACCGCAATTTTTTATTCTCAAAAATAGTTACATCCAACAAAATCCAGATATAAACAAAAAAATACGAACTTATGTTTTTCAATCATTCGACTAGCCAAACAGGCCATGTAAATATGACCTGTTTTTTGTTACAAATAATTCACAAATATTTTAATGAACCAAGCATAATTAGACACATTTCGTGTTTCGTTGGGTGTATAATAGTATCAAACGGGTGAAAAAGAGGATTGATATTTTGTTATTCAAAAGCCTAGAGTTCAAAAATGATGTTGGACAGAAGGTTAAAGTCATGGATATTCCTGTATTGGAGGAAGATAGTACTTATAAATTTATGATCCAAGTCCGTTTACAGACGTTTCTCGCGTCCATTGATCAGGAAAGCAAGCCAAAGAAATGCTACTCCTTTAAAGAGTATTTGAAAAAGGTCATGAAATGGCCGGATTATGAGCAGCTGTTTAAAGTGGGTGAATTAAAACATAACGCATAATTCAATTCGAGCATCGGGCAACCGGTGCTATTTTATTTTTTAGAGAAAAGATAGAATTTGTTTCATTCGATACATGAAACCTGTATAATACATAGCAGTAATGGTAGGGATGTGACCGTATGAGCAAAATAAAAATTGTAACCGATTCGACATTGGACATATCAAGTGAAATCGCGGATAGCCTGGGTTTTATTATTGTGCCTTTGGCAGTAACGATAAATGGAGAAACCTATTTAGATCGTGTGGATATCGATCCAGCTGAATTTATTGAAAATATGAGTGGTTCCAAAGAATTACCGAAAAGTTCCCAGCCTTCTGCAGGTGCCTTTCTTGAAGTCTATGACCGTCTTGGTGAAGAAGGGTATGAAGTACTATCCATCCATATGACAGGAAAAATGAGCGGAACAGTGCGCTCAGCGGAAAGTGCAGCCCAAATGACAGAAACAAAAGTTACTGTTTTCGATTCAAAGTATATTTCGAAAGCCCTTTCCTTTCAAGTAAGGGAAGCTGCAGAGATGGCCAAACAGGGGAAAAGTATCGAGGAAATTCTTGAGCGTTTAGAGACCATTCGTGATCATACAAAATTATACATTATGGTTGATACGTTAGAGAACCTTGTGAAGGGCGGACGAATCGGGAAAGGAAA
>Ga0213824_1000331_pt1 | contig 39093 bp, 40 predicted proteins | sample MC6MC0906MG_FD_179892 | JGI IMG/M metagenome (GOLD analysis project Ga0213824, IMG submission 179892) | Enriched soil aggregate microbial communities from Iowa State University, Ames, United States - MC6-MC0906-MG | ecosystem: Environmental > Terrestrial > Soil > Unclassified | place: USA: Iowa...
ACACCTATGATGCCGTGATGGCACTGGTCAAGGAACACTCTGGCGCCTACGGCATGGGCGTCGACTACGCGTACACCATGGTGCACAAAGCACCTGAGCGCGTTCAGCACGGCCCCACCTTGGCGCCAGTTGCTGCATCTGTTTGATCGGGCAGCAGTCCCTGTTGGGGCTGCACGTTCTGCTGGTCATAGGTTGCGCAGACGGGCCAAGCGTGGCCATTGAGTCAAGACAGCGTGACCGAATCTTCTGAAAGCCACAGCGGGCAGCCCTGCCCGCTCAAGCCGCGCACCCTTTCGTAGAGGAATGGATCCTTATGAACAGTGGCTCTTGCACTGTGCTGGCGACTGTCGCCTTGAAATCAGCCGGGAAGCTCAAGCCCTGGCAATTGAGAACCGCCAAGCGAATGGTGTTGGATCATCTGGACACTGGCATATCCGTGACCGAGCTCGCCGATGCGTGTGGCTTGTCACGGAGCCACTTCACGAGGATGTTCAAGGAGAGCACTCAGGTGCCTCCCCAAAAATGGATGCGAGAGCAGCGGATCAGAAAAAGCAAAGAACTGTTAGCAGCCTCCAGCATGGTGCTGGCAGAAATAGCACTCGACTGTGGGTTCTACGACCAAGCGCACTTTTGCCGAACGTTCATGAAGACTGAAGGGATGACGCCACTCACTTGGCAGCAGTTAAACAATAGAGGGGCAGGATCAACGAAGAGCCAAGGATGGCGGATAGCTCTGCTTTATCCTTCGGCAGCGACAGGAGACCCGTCTGCACGCTCCTCGCTGTTCCGATTCGCACAGTCGTACTCGGCCTCCGCCCTCGTGGGGTAGTTCAAGGCCAGCCGTGTTTTGCCATGAGTGTCGTAAAGGTCATACCCACTACCTTGGGCAGCCGGGACGCCAAAACGGCGAGGGCATTGCTCTTTCTCTTGAGGCATGGCGGGGATTACAACAAAGCGCGTCTGCATGACCATACCTCTTCGTAGTAATCCTTAGTGGTAGTCTCAATATATGAAAGCTTCAAGGCCAGATGCCGTATTTTTCCTTGAAATACCCGAGAGTATTGGGAGCGCGCGCTGAGGGAATGGGGGCCTGATTGCCCCCTTGATCAGCATCTCTTACTTAAATCGCCATGCTGCGCTGACGAAGCTCAGTGTTAAGGATTTGATCGTTTTCGCTGTAATCCACTGGGCAGTCAATCACATGGACACCTGGGTTTGAGATGCAGTGATCAAGCAGCGGCAACAGTGCATCGGCACTCTCTACACGGTAGCCATTAGCACCATAGGATTCCGCATACTTCACGAAGTCCGGGTTGCCGTAGTCCAGGCCGAAATCGGTGAAGCCCATGTTGGCTTGCTTCCAGCGAATCATGCCGTAGCCATCGTCGCGCAGAATCAACACGGTGATGTGCATACCCAGACGCACAGCAGTCTCTAGCTCCTGGCTGTTCATCATGAAACCGCCATCCCCGCATACCGAGATCACCGGGCGGTCTGGGTAAACCAAATGCGCAGCCATGGCCGATGGCAGGCCGGCACCCATGGTCGCCAGAGCGTTGTCTAGCAATACCGTGTTTGGCTTGTGAGCCTTGTAGTTACGGGCGAACCAGATCTTATAGATCCCGTTGTCCAAGGCGACGATGCCTTCAGACGGGAGCACGCGACGGATGTCGGCAACCAGACGCTGTGGATACACTGGGAAACGCGCATCATCGGCACCTTCGGCGATTTGCGCTTCGTTAGCTTCACGGATGCTCATGAGGCGAGTGAAGTCCCAATGGCTAGTGTCACTCAGCGCTTCGCCTATCTGCCATACGGCATTGGCGATATCGCCGATCACCTCGACCTGGGGAAAATACACAGCATCGACTTCCGCGGAACGGAAGTTGATATGGATGACTTCGGTGCCCCCGCGCACCATGAAGAATGGTGGCTTCTCAATCACGTCGTGACCGACATTGATGATCAGGTCTGCAGCTTCGATGGCGCGATGCACGAAGTCACCTGAGGACAGCGCGGCATTGCCGAGAAAACGCGGGTGACGCTCGTCAACAACGCCTTTGCCCATCTGGGTAGTGATGAAGGGAATGCCGGTCTTGTCGATCAGCTGCTTCAGCACCTTGGCAGTCATCTTGCGGTTGGCGCCGGCGCCGATCACCAGGATTGGGTTGCGCGCCCCCTGCAGCTTAGCCACTGCAGCATCGATTGCCTTATGTTCGGCCAGCGGCCGGCGATGCAGGCTCGGCGGGATTGGCAGGGCATCAGTCTGTTCGGCTGCGATGTCTTCCGGTAGCTCCAGGTGCACGGCACCCGGTTTCTCTTCTTCGGCCAAGCGGAATGCTTCGCGCATACGGGCAGGGATGTTGTCGGCCGAAGCGAACTGATGGGTGTACTTGGTGATGGGATCCATCATGCCGCACACGTCGATTATCTGGAAACGACCCTGCTTAGATTTCTTGATAGGCTTCTGGCCCGTGATCATCATCATGGGCATGCCTCCCAAGTAGGCATATGCACTGGCTGTGACTAGGTTGGTCGCACCAGGGCCAAGGGTCGACAGGCTGACGCCGGTCTTCCCCGTCAGGCGGCCATAGGTAGCGGCCATGAAGCCCGCGGACTGCTCGTGACGGGTCAGTACCAGCTTGATCTTCGACTTGCGCAGGGATTCCAGCAGGTCGAGGTTTTCCTCCCCAGGAATGCCGAACACATATTCGACGCCTTCATTTTCCAGACATTGCACTACGACATCGGCGGCCTTAGCCATTTCAATTGCCTTACTGAGATGTGGGATTTGGATACGCGCCCACGGGACACCCGCGACGCATATCGTATCGGCACTATGGATGAGTTAAACCTTCGAGCCACTGTCGGACAGCGGCTCGGATTGGGTATCGAAATACTCTCGGTAAGCCCTCGGATCGACTGATGCAGTCCGCGAAGGCTTTGACGTTTAGGCCAAGGCAGACTTCAACCAGGCAGGGTATGCACTGTCGGCCCGCCCCTGCGTTGCAGCCTGCACGCAGCCTGCGAGGCTGGCGAAATGTACCGGCCGCCCCACGAGCCCGGGTGCATAGTGAGCAAATTTCGCGGAGTTGGTCATGACCGTCTTGGCTGCCGGCGGGATGACGGGCTCACCGAGCATGCACCAGCAGGTATCATTCACAATCTGGGCACCGAATCGCTCAATCTCGGCCACATAGCCAGCTTCGATCGCTTTTTCATAGATAGATCGACCACAGGTGATCACCACTGCAGTGGATGGCGCTTTCTCCCGGCCCTTGCACAGTTCGGCCAGCGCTTGGAATTCCGTGAGGGAGAAATGAGGGTTACCTAGCGACACGATGTCCACAGTCGAGTCGCTGGCACTGTTCAATACATTCCAGCTGGACACGAGATTGGCGGCGGTGATCGTGAGAATATCCGGATCGATTTCCGAGCCCAATACCTCTGCAGGGAAGATCGCTTCAGGCGTGACGCCCGCGATATGGAAGAGCGGTGCTCCCGAGGTGGTGCCAAATGCTGCGGAGAAGGCCTTGAGGTGATCTACATTAGGGGCGGCGCTTTCAAGTCCGTAAACGATGGGGATGCGCTTACCCGCCAGCAGTCCAACATGGTATCCGAGCAAAGGATAGAATGCGTCATCCACCTGGGCCGGCATCTCGACCTGGATGCGCAATTGTGCCTTTCTGTTCGCATCCAGGTGGCAGCCAGACAGTGGCGCGCGTCCGCAAATTGCGATGCAAATATCCAAATAATCGGGGTATTTCAAGGTACGTGCGGCGAGAACGCTGTTTGCGAATACTACAGCGTTGGACTCGGCCCAAACGATCTGCTCCCCCGCCTTGGGGGCAGTATCAAGCAGGTACGGAGCGCAGGTGTAGCTCATGCGCGCGCCCATCGCCATGTAAGCATTGCCCAATGCACTCGCCGGCTCTCCGAAGAGTGGGTCAACGCCCAAGTCGCGCCAGCGACGCTGGTCGACTGAAATCGAGTTCAAGGTTGTGGGGACAACCACCTTCCCGCCCCACTCCACCAATTGCTCCGCGAAGCGAAGGCTGGCGGGGCCGGTGTAGATGCACCCGTCGATATGCGCCTGGGTGACATCAATAAGCTCCGTAGCCCCTTGCAGCTCCGCCATGCGCAGTACAACCTGCATCGCGACTTGGGCAGCTTTACCCTCCTCACCTTCAAGCATGCGTCGATCTTGAGCGGTTAGAGTCACCGGGCAATGCGTGAAGTCCAGAGTGCTCGTCGGTTTTTTCGGCGTAAAGTCACCAGTAAGCAGTTGATCGCAAGCTAGAACGCCTTCATCGCTAACCCGGGCATGTCGACTGCCACTTAGAGCTGCGAAAGCTTCCTTCCCAATGCTGATTACAGGCAGCGAACGGTCATAAATCATCTCGGCCAGCAGCACACCGAGAGTCAGAATTTCGTCTACTTCAGCGAGGATCAGCGCAGCTGGGGCATGCCCAGAGCTGATCAGCTCCATCATTACGCTGCTACCAGTACATGATCCGCGCCCAGAAGGAATCGCAAGCACACGCCCAGCGAGGCTCTTCCCGGCCAGTGGGTGGTGCTGGTCGATTACCTCTCCAGTGAATGAGTTGACTCCACCCCAGAAGCTAAGACCTACGTCCGCAAACAGGAGCTCGCCTTGGGCAGCCCCGCCAACCAGGCTGCGGCCACTATAGCGTTTAACCTCATTCATAATTGCTAACCTCGGTGTTTGCTGCATTTTGCGTCGGCGGACAGCGCCCGCCGACGCTAACGCTTTAATTTTTCTGAGAATTGACTGGCTGCACTTTGAACGAGCGGCTCATTTTGTACAGCGTACCCGCTCCCAGCCACTTGTCGAAGATCGCCTGCATTTCGCCTGAGCTCTCCATGTCTCGCAGAGCACCGTTTACTGCCTCGAGCATGGCTGGCTCGCCCTTACGAACGCCAATGCTCCAGAACTCATGGCCTATCGGTGGATTGAGCACCGCGTATTTGCTGGCATCGGCACCCAGGCGATTGATCAGCTTCTGAGTCGCTTCCTCAGAGGTGCTGAACGCGTCGACCTTGTTCTGGACAAGCACGGTGAATGCCGTGGAGATGTCTTCATAGCCGACTGGCTTGGCAGTCGGGAGTGCTTCACGAATGAACGGCTCGCTAATAGTCCCTTTCACGAAGCTAACACGCTTGCCGGCGAGATCATCAACCTTGGTGTAGCCGCGCGATACCTTCACGGCCAGCACGTTATTGCTGGTGTAATACGAGTCCGAATAGTCGATCTGCGCGGCTCGTTGTGGAGTGTAGGCGAGACCTGCTGCCAGGATGTCCATGTGGCCTTGCTGAAGCTCAGGGATACGAGCAGCGTCAGCAACAGGTTTTATTTCAGCTTTAACGCCCAGCCTCTTTGCGATTCCACTGCAAACATCAACATCATAACCAGTCACGGTGCGAGTCGAGATGTCAGTGAATCCAAAGGGCTCGAAGATATCCAACACCCCGCAGGTTAAGCTCCCTTTGGTTTTGATATCGCTCAGTTGATCGGCGTGAGCCACGGAGGTCAGAAAGAAAGCACACGATGCTACAGCGGTTATCAGCTTTTTGGTTTTATCGTTCATTTTGCGTACCCGTTGCGTGTTGGCCAAAGGTTGTGCCTATACAGAGTGCTGGCAGCGCATGCGGCAAGCGGAGATCCGTGTTGGCGGAGTAATCCTTTACGTTGAAAACGCAGCTAATTACACCGCGCTGACCGCAGCCCAATCCCGAGATGCGTAAACTCTTGAACTGATCAACTCCCACACTTACCCTTTATCATCAGTAAACCCCTCCCCCACCCTTCTCCGAATGGGGCCGAATGCCCGGCAATGCGGCCTTAGCGACTAGCTTGCTGTTGAGAATTGGCAGCCCAGTCCTTAGCTCCGGATTTACGCTTGGAAATGATTCCGACAATTGTCACCACCACCCCCAGAATGGCCGTGACCATAACCTCGTGGAAGTGCTCAGGCATGGTCACCATGTAACCGAGTGCCCCGACGATGAAGAGGATCACGAACCAGGTCAGCCATGGGAAGAACCACATTTTCAAGGCGAGCGGCTTTCCAGTGGCGAGCAAAATCTTACGCATGCGCAGCTGGGATACAGCGATAACTAGATAAACAAGCAGCGCGATAGCCCCAGATGTCGCCATCAGGAAAGTGAACACTTTTCCAGGGGAACCATAGTTGGCGAACGTTGCCAGCATGCCGACGACGACACTCGCCAGTACAGCACGGGTTGGAACACCGGTTTTGGAAGTGATCTTCAGGCTCTTTGGCGCATCACCACGCTTCGCCAGCGAGTACATCATCCGAGACGCCGTGTAGATGGCCGAGTTCAGGTTACTAGCGACCGCCACCAAAATGACGATATCCATGATCATCTTTGCGTAAGGGATCTGCAGGTATTCAAGAGTCCGCTGATATGAACCGACGACAGGCAAGGACGAGTCATGCCACGGCACGATCGCAATTACCAAGACGATGGAGAAGAGATAGAACAGGGCAATACGCCAAATGACTGAGTTGGTGGAACGGGTGATCTGCTCCGCAGGATTCTTGGATTCTGCTGCAGCGATGGTCACGATCTCGGTGCCCATGAAGCTCGTCATTGTCACCAATAAAGCGCCGAGCACAGCACCGTAACCGTGTGGTGCAAAGCCTCCATTCTCATTGATGGTCGCCATGATCCCCTTGCTCTCCCACGCAGGCAGACCGCCCATCAAAGCAACCGAACAGATTGCGATGAACGCGATAATGGCAATGACCTTCAGAAGTGCGAACCAGAACTCGAACTCGCCATATTTCCCAACGCTGTACAGGTTGCACACAGTCAGCGCAGCGATGAAGAGAAACGCCAAGATCGGGATGCTGATGCCAGGCAACCAGCTATTGAGAATCGCAGCTACCGCCACTGCTTCGAAGGGGATCACGATGACCCAGAACCACCAGTAGAGCCAACCGATCGTGAAACCTGCCCAAGGCCCGATCGCGCGAGTCGCGTAGGTCGAGAAGGCCCCGGTGTCGGGTGATGCGACTGCCATTTCACCGAGCATACGCATGACGAGCACAACCAATGCGCCTGCCATGACATAAGCGATCAGCACCGCTGGGCCAGCAGAAGCGATCGCGTGACCGGAACCAATGAACAGACCCGCGCCAATGACGCCGCCAATCGAGAGCATGGTGACGTGGCGAGTTTTCAATCCGGTGGAAAGCGCTGCACTTTCTGCAGGCTCCTTTCCAGTGGCACCTTTGTTTTCCGAGACTCTAGAAGCTTTCATATTATTGTTTATCGCGCTCAAAAAATGGCATCGGCACCTAAAACCTGTTCGCACGCCAGGTGCCGAGCCATGAGGAAAAACAGACAGAGTTGCCCTGAACGAGACTCAGGGCACTCCAGTCAACCGATGGTCATCAGGTTGGCATTGCCTCCTGCAGCCGCAGTGTTGACGCTCAAAGCGTGCTCAATGAGCAAGCGCTCGAGAGGAACATCTGTCTCGCCAGCGCTCAGTCCATGAACACCGATAATTGCCCCCTTCCGAGTTGCGACACGACGGGAAACTTCAACAAGCTGATCTGAATCGCCGTGATGCAAAATCGCGTCAAACTCGACGTCGGCATTCATCCAGTCGGTTACGGAAATCAGTCGCTGCTTAACTGCCGGTGGCAAGCTGTTAACCATCGCTGCCTGCGCAGTTGGCAGAACGACTTTGCTGCCCACAGCAAGTGCAGCGCCGATTTCAACCAGAAGGTCATTTGCAGATTCGGCCAAGCACAGCACACGCTCGCGGGGGAGCAGCGTGTAGGTGTTGCGCTCGCCGGTCGGCCCGACCAGGACATGGGTGCGATAGCTGGCCGAACGGCCGGCGAATTGATCCAGTGTGTCCGCGAGACTTCGATCATTGGCATCAGCCCAGGCTTTAAGCGCCTCGAATGCCCTGACGTCCTCAACCGGACGTTTCACCGCTTCAGACTCACCTTGAACCAGGTGATCAATAACAGCGTCTTTCGGTTTAGAAGACAGGAGTCGGTACATGTACAGCGGCCCGCCAGCCTTCGGCCCGGTACCCGACAAACCCTCTCCACCAAACGGCTGAACACCGACAACTGCCCCTACAATGTTGCGGTTCACGTAGAGGTTGCCAACGTTGGCGGAGTTCACGACTTGAGCAATGGTTTCGTCGATGCGGGTGTGGACACCCAGGGTCAGCCCATAGCCAGAAGCATTGATTTGCTCTAGCAAGCCAGAGAGCTCAGCGCGCTTGTAACGCACAAGGTGCAGAACCGGGCCAAAGATCTCTTTTTTCAGCTCATCAAAGCTTTCCAACTCAATCAGCGTTGGTGCGACAAACGTTCCGTTTCGAAGGTCTTCAGGGGCAAACCGCCCAGCTTGGAAGACATTGCGCCCCCTCTGACGCATGTCATGGATGTGGCGATCAATGATCCCTTTTGCTTCCTGATCAATCACCGGCCCGATGTCGGTCTCAAGATGCTCAGGAGAGCCAACCCGGTACTCCCCCATCGCGCCCTTAAGCATTTCGACGAGCCGATCAGCCGCGTCCTCTTGTACGCAAAGCACGCGCAATGCTGAGCATCGTTGTCCGGCGCTGTCGAATGCGGAGCTGATTACGTCAACCACCACCTGCTCAACCAGCGCGGATGAGTCCACGATCATCGCGTTCATGCCACCAGTTTCTGCGATCAGGGGCACCGTCCGACCCATGCTGTCCAAGCGCCCTGCGATATTGCGCTGAAGAATGCCGGCGACTTCGGTCGAGCCTGTGAACATCACGCCACGGACGCGCTCAGAACCCACCAGTGCAGCACCAACGGTTTCACCGCGGCCTGGCAGCAGTTGCAGAACACCGTGAGGGATGCCAGCCTCGAGCAAGATCCGCACACCTTGCGCTGCGATCAGGGGCGTCTGCTCGGCTGGTTTTGCCAAGACGGTGTTACCCGCGGCCAATGCCGCAGAGACCTGGCCAACGAAAATCGCCAGCGGGAAGTTCCAGGGGCTGATGCATACCACCGGGCCCAGAGGCCGGTGGGAGTCATTGCCGAACGAACGGGCCTGGTCGGCGTAATAGCGCAGGAAGTCCACAGCCTCGCGCACTTCTGCAATGGCATTGGCGAAGGTCTTACCCGATTCACGTGCAAGCAACCCCATCAGAGGTTGGAGCTCGCTCTCCATGATGTCGGCAGCACGCTCCAGAATGCCCGCACGCTCATCCGCTGGGGTGGCTTGCCAAATCTGACCGCTCGATTGCGCGAGTTCCAGCGCGCGCTGGACATCAGGAATGCTCGCCTCGCTGACCTCCCCGACTACATCACGATGGTCGGAAGGATTCAGCACTGGAGCTGGAGCCAGACATTGCGGTTTTTCACCACCGATTATCGGCTTCGCGACATATTTCTCGTGAGTGCTTGCGAGCAATGCAGACGACAGCGACGCCAGGCGCTGCTCGTTAGAGAGATCGAGGCCGCTCGAATTTGTTCGGGCATCGCCATAAAGGTCACAAGGCAGAGGGATTTTCGCGTGAGGCTTACCCACCACCCCTTCTTGCGCTGCAAATTTCTCTACTTGGGAAACCGGATCTTCCACCAAATCCTTCAAGGAGATGGTGTGATCGGCGATGCGGTTCACAAACGACGTATTGGCACCGTTTTCCAGCAAGCGGCGTACTAGGTAAGCCAGCAGGGTCTCATGGCTACCGACCGGCGCGTAGATGCGGCAAGGGCGGTTGAACTTACCATCGGCAACCTTGCCCACCACTTGCTCATACAGCGGCTCGCCCATGCCATGTAGGCACTGGAACTCGTACTGGCCGGTATAGTAGTTCTGCCCTGCGATCTGGTAGATGGCCGACAGCGAGTGGGCGTTGTGCGTAGCGAATTGAGGGTAGATATGCTGCGGTGCATCCAGCAGTTTGCGGGCGCACGCGATGTAGGATAGATCGGTGTACGGCTTGCGGGTGTAGACCGGATAGCCTTCCAGCCCGTTGATCTGCGCGATCTTGATCTCACTGTCCCAGTAGGCGCCCTTCACCAAGCGGATCATCAGGCGGTGGCGGCTGCGTTTGGCAAGATCAATGACATAGTCGATCACATACGGGCAGCGCTTCTGATAGGCCTGGATCACGAAGCCAATCCCGTTCCAGCCTGCCAATGATGGGTCGAAGCAAAGGCGTTCAAGGAGGTCGAGCGAGATTTCCAGGCGATCAGCCTCTTCGGCATCGATGTTGATACCGATGTCATACTGTTTCGCCAGCTGAGTCAGACCCAGCAGAGTTGGATACAGCTCGCCCATCACCCGGTCGTACTGGGCTCGACTGTAACGAGGGTGCAGCGCCGACAGCTTGATTGAGATGCCTGGCCCTTCATAGATCCCACGACCTTGCGAGGCCTTGCCGATAGCGTGGATGGCCTGCTCGTAGGATGCCAAGTAGCGGCGTGCATCCTCTTCAGTGAGGGCCGCTTCGCCAAGCATGTCGTAGGAATAGCGGAAGCCTTGATTCTGCATTTTGGTGGCGTTAGCCAGGGCCTGGCCGATGGTCTCACCGGTGACAAACTGCTCACCCATCAGGCGCATGGCCATGTCTACAGCCTTACGGATCAGAGGCTCGCCGCTCTTGCCGATGACACGGTTCAGGGTCGAAGTCATACCCGTCTCGTTGTGGGTACTGACCAGCTTACCGGTGATCAGCAGGCCCCAAGAGGCGGCATTGACGAACATCGATGGGCTCTGGCCAAGATGTTGGCTCCAGTTGCCATTGCTGATCTTGTCGCGAATAAGGGCGTCACGCGTGGCTTTATCAGGAATGCGCAGCAGCGCTTCGGCCAGACACATCAGCGCCACGCCTTCCTGCGAAGAGAGCGAAAACTCTTGCAGCAAGCCTTGCACCAAACCTTGACGGCCACTGCCGCTCTTCTGATTCCGGAGCTTCTCCGCAATGCCTAGCGCCATCTTGTTGGCGGCAGCAGCCTGCTCCTCACCGAGACGCGCCATCTCAAGCAGCATCGGTAGAGCTTCGCGCTCAGGGCGACGATAAGCCGAAGTAATGGCGGCCCGCATGACGGTCTGCGGCAGAATGCTTTCCGCGAACTCTAGGAAGACATGCTCAGTACCTTCTGGAATCGCTTCGAGGATCTGCTGTTCGCTTGATGCCTCCTCGGTGAGGTTCACTAAATGCCCAACGGCGGCACCTTGCTCTGTGCGCTCGATGAAACCGAGCACGAGCTGCTTGATAACCCAGTGAGGCGTCCGCTCAATGGTCTGAGCGGCATTTTTCAGGCGATCACGAAGATCGGAGGTCAGTTTGACCCCGACAGTTGTTGTTGTACTCATGTCTGATTACCTGCGTTCATAGCGAACGCTAAAATGGAAGTTGCTGCGTGAGGCTTAGCGCTGAGCGTGAATTGGGGGTGCATAAGGCACCCCGGCATGCACCCAGTCCTCACCCTGAATCTCGGTGAAGATGACATCGACCGTCTCCTGCGCGCAGCCCAGGATCTCAGCAGTCAGTTGGGTGACCTCCTGTGCGTACCGGGCCTTTTGGAGTGCTGTGCGCCCCGGAAGAAGTTCGATGCGTATGATTGGCATTGCTATCACCTTGAGTAAAAGCCGCTATCCCCTGAGCTGAATCTCAGGCTCATCTCGATGACCATGAGGCGCGGAGTTGGCCTACCGGCAACGAAGAGCCGCGCCTCTGATCCTAGGGCGTAGATCTCGCCTAGTGGTCTAAATAATGACCAAATAACCTCATCAGCTTAGGATACGGCCCAATCAGCTCCTGGGGCGGCATGCACTGGTAAGAATTTCAGCCATCTTTGGTTATCCTAAGCCCACTTATTCAGGGTTGCAATGGGGGGTGCAACCAATTTTTCGAATTTTTGGTCTCCGGGTAGAACCAATCAGAATGGAGTAGGAGATAAGTGGTTGGTTTTCAACAGTTAATCAAGCTCGCGCACGGTGGGCTCGGCGCCTTAACCACTCAAAAAGTGGTAGAATCACGACCAAAGGCGGCTCAAAAAAGCAGGTTGTCACGCGGTGCAACCTGCTATCGGGCCGCGGCTTTTGAGTTCGCACTTGAGCCAAGAGGCAGTCCTCATGCTTTCAAATTTTCGCCCCAAGCAGATATACGAACAGGTCGCCGACCAGATAAGGGCCGGTATAGAGACCGGACTCTATGCCCAAGGGTCTCGCCTGCCTTCCGAACGAGAACTGGCCCTTAAACTCAAGGTCAGCAGGCCTGCCGTTCGCGAAGCCATTGGAGCCTTGCAGAACGAAGGGATCGTTTTCACCCGGCATGGCTCTGGCACTTATGTGGCAGATGCCATCGCCCAGGGGCAACGCGAGCCTTCCTTAAGCCCGGATGACGTATTGACTGAAGCGGATTTCAGTCCTGTCAGCACCCTGGAAGTGCGCATGCTGATTGAGCCCGCTATCGCTCGCCTTGCGGCCAGGCGAGCGCAGCGAGATGAATTAGCCGAGCGCTATCTGGAAGGCATGGCGAATGTCAAAGACATCACCGATCCCACACAGCAAGCTCTGTGGAGCGAGTGCGATCGACTCTTCCATCGACAATTGGCCATGATGACCGGCGATATCCTCATCTCCAAAATCGCTGAAGAGGTCAATAAGACGATGGCGCAGCCGCTCTGGAACCGCCTTAGAGACGATGGCATCTACGATCCGGATCGTATTCAGTTGTATGCCGCAGAGCACCGCCTGATTTATGAAGCGATTGTGACCGGCGACGAAGATGCGGCGGCCTTCTACGTTGAGGGCCATCTCAAACGCGTGCACAGGGACATCACTAACCTGGATGCCTCCTCCACTTAGCCTGACTGCATGAGCCAGGGATGACGGCTGGCGATGATTACAAGTGTTGGGAGACTCACATCGGCTAACTGCGTCCCCCCTACGGGCGCGACCAGTAGTCCGGAAAAAGACCGCGCGGCGTAGGCAGTGGAAGTAATTTCCCCGCTTGCCGGAGACCCGGAGACCGTGTGAGTGCCCAGGTGGACATTCCCCGCGAAAGCCTCTTTATGTGGCGCTTGCGAGTACCTGGCTGGAAATACGCCCACGAGAGGCCGTCAAGCCCTACAGCGTCACCTGCAGCGCTCGATCGAAACCTACGCCCCCGTTGCAGAGGGCGTAGGACGTACAACGGTTTACTGAAGGGTTCGACCCTAATGTAACTGGCAGTCACATCAGCGCTTGATCTCGAAGCCACACATTCAAAATGTAAGTATTTCGCCCCAAGATCAGAGCTCAAACAGCATGGGTTGGCGACTTCGAGGATTGTTATCGAACTAGGAAGCCGTTCCTCAAAGGGTCACGATCGTCAATAATCCAGTTACTGAAGCCGCAGATGTAGGCGTAACCCGACACTTCCGGAATTACCGCTGGGATATCGCCAACCATCGTTTCCTTGATTACCTTGGCGGTGAAGACAGAGCCGATCACCGATTCGTTGATGAGCAGCTCGCCCTTCCCAAGCTCCCCTCGCAGGTAAAGCTGGGCCACACGACCACTGCTACCAGATCCTGTCGGCGAGCGATCTACTTCGCGGTCGGCGAAGATGCAGCAGTTCGCTTGAGTTGACTCAGCGAAGCGCGGCTCTCCATCGATGATGGTGCCGTAGATATGGTTGATCTCAGGGATATCCGGATGCACTACCGGAAACGCTTTGTTGGCCGCTTTTTTAACCTCCGCACCGAATTGCTTCAGCTTTTCTACCGACGTCTCACGAATGCCCAGGCCGTGCGGTTTACCGCTGGTATAGAAGTAGAAGGCACCGCCATAGGCGATGTCCCCTACCACTTCCCCGTAGCTCGGCGTTATGACAGTCACGTCGCGCTTGTAGATGAACGACGGCACGTTGATGAAGCGCACACCGTTGGCATGCTGACAATCCCACTTCACAAAAGCCTCAATGAAACCGCATGGCGCATCGATGCCCACGCGAGTTTCAGGCTGCGTGCGCTCTACCCAGCCCAGCTCAACGGCGGCTGTAGCCAGCGCGATTATGCCGTGACCACAGTGATCACTGTAGCCTTCGTTGTGCAGGAAGATGATGCCAAAGTCGGCTTCAGGCGAGACAGGCTCGGTCAGATATCCTCCGTACATGTCAGCATGACCGCGTGGCTCGAACATAAGAGCCTGGCGAATGCCATCTGCGTTATTGAGGAGCCAAGCCCGCCGCTCCACAATGGTTTTGCCTGGCATCCGCGGCAAACCCGACGTCACAATGCGAAATGACTCACCACCGGTGTGTACTTCAACGGTATTGATGGAACGAGAGATTTGCATGGAGCAACCCTTTCGTTATCGACATTGATTACTGAGCATTCAGCGATGCCAGCGCAACCCGAGACGCCGCCAGATCCCATGCTGCAGTGCCGACACTTTTGAAAACAGCTGGCTTGGATGAATCAATACCGTGCTTAAGGGCATGGGCGAGCGATTTGACCTGAGCCCAGTCAACACCCGCACGCAGCAGGTCGCCTGCTTCGTGCTGCGCGCCGGCAGGTTCGTCGGCGTAAATGACGCTAGTGTCCAGGGTGTGCTTGCCAATCTCCGCCATTTCAGGCTTGAAGGCGCCCACCCCAATCACCAGTCGACCAGGTTTGGCGAGCTCATCGTAAACCGGCTCAGTGCTGGTAGTGACAGTGATCACCACATCGACATCCGGGACACCTGCGTCCAAGGGCTCCAGATGAGGATGCAGTTCGCGATTAAGATCGCAGAACTCAGTTGTCATCTGCAAATCCAGACCGCGTACATACACCTTGGCGTCCGGATAGAGGGCATTGATTGCCTGGACGTGGTAGCGCGACTGAGCACCGGTACCGAAGAGCAGAATTTGCTTGGGAGCTTCTTTCTGGAAGGTGCGAATAGCCAGCAGAGTTACTGCAGCGGTTCGGCGGCCTGTCACTTCAGGGCCGTCCAGCAGGCAGATGATTTTCCCCGTGGCTGCATCACAGACTGTCACGGTGCCATTAATTGTCGGCAGCCTGCGCTGAACGTTGCCGGGCTGAACGTTAACCAACTTGTGAATCCCGATATCTTTTGCCGTTGCAGGCATACTCAGCAGAACGCCCCCCTCCCCCAGCGGAACGACCATGCGCTCAGGGCTGAGGATGGCGGCCTCATCCAGCTCCTTGGCCGCGCTCTCGATCGCATCGACGAGTTGGCGGAATTCCAGCAACGCTGCAGTTTTCGCTTGGTCACAGACGATGATCGAAGCATTGGTGGTGGATGAATTACTCATTGGTTGACTCCTTGGGACACAAATCAGTGACGGCGAATGTCAGAAAGGAATTTCTGGGCGCGGGGGTGTTGGGGTGAAGTGAAGAACACGTCTGGGGCTGCGACTTCCAACAAGCTGCCTTGATCCATGAACCAGACAACATCGGAAACCTCGCGAGCGAAGTTCATTTCATGGGTTACACACACCATGGTCATACCCTCAGCCGCCAACGCCTTCATTACCGAAAGCACCTCGCCAACCATTTCGGGGTCAAGGGCGCTGGTAGGCTCATCAAACAACATGACGGGCGGGTTCATCGCTAACGCGCGGGCGATCGCCACGCGCTGTTGCTGACCGCCTGAGAGCTGGTTCGGGTATGCCTGAGCCTTGTGGCCCAGCCCAACCTTCTCAAGAAGGGCCATTGCGAGCTGGCGAGTCTCTGCCTGCTTGGCCTTGTTCACCCAGAGCGGGCCACAGGTCACGTTCTCGAGCACTGACAAATGAGGAAAGAGGTTGAACTGCTGGAATACGAAGCCGATATGGCTACGCATGCTGTTGACATCCACCTGCTTGCCTTGTACGTCCTGACCATTAACGTGAATCGTGCCTGACCCAATTTCTTCCAACCGGTTCATGGTGCGGATCAAGGTCGACTTGCCAGAGCCGGATGGGCCGCACAGCACGACGACCTCACCTTTTTTCACTTGGGCACTCACGTCAGTCAGGACGTGGTGTTCGCCGTACCACTTGTTCACTTCGTGAAGCGAGATGATGGATTCAGGGTTAACCGCGGCAACACTGTTTTTCTTAATAGTCATGATGAATGTCCCGCAGCCGGTGCATTTTGAGCGTTAAGGGTGACATGGGTGACTGTCCGCGAATTGCGACGCTCAAGATGAGCCTCCAACAAGCGAGCTGCTTGGGTCAGAGCGAAGCAGATGACGAAGTACGCCAACGACAGCACTAGGAAAACGGTGAAGGGCTGAGTGATGACCGCACTGTTCACTTGGTTGGCGGCATAGGTCAGTTCATTCACGCCGATTACGTAGCCAAGGGACGTATCCTTGATGGTGGTCACGAACTGCCCAACCATGCTGGGCAGCATGTTAGTCAGTGCTTGCGGGAGGATGATCTTTCGAGTGCGAGTCCAATAACCCATGCCCAATGCCGCAGCGGCCTCGGCCTGACCTTTCGGCAGCGACTCAATACCGGCCCTTACGATCTCTGCGAGATACACTGATTGGAAGATCACCAGGGTCACGGCCATGGTGGTGAACCCCGCAACTGGCCGACCGAGAATGATCGGCACAATGAAGTAGGCTCCGAAAATCAGCATGACCAACGGAATGCTACGCAGCAGATACCTAATTGCGGTTGCCGGGTAACGGAGCGCTTTGTACGGGCTCAGTTGAGCAAGCGCTAACAACACGCTTAATGGAAACGCCAAGCCGATCCCGATGACAGACAAGAGCACTGTGGCAGCGATCCCGCCCAGCGGGCCGTTCGGATAGGAACCGATGAGGAAAAGCAGCCAGTATTGATGAATAATGTCGAGCATGATCAGCGCCCCTTGATCCGAACACGCTGGCCAAGCCAGCCGCCAATGAACAGCAGGGTAAGTGCCACCACAACGTACAGCGCTGTGCTGATCGCGTAGGTTTCGAAAATTCGGAACGTACTGCTCGCGACGTCTTTGGTTGCGTATGTGAGCTCCATGACCCCAATGACCATAGCCAGGCTAGTGGTCTTGACGAGCATCACGGTGTTGCTGAGGAGCGGTGGGATCGAGACTCGCAGTGCCTGCGGTAGGATCACCCGTCTCATCGCGCCGGCATAGCTCAACCCAATTGCCCGGGCAGCTTCCTGCTGACCTTTGGGAATGCTGCGCAACCCGCTGCGAATGTCTTCAGCAAAGTAGGCACCGTAGTAGAGGCCGATCGCGATCACAGCGAAGATGAACTCGCCGTGGTACTCGTTCACGAGTTCTTGAAGGTTCTCGGGGAGGATGCTGCTGACACCGAAGTACCACAGAAAAATATGCACTAACGGTGGGACGTTGCGCTGGTATTCCACGAAGGCAAGCACAGCCCATTCGATTGCGCGGATTTTTGTCATCCGCACAAGCGTCAGAAACAGGCCTACGGCAAAAGACAAGAGCCAACTGCTCATAGACAGCGCCAGGGTGATCGCAAGGCCCTGCAGCAAGACGATTCCATACTCGGTCAGGAATGACATGACTGGCCTCCAGTGCGACGACCACTGCTGTGATCACGTCCTGGTTCCATGTCTATCCTTATGAAGGGGCAAGGGTGACCTGCCCAGCCCATTCCGTGAGCCTCAGGATCAATTTCTAGTGGGAGCCAACGCCGAATAGCCAACAGCATTTTGAGATACAGCTTCTTTTTCTTATTCATTTCTTCTCTCCTACCCACCCCAAGGGGGCTCAACTGGTCTATCGAATGAACCACTTATGGTTCGCCGGTACCAAGAGCACCTGCCATAACCATGCCAGATGGAGCTGACTGGTACTGATTCGACCCAGTTGCTGGTTGATATTATGCCCACCTTTCGGTTGGCGCAATGACCAATTTCCGCCTTGAGGTGAAATTCGCCCCCAAAAAGGTCACAAATCAGACCACATGCACTGCAATTGACCCTGTCGAGCTAGAAAAAGGGTGTATGATTTTCAAAGGCCTAACCACTGGCGACTGGTATGACAACAGACCAAAATATGATGAAAGCCCACTTCCGGCCGAAGCAGATCTATGAGCAGGTCGCTGACCAGATCCGGCAGGCCATTCGCTCCGGCACCTTCCGGGCGGGCGCCCGCCTCCCTTCGGAACGAGATCTTGCTCAACGCTTCCAAGTCAGCAGGCCAGCGGTTAGGGAGGCTATCGGCGCCCTGCAGAACGAAGGCATGGTGAACACCCGGCATGGATCGGGCACCTACGTTGTTGATGAGGTGATCCAGGAGGTGCGCCTCCTATCGCCAGTCTCAGAAGCTGATCACAGTCCCATCAGTACCCTGGAAGTAAGGCTGTTGATTGAGCCGGCGATTGCCCGGCTTGCCGCGCGCCGGGGTCAAAGAGATGAATTGGCTGAGCGCTTATTGGCGCAGATGTCGGATGTGAAGGACATCACTGACGCTCGTCAGCAGGCGTTATGGAATGAATGCGATCGCAAGTTCCATCGTCAGCTGGCTCTCATGACAGGCGACGTGCTCATTGCGAAGATCGCTGATGAGGTTGAGCGAACCATGGCTCAGCCTCTGTGGAATCGTCTGAGGGATGACGGAATTTATGATGCGGCCCGCATCCAGTTGTACGTTGCGGAGCATCGACTGATCTACGAAGCCATCGTTTCCGGCGATGAGGAAGCAGCGGCTTTCTATGTGGAAGGTCATCTGAAGCGCGTTCACCGAGATATCAGCCGCGGCGATGACGCAGCTTGATGGCTAGCGTACTGCCGTTCCGCTTCCGATTTACCATGCACTGAGGGCTGTTGCCCTACCTGTTGGCAAAACACTCGAGCCTTAACAGATGAGCTGATCACCTGTGAGCTCAGCCGTAGTCAGCCCGGTCACGTAGATCAACGGGGCCGAACATAGGCCGGCCCGGTGCAAAATTTTAGTGCTGGCGTCACTGTATAGCTGCTTCTACATTGCTCCGCTCACTTGTCGGCCTTTTGTAAAGGGTTTGCCTTTGATAATCCGACCTTCCTGAAGAATACCCACCAGCGCCTCACCTTGTCCGCTTAAACAGCGGATATCTCGCAATGGATTGCCGTCAACAACCAACACGTCCGCAATCGCACCGACAGCGATTCGGCCCAGTTCAGCCTCCTGTTGCAGGATTTTTGCAGCAATAGTAGTGGCGCTGCGTAACGCTTCAAGGTTGCCGAGAACCTCGGCTCTGATCAGGAATTCTGCCGACTGGTACTCATGCATCTCGCCAAGCAAGTCCGACCCATAGCCCATTTCGACTCCGGCCTCAGCATAAATTGACAAAGCTCGGCGCCCTGCGTCCTTCACATCAGACAATTTCGCGATCGACTCTGCGGCCAGATTGTAACGTGGGCCATGCTCAGCGAGCATTTCATAGGTAACCTGGGTTGGAACTACAAACGCTCCGTGATCCGCCATGAGCCTGGCAGTGTCCAGGTCAACAAGGTTACCGTGCTCAATTGTCCTAACTCCGCAAAGCACTGCCCGTTTGATCGCTCGAGGCGTGTAGGCATGGGCCATTACATAGGTATTCGCTGCCTGCGCCTCATCAACGATCGCCGTGATCTCGGGCTCACTGTACTGGGTGTTGGCAATCGGATCAGTTGGAGATGCCACGCCTCCCGACGCCATGATTTTTATCTGACTTGCACCCTGCTGCAGCTCCTCTCGCACAGCCAGCCTGACACTTTCAACTCCATCGACTACCCGGGCGATCGCGCCGGCGCGGAAGCAGCACGAGCAGGGCTCAGTGGCAAGCAATGTCCCTCGAGCACGAAAATCGCCATGCCCTCCCGTTTGCGATAATGCTTTGCCTGAAGCGAAGATTCGAGGGCCAGGGATAAGCCCCATTGCGACCGACCGTGCAAGCGCCCAGTCAGCACCTCCGGCATCCCTAACGGTAGTGAATCCACGCTCAAGCATTGCCTTGAGGATAGGCATCGCACGGTACATCACGATTGCATTGGGCTGCAGCGCGTTATGCCCAAGGTTAGCCTGTGATGCCAACACATGAACGTGGCAGTCGATCAAACCAGGCATGATTGTCTTACCCGCCACGTCCCAGACGACAGCTCCTTGGTCAGGCTCAACTCCGGTGGGCCGCACAGCGACGATCCGCCCCCCTTCGATAACCACGTCCTGCCCTGGAACCAGTTGACCTTTATCCAGGTCAAGTACAGCCCCGTTTCTCAGCACCAAAGCCGCTAGTGATACATTGCTCATCAATACGCTCCTTCCCAATTTTGGCGACCGACATGATCGCGACCTTGATAAAGCACGGCGCCGACAAAGCTGACGGCCGCCGCGAACATGATGTAGAAAGCCGGAGCCAGCGGACTGCCACTCACAGCGATCAACCAGGTGATCGTGAAGGTCGCAAAGCCGCCAAAAACTGTGACTGCCACGTTGTAGGCAATTGAAAGTCCCGTCGAAAGGACGTGCGAAGGAAGCAACTCGCTGAACGCGGCCAAGATCGGCCCGACATAGCCGGAAATCAGTAGGCCCAAGACCACTTGGAAGACGACAAGCGAAGCCAATCCAGGGAACTGGTTGATGAGTAGAAACATGGGATATATGACGGTGAAGATCCCAGCTGCGGAGCCGATCAGCCAAGGGCGGAATCCATATCGGTCGGCTAGGTAACCGACAATGGGAGTGGCGATCACGATAACGGTGCCGCCGACCGTGCCAGCGATGAACCCAATTTGGCTTGGCAACCCCAGTACACGTGAGGCGTAACCCGGGATGTAGAACAACACGGCATACGTGACGACCGTCCAAAGCACCACAAGGAGGAACACCGTCGTGGCACCACGCATATGGTTGTTAAGCACTTCACGCAATGGCGACTTCACGGCTGGCTGAGTACGCACAATCGGCGGCTCTTCAATGCGGTGGCGAATATAGAAACCAACGGGGGCGATCAGACACCCAATCAGAAACGGTATACGCCAGCCCCAACTCTCCAGTTCCTCCACTGTGAGCCAGGATGAAACCATTGCTCCTGTACCCGACCCGAGCACCACGGCCAGTCCGATACTCGACTGAAGCCAGCTGGCATAGAACGCCTTGCGACCCGGAGGCGCATGTTCTGTCAGGAAAGCTGTCGCGCTACCTGTTTCACCTCCGGCAGAAAAGCCTTGGAGTAGTCGGGCAAGGACAATGAGCACGGGGGCGAAGAGACCAATCTGTGCGTACCCAGGTGTGATTGCAATGATGAAAGTGCCCATAGCCATCAGTAATATCGTCAGGGACAACGCAGCCTTACGGCCTTTCCTATCGCTATATGACCCAATGACAAGTCCGCCTAAGGGGCGCATGAAGAACCCCACCCCAAAAGTGGCTAGCGCCATTAAGTATGAAGTCAGCTCATCACCGGTGGGAAAGAAAACCTTGGCGATGATGACGGAAAAAAAGCTGTACACCGTGAAATCGAACCACTCCAGTACGTTGCCAACCACAGTGGCAACGACTGCCTTACGAGATTGCGTAGAGGCCACTTTTTCTTTTTGTGTGCTCACAGCGATGCTCCATTTCAATGGCGTCAGTAAGTCACTGACTTGGAAAATGGCAGTAGAAGACGTTGAGCTAGTGTGGGTCTGTTGCCCGAGATGCATCCACCTTATTGCAAGGTCGTGATGCGCTAAAGCGTTATAAACGCGGGTTTGCATGCGCTGGACGCATGCACCAGGATGCAGAAAACGCTCCCGGTATCGAAATTCAGCTCGGTGGGGCCTCCTCAATTGCCAGGGTCATGTCCCGGCCACAGGTACCTAAATCTTAGTTCTTAGAAATTCATCGAAGGCTCGAACAATCCGAGTTGCTGAACGCCCATCAGGCCGAAGAAGGTGATAACCACCCTCTCCTTGCACTTGGTGATCGCTAACCGGCACCAGCTCCCCACTTTCTACGAACGTATCAATGATCGGCGACCATCCTAAAACCACTCCTTGGCCAGCAATCGCCAAATCGACGAGTAAGGGATAGTGGCTGACGGTGAGGCGTTTTTTCGGTGAAAAATTGGGTATACCAGCAGCGGCAAACCAGCTTTGCCAACAGAGCCAGGGGCGCTGACCATCCTCCAGCACCAACAGCCGCTCACCCGCTAACTCGTGTGGCGTCAACACGCGCCCAGCTAGAAAATCAGGCGAACAGTAAGCGCCGACCGCTTCTTTGAACATGAGCTCGGCAGTTACTCCACTGGGCGCGGCGGTACGCAGGAAGTAGATCGCAATGTCGAATTCAGCCCTGATAAGAGAATCGAGGCTGTCGACAACACGCAGGCTGATTTCGGCATCCGGGTAATCGCCCAAAAACTCCCCAATCAGCGGCGTCATCCACAGCGCAGCGACGCCTGAAGAGCATGCCAACGCCAGGCTATGGGTGCTATTGCGCGACATGATATCCGCGGTCGAGTCCGCGAACCTGCCGAGCGTAGCCCGAACAGATTCCGCATAAGACTCCCCAGAAGCAGTAAGCAGCAACTTCTTGTGCTCACGACGGAACAGTGCCCGCCCAAGGAAATCTTCAAGCTGTGCGACCTGTCGACTAATCGCGCTCTGTGTCAAATTCAGCTCTGCAGCTGCTCTGGTAAAGCTCCCATGTCGGACAGCCGCTTCAAACGCGATAAGCGTCTGCAAAGGTGGTAGAGGTTCAATACGCATGGCTAATGGTTGTCCTCAGTGCGTGCGCGAAAGCTACTACCGGAGTGTATTCATACAATCCTCCGCCCTCCACAGCCCAAACTTGGCTTGCCGATGAGAAAGCTCGCTACCAGCCATCTGTAAAGTCCGTGGCCGCTCGACCCGCTGACATCGATACCAAGCTCGGCTGCAGTGATAGGCGCCAGCCTCTTGAATGTCTGGGATCGGCGGAACGTGGGTAGGTATTCTCTACGTCCATGGTGCCATCAGCCTCGTGAATTTTCACCGCCGCTGTTCTGCCGACAAAAAAGTCGGCCAACGAGCCGACCAACTCCTGCTTCGTGGCCGCTCGCTTAGACGCACGTTCCACGCCGGCTTTTCCTAGTTCCCAGCCATCAGCGGGCGGGCTCAGGTGGTAGTTGTCCATGGCGAAGCTCCTCCGGTCTAAATCGACTCTGCGTCGCCTGGAATGTCTTGCTCAGCTCCGGCAGCATCCGTGGCGTCGGCATCATTCAGAGGCGGCGACGTGGGCTTTTCCGGGTCGTTGATGTAGGGAACCCCACTAGGACTCTGTTCTTCAGTTCCTTGAGTTTCGGCTGCATAGCGAACCCTCCAGGTGAGGACATTTGGAGGGTTATCTCATGAAGACGTTCAATGGATAAGTCCGGCCTTGAAATGCACACCAGGATGCTAGATGTAAACTCAGCGCTAAATGCCTAACAGTATTTTCCACGACCCTTCAGCATTAATACTTCAACCCATAAAAGCACCTGGAGCTTTGGGATTAACATACTTTATGTAACCTATTATAATCCTATAGCTTGCGGAGCATCACTCTCAGGATCTCAGCCCTGGAGAGGTATCGCGCCGGAATGCTCCCTGCGCCTGGCGGTCTACTTGACGGGATCAAAGGTAAATGCCAATTTAATATTAAACCGAGGTCAGGGAGTGACGCGCGTGAAGATCACAATCAACGTATTCCTGCTCAAGGACGGGCGAGCTCCCCAGGACGCCCTTTGCGATGAGGTTAACCTCCAACCTATCACTTTCACCCTGGGCGATGCAGAGTGCCTTTTCTACCATCAGAAGAACTCCTCTCATCCGAAGTGGACGCAGCTATTTGGCGCTGTCCCGGAGGTATCCGCTCTCGACCTTACTGGGCGATCCCTCAAAGCTCTACTCGTGATGGCTGTGAATGGCAGGGTCTTTTGCTTCACTTTCGGACATGCTAGGCACCTGATCGATCCACTTGCCATTGAACGTTACTTTGGTCTGCGGACGGCGCTCAGCTTGACTGATCCACTGCTGATCAAATCTGTTGAAAAATCTAATATTGACCGCACACCGCTACGATCGAAGGCGCAGTCGTCCAAGCTGTTGTCGATATCCGAGTTCGATTTCAAATTCGATTCGGAAATCCTGAAGTCGCTAACCGGCATCGTGGAGAACGACCACGACGAAGGTGACTACGTCAGCGGCTCGGACTCTTTGGCATTGCATTCCGACGTTAGACTAGAAGAGTTTCCCGGAATCGCGCTTCGACTGTTGACGGCTTATGAGGATGAACACTGCAAGGAAAAATATCCTTGGATGGACTTCATCATCCCGGTGCGCGATTCCGCCCTGATGCACCAACTGGATGTTGCTTTGGTAGCGGCGATCAACGCTGAGCAGTTCGACCGAATTCGAGCGGCTCCACCCGAAATGCTAGGGAACGATATCAGCGGTTTCGGCTATGTGAAACATCGTGCCGGATCACGCAATGGCCCGGCGATCGCATTCGATCTAGATCTTCGACAAGCGTTGCTCGCAAAGCATTTGTTGGGAACAATCACTCGCCCAGAACTGGAGTCCGAACGCATCTACCTCTATGGCACCGACGAGCAGCGATTAACCACCTGGCCTCTTTACATGTGTCTTGAGGCGGAGATCGAACACGAAGAAAAAATCTACCTTCTCAGCGAAGGTGATTGGTACCAAATTGACCGGGACTACACTGAACAAGTGAATCGCTATTTTGACGCCGCAGTGCCATGCGATCTGGTTTTTCCTCCCTACGGCGTCGACCACGAGGGAACGTACCTCAGGCGCATCGCTGACAACGTGAATTTCTACCTGCTCGATCAGAAGCTAGTGAGGCTGACAGGTGCAGGCGGCCCATTCGAATTTTGCGATCTACTCACACCCGACAACCACATCATCCACGTCAAAAAATACTCATCGTCGAGCGTGCTGAGCCATCTTTTCTCTCAGGCTTACGTGTCCGCTGAAGCCCTGATCAATACTGCCGATGTCGTGACTCAGGTAAACGCACATCTAGCAGAGCTCGGCGATTTCCAGTTTGCCTTCAACCCTGCAACCCAACCGCGCAACAAGATCGTTTTCGCGATCATGCAACCCAACGCTGCGTTGCACATGCCCTTCTTCTCGAAAGTAAACTTCAGACAATTCGCTCAGCGGCTCGGTGCTATGGGTTACCAGGTTGAGGTTTGTAGAATCGGAAATTAACCTGCCTTGCAGGTTTGCCTCTCCACTACATCACCGCTGAGAAAATCCACCAACTCTCGGGTCAAAATACGGCTGGTATTGAACTACCCCACGCGGGCGGAGGCGGAGTACAACTGTGCGAGTCGAAATAGCCAGGAAGGAGCGGCTGGAACTTGCCTGCTGGGTCATGGTTGAGTGCGCTGCTTTCACGTTCTTTGCCGTAAAAGTGAGTATGAGTAACCTGACGATGAAGCAGCTGAAGGGCCCATCGTGGCTTCTCTGGTAAGTGTTTGGTCTTCGCAGACTCAACGTTAGCCGAGAACCACGGTGATAATCCTCTTTCGCCCGCAAGGCGCCGTCGGCTGGTTCAATTACATCACTTCCCGGGACACGAGCAGGCGATCCGTGGGCACAAAGTTGAGCTGCGCGAATACGCGGCTCTGCAGAGCGATGACTTCCCGCTCAGCATGCCGCGCACACGCCTCAACGTTCTCTCTGATCATGCTTGCTAGTGAATGTCCTGCAGGCAATCAAGCTTCCTTGCAGTTCATTCAGTTAGGCTCAACTGCTGCTGCATGATGGACGCTGCGTTGTAGCAGTGGAAAGAAAACACCTTTCCATCCTTGATATGAAACACATCGCAGCAAGGGATATCAATCACCTTCCCTGTTGGCTGAAGCGTTCCATGAGGGGTAGCCAATTCACCGGTATGCGTCCCGCGAATCGCGAGCTCGACCACAACGACTCCGTTCAACGCATAGGTACTGAAAATCTCACGATGCACGTCAGGAAAAGCGACCGCCATCCCACCTGCGACCATCGCGATGTCAGGCCCTCGAAACTCCATCTCTGCTGGGACATTGCGAATGTAACCATCCTCAGCAAAATATGAAACGAACTTTGTCAAGTCCAAGGTTTTGCCTTCTGCTGCGGCGTATAAATCGCTAATCAGCTTAAGATCATTCTGCATCTTCTCTTCCTTTACGGTTGGCTTCCAATGGCCAACAGGGTGCTACGCCCGTGCGCGAGACCAGAAACAATATAGACAGAAGGTTACTTAAAGGGTAGAACCTACCAAAAGGTAAGTGTGAGGTTATTATGGATAGGCTGGAAACGCCCTGTGGTTTGGACGTCTCGTTGAGCATCATAGGTGGAAAGTGGAAGCCGCTGATCCTTTTCCACGTTCAAGGCGAACCGAAGCGGTTTGCTGAGGTGAAGCGACGTGTGGGAGGCATCAGCGAAAAAGTTTTGATCCAACAGCTGCGCGAATTGGTTGCGATGGATGTTCTCGTGCGCCGCGACCATCAGCGTGTGCCGCCCATGGTAGATTACTCACTCACTGCCTTTGGCGAAACGCTTGTGCAGGCGCTTGCTCCGCTCTGTGAGTGGGGCAACCAAAACCGTGAGCGAGTGAAAAAGCTCGCTGACGAAAGCAATGCCACCGCCAGCCCGGCAACAGCCTAGCCAGTGACGAGTTAACGCAGATAGTGTACTTAAATCTTATGTGAATGCCCCTTTGGGGGCGGCTGTCGCGAGCCTTGGCCCTCCTGCCTTTCATCCTCATGTCTCTGACCTTTTAGGTCTGCGCGCTCCGCTTGCGTGATGAGACCGTTCAGTTTGGCTGGAGCGAAGAAGGTCTGCTGACCGGGGGGCTATTTCGCCGTATCCAGGTCTCCCACATGAAGTTGCGCGCCAGTCGCGCGTTTGGTTGACTGCGTATCCCATCCAAGGCCACGAGATGTTGTTCGATGCCCACACCCGCCCTTTTGATGCGCTTGGCGGAGTACCGCGTCGCGGCATCTACGACAACATGAAAACGGCTGTCGACATAATCAACAAAGGCAAAGGCCGTACGGTCAATGTTAGGTTTGCCGCAATTTGCGCGCTCTACCGGTTCGATCCGGACTTCTGCAACGTGGCCTCTGGCTGCACCTTCCTGATCAACGTGGCGCGAAATCGTTATCGTGAAAAAGGCAACGAGTCTTGCCGCCTGCAACACAGTGCCTTGGCCGCCTAGACAAAGATTAAAACACGCGAACGTAAGCGAAAGGACGAAGATGATATCGAGGACAATGAGCCATTTTGATCCGCACCATCACCGAACTCGGGATATGGGCATCGCCACAGGCGTCCTTTGACAACAAGGTATCGGCCATCCAGATTGTTGAATAACATCAGTGGTTCTCAGCGTGGGACATCCGTTATCCAGGATCTTACTTAACCAGCTCCGCTGTGATGGCAGACAGTTGACCACCGACCTGTGCTTTCAGAGCGTCGATAAAACGCGATATTTTTGCGTCCACAAACTGGCGCGATGAGTACACGGCGTATACGTTGCGCTCTTGGGTGTGGTAGTCCGGCAGCACACGCACGAGTTTTCCAGACCGCAGATCGTCGATTGCCGAAAAACCCGCCAGCAATCCAATCCCGGCACCGTCACGCACAGCGACGGCCATCGCTTCCATATCGTTCACGCTGAAACTGGGCCCGGTGGGTGAGAATGTCACGGAGCCTGACTTACTCATCAACTGCCATTGATCCCTGGCGTAATCAACCGTACTCAGTAGCAAGCACTGATGATTGTTCAGATCGTCGGGATGAGTCGGAGCAGGGTTCTGGGCGAGGTACCCAGGCGAAGCGACCAGCACGCAGTGGCTGACCCCAATTTTCTGGCTGACGTACGCAGAGTCAGGCAGCGTTCGAGCAATCAGAATCGACAGATCCAACTGATCCTCCAGCAGGTTGGGCATCCGTTGGGACAGCAGAAGATCGACTGAAACCTCCGGATATTCCTTCCGATAATCAAGTACACCGCGCGTGATCAGGTGGCGCGCGAGGCCAGGGACACAGTGCACCCGCAACATACCTTTTGGCTCTTGGAGCGTATCACTCGCTTCAGCTTCGGCATGTTCAAGGTCAGCCAGGATGGTACGGCAGCGCTCGTAGAATCTACGACCAGCGTCGGTCACTGATAGCCGTCTGGTTGAACGTTGCAGCAGACGGGTATTGAGCAGTGTTTCCAGCGCTGAAACGGCGCGCGACACATTGCCCACGGTCGAGTCGAGGTGATTGGCGACGGCGGTGAAGCTCCCCATTTCGACGACTTTTACGTACACAGACATGTTGGCAAGCTTGTCCAATTGAACAGTCCTCAGGGCAATTCCTATGCGTGCTTTGAGCACGCCTGATGTAGGAGCTGGGCAGCAAGGTTAGGCCCAGAGCGTACCTCAAAACAGCTTCACGATATTTCCTCTGTGCACAACATTGCTTCCCATTCTTCGGACTAAATCAAAGCTGCTGCCCTCCATAGACTTGATTGCACAGGCCGACTGAAGCGAACTCGCCACAAGCGACACCCGCATCAGCGGCAATCAAATTCCTGACAATCAATGAGAGGCACAAATGAACGCATTCTACGATTCGCTTTACCTGTTTATCGGCGGCGAGTGGATTGGCACACAAGGGCGCGATACCGCTGCGGTCATCAACCCGGCCACCGAGAATGAGATCGGGCGTGTCCCTCTTGCTACTGCTGAGGATCTCGATCACGCCCTTAACGTGGCTCAGCACAGCTTCCAGCAGTGGCGTCAGACGGTACCCGACCAGCGTGCGAAAATCCTGAAGCGTGCTGCTGATCTGATCCTGGAGCGCGCTCCCCACATTGCAACCCAGATGACTCTGGAAGAGGGTAAGCCTATCGGCGAGGCGATGGACGAAGTCACTCGTGCCGCCGAGTATTTCGAGTGGTTTGCAGAGAGCGCTCGGCGTATTGATGGCCGCGTCGTCCCAGCCAACCGACCAGGTGTGCTGCAAATTGTGAAGCGCCAAGCGATTGGCCCAGTGGCAGCGTTCACGCCTTGGAACTTCCCGGCCATCACGCCAGCTCGTAAGTTGTCAGCCGCTCTCGCAGCAGGATGCAGTGTGATCCTCAAGCCAGGCGAAGAAAGTCCTTCCACCGCACTGGCCTTGGCGCGCGCGCTCGACGACGCTGGACTGCCCAAGGGGGTGCTCCAGGTGGTGTTCGGTGTGCCTGACCAAGTCTCCAGCCACTTAATCGCCTCGCCAGTCATTCGCAAGGTGACATTCACCGGCTCTGTACCCATTGGTCGTCTGCTTTCTGCCCGAGCGGCTGAGGGTGTTAAGCCCATCACGCTCGAGTTAGGTGGGCACGGCCCGGTACTTGTGTTCGATGACGCCGACATCGAAAAGGCTGCCGTCGACGGTGTTGCTAACCGGTTCCGGGGTACAGGTCAGGTCTGCATCTCATCTACTCGCTTTCTTATTCAGCGGGCGGCCTACGACCGCTTTGTCGAATCCTTCGTTAACGCGACCAAGTCGCTACGAATTGGTAATGGCCTGCACCCTCACACTCAAGTGGGGCCGCTCGCAAACCCACGACAGCTGGAGAAGATGGAAGAGCTGATCGCCGACGCCGTGGCAAAAGGTGCACGCGTCTTGGCCGGAGGCGAGTGCTTGCCAGGGCAGGGTTTCTTCTTCGAGCCCACGGTGCTGGTCGATGTGCCCATGAATGCTCGCGTTATGCACGAGGAGCCATTCGGGCCTATCGCGATCCTGATGCCCTTCGACGAATTGGGCGACGGCCTAGCCGAAGCTAACCGGCTGCCTTATGGACTGTCCGCCTACGCCTTCACCTCGAGCGCACGCACTGCAATCGATGTTGCCGATGGGCTGGAGGCCGGAATGATCGGCATCAACCAATACCGCATCGTCGCAACTGAACTGCCGTTTGGAGGCATGAAGGAAAGCGGCCATGGCTCCGAGGGCGGTATTGAGGGCATCGAGCATTACCTCACCAACAAATTCATCAGCCAGATCTGAGGGCGATTCCATGTCGAGCATTAACTTCAGCAGTCCACGTGAGGCTGCCAGGGCCTTCACCCCAAAACTCTCTCAATTCGTGGATTCAACGCTGTATCCGCTGGTCTGGAGCGATCCGGCGCTATCCCCACATGACCGTAGCCTGATCACCATCACGGCTCTGATTACTGGTGGTCACGCAGACGAGCTGCCTGCGCATCTGCGTCGTGCGGTGGCAAATGGCGTCACCCATGAGGAAATCGCTGCCGCCATCACTCACTTAGCGTTTTACGTCGGGTTTCCGGGCGCTATCACTGCGTCCGCTATTGCCAACGCTACCCTGAATTCCGGAGAGAGTCTCCAACCATGAAAGCCATTCAATTCGAAACGTTCGGTGGTGCCGATGTGCTGCAACTGGGCGATGCTCCCAGGCCCGAAGTGCGACCCAGCGATCTGCTTGTAAGGGTATACGCAGCTGGGGTCAATCGAGCTGATCTGACTCATCGAACCGGTGGCTACGGACGCCCAAACTTCGGTGATTCTCCCATCATTGGGCTGGAGATCGCTGGAGAGGTTATCGAAGTAGGCAGCGCCGTCGCCGGTTATGCGGTCGGTGATCGGGTCATGGGAGTTGTCGGCGGTGGTGCTTATGCAGAGCTGGCACGTATCGATTACCGCATGGCCATGCCCATCCCGGCGCAGTTGGATTACGTGCATGCGGCAGCTATTCCTGAGGTGTTCGTCACCGCTCATGAGGCGATGCTGCACCTAGGGCGGTTAAAAGCCGGCGATTCGGTGCTGATCCACGCGGCTGCGGGTGGCGTTGGTTCGGCGGCAGTCCAGTTGGCTTATGCGTCGGGTGCAACGGTGTATGCCACTACCGATTCCAGCAAGCTGTCCCGGATCGAGCACCTCGGAGCCGATTACGCCATTGATTACAAAACACAGGATTTTGCCAATGTGATCGCGACCACTACAAATGGTCGTGGTGTTGATGTCATCATCGACTTTGTGGGCGAACCTTATTTTACGCGTAACTTGGCGTCGTTGGCTAAAGGAGGTCGTCTCGTTCAGGTCGGGATCCTTGGAGGCGGCGGTAACGTGAATTTGAAGCTGGAAGATATTCTGTACCGACATGTGCAGATCATTGGCACCGTCATGAAGTCACGGACTCAGCCCGAGAAGCACGACATGATCCGGCGTTTCCGGGAAAGCTGGCTTAAGCGTTTCGAGGGAGGGGGCAGCCTGGAGCCGGTCGTTGATAGCACCTTCCCGCTGTCGCGTGCGGCAGATGCCCACCGCCGAATGGAGTCATCTGAAAACGTCGGTAAAATTATTCTGACGATGCTGCCAGGAGATTTGGTGTAACGAGTATTCGGAGAAGCAACGTCATCATTAGGCCCTTGCCCGCAAGGGCCAACACGATCGGAAGCGGTGCCTTCGATAGGCGAAGCTGTGGACACCACGGTGCCACAACACTGGGCACCGATAAGCAAGTTCGTCTGGTCAACCCTGACAAAAGTGCTCATGGCCTCCAAGCAATGTAAGCGTCCGGCGAACTCACCTTCCGAACTCCAGCATTAAGGGCGATGGTGTCCGCGTACTTCACCTGGGTGGCGGCCACTAAATGCCGCCCCCAGCCGTTACATGATCCTTATGCTACTTGCCGCTCAGCAGGCTGCTGATTGGTCGCAATGCAGCGTGCATGGCCCACTCCCCACGCCAGCGCTCGAGTCATAGACTCACCTGGGCGCGAGTAGAAAGCTTCCTCATGCAGCGCCATCCCAGTCCCGGCATACACCCCGATGAACAATTGGGTGTTGCCCGTGCGCGACAGTCGCACTTGGATGTCCATGGTCGTCCCATCGTCGAGCGTCTCATCGTGAGACCTGTGGTGAAGCGTTGGATCTGCCCATCTCCAGAAAACATCACCGCGAATCCGCATGCCGACCTCCTACGACTTTGGTCTTATTTTGGGGGTGCTCTCACCATAGCGCAGCGAAGCGGCTGCGCAATCACCGGCGAGCGGATTATCAACCCCTTATATGACGGGATGTGACGCGCGATTCAGGTTGACGGCGGACTGGCTCAGCAGAGCTCAGGTTGTCCAAGAATTTTGAAGGCCTTCAGAAGGTTGCTTCGGAGTGCGGATTTGCACCATCTGCCCACGTTCATGAGGTCTCTATACGAACGGAGGCGGGCTAGATCTAGCACCACCTGCCGGCCACGTCTTCTCATCACTACTTTTCGAACTGCGAGGGCGCTGTAGCCCTGTTGCGCCGCGCTCGGCAACTGCAGCTCTCTAGCATCAGCTTGACTATGCACAGTGATTTTCTGAGCGCGTAGGGCATCATCCGTACATCGCAGGACGCGCCGAACGAGGCATCGATCTTTTGCAGAGCCTCCATCGCTTTCAACCACAAGGCAGGCCGCCGCTAGCACCTCGGCTATCAACTGCTCAGCTTGATCTCTATTTTGGTTCGGCATGCGCCTCTTCCTTGCTCCGAAGTCCGATAGACCACCTCGTAAAGCATACGGCCAGCCGTATTGAGCTGATACGAGGAGCATATCGCCCTGGCAACGTTGAGGCGATAACCGTCAGGATGCAAGAAGAATTGGGAGGAGTGGCTTACTTCGAGACCGGAGATGTCTCCCCGCCAAGATTAATATGCCGGAGAAAGCACCAGTGCACAGGGGCACCATTAACTGTTGCTCAGGGTTTGTAAGGTTACCCATCATGGACAAGGCCAGCAGCCCCATAGCCACCAAAAGTCCAACGCTGCCAAGCGCGGTAAGAAGCCATCCGAATACACGCATTACTTTTCTCCCAGAACAGCTTCACGCTTGAAGATTTCCAATGTCTTCGGCCCTATGCCCTTGAAGCTGAGCAGCCACGCGTCAAACTCAGCTGACTTCATTGACCCGCTCTCTACAGCATTCGTTCGAGATTCCAGCTCGGCAGCCAGGCCAACACCTAACTCGTGCAATCGGGTCGCAGTGGATTCGTCGTACCGCGCATAACCTGCCTGGCCCAAGAGCCTGACGAGATCCCGATGGGAGCAGCCAGCCAATTTTTCAGGCGTATCCAACCCATGGCGATCAACCAAATTTCGGTACGCTTCAAACGCGACAGAGGAACGAATCCTCTTCCCGATCAAAAAGCTCGCGAGCAGCCACTTGTACAGCCCGTGGCCGCTCGGCTCGCTGACATCGATACCAAGCTCGGCTGCAGTGATAGGCGTCACCCTTTTGAACGCCTCGGATCAGCAGAACGCGGGTAGGTGCGTTCTTCTTCGATGGTGCCATCCGCCTTGTGGATCTTCACCGATGCTGTTTTGCCGTGAAAGAAGTCGGACAGTGAGCTAACCAGTTCTTGCTTGGTGGCGGCACGCTTCGAAGCACGTTCAGCGCCGGCTTTTTTGAGTTCCCAACCATCGGCGGTTGGGCTCAGGTGATAGGTATCCATGCGTAGCTCCTAGGCTCTAGATCGACTCTGCGTCGTCTTGAATGCCTTCCTCCGCCTCTGCTGCGTCCGTAGCATCGGCATCATTCAGAGGCGGCGATGTGGGCTTTTCAGGGTCGTTGATAAATGGGACATCGCTTGGCCCTTTTTCTTCCGGGCCCTCAGTCTTAGGTTGCATAGCTAACCTCCAGTTTGATCTGCATGGCGCTACGCGCCACCTGACCCTTCAGCAAACTTCTTGAAATCAATAGGCTGAGTTGTGAACTCCGGTTCCGGCCCGCTGATCTCCATTGTCGATGACGTACAGTGGGAGTGCTGATACAAGAGCCCCTCCCCGGTTGATGGATTATGGAGGTGTCTTCTGCTGGAAAAATTCAGTTGAGAGGCCGAGCAGAGAGTCGCAGGCGCAGCTCCGCTAGGAATCAACGCCCCTTGCACCCAGAGACAGCAATTGGCTAATGCGCTTAGAAGCCAGTTTCATGCGCTCAACCAGCGAGGGGACGTCACAATCTTCCTTTCGATATTGGGGTATCGTTGCAGAGATAGAGCCCGCCACCTCCCCATTGATAAAGAATGGAACGCCGATACCAAAGGCCCCCAGAACCCGCTCGCCGTCACCCACCGACCATCCCCGCTCTCTGATCGATTGAAGATCAGCACGGAGCTTGGCGTGCGAAGTGATGGTGGCCTCGGTGAGTTTCTCCAGCTTCAAACCATCAGCAAAATCTGCCGGCAGATGGGCTAGTACGGCCTTGCCGGCGCCCCCGGCATATAGGGGAACTTCCACGCCAGTCTCCAGCTTGTACTGGATAGGCCGCCAGCCTTGAATAACTTCAAGAAACTGGGCTGTGGAGGTATTGCCGTCAAACGAGAGGTACGCGATTGTCTCTCCCGTATCCTTCACGAGAGCGTCGAGGATGGCTTTGCAGAGCTTCAGGGGAGTGTAAGTTTCATTGCTCAGCAGTGCAGCCCATTGATAGAGACGGGCACTGGGATAGATCACCTGCCCATCGATGTGGATCAAGCACTCCAGAGCGGCAGATTCGATGATTTTCCTGGCGGTCGCCGCATTACATTGCAATTGGGTGGCCATGCCCAACCGGCACTTGTAGCCATTGGGCGCAGCACAGACCAACTGCAGCAGCCCCTCAAGCCGGGCAACGATAGAACTGTCGCCATCACTGACTACCCCTCTACCGAAGCTATCCGTCACTGCCACGGCCTGCGACAACCGGTCAGCTATCTCATCAAGAGTCGCCTTGGCGGAGTCTCGAACCTCGGCATCAATACCGCCAAGATCGTGAAGCGACACCACAATCAACAACCCCGGTGCCAACTGCTTGACCACCATCGAAACAGCTGGAGGGAACTCAGATTCCGAGACGCCCCGGGGCGTTTGAATCGAAGCCTGGCGTGATGGGATTTCATCAGGCGAGGAATGCGTTAGAAGGTAGTCACTGAAAGCGCGGCCGATATCTCCGAACGCCAATGGGAAGGGGTTTCCGCCCTTGGGCCTGAAAAACAAGGTGGCTGGAGCTTCCCCGCAGTGAAGGACGTAATAACCGTTCAAATGCGGCGCATACACCGACAACAACGCTGCCTGCTTTGCGCTTCTGGCCAGGCCATCGAGGAGATGGCGAGCCTTGTCCAACAGCGCACTGCGACGATCCAAAGCGTGCATCAGCACCTTGAAGCGCGGGCCCACCCGATACTTTCCAACGCCGTCTTCAACCGCAAAACCTCGTTCAACCAGGGATACCAGAATGCGGTTGATAGTGCTTCGACTTTCTCCCAGGTCGCTCGCCAGCTCTCTGACTCCCCACGCCTCGCCATCCGCCCGTCTGACCAAAGCATCCATCACCTCAATCAATCGACCATGGCTGGACGTGGCTGCTGGGGCTTTGGAGGCCGCTATTTCAGGGGTCGCGTTAGGCATTCAGTAGGCTTGCTGAGCGTCGGAAAGGCCCTATTTTGTGCCGGTTTCGGGTCGCAGAGCAATCGTCGCCTGTTGACAACCAGGGTGAGCGCGAGGATTCTTAAAAAAACAAAACAGGACGCTGTCCCATTTTTTAAAGAATGGACGTGATCTACAAAGTGGAGTGACCTATGAATAACAACAATACGTTGACGGAGTCCGTCGCCATGCCTGAGCCAGGGGCTGAACGCAGGTCGAAAGCCAAGAAAGCTACGGCTGCAGCTGTCTTCGGTACGTTCGTCGAGTACTACGACTTCAGCGTCTACGGATACCTTGCGGCAACCCTCGCCCTGGTCTTCTTCCCGTCGGACGACCCCACTACGGGCCTGCTCAACACCTTTCTGGTCTTCGGCTCGGCATTCCTTGTCCGCCCGATAGGCGCAGTAGCCTTCGGCTGGCTCGGGGACAAGGTAGGCCGCCGCGCAAGCCTGATCGCGAGCATCACCCTGATGGGGGCGGCTGCGACGCTCATCGGCCTCTTGCCTGGTTATGCGCAAATCGGCGTCTGGGCCCCTATCCTACTCGTCGCACTGCGCATGCTGCAGGGCTTCTCTGCCGGTGGTGAAATCGGCGGCGCGGCCAGTTATATCCGCGAGTGGGCACCCGCCAACCGTCGCTCGCTGTACATCTCTTTCCTGCCGTCGATTGCCCAATTCGGTAAAGGGCTCGCCGCAGCCATCGCCGGCCTTGCAGCCGCATGGCTGACCGACCCGCAGATGGCTGATTGGGGGTGGCGTATTCCGTTCCTGCTGGCGCTGCCGCTGGGCATAATCGGCCTGTGGATGCGCCTGGGCATCGAAGATAGTCCGGAATTCGAGTCGAAAAAGGCTGAAGAAGGCATAGATCACAGCGCACCTTTCGCGGAGCTCGTGCGCGACTATATGCGCCCGTTGACCAAGGTCATGATGATTTCGCTGGTGCAGAACATCGGCACCTATATCGGCACCGTCTTCATCGCCGCGTACTTCAGCTCGATTCTCGGCTATTCGAAGGGACAGGCCTCCACCATCGTTCTGGTTGCAGTCAGCTTCGCAGCCCTGATGATCCCATTGGCAGGGCACCTCGGCTCGATCATCGGCAGCAAAGCCGTGCTCCGCCTGGCCTATCTCGGCTACGCCGTGCTCTCCGTCCCATCGTTCCTGCTGATGCAGCAAGGTCAGGTCAGCATGGCCATGGCCGGCCTGGCGCTGGGGATGATCCCTTATGCGCTCTGCCTGGCGGGCACCTACTCGGTCATGCCTGAATTTTTCCCTACCCACGTTCGCCACACCGGCGTCGCATTTGGCCACAGCGTTGGTGCCGTGATCGGCGGCGGTATCGGGCCTTTCATGGCGACCTGGCTGATCGGCGCCACCGGCAACCAAACCGCCCCTGCTTTCATCCTGAGCGCTGCCGGCGTTCTAGGCCTGATCGTACTGTGGACTGTTCGCAGCCAAGCAGCCGCCGACGACAAAAAACATCAATTTGCCTGAGTACCACAGCATGTCTCTCATTTACGTCACCAGCCCCATTCACGAAACAATCCTCTCCCGTCTTTCGCAGATCGGCGAGGTGCGCCTTGGCTACGGCCCCAATGCCGTTGGATATGAAGAAATCCGCAATCAAGTGGACGCTGTGTTTTTACGCGGTGGCCACATCAGCGCTGAAATGATCGCTGCCTCGCCCAAGCTGCGGATCGTGGCTCGCCATGGCGCCGGCTATGACAACGTCGACTACAAAGCAGCAGCCGAACATGGCGTCTGGGTCACTAATACTCCAGGTGCAAACCAGCGCAGCGTGATCGAGCATGTCTTCGCGCTGCTCTTGTCGCTGTGTCGCAAGCTGCCGCTGGCATCTGAGCAAACCCGCAACCGGGTCTGGGCAGAAGACCGCCTCTCGCTGACCGGCATCGAGCTCGAAGGACGTACGTTGGGCCTGGTAGGGTTCGGCAACATTGGCTCCAGCGTCGCACCTGTAGCTGAGGCCTTCGGTATGAAAGTGATTTTTACCGACCCGGCCATCGACCCGGGCTCGGACAGCCGTTGGGTGGACTTTGACACCCTCCTGTCCACAGCTGACGTCGTCAGTCTGCATGTCCCGCTGTTGGAAACCACTCGCAACCTGATCGGCGCACCTGAGTTCGCCGAGATGAAAGATGGCGCAATCCTGATCAACACCAGCCGTGGCGGCGTTGTGGACGAGCAGGCACTGGTCGATGCACTCAAGCGTGGAAAGCTGGCTGGTGCAGGGGCTGACGTCCTCGCCGCCGAGAACATCGACATGATCAAGCCATTCGACCATGCCACTCCAGATATCGCGAATACGCCCAACCTGATCGTCACGGCCCACGTCGCCGGCCAGACCGATGAGTCGCTGTTACGCGTTGGCATGAGCGCACTGGAGGCGATTGCCGACGTGTTGAAGGGCGGAGCACCTGCCCACCCAGTTAACCAGCCTATGCCGAAGTCGTTCAGCTAAGCCATTTTCCGATACTAGAGGTATCCTATGTTCATCAATGTGTCCGATGACTCGATTAGTGTTAACGCCACCTGGGAGCGAGCTGACCTGGCGTTGATTGAGGAAATCTCGCATTACCCAGTGGCACTCATCGGCGATGTACTCCACCGGATGGGCATGATGGCTTCGGCTATTCGCCACACCGCGGGCAAGCCTGCGTTTTTCGGCACCATCCTGCCGCTCAACACTCGCGAGGGTGACAACCTCGCGATTCATCGTGCGCTGGACGAAGCGCAGCCGGGCGATGTGCTGGTGATCAACGGCAACAGTGAAGTAAACCGCTCTGTTTTCGGTGACCTGCTCGGGGAGATCTGCCTGGCAAAGCGAGTTGCTGCGGTCGTCATCGATGGCGCGGTACGTGACATTGAAGAACTCGACAGCATGGGGCTGCCTATCTATGCCCGTGCGGTAAACCCAGCCGGCCCCTCAAAATGGGGCCCAGGCCAGGTCGGCATCCCAGTTGCCTGCGGTAATGTCGTTTGCTACCCAGGTGATGCCATTATTGGTGACCGCGACGGCATCATCGTGATTGCCCGCAGCCTGCTGCCGAGCCTGGCTGAGAAGGTGAAACTCCAGGACGGCTACGAACACAGCTTGCGCGAGAAAATACGGGGAAGTGTGCGCTAATCACGCCCGGCCCTTGGAAGTCGGCGTGTAGCGGGTGGAGTCAAATGGGTGGCCGCCGGTAATTGCCGCCACCAGCCACTACGCTATTCGCCACTGGCCGATGAAGTGCTCAGCGTCTGCAGAGACCGAATTCTGGGAAAGAGGACTTCCTAGGGGCGACCAAGTCTTTTTAACTAGACCAGAGCAAAATCGCTGACGCAGCCCTTCACATCGATGGCCACCGACAATACTTGTGGATCGCTCAGCTCAAAGCCGCGCTCTGTGTAAAAAAACTTCCACAGGGGTAATTGCACATCACCTTGAGCCTCGCATTGCGCAAAAGGGCCGAGCAGATTCACAAGCTCAACCAAGGTGGATTGCCCGCAAACGATGTGTTCCAGAAGGTCTTCAATTTGGGTGGAGCAGCTGCTGAGGTCCTCGAGCAGCATTTTGTGCTCGATTGCGGTCAGGCGACTCGGGTCCGCGCGCATCAACTCAGAACTCCGCTGAATAGTTTTGTAGGACAATTGCCGGTTGCCGGCGATTCTACGCGCAGAATGTACCGTTTGGTACAAAAAGCTGATCAACTGTCATGAGATG
>Ga0213824_1000332_pt1 | contig 39092 bp, 36 predicted proteins | sample MC6MC0906MG_FD_179892 | JGI IMG/M metagenome (GOLD analysis project Ga0213824, IMG submission 179892) | Enriched soil aggregate microbial communities from Iowa State University, Ames, United States - MC6-MC0906-MG | ecosystem: Environmental > Terrestrial > Soil > Unclassified | place: USA: Iowa...
TGATCGCCTTGTTGCCTTCGATCTCGATGCTCGACACCGACGGGCGCTCGACCACGTTGATGATCAGGACATTGCCGTCACGGTTCAGCTGGATGTCCTGGAAGAAGCCCGTCTTGAACAGCGAACGTGTCGAATCCACCAGGCGCCGGTCATCGGCCTGATCACCGACGTTCAGTGGCAAGGCGCCGAACACGCTGCCGGCGGATACCCGCTGCAGGCCGTTGACCCGGATGTCGGCGATCCTGAACGGCGCCGCCTGGGCCACGGAGGCTTGCAGCAGCAGGAGGGAGAGCAACAGTCGCGGGTAGTTCATCGGGGGATCCAGGCAGGCATAGAGGAGCAGCGCGGTGGCTGCCGGGCAGCGGGCGATGAGGATAAGGGCGGCCTGTGTTTGGCGCGGTTAACCCAGGGTAAAGATGTGTAAAGTTCGCCCGGCCTGCGGTGACAGGTTGTCGCTGCGCGGCGATCATGGGCGCTTTGAAGCCCTGCCAAAGCGTGCCCACCATGATTCCCGTGCTGCTGGTCGATGACGACCGCGAACTCACCGAAATGCTTGCCCTGTACCTCGCCCGCGAAGGCTTCCAGGCGACCGCCGTGGCCACTGGCGAGGAAGGCGAGGCCCAGGCGCTGAGCGGGATCTACCGCATGGTGGTGCTGGATGTGATGTTGCCGGGCATCACCGGGATCGAAGTGCTGCGGCGCATTCGTGCGCGCAGCCAGGTGCCGGTGCTGTTGCTGACTGCCCGCGGTGACAACATCGACCGCATAGCCGGCCTGGAACTGGGGGCCGATGATTACGTGCCCAAGCCCAGCTCGCCCGGTGAACTGGTGGCGCGGCTGCGCGCGATCCTGCGCCGGGTACAGCCACAGGCGTTGGCCGACAGCCTGGCTGCCGAGTCCATCGGCAGAGGCTCGTTGACCCTGTGGCCAGGCAGCCGCAAGGCGCAGTGGGGGGTGGCCCCGCTGGAGCTGACCGGAACCGAGTTCAGCCTCCTCGAAGCGTTGACCCGCCAGGCCGGGCAACTGGTGAGCAAGCAGGACCTGTCGCTCAATGCCTTGGGGCGCCCGCTGACCCGTTACGACCGCCGTATCGATGTGCACATCAGCAGCATTCGCCAGAAACTCGGCCCTCGCGCCGACGGCAGCAGCTGGCTCCAGAGCGTGCGCGGCATGGGCTACATGTTGATCGTCGAATGATGCGCCGGCGTTTGTTCTGGAAGCTGTTCCTGGCGTTCTGGCTGGCCAACTGCCTGACGTTCCTGGTCGGCGCAGGGGCCTTCATGCTCGATGAACTGCGCGGCGACACCCCGGCCCTGCGCTCGCTGCTGGCCACCGAGCTGAACATGCTGCACCGCTATGGCGAACAGGCCGGCCGCCAGCTGTTGCAGGTTTCGCCACAGCCCCAAGGTGTGCAGGTCGGGCTGTACGACGGCGCCGGCCACTTGCTGGCCGGCAGGGCCGTGGTTGAGCCGCGCTTCGAGCGGGCGCTGCTTGACCAAGGCGGCCAGGCCCTGGTGCTTCGGTCCTCGGTGGCGACCACCCTCGATGAGGCACCGCGCCCGCGCGGCATGGGCCCGCTGGTGACCGGCACGCTGATGAGCGCACTGTTTGCCTTGCTTTGCAGCTTGTACCTGACCCGCCCGCTGGCCTGGCTGCGCGAAGCCATGGGCCAGGTCGCCGTGGGCCGTTTCGAGGTGCGCGTCAAGCCCCGCCTGGGCAGGCGCCGCGACGAGATCGTCGACCTCGCCGAAGACTGCGACCGCATGGCCGGCCAGCTCAAGGCGCTGGTCGAGGCGCAGCAGCAGCTGCTGCATGATATTTCCCATGAGTTGCGCTCGCCGCTGACCCGGCTGCACGCGGCCATCGGCCTGATACGCCAACAGCCGGAGCGGGGTGAGATGCTTGAACGCATCGAGCGGGAGTCGCGGCGCATGGATGACCTGATCGAACAGCTGCTGACCCTGGCGCGTGTGCAGTCACAGACGGCGGATGGCGCCAGCGAGCCGCTGGATGTGGTCGAGCTGCTGGCACAGATTGTCGAGGATGCACGGTTCGAGGCGGGCATGAAGCGGTGCCAGGTGTCGTTGAGCGCGGACGCTGCGTTCGTCACCCGTGGCCATGAAGAGCTGTTGTATCGCGCGTTCGAAAACGTGGTGCGCAATGCCGTGCGCTATACCGAAACCGGTACCGAGGTACGCGTCGAAGCGCGGCTGGCGAACGCTGGCGAGCAGTTGCAAGTGAGCATCATCGACCAAGGGCCGGGCGTTGACCCGGAGCGCCTGCTGAGCATCTTCGAGCCGTTTGATCGCGGCGTCGACAGCGGCAACGATGGCTTCGGCCTGGGCCTTGCGATCGCCCGTCGGGCCATCGGTTTGCATCAGGGCAGTATCACCGCCCAGGCGGCCGAGCAGGGCGGCCTGCGGGTGAGTATCCTGCTGCCGTGCCTGAGCTGACCTGGCACATTCCCTGTGGGGGCCACTGTCTTCTTGTGGAAGCTGGCCTTGCCGGCTCAGGGCGTTGTCAGAACAATGGCAGCTCGAACCCCTCGATCCCCCGCCCAAGCTTGAGCGCCTGCGCATGCAGCACGCGCATCAGGTGCAGCGCCGCCTGCGACGGTGGCTCGAAGCGCGAATAGACGAAGCTGATGTCGAAGTGAATCTCTTCAGCCAGTGGCACCACCTGCAGGCCGCTGTCCTGCGCGACGAATTCGTCGATCAGGGTGATGCCCATGCCTTGCTTGACCAGCGCCACGGCTTCGTTGGCATTGGTGAACGACAGCAATGAGTCCAGTTGCAGCCCACGTCGCGCGATTTCGTCCGCCAGCAGCTTGCCGAACGGCATGTCCGGGCGGAACAGCAGCAAGGCGTGGCCTTCCAGTTGCTGCAGGGTCAGTGCGCGTTGCGGTGCCAGCACATGGTCGGCGGGCATCACGACCACCATGCGCCCGCGCATGAAGGCCTGCGAATGCAGGTGGTCATGGACCACCGGCAGGGCGGCAATCGACAGGTCGACTTTTTTCGAAAGGATCTGGTTGGGCATCTCGCCCATCAGCGACGTCTGCCATTCGATCTGCAGCGCCGGCGCCTCGCGCTTGAGCTGGGCAAGGGCTATCGGGATGACCACCGTCGACAGCGATGCGCTGCAGGAGATGCGCAGCTTGCGGTGCGTGCCTGAGGCCAGCGAGAGCGCGGTTTCATTGACCTGCAGCGCCGCCTGGTACACCCGCTCGACCTCACGGAACAGGATCTGTGCTTCAGCTGTGGGCACCAGGCGATTGTTGATGCGCTCGAACAGGCGATACGCCAGGCGCCCCTCGATGTAGCCGATCAGCTTGCTCACTGCCGGCTGCGAAACGTAGAGCATTTTAGCCGCAGCGCTGATCGAGCCGGTCAGCATGACTGCCCGGAACACTTCCATATGCCGCAGTTTGAACAGCATGGCGCTGGTATCGGCGCCGTCTTGCCCGGGGAGCATGAGCATTACCTTCGGTTATGGTTTTGGCCATCTGTGTATGAGCGTGGTGGCGGCGCCCGCAGTATCGTGAGCCCAGGCCAATCGCCCTGGTGGCGAACAATAACAAGATCTGCAGGCAAGCGCAGTGGCGCTTGAAGGAACCGCCTTTGAACATCTTTGACGAACCGAAGATCGATTGCCATAACCATTTGTTTGATCCCGCACGCTTCGCTTATCACCCCGATGCGCCTTACGCACCGTCCGGCCAGGAGGTCGCGCCGCTGGAGCAGTTCAACCAGGTGATGGACGCCTACGGCGTGCGTCATGCCTTGCTGGTCGGGCCGAACAGCGGCTACCACACCGACAACCGCTGCCTGCTGCATGCCCTGGCCAGCGGCCAGGGGCGCTTCAAGGGTGTGGCGGTGGTCGAGCGGCAGATAAGCCTGGAGCAACTGGCTGCGCTGCGTGAGCAGGGCGTGGTTGGCGTGGCGCTCAACCCCGCGCTGTATGGCGTAGCCAGCCTGCATGACGTCGAGCCGCTGTTCGGCAAGCTGGCCGAGCTTGGGTTGTTCGCCCAGATCCAGGTGTGTGAAGACCAGCTGCTCGAACTGCTGGGCCTTATAGATCGCAGTTCGGTGCGTGTGCTGATCGACCACTGCGGGCGCCCGGATGCCGCCGCCGGTATCCAGCAGGCTGGCTTTCAGGCGTTGCTCAGGCTGGCCCGGCATGGGCGGGTCTGCGTGAAGCTTTCGGGCATGCAGAAGTTTGCCGCTGCCGATGCCCTGCTCGGGCAGAGCAGCGCCTACGTGCATGAATTGATCAACGCCTTCGGCCCGCAGGCCTGTGTATGGGGCTCCGATTGGCCGTTCATTCGCCAGCGCACGCGGGTGGATTACGGCCCCTTACTGAAGCTGGCCGAGCGTTTGATGCCCGACCCGCAGCTGCGCCGCACCATCATGTGGGACACCCCCAGGCGCCTGTTCGGCTTTGCCTGACGCCTGCGCATTTGCCATTCCAATAACAAGAGAGCAATTGTCATGAACGCTGATCAGCACATCGGCGCCGGGGTGTTCGACACGCCCGCGCGCCTGCAGCAACGCACCCGCACCCGCTTCATGATCCTGGCGCTGATCTCGGGCGGCACCATGATCAACTACCTTGACCGCAGCGTCATGGGCATTGCAGCGCCGAGTATCAGCGCCGACCTGGGCCTGAATGCAGCGATGATGGGCCTGATTTTCTCGGCCTTCTCGTGGACCTACGCCGCCGCGCAGATCCCCGGCGGCATCCTCATCGACCGGCTCGGCACCAAGCTCACCTACTGGCTGGCGCTGACCCTGTGGTCGCTGTTCACCGGCCTGCAGGGCCTGGCCCAGGGCTTTTTGTCCCTGCTGGGCATGCGCTTTCTGGTCGGTGTGACCGAAGCACCGTGCTTCCCCACCAACAGCCGCGTGGTGGCGACCTGGTTCCCGCAAAGCGAGCGGGCCCGGGCGACCGGCATCTACACCTTTGCCGAGTACACGGGCCTGGCGTTCCTCACGCCGCTGCTGTTCTGGGTGCTGCACGCCTATGGCTGGCGTTTTCTGCTGATGGCGGTCGGCCTGATGGGCGTGCTGTACGGCCTGGTGTGGTGGCGCAAGTACCATGAGCCGCACCAGTCCAAGACAGCCAACCAGGCCGAGCTGGACTATATCGCTGCGGGGGGTGGTGTGGTCGATGGCGGGCAGAAAGCCACGGTGTTCCGCTGGTCGCAGATCCCGGCGCTGCTCAAGCACCGCAACATGCTGGGTATTTGCCTGGGGCAGTTCGCCTGCAACTCGACCAACGTGTTCTTCCTCACCTGGTTCCCGACCTACCTGGTCACCGAACGGCACATGCCTTGGCTGAAGGTCGGCTGGGTCGCGGTACTGCCGTTCATTGCCGCCTCGCTGGGCACGCTGGTCGGCGGTTGGCTGTCCGATGCGCTGCTGCGCCGCGGCTACTCGCTGAACGTGGCGCGCAAGCTGCCGGTGATCGCCGGGCTGCTCACGGCGTCGGTGATCGTGCTGGCCAACTATGTCGAATCCGACGTGCTGGTGATCGCCATCCTCTGCGTTGCCTACTTCGCCCAGGGCATGTCGGCGCTGGCCTGGATGATCGTCTCTGACATCGCGCCAAAAGGCCTGCTGGGCCTGAGTGGCGGGTTGTTCAACCTGTTCGCCAATGCCGCCGGCATCGTCACACCGCTGACCATTGGCCTGATCGTCACGGCCACCGGGTCGTTCGTCTGGGCACTGGTTTTTGTTTCCTCGATCACCGCGCTTGGTGCGCTGTGCTACCTGTTCATGGTGCGCGACCTGCGTCGCCTGCCGGATATTCCCTGTGTCGAAAAAGGAGCTGAACAATGAGCCAATCCCTGCAAGGGCAAACTGCAATCGTCACCGGCGGCATGCGTGGCATCGGCCTGGCCATCGCCCAACGCTTGCATGCCGCAGGTGCCCAGGTGGTGATCTGGGACCTTGCGGTCGAGGGATGGGACAGTGTGGGCAATGGCTTCGAGCCGGTGTTGCGCCAGGCCGTGGATGTCGCCTCGCTGGCCTCGGTCGAGGCAGCGTTCACTGAGGTGCTGACCCGCGTGGGGCCGGTGGAGATCCTGGTCAACAACGCCGGTATCAACGGCCCGGTAGTGCCGTCCTGGGAGTACCCGCCAGAGGCGTGGGACAAGGTCATCGCCATCGACCTGAACGGCGTCTTCTACTGCTGTCGCACGGCCATCCCGCACATGCGTGAACGTGGCCATGGGCGTATCGTCAACATCGCCTCGATGGCGGGCAAGGATGGCGTGCAGTACATCTCGGGGTACTCCGCGGCCAAGGCCGGGGTCATTGCCTTCACCAAGGCTGCGGCCAAGGAGCTGGCGCAGGATGGCGTGCTGCTCAACTGCATCGCGCCGGCCATGGTCGAGACGCCGCTGATGGCCGAGATGACCGCCGAGCATATTGCCGCGAGCAAGGCAAAGATCCCCATGGGGCGCTTTCTCAAGGCCGAGGAGATCGCCAACATGGTGGCCTGGATCGCCGGGCCTGAATGCAGCTTCACCACCGGCTTCGTGTTCGACTTGAGTGGCGGGAGGGCGACCTATTGAGGCCGTTGGGGGTTGCCCACCTGACGGCATTGGACCTCGCCCCTGAGGCGCTGGTGCGCGAGGCCGGGCGGGCCGGATTTACCTCGGTGGGGCTGCGCTTGCACCCGGTGATGCCGGGTGGGCAGGCCTATCCGTTGGCGGCGGGTGGCCAAAAGCTGGGCGAGCTGAAGGCGGTGATGGCGGGTGAGGGGGTTGGCGTTGCCGATATCGAATTCGTCTCGCTGACGCCGCAGCTGCTCGTTGCCGATTGCGAAGCCTTACTGGCGGCCGGTGCCGAGTTGGGGGCGGCGAGCCTTACGGTTTCCGGCGATGACGAGGATGGCGTGCGGCTGGCGCACAACTTCGCGGCGCTGTGTGAACTGGCCAACGTTTACGGCCTACGCGTGGACCTGGAGTTCATGCGCTGGCGGCCGGTGGCGACACTGCAGCAGGCGCTGGCCGTGCTGACGGCGGCCGGGCAGGGCAACAGCGCGGTACTGGTGGATGCCCTGCACCTGTTCCGATCGGGTGGCGACGTGGCGGCGATTGCCCAGGTGCACCCGCACTACCTGCGCGCCGTTCAGCTGTGCGATGCGCCGTTGCAGGCACCCGCTGAAGCGCTGATCATCCAGGAAGCGCGGGAAGGGCGGTTGTTGCCGGGGCAGGGGCAGTTGCCGTTGGTGGCGTTGCTGGATGCATTGCCAGCGGATGTGCAACTGAGTGTGGAGACGCCTTCTTCGGCACTGCAAGGTGAGCGCAGATTGAAAGCGGCACGTGATGTTACCCGCGCCTGGCTTGATCAAGGTTGATTATCGGGGCCGCGCGGTGGCCCCTGCAGCCGGGTCAGATCACCCGAGCACTGTGCAGCGCCTCCAGCGCTTCGCTGCGCAACCGCGCCAGCCGGTCATCACGCCGCTCGCGCGGATACTCCAGGCCAACCTGCAACTCCCGGCACACGGTGCCGGGGCGGTTGCCGATCACCAGCACCCGATCACTCAGGTACAGTGCCTCATCCACATCATGGGTCACCACCAGCAAGGCAATCCCGTGCCGCTTGGCCAGTTCCAGCAACAAGTCCTGCAGCTTGAAGCGGGTGAACGCATCCACCGCGCTGAACGGCTCATCCAGCAACAGCAGCTGCGGCTGACCATACAGCCCGCGCGCGATGGCGACGCGCTGGGCCATGCCGCCTGACAAGGCTTTGGGCAGCGCATCGGCAAAACCGCCAAGGCCCACTTCGTCGATCAGCGCGGCAACCCTTGCACGGTCATAGGCGTTGTCCTCGCTGAAACCAATGTTGTCAGCCACGCTCAGCCAGGGCATCAGCCTGGGCTCCTGGAACACGAAGCCGACTTGCTCAGGGCGGCGCTGCAAGCGGCCGACAAAGCGTTGGTCCAACTGCGCCACCAGACGCAGCAGTGTGCTCTTGCCGCAACCACTTGGGCCGAGCAGGCTGACGATTTCGCCGGGTTGCAGTTGCAGGTCGATCTGGCCGAGGACCTGCGTGTCGCCGAACGCTTTGCTTTTAACCTGCAGCGCCAGCAAGGGTTCTGTTGCCCGCGGGGGCTGATGAATACGTAACGGTTGATTCATGGGTCAGGCCTTTGTGTCGGTGCCATCGAAGGTGTCGCGCCAGGTCAGCCAGCGTTTCTCCAACCCCGCCAGCAACCCGTCGCTGAGCTTGCCAAGCAGCGCCAGGACGATGATTGCTGCCAGCACCAGGTCGGGCCGCGAGGTTTCTCGACCGTCGCTGAGCAGGTAGCCCAGCCCGCGGGTGGCCGCGATCAGCTCGGCCGCGACCAGGAACATCCAGCTCAGGCTCAGCGCGCTGCGCAGCCCGGTGAACACCCCGGGGATGGCCGCCGGCAGCAGTACCCGGCGCGCCAGGCGCAGGGGGCCGAAGCCATACATGCGCGCCACCTCCACCAGTTTGCGGTCGATGTTGCGGATTGCCGCCACGCCATTGAGGTACACCGGGAAGAACGCGCCGATGGCAATCAGCGTGACCTTGGACGTTTCGCCAATGCCCAGCCACAGCAGCAACAGCGGTACCCAGGCCAGGCTGGGGATTGCCCGCAGGCTGGCGAAGGTGGGCTCCAGCCAGGCTTCGGCTTCGCGGCTCAGGCCCACCCAGGCAGCGAACAGCAGGCCGAGCAGGGCACCGATAGCAAAACCGGCCAGCACCCGCGACAGGCTGGCGCCGATGTGTTTCCACAGCGCACCGTCGGCAAGCTGCAGCAGGGTTTGCGCGACCTCGCTGGGCGCGGGCATCTGGTAGGAAGCGATCCAGCCCAGGCGCACCACGGCTTCCAGCAGCAGGATGATCGCCACCGGCAGCGCCAGGCCCTTGAGCCGGCGCGGCCATTGCCGTGGGCGGGTGGGGCTTGCGGCCAGCAGGTTGCTGTGGGTGCTCATCACTCGATACTGGCCTTGCCGAAGGAAGGGTCGATCAACTGATCGATAACGGTATTGACGTCGACGCCACGCTTGACCAGCTCTTCAGAAACCAGGATAGGCGCCGCAGCCTTGGAGGCGGTGACGTCCTGGGCGCTCAGTTGCGGGGTGGAAAGGTCGGTGCGCGACAGCTGCAGCTTGGCCACATCCAGTGGCAGCTTGGATTCGTCAGCCAGCAGTTTGGCGAACGCCTCCGGGTGGGCGACTGCCCAGTGGCGGGCCTGCTCGTAGGCCTTGATCACCGTGGCGACGGTCTGCGGGTGCTGTTTGGCGAACGTCTCGGTCACGCTGACCACGCCATAGCTGTTGAAGTCCTTGTTGCGGTACAGCAGTCGCGAGCCGGCTTGCAGTTCACTGGCGGCCATGTGCGGGTCGAGGCCGGCCCAGGCGTCGACGTCGCCTTTTTCCAGCGCGGTGCGACCGTCCGGGTGCTGCAGGTGCAGCAGTTCCACGTCGTCTTTTTTCAGCCCGGCCTTTTCCAGCGCGCGCAAGGTGAACAGGTAGGGATCGGTCCCTTTTGTAGCCGCGATCTTCTTGCCCTTGAGGTCTTCGATGCTTTTGAGCGGTGAATCCTTGGCCACCACCAACGCGGTCCATTCGGCGCGGCTGTATACATACACCGACTTGATCGGGCTGCCGTTGGCGCGGGCCAGCACGGCCGAGAGGCTAGCGGATGAGCCGAAGTCGGCGCCGCCGCTGTTGAGGTATTCCAGCGAGCGGTTGCTGCCCTGGCTGAACACCCAGCTGACCTTGGACTCAGGCAGGGCTTTTTCCACCCAGCCGAAATGCTTGAGCACCAGGCTGACGGGCGAGTAGTAGGCGTAGTCCAGGCGCACGTCCTTGGGCGCGGTTTCGGCCTGGGCCGTGGGGGTGAGAATGAGCGCGACCAGGCCGGCGGCGGTCAGGGTCTTGAGGCTACGAGGGAGGGCGAAGGCCAGGTCGGTCAGGCGCATTGCAAGGTCCAGTCGAATGGGGGTGTGCCCATTCGATTGCAGAGTGCATGCCATACAGCCACCGTCGTGCTCGGCAAACGTCATCGACCGGTTTGCCAAGCACCTGTGGCCGCGCTTTTACCTGCGAATACGGACCAAGCGCGAGGCGTACGCCGCCATGGCTCGGTTGCGAAGAGATCGCTGGCAAGGCGGATGCAGCGGGTAGCGGTCTGTACGCAGTGGGACATTCTGCTGATGTGCTGTTGCCAGGCAGACAGCGTGCGGTTTCATGGGGTGACCTGGTAACCGCGCCCCTGCAGGCAACCGCTGTAGGCGTTGGCCTGCGCCGAGCTTTGTGCCTGGCTTTGGCTACGTCGGTCCTGCCGGCGCTCCTGACGTTGTCGCGCTCCGCCGACTACCGCACCGGCGGCGGCAACTTCGCCTGCACGGTTTTGCCGGTATTGCTGCTTGGTGTCGTCGCTGGCCCGGTCGTACAGCTCATCGTGCTGGTTGCCCCGCACCTGCGCACCCACCGCTCCGGCGGTGGCGCCCACGGCTGCACCTTTCACCCGGCCACCCACATGCGGGCTGGACGGGGTGGCGGCGCTGTTGGCCGCGTTGGCGGCCACGCTATTGCAGTCGTTGATGTCCAGCTGCATTTGCTGGCTGCTCTGGCCTTTGAGGGGAACTACCGATTGGGCCTGGAGGGTTGGGGCTGCGCACAGCAGCACTATCAGACAACTCCATATGAATGGACGCATGGCACACCTCCATGGGATGGGAATTGCACCAGAGAGGATAGCTCGGATTGGCAACGTCACCGCAAGGGTGCCTAGCACCAGTATTAACTGCAGGTAAATAATGACGTGAATTCAACTGTATTACCGCACTTGTGAAAACGCCTTACCTTAAGCCCACGTGACCAACCACACGTAATCTGGGCTAACGCGCGTCCTGCCTGCACGCACCTGCTAGCCCAGCCGCCACATTCATCCGACCACAACAATAATTCGGAGACGGCAATGGCCAAGCGATTGATAGGCAAGCTGTACGTACAAGTGCTGATAGGTGTGACACTGGGCATCCTGGTCGGCGTATGCTGGCCGCAGGTCGGCACCGATATGAAACCGCTGGGTGACGCCTTCATCAAGCTGATCAAGATGGTCTTCGCACCGATCATCTTCGCCACGGTGGTGCTGGGCATCGCCAAGATGGAGAACATGAAGGAACTCGGCCGGGTCGGCGTGCGGTCGTTAATCTATTTTGAAGTGCTGTCGACCTTCGCCCTGGTACTGGGCCTTGTGGTGGTCAACCTGGTGCAGCCGGGGCAGGGCATGAACGTCGACCCTGCCACCCTCGATGCCCAGGCCATCTCCAGCTACACCGCAGCGGCCGCCAGCGGCTCGGGTGGGTTCATCGATTTCCTTCTGCACGTCATCCCCGGCAGCGTGATCGACGCGTTCGCCAAAAACGAGATCCTGCCCATCCTGCTGTTCTCGACCTTGCTGGGCATTGCCTTGGCCAACCTAGGTGAGCGCGGCAAGCCAGTAGTCGATGTGCTTGAGGCGTTTTCCCACGGCATGTTCTACATCGTCGGCATGGTCATGCGGGTTGCACCCTTGGCGGCCTGTGGCGCCATGGCCTTTACCGTCGGCAAGTATGGCCTGGGCTCGATCGTGTCACTGGGCAAGCTGATGGCGACCATGTACCTGACCTGCTTCCTGTTCGTGGTGATCATCCTCGGTGCCATCGCGCGCCTGTCGGGTTTCAGCCTGTGGAAGTTTCTAAAGTACCTGCGCGAAGAGCTGTTCACCGTGCTGGGCACCAGTTCGTCCGAGTCGGTGGTGCCGCAGCTGATGAACAAGCTGGAGAAAGTGGGGGTATCCAAGCCGGTGGTGGGGCTGGTGATCCCGTCGGGCCTGACCTTCAACCCCGATGGCCAGTGCATCTACTACACCATGGCGGCCATTTTCATTGCCCAGGCCACCAACACCCCACTCACCTTGATGGACCAGCTGATCGTGCTTGGTGTGCTGCTGCTCACCTCCAAAGGTTCGGCGGGCGTCACTGGCTCCGGCTTCATCACCTTGGCCGCGACCCTGGCGACCATGGACAACATTCCGGTGGCCGGCATGGTCCTGCTGCTGGGCGTTGACCGCTTCATGTCCGAGGCCCGCGCCATCACCAACACCATCGGCAATGCGGTCGGCACCCTGGCGATCGCCAAGTGGGTCGGTGCGCTGGACAGCACCCGCATGGCCCAGGTGCTCGACGGCCAGGTAGAGCCGGAGCCCGATAAAAGCCAATCACCTACCCCTGTAGTGCAGGCCGCGACAACCCCCACCAGCGCCTGAACCGACAAGCAATACCTGCCTTGTGATGCCCTGAGGAGATAACCCGTGGATAAAGAAACAGCCGTGTCATCACTGACCGATGTGATGGCCAAGTTCACCGCCTACATCGGCAAGCGCCTGCCCAAGGACGTGAAGGAAAAGACCGCCAAGCTGCGCGCCGCCGAAACCAATCCGCTGGCCATCGCGGTGTACGACTCGATGGCCGACAACCAGGAATACGCCGACAAGCTGGACCGCCCCAGCTGCCAGGACACTGGCGTCATTCAGTACTTCATTTCGGCGGGTGCACGCTTCCCGTTGCTGGGCGAACTTGAAAGCATCTTGGAAAACGCCACGCGTGAGGCGACCATCAAGGGCCCGCTGCGCCACAACGCGGTGGAAACCTTCATCGAGAAGAACACCGGCACCAACACTGGCTCGAAGATCCCGTGGCTGGACTGGGAAATCATCCCCGACGCCGACCACGCCATCGTCGATGTGTACATGGCCGGTGGCGGCTGCACCTTGCCCGGTTCGGCCAAGGTGCTGATGCCGGGGCAGGGCTATGAAGGGGTGACTGAATTCGTCTTCGATGTGATCACCTCACGCGGGGTGAATGCCTGCCCGCCGTTGCTGGTTGGGGTCGGCGTATCGACCTCGGTGGAGACGGCGGCGCGCCTGTCCAAGCGCGCCATCCTGCGCCCGGTGGACTCCAGCCACCCCAACGAAAGCGCGGCGATGATGGAAAAGCTGCTGGAGGACGGCCTCAACGAAATCGGCATTGGCCCGCAAGGCCTGACCGGCAACAGCAGCGTCATGGGCGTGAACATCGAGTCCTCGGCACGCCACCCCTCGACCATCGGTGTCGCTGTGTCGACCGGCTGCTGGGCGCACCGCCGCGGCAAGATCCGCATCAACGCCGATTTGTCCTATGACATCCTTTCGCACGAGGGCGTAGTCCTGTGAGCCAGAGCACCGTGAACAAAAACACCGTGAAAAAGATTCTCAGCACACCCATCAGGGACGAAGACCTGGCCGACCTCAACGTTGGTGACGTGGTCTACCTGACCGGCCAGCTGGTCACCTGCCGCGACGTCGCCCATCGCCGCCTGATCGAACTGAAACGCGAACTGCCGGTGGACCTGCGCGGCGGCGCGATCTTCCATGCCGGGCCGATCGTGCGCAAGAAGGACGATGGCAGCTTCGAGATGGTCTCCATCGGGCCGACCACCAGCATGCGCATGGAAAAGTTCGAGAAGCAGTTCATCGAGGAAACCGGCGTGAAACTGATCGTCGGCAAAGGCGGCATGGGCCCGGAGACCACCACCGGCTGCCTGGAGAACAAGGCCGTGCATGCAGTGTTCCCCGGGGGCTGCGCGGTGCTCGCTGCGACCCAGGTCGAAGAGATCGAACGCGCTGAATGGCAGGACCTGGGCATGCCGGAAACCCTGTGGGTCAACCGCGTACGGGAGTTCGGGCCGTTGATCATCTCCATCGACACCAAGGGCAATAACCTGTTCGAGCAGAACAAGGCGCGGTTCAATGAGCGCAAGGGGGCGGTCATCGAGAAGATCAATAGCCAGGTGCGGTTCATCAAGTGACATTAACGATGCCCGCTTCCCTTTGCAGAAGCGGGTTTATCGAGATGCCGATTACGCCTTGCGCGTACGCGGTTTACGCGGCTTTTTCTCCGGGCGTTTACCCGGCTGGAGTTGCCAACGGTCAGCATTGGCGAGCAGGCGTTCTTGCACCTCTGGTGGATAGTCAGCCAGGGTGGTCAACGGCGGAACAGGCTTGCCAGGCATGCCTGCTTCACGGATGACCTTGGGCCAGCGGGGCCTCCAGCACAGCATGAGGCTGACCCAGTGCGCGGTCCCAAGGATGACGAAAGCAGGCCAGACCAGCAGCAGGATGACTTTGAACTGCCAGCTGCTGTTGCGGAAAAATCGCCCCATACCTTCGAATTGAGCGCTGAATGCCTGGATCGGAGAAGGGAGTTGCGTGCTCAAGCGGGGGCGGGGGATGGAGTCTGGCCCTTCTTCCATGTAGCGGCGGATGAATTCCCACTGGTCGCGCAATTCACTACCGCCCTGACCTTGTGTACCTATCATCGCCATCTCTAGATGAGGTAGCCCGGTCAGTGCGGGTTGCCAATGAAGAATTTGGCACATGCCAAGGCTTGTATGATCGTCTCTGGGGTTCACTGCACTGCTACCGGTGGTTCGCCATGGCAGGGTGACGATGCCTCCGCAATATTTTGGGCGATGAAGATGCACCTGTTGCGTAATTCGATTGAAACGGATTATTAGGTAGCGGCTGGTGAAGGCTTCCAGTCGAGTGATCTGAAAACCGTATTTGAAATATAGGTAGATAATAGTTGAGCTTAATGCGGTCATGAACAGTGTCAGCAATACTGTCACAATTGAGCTGAGGTGCGGCTCGGTAATATCTAAGTAGGCGAATCCAATAGCCGAAAATGTTGTTACATAGATCGCTGGGAGTATGCCTCCTATTGTCATGAGTGTGATGAGTCCGCGCTTTTCTTCAGAGCCTCCGCAGCGAATATCCATGTATTTTTCATTAAAACTATATAGAGGGGTCGGCTGTTTGGGGGTGTTGCTTGCACTCCGAAAATGGACTTCATCTAAGTCGCTCTCGTAAATATCTTTTTCAATTTTTTTACGGTTGTGTGATTTTGAAAGGTCAGTCTCTCTCCGCTTGTCGGCAGATATTTTTTGCAATCCCCACCAGCTCCACTCGATCAGATACATCAGATTACCCCTCGTAAAGCCGAGAAGAGCGCCTTGAGCTCAATTTTCTCTGCAAGAACCTTATTGTGAGCTCGATTGCTGCGATATATTGATTGCTTGCACCATTTTTCCAGGGCGTCATCATCAAATATAATAATCAATACCGTGATGGCTAACCCTATCCAAAATGCCCCTAAAACCAAGCGTGCGAGGAGAAGGCGTGCGGTTTGCGAACCAAGGCTTGCCGATAGCTCGCTCATCGTGCTGGCAAGAATGCGAATAAGTTTGTTCTCTGAAGTAAGCGTCAGATAGTCAAAGAAGGGCTTGGCAATCGCGATAGCGGTCCCAAGCTCTGCCAATGATAATGAAATGGTTGCCACGCCCCGTGCAGCGTAAGCGGTCGCGATAACACTTGATCTTCTTCTACTCTGCGGAGTGGGCCCATGCCGGTTTTCCGTGTAATGGTCCTTCCAATCGGCAAAGTCCCACCAAGACAATACCAAGCCTCCAATACCCGCAAGGCTGGCTCCCCAAAGCTTCAATCGTCCCAAGGTTGCTGCTGCACCTTTTCCAGTTACGCTGTTCCCGCCATACCGTGCCACCACCTGATCCACATAACTGGCCCCCACGGGGCCGCGAAGTTCGCGGATGATCGCGTACAAGTCCATGATCAGGCATTGCAGGCTTTCTTCACCTCTGGGCTCGATGGCGTATTTGCCCTTCAGGCCAAGGCACATGCAGTAATACATGAACTCAAGCACGTCCTTGAAACGCTTCGGTTCCTGCATCATCCCTTGCAGTACGCTGAATACCTTCTCGCCGCCTTGGGTTTCCTGGTGAAAGTCACTGAGCAGCGGCCGTTCGCTCCACACCGAGTTCTTGCCCCAGGGCCTGCTCATCACGGCTTCATCGATGTACAGGCACAGGCTATAGGAATAGGCCTGCGGCTGCACAGGGTTATAGGGGTGCTGCTGCATCTCCTGCTCAATCGCCGTGATCTGGATGTGCACCAGCTTGCGCACCTCGACGATGTTGGGCAAGGCATCGAGCTTGAGCACGCGCATCACCATGCCGAACAAGGGCATCGCGGCGTCGACCATGGGGTTCTTGAAACCGCCGCGCATCTGGAATTGCGGGTCGGCCATGCAGGTGAATGGTATCTGGCCGCTCACTGACTCGGGTTCAGAATGTGTGACAACTGCCCCTTTCGCTTCCACTTTCGTTTCAAGCTGCGCCAGCAATTTGTTTTTGCTCATGTGTGGGCATCCTGATGTTCTTGCCGCCTCGCACATTCCTGAATGCTTGGGGAAACATTCAGGTCAGAAAGGCTCTGATCACGGTTGTGTAAAGGATTTAGATATTTCTGTAGGAAAATTCTTTCTTAATGGTGTTATCTGGATAATATGTAGGAGTATTCCTACAGGTGGTCGTCTTATATCGGCGCTGAAAGATTTTTGTTTGTGCTGTCGCTTTAGAAAGATGCTCTTATGAAAGGGCATTGGTCGAGCCTGAAAGTGTAAATTTATATTTGTTTGTTGAGATTATGAGCGGGCTCTATGCTGGCTCGCTGTTGTTATTCAACCCATGGAGTTCGGAAAACGATGTGCTCAGTCACGAGTTGACGTGAAAATCAACCCAACTGCAGCGGGGGTTACAACACAGGGTAGGATTCGGCTTATGCTGCAGAGCACGGGTGAACCCTGTGCTCTGCAGCATGCTGTTTTTTTGAGGGCATGCCACTGCGGGCAGATTACTCGGCGTGCGCTGTACGCAACGGCACCTCCTGCAACCACCACGACAACCCGAACGCCACGCAAGTCACCACCGCCGCCAGCAGAAACACCCCGTGCATGGCCTCGGAGAACGCCGCGAGGTAAGCCTGCTGCAGGGGCGCCGCCAAGGCATGTACCGCCGTCGGCGACAGGCTCGCGGCCCCGCCGGCGCTGGCGGCGAAGTCGGCGGGCAGCCCATCGAGCAAGGCATGCGAGAACAGCGCGCCGAACACCGACACGCCAACCGAGCCGCCAATGGAGCGGAACAGCGTGGCCCCTGACGTCGCCACGCCCATGTGGCGGCGTTCGACGCTGTTTTGCACGGCCAGGATCAACACCTGCATCACCATGCCCAGCCCGGCGCCCAGCAGGCCCATGTACAGGTTCATCTGCCACATCGGCGTATCCAGCTCCAGCCGGCTCAACAGCCCAAGGGCGATCACCTGCAGCAGAGTGCCGACGATCGGGAACACGCGGTAGCGCCCCCAGCGGCTGATCAGCCGCCCGGTAATCGCCGACACCACCAGCAGGCCGCCCATCAGCGGCAGCATCTGCAGGCCGGCGATGGTCGGCGAGGCCTCCTTGACCACCTGCATGTACAGCGGCAGGAAGGTCACCGAGCCAAACAGCGACACGCCGACGATGAGGCCGATCAGCCCGGCCAGCACGAACGTGCGGTGGCGAAACAGGTGCAGGGGCATGATCGGTTCGGCTGCCCGGCGCTGCTCGCAAACGAAGCCGACCAGGCCGATCACGGCGAACAGTGCCAGGCACAGCAGATCGAGCGAGGCCCATGGCAACAGGCTGCCGCCCAGGCTGGTGATCAGCACCAGCGAGCCCAGCATCACCGTCAGGAAGAACGCGCCGATGTAGTCGACCACGTGCTTCACGGGGGCCACATGCGGTCGGAACACACTGCCGATCACCACCACCGCCAGCAGCCCCAGCGGCAGGTTGATGAAGAAGATCCAGTGCCAGGACAGGTGCTCGACCAGAAAACCGCCGATCAGCGGGCCAACTACCGTCGCCAGGCCGAACACGCCGCCGAACAGGCCTTGGTAGCGCCCGCGCTCGGCGGGCGGGATGACGTCGCCGATGGCCGCCATGGCCACCACCATCAGGCCGCCGCCGCCCAGGCCTTGCAAGGCGCGGAACACAATGAGCTGGGTCATGTCCTGCGCCACACCGCACAGCGCCGAGCCCAGCAGGAACAAGGCAATCGCGATCTGCAGCACGCGTTTGCGGCCATACAGGTCGCCGAACTTGCCATACAGCGGCACCACCACGGTGGACGCCAGCAGGTAGGCCGTCACGACCCACGACAGCCAGCGCAGCCCGCCAAGGTCGCTGACGATGGTTGGCAGCGCCGTGGAGACGATGGTCTGGTCGAGCGCGGCGAGGAACATCACCAGCATCAATGCGCCGAGCAGCAAAGGGATGGAGGCCTGCGCCTGCGGCACGGCCAGTGCGGGTGGGTTGTCGGGTGTCGTTTGCATGGGGCCGCCTTGCAATGAAGGGTGCGTTTGAGGGCTGCGTTGGGGGGCGGTCACTGGCCTTTGCCCTGGGCATACTGGCGGCTGCTTTCCTGCAGGCCGGCCAGTGCGAAGCTGTAAAGGTGGGCGGCAACCTCGTCGGCGGGCATGCCGAGCATCTCGTGCAGTGCGCCGGATGTACCGCGCGGCCCGATCAGCAGCATCGCCCAGGGGGCAGTGACGCAGAGGATGCAGCGGGTGAGGGCCGGGTGCTCCGGCGGGATCGCGGTTATTTCGCTGAACAGCCCCTTGAGCAGCGCCAGCTTCAACGGCGCGCCGGTTTGCAGGTGCGCCTGGCCGTGCGGGCTGGGGGCAAGGATCTCGGCCGCCAGCACGCGCAGGTGCCAATTGTTGCGCCCCTGCGATGCCTTGCGCACCACCAGCTCGACCAGGGCGCGCAGTTTTTCGCTCGCCGGTTGCTCGCCCAAGGTGATCCGCTGCAGGTCGGTAATGTCCAGAAAGCGCCGCCGGGCTTCGTCCAGCACGGCCAGGTACAGGCCCTTACGGCTGCCGAAGTGGTAGTTGATCGAAGCCAGGTCGACCTCGGCCCTGGCGGCGACCGCCTTGTTGCTGGCTTCGGCGTAACCTACTGCGGCGAACAGCTCGCCGGCGGCCTGGAGGATGCGGGTACGGGTGGCTTCGCCATCCTTGCGTGGTTCGCGCGGCGTTGTCGCCATGGCTTCGGCTCCTCAATAAAAATACGTGAGCTTAGGCTGGGTCAGTTTTAACTTAAATTCAATTTAAATTTAAGCTGTGCGACAAAAGGGATGCCGGTAATCGACCGCCAACCCTGCAGGCAACCGGACGGCGCACACCGCTAGGGCGACAGGCCTCACCTATGGTATACAAGCCCCATAACGACACCACCAACGCCTGGCACCCGGATGCGTCCACCCTTGGTCGGTGATTTTCATGCAACTGCTCCTTTTATAGAGAAACGGAGATTCGAAGATGACCGCCACCGACCGTCTGAGCCTGCTTCAGTATGAGCACCTGGGCCTGGACGATGTTGCCGCTGCAGAATTCAAGGTCGCGCTGGGTGAACTGCGCACGTTGGCGCTGGGCGACCGTTATGAACACCATGCCGCGCTCCACCTGGGCGATATCGCTGAAGCCGAAAACCGTCAGCAGCTGGATCAGACCAAGAACTGGGGTATTGGCTTCTTGCAGGGGCTGACGTGCGCCCAAACCCTTACAGAAGCGCAGATCAAGGCGTTGCGCGGTGTGTTCCAGGCGGCCGCAAGGCGGTCTATGGCGCGTATGCCCGCTTGATCTGAGCAGGGTGAAAAGTGCTGGCGGCCGGCTGATTCTGGTCCAGACTGTGTAATACATGCGGACAGCCGTACAGCAGACGTCCACAGGATGTGGCAGCCTTTCGCGACCACGCCTGGCCGCCGAAGGCCGCATGTTCCGAGGGTGGCGATGGTCGAGCGTGGGTCTGGCCGGTCCTTGTTGTTAACGCTGTGCCTGTTGCTGCTGCCTCAGCTGTCGGCGGCGGACGATGCATGTCAGCAATTGACGGCCACCGGCAACCCTGAATACCCCCCTTACTTGTGGCGTGACCCTCACAACCCCCAACAATTGATCGGCGCTAATGCCGACCTGCTCAAGTACCTGGGCGAGGCGCTGGGGCTGAAGATACAGGTGCTTTACGGTGGCCCCTGGTCGCGGGCGCAGGAAGAAGTGCGCACCGGCCGTATCGACCTGCTGGCCGGCTACTTTCTGACCCAGGCGCGTCAGCAGGAGATGGACTTCGTCAAACCGCCGTTCCTGCATACGCCGAGCGTTGTCTGGGTTCGCCAGGACGCGGCTTTTGCCTACCGCAGTTGGCACGATCTGCGGGGGCACACGGGCGGTACCCTGGTCAGCAACAGCCACGGCCAGCAGTTCGACGACTACGCCACGGCCAACCTCACGCTCGAAGCGGTGCCCAGCGCCAGGCAGGCGTTCGAGAAGCTGCTGCACAAACGCAACGACTATGTGATCTACGAACAGTACCCCGGCATGGCGCTGGCGCGCACGCTGCGTATGGAAAAGCAGCTGAAGTTCCTCGAACCGCCGGTGTCCAGTGAAGGCTTGTACCTGGCGCTGTCCCGCGAGTCGCGGTGCAATCAGCCTGCGCTGCGTGAGCGGTTGGCGCAGAAGATGAAGGAAATCGTCTCCGGCCCGTTACCGGGGCAATTGCTGGAGAAAAACCTTGAGCGCTGGAGGCAGGAGCAGGCGAACGTGCAGCATTGAACCCGTTAGAGGTGCGCAGCATCCGGACTGGCATGCACGGCTCTGGCAGTTGGCAATTCAGCCCTGGTTTCTTCAGCTCCCTTGGCCACGGTCACACTGACCTCGCCGGGTAGCGCCACGCCATTTTTGATCGCGAGAATCTCGGCCATGACGCTGACCGCGATTTCCGCCGGTGTCTTGCTGCCGATGTAGATGCCGATGGGCCCATGCAGGCGCTTGAGCGAGTGTTCGCTTTCGCCGAAATGCTCGATCAGTCGCGCACGGCGCAGTGCATTGTTGCGCCGTGAACCAATCACGCCGATATAGAACGCCGGGCTGTGCAAGGCTTCGAGCAGGGCCAGGTCGTCCAGTTTGGGGTCGTGGCTGAGGCCGACGATGCAGCTGCGCAGGTCGGGGGTGAAGGCCTTGACCACGTCGTCCGGCATGCCGACGATCTTCTCCACGCCCGCGACGTTCCAGCCGTCCATGTATTCCGGGCGAGGGTCGCAGACGGCCACTTTGAAACCGTTGAACAGTGCCATGGTCGCCAGGTATTCGGCCAGCACCCCGGCACCGATCAGCAGCATGCGGTAGCCGGGGCCCAGGGTGTTGACCATGCGCTGGCCATCGAAGCTGAATTGCTCGGGCGCGCGGGTGGTGGTCAGTTGTACGTCACCGCTGCCAAGGTCCAGCTCGCGACGCACCAGGTTACCGGCGTCCAGGCGTGGCAGAAGCTGCTGCAGGCTCGGCAAGGAGGGGCCGAACTCGAGGATCAGTTCCAGGGTGCCGCCGCAGGGCAGGCCGAAGCGGTGAGCCTCGTCGGCACTGACGCCATAACGGACCACGCGGGGCGGTCCCGCCGGCATGCCATCGCCGTGGTAGGCAGTGGTATAGCGGTGCACGAGATCATCCTCGATACAGCCGCCGGACACGCTGCCAATCACCCGGCCATCACCGCGCAGGGCCATCATCGACCCGACTGGCCTTGGCGATGAGCCCCAGGTGCGGGCCACAGTGGCCAGCAGCACCCGGTCGCCGGCCTGGAGCCAGTCGCGGGCGGTACGTAGCACCAACAGGTCGATACTTTCCATGGGCAGGGCTCCTCAGCGCATGTGCAAGATGATGGGGCTGCTGCTGGCCGGGTCGGTATCCCCGCGCAGCTTGCCGACGGCCCGGGCATCCACCGCACCGCCCTGGTTGCCCCAGGTACTGCGCACGAAACTCAGCACATCGGCGATCTCCTGGTCCGACAGCTGCTCACGGAACGCTGGCATGCGGTAGGCATCCGGCAAGCCGGCGGCGACGATGCGTTGCGAGCCATTGAGGGTGATGTTGATCGCCGAGGCATTCTCCTTCGCCAGCGCCGAGGTGGCCCCCGCCAGTGGCGGCATCCATTCGGCCTGGCCTTTGCCGTCCAGGCCGTGGCACGTTGCACAGCGGGTCACGTAGGTGTGGGCACCTGGGGCATCCAGGCGTGTGGCCGCGGAGACCGCCTGGTACTGCCAGGGTGCGCCGTCGCGTTGCGGGTCGCCCGGCAGTGATTTCAGGTAGTGGGCAATCGCCGCCAGGTCGTCATCACTCATGAACTGGGTGGAGTTGTTGAACGCCTCGGTCATCGAGCCGTAGACCACCGCGTGCTGGTTGCGCCCGGTCTTGAGGAACTGCACGATCTCGGCCTCGCTCCAGCGGCCCAGGCCGGTGTTGTGGTCGTCGCGCAGGCTTGGCGCGTACCAGCCATCGAGCAGTGCGCCCGCCAGGAACGGCTTGCCACTGTCGTCCAGGGCTTTTTCGTTGAACGCCAGCCCCCGTGGGGTGTGGCAGCTGCCGCAGTGGCCGGGGCCCTGGACGATGTAGGCGCCGCGGTTCCACAACGCGTCCTGCCCGTCCTTGGCCGCATAAGGTGTGGTGGCGGCGAATACCCCGTTCCACAGGGCAATCGGCCAGCGCATGTTCAGTGGCCAGGGGATGTCGCTGGGGATATTCGCTTGTTGCGCAGGCTGCACGCCTTTCATGAAGAAGGCATACAGCGCCCGCACATCGTCATCGCTAAGCTTGGCGTATGAAGGGTAGGGCATGGCCGGGTACAGCCGTCGGCCACCCGGCGCGACGCCATGGCGTACGGCACGGTCGAAGTCGGCGAGGCTGTAGGTGCCGATGCCGGTTGCAGCGTCTGGCGTCACGTTGGTGGCGTGGATCGCCCCCAGCGGTGTGGCCATTTCCAGCCCGCCGGCGAAGGGCTTGCCGTCGGGCAGGCTGTGGCAGGCGACACAATCGCTGAGCCTGGCCACGTACTCTCCGCGGCTGACCAGCGCCGGGTCGAGGCTGGCGTTCTGTTCGTTGCCGAACGGCGAGGCAGGCTCGCGGGTGACGTACCAGGCCAGCAGGCCTGCCGCGACCAGGCACGGCAGCGCCAGCCAGGTTGCGGTTCTTGCGAAGCGACTCTGGGTCATGGGGCGGTCCTTGTCCGGTCAGCTGAAGGTATGGCGGCTCAATGGCAGGCTGCGCACGCGCTGGCCCGTGAGCTGCGCCACGGCGTTGGCCACGGCAGGTGCCACGGCTGGCAACGGCGGCTCGCCAATGCCCCCCATCTTCGCGCCGCTTTCAACGATGCGCACATGCACCCGGGCCATGCGCGAGGCCGGCAGAATCGGGTACAGGTCGTAGTTGCGCGCGCGTGGCTTGCCATCGATGAACACCGCTTCCTCGACCAGCGTCTGCGACAGGCCAAGCGCCACGGCACCATTGACCTGGGCTTCGATGATCGCCGGGTTGACGATGCTGCCGGGGTCGATCGCCTGCCAGATGTCGTGCACCTTGACCTGGCCGCCTTCCAACGACACTTCGGCAATGACCGCCGCTTCCGAGCCGAACGGCGAGGCCATGGCGATGCCACGTGCCCGTTTGCTGCCGTCTTCGGCAGTAAACGGCCCACGCTTCCAGCCGCCGGACAGCTCACCCACTGCCTGCAGCAGGGTGGTCAGGCGCGGGTTGTCGCGCAGCAGGTGCAGGCGCAGCTCGAACGGGTCCTTGCCACCTTTGTCGGCCAGTTCGTCGAGGAACGATTCATAGAAGAAGTCGTTCAGCGAGTTGCCCACCGAGCGCCAGTAGCCCAGCATGGCTGGGCCTTTGACGTAGATCTGGGCGATGCGCTTGTTGGCGATGGCGTACGATTTGCCTGACAGCCCTTCGAGCGCGGTCGGGTCGATCTTCTCGCCTTGCTTGCCGGCCAAGGCTTCGGTCGGGCCTTCAGTGGCGCTGACCGCTTCGATGGCTACAGGCAAACCGTCGGCATCGAGCCCGGCGCGGAACTTGACCACGGCGACGGGCCGCAGTACATCACGCAGGAATTCTTCTTCGCGGCTCCAGATCAGCTTGACCGGCCGGCCGACGGCCTTGGCCAGCAAGATCGCCTGCGGGTAAGGGTTGGCCGAGTCATACAGGAAGTGGCGGCCGAAGAAGCCGCCCAGCAGCGGCGAATGCAGGGTGATCCGGTCTGCCGCGAGGCCAGTGCGCTTGGCGATGTCATCGCGGAACATGTCCGGCGCCTGGTTGGGTAGCCATACCTCAAGCGAGCCGTCCGGGTTGAAACGCGCGATGGCTGAAGGCGGTTCCAGCTGAGCGTGGTTGAGGTATTGGTTGTGGTAGGTGGCCTCGACCTGGGTCTTGGCGTTGGCCAGGGCACCGGCGATATCGCCTTCGTTCTCATCGTCGCGGGCCGGGCCCTGCTGGGCGGCCAGGTGGTCGCGCCAGGCGTCACTTGAGAAGTCGGCAGGCATTGGCCGCACCTTGCTGTCGGCACCTGGTTCCTGCCAGTCCACCTGGATGGCTTCGACCGCGCGCTTGGCGTGCCACCAGCGTTCGGCCACCACCGCTACGGCGCCGGGCAGCGAGTGCACCGAGTGCACGCCTTTCATGGCTTTGACCTGTGCTTCGTTACGCAGGCCACCTACGGTCATGCCCAGCCGCGGCGCATGCTGCACGGCGGCGTGGAGCATGCCGTCGACCTTGATATCGATGGTGTACAGCGCCTTGCCGGTGGATTTGTCGTAGGCATCGACGCGGCGCACCGGCTTGCCGATCCAGCGGAACTGGCTGGGGTCGCGCAACGGCACGCTGGCTGGGTCCGGCACCGGCAGGTCCATGGCGCGTTCGGCCAGCTCGCCATAGGCCAGCGAACGGCCGGAGGCGGCATGCAGCACCTTGCCAGGTTCGGTGGTCAGTTCGGCCACCGGCACGCCCCACTGGTCGGCCGCCGCCTGCAACAGCATGGCCCGGGCCAGGGCACCGAGGCGGCGCATGGTGGGGTAGCTCATGCGCACCGACATGCTCCCGCCGGTAATGCGCATGCCGTTTTCCATCACCACATAGGCTTCGCCGGGTGGGGCACTGTCGACGACAAAGGTCGCCGGGTCGGCGTCCAGTTCTTCACCGACGATCTGCGCCATGGCGGTGTAGGTGCCCTGGCCGCCTTCCATGAACGGGCACAGCAGGCGCACGGTGCTGTCTGGGCGGATCTCCAGGAATGCAGGCACCTGGGTGCCGCGTTCCTGGGCGGCAGCCGTGGCTGCCTGAACCCGGGCGGAACCCAGCGGCAGGCCGAAACCGAGGACCAGGGCGCCGACTGCCGTCCCGGCCAGGAAGCGCCGACGCGACAGGTTGACCGTTTCGCCCAGGGGCAGGTCGCGCAGCGCTGCAGGGATATCGACAGGCGTGTTCATCAGGCCTTCTCCCCTTGGGCAAGTTCGTGCACGGCGGCATGGATGGCGTTGTAGGTGCCGCAGCGGCACAGGTTGACCATGGCCGCATCGATTTGCGCATCGCTGGGTTTGGGGGTGTGCTTGAGCAGCGCGGTGGCCGCCATCACCTGGCCGGACTGGCAGTAGCCACACTGGGCCACCTGGTGTTCGACCCAGGCGGCGACCACGCGCTTGCCCACATCATCGGCCTCTATGGCTTCGATGGTGGTCACGTCACGCCCGACCACCCCGGCCACCGGCGTGACACAGGCACGCACCACATTGCCGTCCACCAGCACTGAGCAGGCGCCGCACTGGGCCAGGCCGCAGCCGTATTTGGTACCGGTCAGGCCCAGATCGTCGCGGATCACCCACAGCAGCGGAGTGTCGGCGTCGGCCTCGACCTGGTAGGTCTTCTGGTTGATTCGAAGTTCCATGGCTCACCTGCTGATCATCGGTTGTCGTCGTTTGCGGTCCGGTGGGGAATACGTTGTTCCCCAATCCAGAAACGCTAGCACAGGGCTGTGACCGGCGGTCTGGCAGGCACTGCAGGTTCAGAGGATCAGGCAAGCAATCCGGTGGAATGCGCAATTGGGCAAGGGCAGGGCGGCGCCCCAAGACTTCCCGGTAAAAAAACCGGATAATGCCCGCCATTCGTTCCGCACGCTTTCTGGTACCCCCGCATGGAAATCAAGGTCAACTTTCTCGACAACCTTCGTCTTGAAGCCAAATTCGACGACTTCACGGTAATCGCCGACCAGCCGATCCGCTACAAGGGCGATGGCTCGGCCCCGGGGCCGTTCGACTATTTCCTTGCCTCGTCGGCCCTGTGCGCTGCTTATTTCGTCAAGCTGTACTGCCAGACGCGCGATATCCCCACCGAAAACATCCGCCTGTCGCAGAACAACATCGTCGACCCCGAGAACCGCTACAACCAGATCTTCAAGATCCAGGTCGAGCTGCCGGAAGACATCTCCGAGAAAGACCGTCAGGGCATCCTGCGCTCTATCGACCGCTGCACGGTCAAGAAAGTGGTGCAGACCGGCCCGGAGTTCATCATCGAAGAGGTGGACAACCTCGACGCCGATGCCCAGGGCCTGCTGATGCCGGTGGCTGACACCACCACCTACATCGCCGGCAAGGACCTGCCGCTGGAGCAGACCATCGCCAACATGTCCGCCCTGCTGGCCGGGCTGGGCATGAAGATCGAGATCGCCTCGTGGCGCAACATCGTCCCCAACGTGTGGTCGCTGCACGTGCGTGACGCGCAGTCGCCGATGTGCTTCACCAACGGCAAAGGCTCGACCAAGGAGGCCGCGCTGGCCTCGGCGCTGGGCGAGTTCATCGAGCGACTGAACTGCAACTTCTTCTATAACGACCAGTTCTGGGGCGAGGAAATCGCCAACGCGCCGTTCGTGCATTACCCCAACGAGCAGTGGTTCAAGCCAGGGCCGAAGGACGCGCTGCCGGCCGAAATCCTCGACGAACATTGCCTCGAGATCTACAACCCGGACGGCGAGCTGCGAGGTTCGCACCTGTACGACACCAACTCGGGCAATACCGAGCGCGGCATCTGTTCGCTGCCCTTCGTGCGCCAGTCGGACGAGCAGGTGGTGTACTTCCCGTCCAACCTGATCGAAAACCTGTTCCTCAGCAACGGCATGAGCGCCGGCAACACCCTGGCCGAAGCACAGGTGCAGTGCCTGTCGGAGATTTTCGAGCGGGCGGTCAAGCGCGAGATCCTCGAAGGCGAGCTGTGCCTGCCGGACGTACCGCAGGAGGTGCTGGCCAAGTACCCGGGCATCGTCGCCGGTATCCAGGGCCTGGAAGAGCAGGGCTTCCCGGTGCTGGTCAAGGACGCATCGCTGGGCGGCGAATTCCCGGTAATGTGCGTAACCTTGATGAACCCGCGCACCGGCGGTGTGTTCGCCTCGTTCGGCGCACACCCAAGCTTCGAAGTGGCGCTGGAGCGCAGCCTGACCGAACTGCTGCAGGGCCGCAGCTTCGAGGGCCTCAACGACCTGCCACAGCCGACGTTCGAAAGCCATGCGCTGACCGAGCCTAACAACTTCGTCGAACACTTCATCGACTCCAGCGGCGTGGTGTCGTGGCGCTTCTTCAGCGCCAAGGCCGACTTCGAGTTCGTCGAGTGGGACTTCAGTGGCCATGGCGAGGACTCCAACATCCAGGAAGCCGCCACCCTGTTCGGCATCCTCGAAGACCTGGGCAAAGAGGTGTACATGGCCGTGTACGACAACCTCGGCGCCAACGCCTGCCGCATCCTGGTGCCGGGTTACTCGGAGATCTACCCGGTCGAGGACCTGATCTGGGACAACACCAACCGCGCCCTGGGCTTCCGTGCCGATATCCTCAACCTGCACAGCCTCGACAACCGCGCCTTGCGCGCGTTGCGCAAGCGCCTGGACAACTGCGAGGTGGACGATTACACCACCATCACCACGCTCATCGGTGTCGAGTTCGACGACAACACGGTGTGGGGCCAGCTGACCATCCTCGAGCTGAAACTGCTGATCTGCCTGGCGCTGCAGCGTTTCGAGGACGCCAAGGAACTGGTCGAGGCGTTCCTGCAGTTCAACGACAACACGGTTGAGCGTGGCTTGTTCTACCAGGCGTTGAACGTGGTGCTGGAAGTGGTGCTGGACGACGAGCTGGAAATGGAAGACTACGAGGCCAACTTCCGCCGCATGTTCGGTAACCCGCGAATGGATGCTGTGCTGGGCTCGGTGGACGGCAGCGTGCGTTTCTACGGGCTGACCCCGACCAGCATGAAGCTTGAAGGGTTGGACCGACACCTGCGCCTGATCGACAGCTACAAGAAGCTGCATGCCGCACGGGCCAAAGCGGTCTGAATGGCCCCCGGGGGCGCTTTGCGCCCCATTCGCTGCTGTTCGTCGCCACGAATAGGCTAAAAAACAGCCCCTCTTATATAGCTCAACGGGATGGCGACTATCGCCAATCTGTATGGCTATGCAGTCGCTTTTGCTTGCCCAGCCGTCCAACGCGCGCTTAGCTATTGGCCGGCCTGAACAAGCCACCACACTTACCACATTCGATGGCGCGCAGACCGCCAGAAGGACCTCGGCCGCGCACAGATCAAGAGGGCGCAGACCATGAGCACTCCTTTGGATACCAACGCACTGAAGGCTCGCCAGCAGGCGGCATGGGCCAGCGGTGATTACGCGGTGATTGGCACCACCTTGCAACTGGTGGGTGAGCGGCTTGCCGAAGCCTGCGACCTGCGCTGGGACGAGCAGGTGCTGGATGTGGCGGCGGGCAACGGCAATGCCACCCTCGCCGCTGCCCGGCGGGGTTGCCGGGTCACTTCCACCGATTATGTGCCCGAACTGCTCAAGCGCGGGGAAGAGCGCGCCCGTGCCGAACACCTCAACGTCGACTTCCAGGTGGCCGATGCCGAGGACTTGCCGTTCCGCGACGGGAGTTTCGATGCCGTCGTTTCGACCTTTGGCGTGATGTTCGCCCCCGATCAGGCGCAGGCCGCCCGTGAGCTTGCCCGCGTTTGCCGGGCCGGTGGCAGGGTGGGCCTTGCCAACTGGACCCCACAGGGCTTCGTCGGGCAGATGTTCAAGACCCTCGGCCGCCATGTGCCACCGCCTGCCGGTGCGTTGCCGCCGTCGCGCTGGGGCGATGAAGAGCAACTGCGCGCGATGTTCGAGGGCACCATCGGTGGCATGGACGTCACCCGCCAGCACTTCAACTTCCGCTACCGCTCGGCGGCGCATTTCATTGACGTGTTCCGCACTTGGTATGGGCCAGTGCACAAGGCGTTTGCGGCGTTGCCAGCGGAGGCAGGCGGGGCACTGGAGCGTGACCTGACGGCATTGCTGAATGAGCATAACCAAGGCGGGGCATCGTCGCTCGTGGTGCCCAGTGAATACTTGGAAGTGGTGATCATGAAGCGTTGAAGGCAGTTGATTTCACCGGCCTGTTCGCGGCGTCCGTTGTCCCGGGACAGGCCCAGGGATACCTGCAGGAGCGGGTTAACCGCGAAGAGGCCGGTACAGTCAATTCAGGGTTCAAGGTAACATTCAATGCTCAAACACCTTCAAGGATGGCCTGGTGAACAAGCTCTTCAACCGCCTGAAAGGCTGCCTCATGGCTACGGCAGGCAATCAAAAAGCAGTGGAACCGACTTTTGCGCCCTCCCGCACGGAGCAGAACCTGGCTTGGCTGCCCCATAACGGGGTGTTGGAGCCACTCGACCTGCCGCCCCCTGATTGCCCGCTGCTTGGTCTGGTTGGCGTGCCTTTGCAACAGCGCTATTCGGCATTCATGGCGCAGGTGGCGAAGACCCCAGCGCCAGTAGCTGATGCCACCCTGGGCGAAGCAGGACGACACCTGGCCAGTGATCTGCTGAGCCAGGCAATCACCCTGGGCAGCAACAAGGCTCACGAAACTTCGGACGAGATCTACTGGCTGGTGCAGAGCGCCGCGACCGTCTCCATGTTTACCGATGGAGCGCAGTCCGTCGAGTTCGCGCGGTATCACCCGCATGTCCGGTACTACGAAGCGGCTCCCCGAATGGCGGCTCAGGTGCAGGCATTCGACCGTTACGTGGCCGCCTGTGGCCTGCCCGTGGCAGACAGCGAAATACAGTCCCGCTCAGCGGATGGCGGCTACCGGGTGATGGTCAGGCCATGGGAGGCGGCAAATTCGCATTGGGTCTATTCGCCGAGGATTGTCGATACCCGCCAAGGCACTTGCCTGCTGCATTTCGAGGATGCGCGATGGTCAGCGCAAATCAGCACCTGGCGTACCCCGTCGACTGTCGAACTGGTGCTGCGCAAGTACCCGGGCAATCAGCCTCGCAGCGAATTGAGGGTCATCATCGATTGTGCGAACCGCTGCGCACGGCTGGAGGAGGGGGGCGAAGTCGAGCTGACGAAACTGGAAGGTGAGCTCGACGCTCGTCTGGATAACGGCTAGTTCTTGCACTTCGCCATGACCACCTGGCACGTATTCGGCGTACCTCCGGAGCGGCCAGCATAACGAATGCAGTTGTTCATTGATTTCTGCCGGGCAATGCTCAGCGTATTACCCCAGGCCAAGCCCCCTTCGCCCAGGCTGGGCACTGCCTTGGCAAAACAGTTGGAGCCAGGCGCCGCCGCAGAGTAGCGCGCCTGCTTGTGCTTGCTTGAACACCCTGCAGCCAACGCCAGGCAGAGGGCAAGCAGGGCATGCCCGGCCCAGCGTGCGTAAGGTGCTGCGGTGTGAAGGTTCATGCCAATGCCTCTGCAGGGGATGTTTCGGGGGGGTTAATGCTTTCAGGATATGTCAATCAAGCCAAACGGTGAACTTATCGGACGACATAGCGATCCTTTGCAGTGCGCACCCCGCGCACGCCTGATGGACCGGGCACCCGCGCCAGGTCATCAGTTCCGGGTCACTGACTGATAAGGAGGCGCCGTGACCGCTACTGAGCAAACCCTCTACCGATGCACGCCCAGCCCGTTGCATGCGATTCTGCTGGCTGGCACGGTGCCGCTGTTCCTCGGCGCCCTGCTGAGTGACATCGCCTACTTCAAGAGCTACCAGATCCAGTGGAGCAACTTCGCCGCCTGGCTGATCGCCGGTGGGCTGCTGTTCTGCGGGCTGGCAATGTTGTTCGCACTGGCCAACCTGGTGCGCGCCGAGCGCAAGGGAGGCCGGCCGAGGCTGTATTTCCTGTTGCTCCTGGTAACCTGGGTGCTGGGCCTGGTGAATGCGTTTGAGCATGCCAAGGACGCTTGGGCGGTGATGCCGGCAGGCCTGGTGCTGTCGCTGGTGGTGACGGTGCTGGCCTGCGTGGCAGCTTGGCTGGGCATGAGCAACCTGCGTTCGGGAGGTGCAGCTTGAAGCCTTTGCATGCATTGCCCGTCGTGAGTATGGCGCTGCTGTTGAGCGCCTGTGGCGGTGAGGGCGAGGCCACCCAGGCGCTCGGCCCTGACCCAAAATTGCCAGCCCCCGAGCGAGGCCTGCTGCCAAGCATGAAGATTGCCCAGCCGGCGCAATGGGGCGAGCAGAAGCCGACGGTGCCCGAGGGCTACAGCATCAGCGCTATCGCCACCGACCTGAAGATCCCGCGCCAGAGCCTGGTACTGCCCAACGGCGATATCCTGGTGGCCGAGGGCCGTGGCGGCAGCGCGGCCAAGCTCAAGCCCAAGGACGTCATCGCCAGCCAGATCAAGGCCAAAGGCAATACCCAGGTCAAGGGCGGCAACCGCCTGACCTTGCTGCGTGACGCCGACGGCGATGGCACCTACGAGGTGCAGACGGTGTTCGCCGAAAACCTCAACGCCCCGTATGGCCTGGCCTTTGCCGATGGCAAGCTGTACGTGGCCAACCAGGATGCGCTGGTGCGTTTCGACTACCAGGACGGCCAAACCCAGGCGTCCGGCGCGCCAACCAAGCTCACCGACCTGCCAGGCGAAATCAACCATCACTGGACCAAGGCGCTGACCATCAGCCCTGATGGTCGCTATTTGTACGTGGGGATTGGCTCGAACAGCAACATCACCGAGCGCGGCATGGAGGCCGAGGTCGACCGCGCCATGGTCTGGCAGATCGACGCCGCCACCGGCGCGCACAAGCCCTACGCCACCGGCCTGCGCAACCCGACCGCGCTGGCCATCCAGCCCGGCAACGGGCAGCTGTGGACCGTAGTCAACGAGCGCGATGAACTGGGCCCGGACCTGGTGCCGGACTACCTCACCTCGGTGCGTGAAGGGGGGTTCTATGGCTGGCCCTACAGTTATTGGGGGCAGAACGTCGATGAGCGGGTGAAACCGCAGAACCCGGAGAAGGTGGCCGCTGCGATCAAACCCGATTACAGCCTGGGTTCGCACGTTGCCGCGTTGGGTGTGGACTTCTCCATTCCTGCCATGGGCGAGCGGTTTGCCGACGGTGTGTTCGTAGGTGAGCACGGCAGCTGGAACCGGCCAAATCCGGTGGGTTACAAGGTGATCTTCGTGCCGTTCAGCAATGGCAAGCCTGCGGGTGAACCCATCGACTTTGCCACGGGCTTCAGAGGTGACGATGGCAAGACCCGGGGGAGGCCGGTGGGGGTGACGGTCGATCCGAAGGGCGCCCTGATCATTGCCGACGACCTGGCTAACACGGTGTGGCGGGTCACGCGCAATCAGTAAGTCCAGCTATGGTGTAGGAGCGGCGCGTGAACCGATCACGCGCCAATCCGGACTTGATGACAGGGAAGCAAGCCTATGAATGCTCTGTGCGCACGTGCTCGTGCTGTTGCTCTTGCCTCGCTGGTTGGCACTGCCAGCTTTGCGGTGCAAGCGGCTGATATACCGATTGCCAGCGAAGCGCTGGAAAGCCATGTCACCACACAGGTCACGGCCATCGACCAGGCCAACCGCCAGGTCACGGTCAAAGGCCCGCATGACAAGGATGTGACGTTCCAGCTTACGGAAAAGGCCAAGGCGCTGCCCAACCTCAAGGTGGGAGACAAGGTCGACATCTACGTGACCCGTGCGGTGGCCTATGTGCTCAACACCGATGTGGGTGGGGCACCGAAGGCCAGCGAGGAGTCCGGCACCATCCGCGCCACCAAGGACAACCCCAGCCCTGGCGGTGAAGCGTTCCGTCAGGTCAGGGTGACTTCGCAGATCAAGAAGATCGACCTCAAGACCCATGAGGTGAGCTTGTTGCCGCCGGAGGGCAAGCTGCAGGTGGTCAAGGTCGAAGACCCCGAACTGCAGGCGCGAATGAAAAACCTCAAGGTCGACCAGACGGTCGATGCGATTTATACCGAGGTGCTGCGAGTCGAGACATCGCGCTAAGTCAGTAACGGCCTCTTCGCGGGCTTGTTCCGCGAAGAGACCAATACATACAGTCGAAGCATATCCATGAGACGAATGTATGGAGTGCATATTTTCGATTTCCATAAGCCATGTCGATTAAAGCACTGTCGGTTCATCCTCTTTCCCGATGAGTGCATACATGGTTAACAAGGCGCTGATTATTGCTTTTCTTCCTCTGATATTGGCCCTGTTGGCCGGTGTCGTGCTGCCGTACCAGGCCGCCAGCAACGCGGCGGTCGGCCGTGCGCTCGGGCACTGGCTGTGGGGCGCTTTCACTTCGTTGACGGTCAGCTCGGTGGTGGTCATCGCCGCGCTGCTCATCTTGCGCGTCCCCATGCCTGACCTGGGCAAGGCGTTGCAAGGCCCGTGGTGGCTGTGGATTGGCGGGGTGCTGGGTGCGTTGTATGTGGCGGCAGCGGCGGCTTTGACGCCCAAACTTGGCACGGCGGGCTTTCTGGTGCTGGTGGTGGCGGGGCAGATCCTGACCTCGGTGATCGTCGACCACTTCGGCCTGATGGGGGTTTCCGCCAAACCGGTGAGCCTGCCCAGAATCGCCGGGGTGATACTGATTCTGGCCGGGGTCTTTCTGGTCCAGAGTACTTGGGCGGCGAGCCCGTCGGTTGATCGGGCGGCCAGCGTCAAACAGCCGGAAGGCTGATCAATGCCCAGGTTGGCAGCTGGCCCAGACCGCCTCGCGCAGCCAGCGATGGCCGGGGTCGCTGTCTTTCCTCGCATGCCAGGCTTGTTGGTAGGCCAGGGGAGGGATGGGCAAGGGCGGTGCGAACTGGCGCAGACGCGTGTGCTGCCGCATGGGGCCCACCGCGCGTTTGGCCACGGTGAGGACCAGGTCGGTACCCGCGAGCACCTCAACCGCTGCGCTCCAATGCGGCAATGCCAGGGTGATGCGCCGGCGCAAACCGTGCGCAGCCAATGCCCGTTCGATCTCGTCATGGGCATCTGGGCGCATGGCCATCAGCACATGCGGCCGCGCCAGCCAGTCGTCCAGCGCCAGGCCACCTTTGGCCGGTAGCACTTGGCGGTCGGCGATGCTGACGAAGCTGTCCTCGAACAGGGTCTGGGCAGTGATGCCATGTGGTAGCTCGGGGAAGATGCCCAAGGCCAGGTCGAGTTCGCCATCGAGCAACTGCGCCATCATCGCCTCGCGGCTGGCCTGGCTGATCGCCAAGTCGATGCCGGGAGCGGCCTGGCGCAAGTAGCGGACCAGGGGCGGCAGGATGATCCGCGAGGCGTAATCGGACAACGACAGGCGGAAACGGCGTTGCGCTTGGGCGGGGTCGAAGCGCGGAGCCGCCAGCAGGCCGTTGAGGCTGCCCAGGGCGTCTTGCAGGGGCTTGAGCAGGGACTGGGCGCGTGCGCTCAGGGCCATCTGGCCGTTCTGGCGGATCAACAGCGGGTCGTTGAAATGCGTGCGCAGTTGCGCCAGGGCGTGGCTGACCGCGGGCTGGCTGCGGTGCAGGCGCAAGGCGGCGCGGGTGACGTGCTTTTCGCTCAAGAGTGCGTGCAGGGCCAGCAGCAAGTTGAGGTCAATCTTGCGCAGTTCATCCATGGGGCGAATAGTCTGGGTGGCTTCTGAGGCTTTGTATCAGCCTAACAGATGTATTGGCCCATTCGCGGGCCAGTACCGGCAGTACAAAACTGCAGGGTTCAATGCGCGGCGCTATAATCGCCGCCCGTTTTACTGTAATCCGAGCACTCCAATGGGTCTTTCCACCACCGCCACACCCGAACCGCGCCGCCTGGGCGCCCCCGTGATCGCCTTGGTCCTGCTGCTGGCCGGCGCCTGGTTTCTCAACCTGAACGCAGGCTTCAAGCAGGTGCTGCTGCTGATTGTCGGCGCGGCCCTTGGCCTGACGCTGTACCACGCCGCCTTCGGCTTCACCTCCGCCTGGCGAGTGTTCATCAACGAACGCCGCGGCGCGGGGTTGCGCGCCCAGATGGTCATGCTGACCCTGGCTGTGCTGTTGTTCTTCCCGGCACTCTCGGCCGGCAGCCTGTTCGGCAACCCGGTGTCCGGGCTGGTGGCGCCGGCGGGTGTTTCGGTGGTGTTCGGCGCCTTCATCTTTGGCATCGGCATGCAGCTGGGCGGCGGCTGCGCCTCGGGCACGCTGTTCACGGTAGGTGGCGGCAACGCGAGGATGCTGGTAACCCTGCTGTTCTTCATCATCGGTTCGGTGACAGCCACGCACCATGCCGACTGGTGGTTCGCGTTGCCGTCGTTCCCGGCAACTTCGATCGTCCAGGCCTGGGGCGTGGGGCCGGCGCTGGTGGTGAGCGTGGCAGTGTTCGCGCTGATCGCCTGGGCCACCGTGCTCCTGGAAAAGCGCCGACACGGTGCCCTGCAAGCGCCGGTCAGCAGCGAATATCAGGGCCTGCGCCGCGTCCTGCGTGGCCCGTGGCCGTTGCTGTGGGGCGCCATCGCCTTGGCCTTGCTGAACTACGCCACCCTGGCCCTGGCCGGGCGCCCTTGGGGCATCACTTCGGCCTTTGCGCTGTGGGGCGCCAAGACCCTTTCCAGCTTTGGTGTTGACGTCGGCAGCTGGGTGTTCTGGCAGGCGCCCGCCAATGCCAAGGCACTGGCCGCACCCGTGTGGCAGGACGTCACCACGGTGATGGACCTCGGCATCGTGCTCGGCGCGCTGCTGGCAGCAGGCCTGGCGGGGCGTTTTGCGCCAAGCCTGAAGATCCCGCTGCCGTCGCTGATCGCGGCGGTCATCGGTGGCCTGCTGCTGGGCTACGGTTCGCGCCTGGCCTACGGCTGCAACATCGGCGCCTACTTCAGCGGCATTGCCTCGGGCAGCGTGCACGGCTGGCTGTGGCTGATTGCCGCCTACACCGGCAACCTGATCGGTGTGCGCCTGCGTCCCTTGTTCTTTGCCGGCGAGCGCCGGCCGCTGGCGTTGACCGGCTGCTGAGCACATTGCTTCATCAGGTGCAGAAATCCTCTGCACCTGCCCTGATGGGCGCGTTCAGCGGGCCCACCTTGGCGGCGTTCAGCGGCTGAAACATCAAATAAATTAAATTAAGAATATTCGATAAAGCACTGATATTTATAGCTTTATCTCTTCGCTACGACGTGCTGAACGCATTGTTCGTAATACGTTTGCTTGATCGCTGGCGGCTTGAGCTGCGAGCGGCTGTTGTAGGTCTGTTCGGTGATGCCGAGGGCGGTCATGCGCATCCATGGCTTGGCGAACCGGCGCACCTGCAGCTTTTTGCGCGTGGCATACAGGGTGACGCCGGAGAGCTTGGCCTGCTGGGCCTCAGCGGCAATCTGTGCACCCCAGCCACAGGTATGGCGATCGTTCTGGCTCAGCGCTTTGGCGTGGGCGCCGAAGGCAGTCGTGGCCAACATGCAGCCGGCCACTGTTGCTAGAAATACTCGCATATTGCTGTCCTAAGCATCTGATGGAGAAGGGAAGTTTGCCTTCGCTTCAGAGGCCTGGGGGCCAGTATGTAGCGGGTCAGGTAGTGGCGATGCAAAGGCGATTTGCCAGTGCTGGGCGCAAGCTCCACAGCGCAAGGCACGCCACCCAGGTGACCGACACTGCGTAGTTCAGGCGTTGGTACAGGCCGAACAGTTGGCCGCTTTGTGCCGCTTGCGCCATCAGAACGACGGTCACTGTCGCTGCGACCACGCAGGCAAGGGAAAACAGCCCGAGTGCGCGCGAGCCGGCCACACGTTTGCCGGCCCAGATCCAGAGCGCGCTGGCCAAGGTCAACGAAAGGAACATCAACAAGCCAGACAGGTTATGCAGGTGTTGCGACGGCGAAGGCTGAGCAGGCGCACAACCCTCGTCGCAGGGAAACCAGCCGGTGCCCAGGCTGCCCACGGCATGCAGCACTACGAGCGCTGCGCTCAGTAGCGCTAGCCTGGATCCACGCCAGCGCCGCGCCAGGCCCCAGGCAAACAGGGCGAACAACACGGCGAGGGGGAAGTTGTTGAGCAGTGGCGACCACTGCTGGGTCGGGGCACCCACGGCACCGAGCTGGCTCATGGCCTGTTGCAAATGGTCGTAGCCGGGGTAAGCCCGGGCAGTCAACCAGACGCCCAGCAGCAGCCAGAACGGGATGAGCAGGCCGCAGCAGAGCAGCAAGCGGTCGAGTGTTTTCATCAGTGGGTTCCCTCCATGGAATGCCAGTTCAAACGTGACAGTACCGAGATCGTTGCAGTCTGTCTCGGCCTCATAGCGCCGAACCGCCGCGAAGAGGCCTGGACAGACAACCCAGGCGCTCAGCCAGTCGCCTTATCCCGGCGCATCTGCGTCACCAAGGTAAAACGGTCATCCGGGTGCACGGTCTCGGACACGGCCATCAGCTCCCCGTCGTCATCCCGGTAATGCCGCAGGATTTTCAGCCCCGGCGCCCCGGGTTGTGCCTTCAAGGCGTGCGCCAGTTCCGCCGTCAGCAACACCGCACGCACCTGCTGGTCGACCACCGCGATGGCGCGCCCGTAGTGCTGCTCGATCAAGCTGGCGATCAGTTGGTCGGGGTGTTCGCGGGCCAGTTCGATAACGTCGGCATAGTCACGCTGGGCGTAGACATCGGTCCAGCACAGCGGCGCAGCATTGTGCTGGCGGTCGACACGAATGCTCGACACGCAGAAGTAATGCTCGCCCGGCACCAACCCCAGCCGCGCCGCTTCGCCAAGGTCGGCGACGAAGTGGCGCACGTCCTGGATCTCGCGCTGCTGGGTTTCCGCCAGGTGCGCAAGGTCGGCCACGGTGGCCAGCGACTGCGAGTAGCCGCCGCGCGGGCTGCTGGCCTCGACCCGCGTACCGACGCGCTTGCGACGTGATACCAGGCCCTGGTTGAGCAGCTGGTTGATCGCTGCACGCACCGTGTGCCGGCTCACTTCATACAGGTCACACAGCTCGAATTCGGTGGGCAACAGGCTGCCGACCGGGTAGCGGCCGTTGGCGATGCCTTCCATCAAGTCCCTGGCCACCACGGCGTAGCGCGCTTCGTTCATACCTTCGGTCAGTCCCGTCAATTTCTTCGGTTGACAGTGTAACAGTGGCAGGGCAAGAATTATGTACGGACATATATAATATGTACGCTCAATAACAACATTTCAGGATCCCTGCCCATGTCCACCACCGTTTTCGACTCCACCCTGTTTCGCGACATGTTCGGCACCGCCGAAATGCGCGGGGTGTTTTCCGACCAGGCGCTGATCGAGCGCTACATCGAAGTTGAAGTGGCCTTGGCCAAGGCCGAGGCACGCTGTGGCGTGATTCCGCAGGAGGCCGCCGAGCAGATTGCCGAGCTGTCGCGCTACTCCTCCCTCGACCTTGCGCTGATGCAGCACGAAACCGAAATTGTCGGCTACCCGATCCTGCCGCTGGTGGAGCAGTTGTCGACGCTGTGCGGTGACGCGGGCCGTTATGTGCACTGGGGTGCCACCACTCAGGACATCATGGACACCGCAGTGGTACTGCAGGTACGCGCCGCGCTGGCCATCGTCGAACGTGACGTGCAGGCCGTGCGTGGCCTGTTGGCGGAGCTGGCGCAGCGCTACCGTGATACGCCGATGGCCGGGCGTACCCACCTGCAGCACGCGCTGCCGATCACCTTCGGCTACAAGTGCGCGGTGTGGCTGAGCATGTTCGACCGCCACGCCGAGCGCCTGGTCGAGCTGCGCCCACGCGTTGAAGTAGGGCAGTTCGCCGGTGCTGCCGGTACCCTGGCCTCGTTGGGCGACAAGGGCCTGGAGGTGCAGGCTGCGCTGATGGACGAACTGGGCCTGGGCGTGCCGCAGGCGACCTGGCACGTGGCCCGAGATGGCCTGGCCGAGACCCTGAACTTCCTCGGCCTGGTCACCGCCTCGCTGGGCAAGGTGGCGCTGGACGTGATGATGATGATGACCAGCGAGCTGGGCGAGGTGTACGAGCCGTTCGTCAAGGGCCGTGGCGCCAGCAGCACCATGCCGCAGAAGCGCAACCCGATTTCCT
>Ga0213824_1000335_pt1 | contig 38914 bp, 34 predicted proteins | sample MC6MC0906MG_FD_179892 | JGI IMG/M metagenome (GOLD analysis project Ga0213824, IMG submission 179892) | Enriched soil aggregate microbial communities from Iowa State University, Ames, United States - MC6-MC0906-MG | ecosystem: Environmental > Terrestrial > Soil > Unclassified | place: USA: Iowa...
GTCTACTATCTTGACATAGTATCAACATGTGAAAGAAAGAGTCAAGTAAATCTGCTCGCAGGGTTCGTATTTGACCAAAAAGTCGAAAAAAAGAAGCGATAGTTAAACGCTTCAAAAGTGGAGGGAATATGAATCAAACCATTATTCAATATTTATTTTATGAAAAGTTTTAGTATCAGATTGGACAAATGTTGATTAATTGAAGAAATTGTTCGAACAAGACGAAAAAAAGAAGCGCTGGTGAGTCGCTTCAAAAGTGGAGATATGCAAATCTGGCAATATTATTTTATTAAAAATTTATGTATTAGATTGGATATATGCTGAATTTCTAAAACAAATTGTTCGAACAAGCCTTAATACGCAATACGAATAAAATGTGAACTAAAAGAGAGAGGACTTTTATAGAACCATTATACGGATTTTCTTATTAAACTAAAGGGCAGGTTTGTTGAAAAAGGAATTAAAAAACAGAAGGACAGATTAAACTAATCAAGCTGTCCTTTACTGTACAATTTTATACATGAAAGAAGCTCCGCGATGGATAGGAAGAATCAGCGATTTACATACGAATGCAAGGAAGTATTTGCATTATAAGAAAACGACATGCTGACACCTTTATTTAAAAGAAAAAGAAGAAAGGGTCAAAAAAGAAACCATCAAATGGAAAGAAGAATGGATTAAAAAACGGTCTAGCATATCCATCACCATTATTTGAGTGGGAAGAATCTAATTCCGCAATTTCCAAACCATCTTTTTTAACATTTACGACTTTACCTAAGACCCATTCTCCATTTTCATGTCGAAAGCGTATGATCCTACCATTTAAATGCTTTGCACGTTCATAATTTAATTCCACTTCAAAAGACCTCCTTTCTATATTGGACTTGCTATATAATATGATTGGAGGTATTAAGTTGCTAGGGTATTCTACCATTTTTAGTATCTTATATATCGTTAATTTTGAGAATGCTTTTCGGGGGTTCGAACCCCTCACAGGTCATAAGAACAGAGCCTTGGTAACCCTTGTGGTATCAAGGCTTTTTCTATATTACAGGAATACAAGTTCGAAGTAATACAGTTGAATTGGTGGCAAAAAGTTTAAATCCTAATTAAGCAAATAGAGCAGGTGTTATGAACTGTACAATGGTTTGTCCTTTACATATATACTGAAAAAATGATTAATTTCGCCGGTATTACTTTAGGCGCATGGAGAAGAACAGTAGAATCATGTTTTTAAAGTAATAAGGCAAGTCTTGAAAATCCAGCGGCATGGAAAGTTATACTAAGGTGTTGGAGTATATTAAGGAATACGAAATTTGATATGGAAATTATTGGTGGATATAACTGAAACAAAACGGTATTAGGAAAAGCTAATGCGGGATGAAAATACGGACATGAAGGATCGGTTGAAAGTATCGGAATACATTGCTAAAACGAATGGTGCCTTTGTGGAGAAAAAAGAATTGCAGGATGCGGGAATTAACTTGTGATTCCTTTACTGGTTGTCTGTAAAATCCTTGTTTTTCGTAAAGCTGTCAGTTCCCCCAGATGGCTGTACTTTTTATAACTATAGTCATAAAATTCCTACAATCGCCCTAATTCCCCCAATCTTCAATATTAAGATATTTCGGTAAAACTGTAATGCAAATCTACATAATTATAGAAAAGTAGGGGGAAGGGAGTAGCTGAACGCTACCCCTTTTTTATTTTATTGCACAGGTCAAGGAATGTAGCGGCCATTCGGCTATTAATATTATATTTCTACATAATGAATAAATGTCCAAAATACCACATATTTCTAGTTCTTTATACTCATTTTAATCAATCGATTTTTATATCTTCGTAAAATTCTATTAATTGTGTTTAATTCCCCCATTTCAAGAGAAAATACCTCAATAAAGAATATAGATTTCGACAAAATCATAAATATTTTTCCTGATAAAAACTTAAAATTCTATTTTTATATTGTTTAATTGACAATCTTTTAACCGGAATTTTCAACATATAAGTCTATCGAACTATGCTTTAATCCCCCAATTTACTGTGATTTATGGTGTATGTACAATTCTAGTTGTATTTATTTACTAAAAATAGATTAGTAAAATTGTAATTTTATTAAATTACTAATCTCATAAAAGTAGTGAAATAAATATAAAACTTAAATCAAATAAAAAGGGGCAATGTTAATGACCAAGAGTAAATTGAAGGTATTTAAAGTGATGACTACTGCAGCTGTAACAACCTTACTTCTTTCATCATTCACAGTTTTTGCGGAAACGAATGTCAATTCAATCGAGTCATCAGATAAAGCAACATTACAATCTTTCATTAAAGAAGCGCGTGAAATGAGTTGGTTAAAGGACGATCAGACTGATCAAGAGAAGGTAGCAGTAGACGAAAACCACAAGCCATTTGAGTATGCACCTAACGATTCTGTACGTGTGATTGTGGAAATGACGGGAGAACCTGTAAAGAGTGCCAAAGGAAATGAATCCGAAAAGAAAAAATTAAAGCAAGCTCAACAGTCCTTAATCAATAAGATGAAAGAAACGAAAAAGTTGAAAGTGAAAGAGCGACATCACTTTGTGACAGGTATTAATGGCTTCAGTATGGATACAGAGTACAAAAATATTAAAGAAATCAAAAAATTACCTGGAGTGGCTCGTGTTCATATTGCGGAAGTCTATCAACCAACGATGAACTCTAGTGAATCTATGGTACAAGCCAAAAAAGTCTGGGAAGAGTTAGGCTATCATGGTGAAGGAATGCTTGTTGGGGTTGTCGACACCGGGGTTGACTATCGCCATCAAGACATGACCCTGTCTGACAGAGGAAAAGAGAAAGCCAAGTGGACCTCTGCTGCTATAAAAGATAAATTAGATGAAACAGATGTAAACGATCGTTGGTATACAGATAAAGTACCAAGTGGTTACGATTGGGCTGACCAAGATCAAGATGTTCTCCCTTATGCTACCTCACATGGGATGCATGTAGCAGGAACGGTTGGAGCCAATGGAAAAGATGAAGTAGATGGGGTAAAAGGAATTGCACCTGATGTGCAAATCCTAGCAGAAAAAGTCTTTTCTGATTATTACTCTGGGGCGTATGCAGACGATATCATAGCCGGAATCAATCACGCGGTCGAAATGGATGCCGATGTCATCAATATGAGCTTAGGGACTGACGCTGATTTTGTGAGTGAAGACGATCCTATCCAAAAAACGGTTCGTACTGCAACAGAGCAAGGGGTATTAGTGGTAGCAGCAGGTGGAAACGCATACTACAGTACAAAAAGTGGAAACGTCAAATATAATCATCCAGCCTATGCTCAAAATCCTGATATTGGAGTAGTAGGAGCACCTGGTTCAAGTCCATACGCTTTACAAGTAGCTTCATATGAAAATGAACAAGTCCATATGGACACACTTACTCTTTCAGATGGGAAAACACTTATTTACCAACGCAATCAAGGTTTTCGACTGTCAGATGTCTTTACTAAAGATGAAGAGCTTGAGTTAGTTTATGTAGGCTATGGTCGTACCCAGGATTTCACAGGAAAAGATGTAAAAGGTAAAATCGTGGTGGCTGAACAACAATATGTGGGCAGTGAAGCCTACATACCTGCTTACCAGAGTGGAGCAAAGGGAGTGATTGTGGTTCCTTTAGCGACACAAGGAGATTATGCCAAATTAAACAGTCCAGGGGCTAGTACTCAGATCACTGAAGGACAAGCCTTGATTCAACGTTTGAAAAATGGCGAAAAGATTACGGTTCGAGTGGGTAAGGGAGTCTGGATAGATAATAAAACTAAGGGGGCAATGTCTGGATTCTCATCATATGGAGTACCGCATACCCTTGACTTTAAGCCTGAAATCACCGCACCTGGTGGTAAGATTTATTCTACTGTCTATGGTAACAAATATGACACATATAGCGGAACTTCGATGGCTTCACCACATGTAGCGGGTGCAGGAGCTTTAGTGTTACAGTCGCTCTACGAAAAAGGCGTCACAAAAGATTCAAATACTGTCTATCAAGCGAAAACAGCTTTAATGAATACAGCTAAAGTCATGATGGATCCTGCAACAGATGGAAAAATTCCATATTCACCACGTAAACAAGGCTCAGGAATGATGCAGATTGCCAATGCACTAAAAACACCTGTATTAGTGAAAGATAAGTTTGCTAATCCAGAAAATGCAGCTGCAGTGGAGTTAAAGGATTTTAAGCAAGATAAAGTAAAATTTATGCTGTCGTTAGAGTCATTAAATGGTAAATCTTCTCCAGACGAGATTACATATGATGTGTATTTAGATCTGTTAACAGATAATACTGAGATGAAGGATCTAGATATAGATCGTGATGGGAAAAACGAACGGACGAAGGAAGTATTAAAGCTAAACGATAAGCGAATCGAAGGAGTAACCGCGAAGATCAATGGAAAAGATTTTAGCGACACAACACCTGCTACCTTTACTGTGAAAAAAGGCCATCTGCAAGATTTAGCAGTGGATATAAACCTTCCAGATGGATTGAAGAAAAACATATTTGTTGAGGGATTTGTTCGTTTTGTTCCGAGAAATGGAGATCAAGCTTCGATTCCGTCTTTATCCATTCCGTATATGGGCTTTTATGGTAATTGGGATGAACCTCAGAACTTAGATGCTCCGATGTGGGACGAAAATGCATTTTTACAAGAAACAGCTCTATTTCCTTACTATGGTCAGAAGAACTGGCTTCAAAGACCTTCTATACCACTTGGTTATGATAAGGTAACCAAAACATTCTCCGAACAGAGAATGGCCGACTCTCCATATGCTGCAAATCAAGGTATTTATTCAATCTTTACTACCTTGCGCAATGTAAAGCGCGTGCATATGTACGTTGAAGATGCAGCAGGTAATCTAGTTCGTGAACTTGGAGATTACAGTGAAATTACTGGCACAGGAGAACCATGGAAATTTAGAAAAAATGTAATGGCAGCAAGTGACTTCTTCAATCCAGGATATGGATGGGATCTGAAAACAGCTGATGGAAAATACGCTCCGGACGGAAAATATCAATTTATAATAGAGAGCACATTAGATTATGAGGGTGCACGAACACAATCGATTAAGCTTCCGATTTCTGTAGATTCTGTTGCACCAAAAGCAGAAAATATTCAAGTTAACAAAACACCAGAAAATAAGTATTTGATTACTTGGAATATGAAGGATAATGAAGGGGGAAGCGGCTTAACTAAATCCTATGCTTATGTCAATGGCGTTTATAAGACCCTTTCGCCAACACAATCGTCCTTACTTGTAAATGATGAACCGAAAAGTGTAATCATGATGCTATTTGACTGGGCAGGTAATGTCAGTTATGAAGTATACGGTGATCCCTCGTATATAAAAGAGGAATTATTCCTTTCAGTGTTGGATGTATGGCAAAGACCAATAACGCCACAGGAACCAGGTCATATTTTGGGAGTGGGCGTGAAAAAATTGAACTGGACCTTTACAATCTCAGATCCTACAGGAAAAGTGATCGAAACATGGACAGAAAAAAATACAGAGAATGCTTATAAAATATGGACTCCAACTGCTGATATGCCTGCTGGTAAATATAAAGTGACCTGTGAGATGGAAGATGAGACAGGTCTAAAGATTAAGGCAAAAGACCGTTATATGACGATAGTGAAACCTTAAAAAACGAAACATAAATAAAACCTCAATCCTTTATGATAGTTAGAAGGGTTGAGGTTTTATCATGTACTAATCCGGGATGTTTCATATAGAAAAGAGCCCCATTTTAGAGCCTCTTGTTAGTAGCTCTACCTTTTTAGAAAGCGGAACCATATATTCTATATGTTACGTGGAAACATTTCATTTAGTAAATCATTTCCGATCTTTTTTCTACGCTTAAAAATCCTTTTATCACTTATTTAGATAATATGATCAGCAATATAACCGATCAGATTAACTTTTTCACCTTGTTCATGATAATCAAGAAAAATACCAGGGTTATCTGTCGAACCAATAACTGTCTTGTACTGAATCTTTAAGCCTTCTTTCTCTAAGTTATACTCAAGATAATTTGGATATAAGACATGTTGATGTGAATTCGGATATAAGGTACGAAAATTAAGTAAAGAGGTTGCACCTTCATGGTAATATAGATAGTTACCAATAACCTTAGTATCTTGATTTATATAATTCTGTAATAAAGTAATGGGGAAGACATTCTTATGCGAACAAATATCGTTAGTGGTAATACTATCTATTATGACATCTATTGACCCTGGTTTAAGAGGAAGAGTATAGTCAGTATTTTGAATATAAATGACACGAAGTTTCGGATTGATTCTTTCAATAAAATTCCTCAATTTTTTAATCATAGTCAAAGAGAAACCACAAAATATATAAAAGGTGTCAAGGTCAAGTGATGATATGTACTTTGGTAAGGATACAGAAATATCAATATTTGTTTCAATTACGACTTTATTAGATAAATTTTGTTCCTTCAATAACTTAATTATCCATTGATCTCCTTTTTCCCTTAAACTGACAAAGTTTGGGTTGAATTCTTTCATTGTTTCATCATTTAGGATACAGTAGGGAGATTCCTCTAAATTTGAAGTAATAATTATTCCATCTTGTATCGACGTAAAGTAACCACATGAACAAGTTAGTTTTGCTGCAGAAATAGAACTGTTCAATATGGACGCATCAGAAATAATTAATGGGATTTTACAATGCGGACAATAAAAAAATGGGACAAATGAAATTGGGATACCGATAGAACTACATGGAACAGTAGGCTGATCGAGGGATTGTAACTTATTATCCACAAGTCTAATGAATCGGTTTAGTTCCTTTTTATCTTCTATAAAATTGTTTTTCTTCTCCAATAAGAGTTTTTTGTAATAACCAATGTCAATATTAATCGTTAAACGTTTATACGAAAGGAATTGTTGAATTTCTTTTAATGAGAATTGCAGAATCTTCAGTTCTACTATTAATTCCATGTCATCGAGGCAGGATTGATTCATATGAAACTGGGCCCCATTTTTCTCAGGAACTAATAACCCTAGTTCAATATAGTAACGAATAGTGTCGACAGAAACATTAAAACGTTTAGCAAAAGATCCGATTTTCAATTATACCCCTCCAAGCTACAAAAAAGTGGTCATTAACTCCATATTTTTAAGAAATAATCCAATAATATGCTATTGACATAAAGTTAAACCTAACAATTATTATAAGTATAACGAATTTACATAACAATACAAAAATATCGAAAATTCTAAATATGGTTATTCTTTGAAATTACATTATAAAGGAGGAAATTGTGTGGCTGCTGATATTGTATTTCTAAATGGTGAGGTTATAACGGTAGATCATGAAAACAATGTTGAACAATCGATTGCTATTAAAGGAAATAAAATTATTGCCGTAGGATCAAATCAGGATATAAGTTCTTATATTACTGAGAAAACAAAGGTTATTGATTTGCATGGAAAAACAGTCTTTCCAGGGTTTATTGATTCGCATCTACATATCCTGCACGGAACTAATAAATTAGGAGTCGATTGTAAAGAGCTACAAATAAAGTCAATAAAAGATCTTCTAAAAGCTCTCAAGTCAAAAAAATTAGAAACACCAACCGGACAATGGATTCGTGCTTCAGGATTTAACGAAATGACAATATTGGAGGGAAGATATCCAACAATAGATGAATTAGATGAAATTTCCAAGGAACACCCCATCTATATTTCCAGAACATGTAACCATATTTGCGTGGTAAATAGTAAAGCGCTAGAGATAGCGGGTATTAATGAAAAAACAACTGATTTTGGGAATGATCAAATTGAAAGAGACCATACAGGTAAATTAACCGGGAGATTAATTGAGAGTGCAAATATGAAGATGGGTGAGGTTGCAAAATATTCTGGTGAAGAATTGCTTAGATCTTTTAAACTAGCATCTGATGAGTTCCTCTCCTTTGGAATTACAAGCATTCATGATGCTGGTGGACATGGTCCAGATCATTTCAGAAACATTTTCATGGCAGTACAATCTGGAGATATTCGGGTTCGTGTATATGCAATGGTATGTGCGTTGAATAATTCAGAAGAGTTTGTTGACAAAATGATTGATGCGGGAATTGTTACTGGTATAGGAGACGATAAGTTTAGAGTTGGACCAGCTAAAATATTTACTGATGGAAGCAGTAGTGGCCCAACTATCGCAACAAGAAAACCTTACACCAGTAATCCAAATGATTATGGAATTCTTTATTATACTCAAGAAGAAATTGATAAGATTTTAACCAAAGCACATCAAAAGGGATTTCAGATAACAGCACATGCACAAGGAGATCGAGCCATTGAAATGGTTCTGAACAGCATTGAGAGTTTACAGAAAAAGTATCCTCGAAAAAACTGTCGGCACCGTATTGAGCATGCTGGTATTACTGAACCAGACTTACAAGAGCGAATGAAAGAACTTGATGTCATTCCTATACCGAATCCTCCATTTTTTTATGAATTTGGTGAAGGTTATATCAAAAATTATGGAGAGCGTGTAAATCATATGTATCCTCTACGTGATTTCTTGAATCAAGAGATCATAGCTGCAGCTGGTTCTGATTGTCCTGTAACCTCATGTAATCCATTATTAGGAATCCATGTTGCAGTAAATAGAAAAAGTAAGAATGGTATTAATGTAGGAAGAAATCAACGAATCAGTGTTTTAGAAGCAATTCGTATGTATACATGGAATGGGGCTTATGCAAGCTTTGAGGAAGAGCGTAAGGGAAGTCTCGAAGTAGGGAAACTTGCAGATCTCGTAGTTTTAGATAATAGCATTCTGAATACAGAAGAGCAGAATATTAAAGATTTAACAGTAACCATGACTATAGTCGATGGAGAAATTTTATTTGAGAGAAGCAACTCTAAATATGAAAATATAAAACAATTAATTAATTAACTACTAAAGGAGACACTTTTCATGAGTACTTTATCATTATGGGCAGCTACAGCCAATCCCAAAAAAAATCGCCCAGTCCTAATGGGCGATGAAAATACGGATGTAGTCATTGTTGGAGCCGGTTTTACCGGCATTTCTGCTTCCCTCCACTTACAGAAAAAGGGATACAATACTATCGTATTGGAACAAGAAACCGTGGGATGGGGAGCAAGTGGTCGTAACGGTGGGATGCTTTTGCCTGGATACAAACCTACATTAGTGGAGCTTGCCGATAAGTGGGGTTTGGATGAAGCAAAGCAACTTAACGAACTTTCATTAGAGAGTTTACAACTTGTTGAGCAATTAATAAATGATTATCAGATTGATTGTTCCCTCCAAAAAACAGGACATGTTGTATCTGCTTTTAAAGCGAAGCACTTTGAGGGGATGAAAAAAGAAAGTGAGTACGTCAATAAGCATTTTGGATATGAAACAAAAATAATAGAGAAAAATCAAATGGGGGAGGTTATCCATTCCACAGCGTATCACGGCGGTTTAGAAGATCCTTTGAGTTACTCTTTTCATCCTCTGAATTATGTACGTGGCTTAGCAGAAGCGGCTGAATCACATGGTGCAAAGATTTATGAAAAATCGAAAGTTTTAAATGTGAAAAGAGATTCAGGATTTGTAGAAGTATTTACAGAATCAGGAAAAGTGAAAGCGAAAGAACTCATTTTAGCAACAGATGCTTATTCTGAAAAAATTATGAAACCGCTTCATCGAGGAATTCTATCTATTAGTAGTCAAATCATCGCGACAGAAATTTTACCAGAATCGACGTTAAAAAGATTGCTTCCAAAAGGACATATGATATTTGATACGAGTAACTTCTTATATTATTTTCGTAGGACACCAGATTCCCGAATTGCATTTGGTGGAGGGGATATTATTCCGAACCGAGGTGAAAGCGCATACAACGAAGTGTATGATGCGATGATTAAAGTCTACCCTGAATTAAAGGGATGTAAAGTTAGTTATCGTTGGGACGGATTAATTGGTGTAACTAGAGATATGTTCCCTGTTCTCGGAAGAATGGAAGATGGCACATTCTTCGCAGCTGGTTACTGTGGTCACGGCGCTTCTTTAGCTACTCTTTTTGGGAAATTACTTGCACAATACGTTGTTAAAGAAAGTGAAGATATGTATCGATTTGGTGAGATGAAGTTAAAACCGTTTCCGTTTTCAAGTCAGAAAGGATTACTTATCAATTTAGCAAGTAAGTATCATCGTTTGCTTGATTGGTTGGCGTAAAGGAGAAGATAAAAATGATGGAACTTAATATGTATATTGATGGAAATTGGATCACTTCTATTTCTGGAGAAAAAAGGGAAGTAATAAATCCTGCAAATGGTGAGTTAATTGCATTAGCAGCTGAAGGTGCTGCTGAGGATGCCAAAAATGCTATATCGGCAGCACGTAAAACTTACGACAGCGGAATATGGTCTACACTTCCTTTTAAAACTCGTGCAAAATATTTGCATAAAATCGCTAATTTGTTGGAAGAAAACGCAGAGGACATAGCGATGCTTGAAACATTAAATAATGGAAAGATGTTACTGGCTGCAAAAACAGATGTTCAAAATGCCGTTGACTGTTTCCGATACTATGCAAGCCTAATTACTCAACCAGAAGGTGAAATGTTTAATGTTGGAGACTCTGTTCAGACAATAGTTATCCGTGAACCAATAGGGGTGTGCAGTCTTATTGTTCCATGGAATTTTCCACTCCTTATGGCTGCGTGGCAGATTGCGCCAGCACTAGTAGCAGGGAATACATTTATTTTAAAGCCATCAGAGATCACACCTGTCACAGCTGTTAAACTGTTTGAAATTTTCGAAAAGGCAGGTGTGCCAGCAGGAGTTGCAAATTTAGTAATGGGACCAGGAAGTACTGTTGGCAGTGAAATGGTAGAAAGTAATTTGGTAGATAAAGTGGCCTTTATTGGTGGAACGAAAACTGGACAGAATATTATGCGTGTTGCTGCAGAAAATACAAAGAAAATTTCATTAGAGTTAGGCGGGAAATCTCCAAACATTGTGTTTGCTGATAATGACTTAGAAATTGCAGTGGATAACGCACTATTCAATATCTTCTTTAATAGTGGTCAGGTATGTACAGCAGCTTCCCGTCTCCTAATTGAAGATAGTATTCACGATCAATTTGTTGAAAGACTGATAGAGCGTGCAAAAAAGATAGTCATTGGTCATGGTAATAATGCTGCAAGTGAAATGGGCCCGCTTGTTAGTGAAGCCCATATGCAAAAGGTATTAAGGTATATCGAAATAGGAAAACAAGAAGGTGCAACACTTGCCTGTGGAGGAAATAGAATAATAGATAACGGTTTTGAAAACGGCTTTTTTGTTGAACCTACAATTTTCACCAATACTAGACCGGATATGAGAATTGTTCAAGAAGAGATATTTGGCCCAGTCTTAGTAATTCAAAGGTTTAAAGATGAAGAAGAAGCAATCACATTAGCAAATGACACAGTATTCGGATTGGCTGGTGCTGTTTTTTGTAAAGATATACAGAAAGCGTTGCGTGTAGTCAAGAAAATACAGGCGGGCATCACCTGGGTGAACTGCTATCATGTAGCAACTATACAAGCTCCATGGGGGGGGTATAAACAGAGTGGAATCGGAAGAGGCTTAGGAAAATTTGGCCTTGATGAATTTTCAGAAATAAAACAAATTAATGTAAGCTATAAGGCACACCCTGTTGGATGGTTTTCTAATTAATAATTTCAATTAAGGGAGGAAGTTTATGAAAAATATAGATGTCCAAGAGCAAACAACTATTGACTCTAAAACATTTGAAGATAGGGAATTAGGAACAAAAAACATAAAGAGTTTGTTTTACCGTTATATTTTCCTCGCTATTCTAGGTAATATTTTTTTGGCAGCGCCTTCATTTGTAGACGGAAATATTGTAGGGCAATTGGGTACAAAAGAGATGGCAGGGGTTGGTATTGGTTATACTATACAAGTTCTTTCACGTGCCATAGGTGTACTAATTGGAGTTGGAGCTGGAGCGGTTGTTGCCCTAAGAATGGGAGCTGGCAAAATTGATGAAGCGAGAAGTATTGCAGGTCAATCGATCTGGTTCGGTGTCATCTTGTCAGCGGTTATTGCTATCTTTGGTTACATCTATAATGAACCTCTAATGCGTTTTTTTGGTGCGAATGATGCTGCTCTACCGTACGCAATGCAATTTGGAAATCACGCTTGGGTTTTTTTTCCGTTCCAGGTATTAGCGGTGATTCTTAGTGTTCTGGCTATTCTCGATGAACGACCAGGACTTAGCACGTTGAGTTGGTTTGTTGGCGCGATTTTGGCTGCTACTGTTGAATTAATTCTATATCATAAGTTTCAATATGGAGTAGCAGCTTCTGCCTGGTCTAATAATATTTCAACATCATTCCCAAGTCTTCTGATTTTTTATTTTCTTTTTAGTAAAACTTCGTTAAAACCAAAGTTGAAGGACCTTAGAATGAAGCTTAGCAACATGATAGAAGTTAATGCCACTGGTTTTGCCTCATTCTCAATTTCGCTTACTATGTTTATCTCCATTATTGTCATTAATAATTTGTTGGCTTCATTAGGGGGAGAGTTACATGTATCTGCCTTTACAATCCAAAATGGATATATTACTAACTTTCTCGTACTTTTAATTATGGGAATAACAACCGGTATTCAACCTTTAATTAGCTATAATTACGGTGCTAGACTTTATAATCGAGTAAGGGAAGCTACTTCGTTGGGAATTAAATTCACATTCATCATGACTATTTTCTTTACCTTATTATTATTCTTCTTTACTGATTCAATAGTTAGTTTCTTTACAGGAGGAGACGCTGCTTTGCAAGGTATAGGTGTATGGTCGACCAGAGTGTTCAACCTTACTTTTCCACTTGCGGCGATCATTTTGCTAATATCCTGTTACTTTGAAGCAATCGAACAAAACATTAAGGCAACATTTATAGCAATAGGGAGATCTTTAATTTTTGGGATACCACTATTCTATATTCTTTCTAGGTTTATGGGGGTTAATGGTGTATGGTACTCAATTCCTGTTGCGGATGCACTTGCATTTATAGTCGCTATTCTTTTTATGTATAGAGAGTTTAGTAGATTAAGGCAGCTTGGTGAAAATGAAAAATATAGAGATGTTAAAAAAATAATCTAATTGATTTTGTTTTCATTATTATAATGGGATTTCTTATTTCATTTAGTTATTCTGAGGAGGAAGAATTATGGCGTTTGTAGTTAAAAAAATCTCAACTCAAGAATTCGAGCAACTCGGAGTTGATACTTGGGAGCCTTGGGAAAACACGGCACACAAGGCTCCATGGGAAGTGGAAGAAGCTGAAACATTTTATGTTCTTGAAGGAGAAGTTAATATTACAGTCAAAGAAATAACTTATAATGTAACAGAAAATATGTTGGTTTCTCTTCCAAAAGGGCTTGTTTGCATTTGGGATATACCGAAATATTTAAAAAAAGTCTATAAGCTAAATTTTGAGCTGGATTAATTCGCGAGTCGGATAACAACTCAGACAGTCCAATGTTTTATGAAGCTTGATGAAACGCACATAAAAGTAAAAGAACAAAGGATATTTCTAGAACATACAGGTAATTCACATAGTGATATTTTCTTTATTAAAATGAAAGATACTAGCAGCCAAGCGCTTCCTTAAAAAAGCCTTGGCTTTTTTAATCTGTATCAATTACTAAGAAATAACTGGTTTTTAGGTAAATACACATTTTTATGAGTACAAGTTGATAGGACAATGCCTATAGAATATGATGCTGTGAGAATAAAAAAGTAAAGGAGTTCATTTTATGTATCCTAGTCATATGCATCTGTATACTAACAATCCATATAATCAGGAAGCTAAATTTTATTCTACTCCATCCCATGACGCGAATTATTATCATACAACCCTTAATGAAAGACAATTTGGAACATCTTTTCCCCAAATGGGACCACCACAAGGACCACCTGGGTTTCCACCACCGGGTCAAAGTCCAGAGGCTGGACAGCCAACTGCACCACCGCCAAGTGCACCCCCGCCATCTTTTGTTCCTGCACAAACACAACAAGCAGCAACCTTTGCAGTTGATCCAGGCAGTATTAGAAGATGTTTATTCAGATATACGTATGTATGGCTAAGAAATTTTCAGCAATTTTGGTTTTATCCAACATTCGTTGGTCGAACCTCTGTCGCAGGGTGGCGTTGGACTGGCAATAGATGGGTTTATTTCGGAATAAGCTTACGACAAATTCAATCGTTTACTTGCTTTTAATAAGAAATTATTTGGTCATGAAGCTAACAATCATGAAAAGCCATAAACGCCAAAAGGTATAATTACTTAAAAAATGAGTGATTTATACCTTTTTCTTGTTAAACTAATTTGGTTTTAATGTAATTCAATTTATAAAGTAATACAAATACAAGTTTACAAGTCTAAACTGTAAGTGTATGATATGAAGGTACTTTATCCATTATATTTAAAAGGAGTTGATATTTTTTGAGTAGTCGAAGTTGTAACGAACCTGATCCCAGGTCGTACAAAGGGGAAGTTAATAACGTACCATTCCTCAGAAGGTTGATTACAGATAAAAAAATTAACTCTTTTCTATGGGTGGGGCATTTTTGACTTCCTCAATACAAATGAGGAGGTTATATTGATGTTGAACATTTATTTGACAAATGAACATGGAATACTTGAAGAAACAACAGAAATTACTAAAGGCTGCTGGGTTAATCTTATATCACCTACAGAACAAGAGATTAACGATGTGGCTAATAAAGCACAAATCCCTTTAGACTTTCTAAAAGATCCATTAGACGAAGAGGAGCGGTCAAGGATTGAAAAAGATGATGATAATGTATTGATCATTGTCAATTTACCTCTAATGTCAAAGGACGATAGTGGGTTAGACATATATGATACGATCCCATTAGGAATGATTATCGCTAATGGCTGTTTTATAACCGTTTGTTTGAAAGACAATCCGATTTTTCACATGTTTGTTCAGAATAAAGTAAAGCAATTTTTTACATTCAAAAAAACAAGATTTTCATTCCAAATTCTTTATTTAATTGCGACTTCGTTTCTTAAAAATTTAAAATTAATCAACAAGAAGACAGATGAAATTGAAAAAGAATTACATCAGTCAATGAAAAACAAGGAACTCTTTACGCTATTAAATTTGGAAAAAAGTTTAGTATATATCACGACTTCTTTAAAATCAAATAACATTGTTATGCAAAAAATGTTAAAAAGCAATTACTTAAAAATGTTTGAAGATGACAAGGAACTGTTAGAGGATGTAATTGTTGAAAATCAACAAGCTATTGAGATGGCCGAAACGCATTCATCGATTTTAAGTGGTATGATGGATGCTTTTGCATCAGTTATTTCAAATAACTTAAATATTGTAATGAAATTTTTGACATCCTTTACTATAATCCTAGCTTTACCTACAATGGTTGCGAGTTTTTATGGTATGAATGTTCCATTACCATTTCAACATTACAAGTACGGATTTTTGATCGCTATCATAATTTCCATTGTATTAGCCAGTTCTACTGCAATTATATTCTGGAAAAAACGATTCTTCTAAATAGTTTGAAAAGCCTATGGTTCTTTTGAAAGAACCATAGGCTTTTTTCTTTAGGTATACCACCTGAACCAGCCTTTACGCCATATTCTGTATCAGAATTATAAAAGTATTCATATAATGGAGTTTGAATAAGTCAGCAAGACTTTAGGTGTTCACAGCTAATTCCATCCTTGACAAAAATAAAAAACACGCTATTTATATTTAGCGTGTGGAGAATGTTTAAATCATTATTTAATGCGACTTTAATAAAATCAACTGTAGGTTCATCTGACGTGATAGGTTTATTCTTTTTAGGACACCATACTAAACAATTCGTCAATTTGATTAATTAGCATCTCTAAGAAATCCTCATTTTCATAGGAGTTTAATAAATCCTTTTCATTAAGGATATATATTGGTTTCTCTTCCTTTGATTTAGCTTGATATAAGGGAGAATCAACAACAGACCACTCACCATCTTTCCATATGGCGATTTGATTAAAATTTCCTTCTAAAATAACTTCACAAAAGGCATCTTTTCCCTGTAATTCCAGGTCAATGTCCAAATTTATCCCTCCAAATAAGAGTTCACATTTATTATATATATAAATAATAAAAAAGCAAATTATACTTAAAAAAATTCAGTTGGATTATTGTATGAATAAAAAATTGTTTTTATAAGCTTTTATTTGAGTTATAGAGTGTTTTCCCTCCTCAAAAAAGGATTACCTCACTTGAGGAGTCATATTTTAGAGGAGTTTATAGAGGATCAACCTTTTTCGCCTTTTCCACAGGAATTAACCACAGGAATTAACCACAGGATGACTTGACAGAGCTGCGTCGTATTAAATGAAAGGAAAAATCAGGATATTGGTGGATGGTAGGACTTTCTTTCGATTTATTTCTAGTCTTAAATTTTTATCGCCATTACTATCTTTGTTGCGATTATGTAAATTAGATTCTTTGTGAACACCAAATTTCGAACCTTACGCACTGTTAACCCACAACACTCAAATGTTATTAGAAGGTGTTTTAGTGATCAATGAACAGAGTTATTCCTTGTTCAACTTATAAACCTACTATCCTTTTGGATTTAGCTTGTTAAGGGTGCTCCTTAATCAGCTAAATCCAAAATGGATAGAATTCAAAAAAGTTGAACTAGGATAACCTTAAAAACTTGGCCCGAAGGCAAAAACGCTGACGGTGGTATACAGTCTGATATGCGTGGGTTGTAGGATTTTCTTATGGATCAATTGACTCACTAACATGTTTATCTTCACTTCTCCAATTCAAATAAAAAAAGAAAAGTAAATCATATCTTAATAAGTGTTATAAACGTTTTCACATGTTTCAGCTGTAGGTTCGTAAAAACAATGGTTTTTGTATCTTCCTACTAATGGCTGGTCGTACCAGGTTTGCGGACAATCACCAGGAGGTTTAAAATACCATAAACTGAATTTTGCCGGCCAGAACCTTTCTCCATCAACAGACCGACGGGCTAAACGTTTTTCTTGTTCTCTAGCTCTTTGATAAAAATAACCATGCTGTACTGCTTCGAATGCATGAGGCTGATAAACCATATCCGGGATCGTTCTTATTCCTATAAAGTCACTACAATTGGCCCTTATTCGGTTTATTCCTACGTTCCCTACAAGCATCATACCTTGTTCTCCCTCTCCTTCAGCTTCTGCCCGAAGTAACCTTGCTAAGAGGTCTATATCTGAACTTGTTGCTTTTACTACTGCCATCCCATTCCCCCCTTGCTCGAATCCTCTGTCTGACCAATTAAGTATCTAATTTTTTGTTGCTACAGCTTACATAAATACTCCTATTTAAGTATTATATGTCTTATTACAAAAATTAAGTGCATGTTTTGAATAAATGTTAAAGAACAATACTCATATGAATCTGGCATTTCATATCTGAGGCGGTAAAAGATTCGTCTTGTATAGGTGCCTACGACAAAATTGGGGGAATCAAATGTGTAAAGCAAGATGAAATCCGCTGTTTCCGGGCCGATTCCTTTTATAATCTGCCTAGATGTTTTTTGTTGATTTTTTAATAGAGTACACGCCATAAGTAAAATGTTGCATACGATTGCCAATTGGACCACCTGGATGAAAGCTTTAAGAGTTCTTCCTTTGTAGGCTTTTTCTCTGAACCGGTTAGATGTTTGATGGCGTTATGCAGTCCGACATCGTCAATGGGATAAGCTGAGGTATGTCGTAAGCAGCGCATCAGCACATAGTTCGCTGTCCAAGGACCAATCCCCCGGATTTTGATTAAACTTTTTTCAGCATCTATAAGAGTATCCATTCCCAATAATTTTTCTTTCGATAATTCCCCGCTGGCCATTAATTGGGCAATGCCAATAATATATTCACTCTTTTTTACGGTCATTTTAATATCAGCCAGATCTGCAGGGGTTAATTTAGCGATTTGTTCATGAGAGGGAAAAACCCAATAGTTCCTGCCTCTCCATTCGATAGAATCACCAAACTTTTCAACAAATTGTCTCTTTAAGGTGTAGGCAAATGCAAGATTTATTTGCTGACCTAAAACGCCCCAGCAGAGGGCCTCAAATAAATCAGGAACTCCGATTACTCGTAAGCCGTGAAATTCCTGGACAGGCCAATTAAGAAGCGGGTCTGCTTTGGCCAATTCGTAAAATGGGATTAAATCGCGATCAAGATCAAACCATTCACGAATGAATCTGATAACCTCTGCGCGTTCCGACTGATTACGAGGCTTGGAATCTTTTAAAAACTGAACAATCATCTGATTATGTTCATTTACTTTTATCTGTACTAAAGTTCGTTTTTCGCCAACAACAATGATCCTCGTAATGATTTCATTTTCGACCTCAAACATACATTCGTTCTTGTTCCGTTCTAAATAGCCAAGATTTGCATTTATATTAAAATCTGCTGGCAACTCAATGATGATTTTTCCATTAACTTCTTCTAAAAAGTCATTTGTATTTTGTACTTCTGTCACTTACAATCCTCCACATCTTTTTCTCCTAATTATTGCAAAAAATAATTTCGATATCTTGCTTCTTTATTCGAAAGAGGCTAATTTTCAAAAGAAATCAGGTTATATTGATAATACCAAAAATCAGGAGGAGATCACTATGGGTCAAGATATTCAATCCCGTGTGCAAGCTTTAGAATGGGAATCCGTACAAAAAGAATTAGATGAACAAGGTTTTGCAAAGCTGCCCCCGATTTTAACGAAAGCTGAATGTGAGTCTTTTATGGAGCTGTATAGTGATGAAGAGTTGTACAGAACAACCATTAATATGGCTAGATACCGATTTGGCAGAGGGGAATACAAATATTTTTCTTATCCATTGCCTAATTTAATCCAAGGATTACGAGAGACATTTTACTCAGAGCTGGCCAAGACAGCGAATCGCTGGATGGGATATTTGAATAAGTCAGAACAATATCCAGAATCACTTGCTGATTTTTTAAAGACTTGTGAAGAAAAGGAGCAAACGAGGGCAACACCTTTGATCCTAAAATATGAAAAAGGCGGTTTCAATTGCTTACATCAGGATCTATACGGAGACGTATTTTTTCCATTTCAAGTCGTCTTTATCCTGAATCAACGCGAACAAGAGTACACGGGTGGGGAATTCCTTCTCGTAGAGCAAATTCCTCGGGCCCAAAGCCGAGGACATGTTATTACAGTTGAACAAGGTGGTGCGATTATTTTTCCTACAAACTTTTGGCCTGCCCAAGGAAAAAAAGGTTACTATAAAAATACACTACGCCACGGCGTCAGTACGATTACATCTGGGAAGCGATTTGGTTTAGGCATTATCTTCCATGATTCGAAATAACACTTAAATTTCAATATCTTGCTTTTATACCCCCGAAACCCTCCATTCTGTTGGAACTGAAGCTATAATAATAGTAGAGGTGGTTTAAATGAGAAAAGAGTTTCAAGAGGATCCTAGTGATGGAATCATGACAGATGAAAAATGGCAGGCCATTATCGGCAACGATGCATCATACAATAATCAATTTTTTTATGCTGTTAAGTCCACGGGGATTTTTTGTAAACCATCATGCAAATCACGAGTTCCTAAAAAAGAAAATGTCCGTATTTTTCAAAACGCAGAAGAAGCAATGACTGCGAATTTTCGTCCGTGTAAACGCTGTAAGCCCACGAATGAGCGCTTACCAGATAACGAATGGGTTACACTGATTACAGAATACATTGATAGAAATTATAATAAAAAGCTCACACTTCAAACATTGGCAGAAATAAGCCATGGAAGTCCCTATCATTTGCACCGGACTTTTAAAAAGATTATCGGCATCACGCCAGTTGAATATATTCAACAGCTTAGAATAAATACAGCAAAAAAATATTTGCGTCAGTCGGATCGATCGATTGCGGATGTAGCGAAGTCAGTAGGAATGTCAAATACACCCTATTTTATTACATTATTTAAAAAATTGACGGGTTATACACCAGCACAATTTCGAAATGAGAAATCGGAGGTATGGCAAAATGAAAGCACAGAATAAAACACCCATATATTGGTCATTGCTCAATTATAAAGATTGGAATCTATATATTGCCGCATCAAAAAAAGGGCTATGTTACGTAGGCTCACAAAATAAGCCATTTGAAGAACTGTCTGTTTGGGCAGAGAAACGGTTTCCGGACAGTCCACTAGTGGAAGGCAAGGAAAAGTTAATGCCTTATGCAGCTGAACTAATTGAATATTTTGATGGGAAACGGAGGAATTTTTCTGTTCCATTTGATTACCATGGGACAGTGTTCCAAGTTGCTGTGTGGAATGCTCTTAGTGAAATTCCGTTTGGAGAGACTAGAGTATATTCTGACATTGCGAACCGAATCAATAAGCCAGCTGCAGTCCGTGCAGTCGGAGCGGCAATTGGTGCTAACCCAGTGTTAATTACTGTGCCTTGTCATCGTGTTGTCGGAAAAAATGGCGCGCTGACCGGCTATCGCGGTGGTTTGGAGATGAAGACACAACTCCTAGAGCTGGAGCGGAAAGGTTTAACTAGTGTTGATTAATTGTATCGTTAATTAGATTATAAATTTTCATAGCTCAAAATTGGTTTCTTTTCTTATCGAGTAATCACCTGACTTTGCTCGAGTAAGCGTTCCATTTTTATTGTGCTGCCTTTCAAGAGTATAATGATATTGATTACAAACGAGGAGGGACTCAAATGAAATACATAAACATCGCAAACACTGATTTACAAGTATCTAACATGATCATGGGCAATATGCGTTTAACACAGTTATCTTTGCCTGAAGCTGAAAAGTTAATCCGGACAGCATTGGATGAGGGGATTAATTTCTTTGACCATGCAGATATCTATGGGAAGGGACAGTGTGAGGAGATTTTTTCCGAAGCGATTCAAATGAATTCCAGCATACGTGAAAAAATGATCCTGCAAAGTAAATGCGGTATTATCTCCCCGGAAGGCTATTTTGACTTTTCGAAAGAGCATATCATTGAGTCTGTTAACGGAATATTAAAGCGATTAAAAACCGAGTATCTCGATATATTGCTTCTTCATCGTCCTGATCCACTAATGGAACCTGCTGAGGTAGCTGAGGCGTTTGAAGATCTTCATGCGAGCGGAAAGGTAAAGCATTTTGGTGTATCAAACCATAATCCGGCCCAGATTGAACTTTTACAAAAATACATCCCTTATAAACTGGTGGTAAATCAACTTCAATTCAGTATTGCTCACACACCAATGATTGACTCGGGCATTGCTCTAAACATGAAGAATGACCAAGCGATTAACCGTGACAGCAGCATTTTGGAATATTGCCGTCTGCATGATATCACGATGCAAGCCTGGTCCCCATACCAGCACGGCTTCTTTGAAGGTTCGTTTTTAGGTGATGTAGAAAAGTTTCCAAAGCTGAACGAGGTGGTAGACAGTATTGCCGAGAAATATGGTGTTACAAACACAGCCATAGCTACTGCCTGGATTACCCGTCATCCAGCTAACATTCAGGTGGTTCTAGGAACGACCAACACAGAGCGAATGAAAGACGCATGTAAGGGTGCTGAAATTAGATTGTCAAGAGAAGAATGGTATCAAATATATAAAGCTGCAGGGAATATCGTACCTTAATAATGGTGGCGTGAGAATTCTTGTCCATAGGATGAGGATTTTCCACGCCATTTTTAATTAATCCATAATTATAACAACTCGCGGCTTACTCATATATTTTTATCAGATTTGCAATATTGAACCTTAGGTACAGTGAATTAGGATTTCAATTTTATAAACGAAACAGGATAGATACGAGTAGATGAAATCTGCAGCTCTATCCTTTTTTGATTTTATGAATACTAATGCCTAATAGAAAAAAGAAAAATGGTAATAACCTTTAAAACACAATTGACAAAATATTCAAATTTATTATAAAATACTGGTATTACCACTGTTATTAACTTGTAATACCAATTCATTCTGGAGGTAAATTTGAGTAATGGAAAAGGAACGTTCTTCAGTTATTATTGAAAAACATTTGTGTAAGGCTATACTGGCTGGTGACTATCCAATGGGAAGTCCACTGCCTTCGGAAAGGGAACTTGCAAAAGAATTCGGGGTTGGCCGTCCTACAGTTAGGGAGGCACTACAGCGGTTAGGGAGGGATGAATGGATTACGATCAGGCAGGGACAGCCAGCAGTTGTAAATGATTACTGGCACGATGGAAATCTAACAACACTTGCTCATATTATCCAAAACCATGATTTTGTTACCGATGACTTTATTGTTCACTTGTTAGAAATAAGAAAATCACTGACGCCAACGTATGTTCATGATGCAGTTGAATGGAATCGGCCTAAAGTGGTTGCTTTGCTTGCTGATTTAGACCAATTGAACGACGATTCTAATAGCTACGCTAACTATGATTGGGATTTACAGAAAGGCCTAGCACGTCTTTCTCCTAATCCGGTCTATTTATTGATTTTAAACAGCTTCAATTCCTTTTATATAAAAATGGCTCAGAGATATTTTTCAGCGGGGGAGCATAGAAGAGTATCGCTTGAATATTACCAAAATCTTTTAGCGGCTTCATTAAATGGAACGCCTGAAGAAGCTGAAAAGATTACAAAAGAGACGATGGAGAAGAGCTTGATGCTTTGGAAGAACCGTTCAGAAAAAAACTAGGGTGGAGGCGATTTAAATGAAAGTCAAGTATCTAAAACAATTCTTTTTATTTCCAGATATTTTTGTTATGAGTCTCATTTTCCTCATTTGTTTTGGCTTTATGCTACCCCACTTGTCGTCATTAGGGATTTGGGTCTCTTTTATATTGGGAATGGTAGGCTATATAATAAGTGAATATATGACACATCGGTTTCTCTTCCATATGAAACCGCCCAAGAATGCATTCTTTTTAAAGTTACTTAAACGAATCCATTATGACCATCACTCAGACCCCAACAATTTACATCTATTATTTTTGCCACTTTGGTACAGCCTGCCTAATATCATCGTTGTTGGCGGAATTGTTTACTACATTACAGCAAGCCTAATCATCACGAATGCATTTATCACAGGAGTTATTCTATTTCTATTGTATTATGAATGGGTACATTACCGAGCACATCGCCCATTCCAGCCGTTATCCCCCTGGGGCCGATGGATGAAAAAAATCCATTTATGGCATCATTTCAAAAATGAAAATTTCTGGTATGGTGTGACGAATCCTTCTATGGATATTATCATGGGAACCTTTAAAGACCAGAAAGAGGTTAATCTAAGTAAAACCTCCAAGAATCTTGAGAAACGTGGTGATCAGGATTTCCATTTATAATGAGGAGGGGTTTTTTGTATAATAAAAGAAGCAATGATTTATAGAAGAAATAACCGCACTGCTTCTATTCTGAAAAACGAATATGTCAAAAAAATATTGCAATCATGACTTATAGTGAGCAAACATCAAAATAGAGGAGTCTAAAACACGGTAATTTTACAAACTGTTGATTCATATGAAATATAGAAAACGGGCTGAATTCCGGATTCAGCCCGTTTTAATCATTGCAAATTTATGATATAGAATTTAAATATAAATATGGTTAGGAAACAGATTTTTTTGGAAGCATGTATTCTAATTCAGCCAGCTTTTGTATCTCCATATATAAAATATGATGTTCTTCCATTTCCTTTATTCTAAAGGAATAACCATCTAAATCTATCCGGTCATCTTTTTTTGCATCGAATTTCTTAGAAAGAAACCAGCCGCCAATTGTGTCTAAAACCTTATTCGAAATAGATGTCCCTAAAAGGTCGTTAACGGTTTCAATTAGAACCTTCCCACTCACAATATAATGCTGATCGTTAATTTTACGGACCTCTGGAATTTCATCCGTATCGAATTCATCTCGGATATCTCCAACAATTTCTTCGATAATATCTTCAACTGTTATAAGACCTGAAGTACCTCCAAATTCATCTAAAAGGATGGCCATTTGGGTTCTTTCTTTTTGCATTTTCAGTAGTAAATTTTGAATTGGAATGGTTTCAATCACACTAATTATCGGTTTAATATAAGGTGTAATCGACTTATTTTTTACCGAAACATTTGATATTTTGGTAGTTAAGATATCCTTGATGTTTACGATTCCAATTATGTTATCTTTATCACCGTTAATGACGGGATAACGTGTATATTTTTGTTCTTTAATTAGTGAAATTATATTTTCAGGGTGATCGTCGATAGATATACTTACCATTTCAGTCCTAGGTACCATAATTTCTTTGGCAATCCGATTATTAAAATCAAAAACATTATTCACATATGTTAATTCCGATTTATTAATTTCCCCGCTTTGATAACTTTCAGAAAGAATTATCCTCAACTCTTCTTCTGAATGGGCCAATTCGTTTTCAGTTGCTGGTTTTAGCCCGAATAACCCGGTGATCTTTCTGGAGGAAGTATTAAGCAACCAGATGAAGGGGTAAAACAATTTATAAAACCAAATCATCGGTTTAGCAAAAATGAGTGTAATTGTTTCTGCCTTTTGAATTGCAAAGGATTTAGGAGCTAATTCTCCGACAACTACATTGATAAATGTCACGAGAACAAAGGCAATGACCATAGATAATATATGACTGACTGAACTATTTAAATGAACTATATTAAATAGAGGCAGCAATAGTTTTGATACAGTTGGTTCTCCAAGCACGCCTAAGCCCAGAGCAGTAACGGTAATTCCGAGCTGACAGGCTGATAAATATTCATCTAAGTGCGTAACCACATGCTTGGCAGCATTTGCTCCTCTTCTTCCTTCTTTAATCAGTTGATCGATACGTGTGCCTCTTACTTTTACGATTGCAAATTCTACCGCTACAAAAAATGCAGTTAATGCAATGAAGATGGCAATGATGATCAGGTTAACTATGTCCAAATGGTTGGCCTTAACACAATAAGGCCTACACCTCCAGTCGTAATAATTATTTTAAATAAGTTTATTAATCTACTATATTTGAACATGAACTATAGTTCAATTATTACATAAAACTATTAAGTATGTCAAAGAAAACATGAACTATAGTTCATGTTTTCTGGGAGTTAATTAAAAGATGTCAGGTATCATTTCCCAAAAATATGAAACTTTTACATCATTTTTTCGTGAGCACATATTTTTTTGTGCCTCCATTTTGAGCTTAAGATAGTTAATTAAAGTTGGCAGATGGCAAATAGTGTGATAGTATAATTCATGGAATATTCAGTTAATTTAATTTTGCTGACTGAACCAAAATTTTAGCTTAGAAGGAGACGAGTCTAGTATGGGAAAAGTGAGTGTAGAGAGTAAAGGGTATTTTGGAGAGTTTGGAGGCAGTTTTGTTCCTGAGGACTTGCAGATTGTGATGAATAAGCTGGAGGAACAGTTTTTTAAGTATAAAGATGACCCGGAATTCATTGAAGAATTCAACTACTATCTTAAGGAATATATCGGTAGAGAAAACCCGTTAACGTTTGCTGAAAATTTAACGAAACAAATTGGCGGGGCCAAAATTTATCTTAAAAGAGAGGATTTAAACCATACCGGTGCGCACAAAATTAATAATGCGATAGGACAAATTTTATTAGCTAAACGAATGGGAGCGAAGCGGATCATTGCAGAAACGGGAGCTGGTCAGCATGGTGTCGCTACAGCGACAGCATGTGCCATGTTTGGGATGGAATGTATTATATACATGGGTAAACTAGACACCGTGCGCCAAGCACTTAACGTTTTTCGAATGGAATTATTAGGTGCAAAAGTTGTTCCTGTTGAAAAAGGGCAAGGACGCTTAAAGGATGCTGTTGATGAGGCATTGGGCGACCTAGTGCAAAATTATAAAGACACTTTTTATTTATTAGGTTCGGCTGTGGGGCCGCACCCATATCCTACAATGGTCAAACATTTCCAGTCAATTATTAGTGAAGAATCGAAGCGTCAGATCCTTGAAAAAGAAGGAAAACTACCGACTGCTGTGATTGCCTGTGCAGGAGGAGGCAGTAATGCGATTGGGGCATTCGCCCATTATATAGAGGAGCCAAATGTCCGCTTAATCGGAGCTGAACCAGCGGAAGCTCCAACCTTAACTGAAGGTGTTCCTGCAGTCATCCATGGTTTTAAATGTTTAACACTGTTAGATGAAAAAGGCGAACCAAAGCCGACTTATTCCATCGCTGCAGGGCTCGATTATCCTGGCGTAGGACCAGAGCACAGTTATTTGAAAACAATCGGTAGAGCTGAATATGTGACAATCACTTGGCAAGAGGCGTTGGCGGCATTTCAATTGCTTAGTAAAACAGAAGGTATTATTCCGGCATTGGAAAGTTCCCATGCAGTTGCTTACGCGATTAAGCTGGCAAAGGAATTACCAGCTGACGATGTGCTGATTGTGAACCTTTCAGGACGTGGTGATAAAGACGTCGAGCAAGTTTTTAATATGCTAAAAAAATAATTAAGAACCTAACAAATAACTCAATGCTAACTGAAATTAAACGTCCCTTGACATCGCAAGCTTAGGGTCCCTTAGGTGCCTGACACCATTACTAACCTACCGCTAGTGACAAACTTGTATTTGTTACTAGCGGTTTTTTATATCTATTGGTGCTGAAGTGAATTTTTTATGGGATAACGGAATATATTTAACCATACTTAGTGAATGTATTTTGTATAAAAGGGGAGTCATATGTATTGGACAAGGGTTAGGTTTTACAGTAACTTTAGCAGAGCAGTAGATATGTCTTTTATTAAGCGGGTGTGTTTTATTTTTTGCGGGGCTTCGCTAGTCGCTATTTCCTTGCAATTATTTTTGGTGAAAAATTATGTGATTGACGGAGGCATCATCGGAATTAGTATTATTCTTTCACATATCACCCGTCAGGAAGTAGGTTTGTTTTTATTACTATTGAATACTCCCTTTTTCATCATTGCTTATTCTTACCTTGGAAGAAGGTTTCTCATGCTTAGCCTTTTTGCAATTCTTGTTCTGTCAATGGGAACGTTCCTGCTTGAACCGATTCCAGTCATAACCAATAACCCGATTTTAGTAATAATCCTTGGGGGATTCTGTTTGGGTTTGGGTGTTGGAATCACAATTCGGTTTGGAGGCTGTTTGGATGGGACCGAAGTGTTGGCCATCTTGTTTAGTAAACGGTCCCCTTTTTCTATTGGCCAATATGTTCTATTATTTAATTTATTCATTTTCGGATGTTCGATTTTCATATTTGGTTTATACGAAGCAATCTACTCATTAGCAACCTTTTTCGTTGCGTATAAGACTATTGATTTTTCTATACAGGTTCACTAATTATTTGTATATAAATTTGTAGGCAATGAGGAGGAGGATGAGGGAGCCTCTTCTTTAGGATGCCATTTTGTGCTTATTTAAAAAGCTGCGGAGTACTTTGTTAAAGGCATCTTTAGCCTCGAGCTTAGCAATGTGGCCAGTATTCCTGAAGATGACAAACTCCGAATGGGGAATTTGTTTATGCATTAATAATTGAACCCAAACAGGGATGACAGAATCGTATTGTCCGCCAATGATTAAGGTAGGGACATTAATTTTAGGAAGGAGACGTAGATTATTTACCTTAAGGCAGTCTTCCATTGCCTTGAAATAGAATTCATTATTGGGCTTGTAAAATTGATAAAAGTTTTCGATATTTTCTTTTGTCCAAGAGTAAAGGCAAACCTTTGCCGCCGTATCTCTTAGAACATCAGGGGATTTATTTTCGGCATATGCCTTGCGAGATTTTAAAAACAGCTTCCCTAGTTGTTTTGGAGCATAATGTAAAGTGCTGACAAGCATTAATGATCGGCAAATTTCGGGGGCTTGGCGATAAATTTCTTGCGCTACCATTCCACCCATCGACAAGCCGCAAATGTGTGCGCTATTAATACCCAGTCCTTTTAATAGAGAGATGACGTCATGGGCAAAGTTTTTTATTGAGATCTCACCTGGTGATTGATACTCACCATGTCCACGTAAATCAGGAATAATCAAGTCAAACTGATCTGAAAATTCAAACTGATTTGCCCAGCCCTCTTTTACTTCTCCAAGACCATGAATAAAAACTAATGGGTCACCCACGCCAAATCGCAAATAAGGAATACCGGAGCAAACGGTAAAAAATTCTCCCACTTCTAATTCCTCCTATTGTTTTTATAAACCATGTTGTAAATATGTGTAAGGTGTAGTTATTTATTAATTTCTAACTAAACTATTATATAGCAGCTGCAAGATATTTATTCCCTAATATATGTAAGTTACATATACAATGTAAGCCAAAGGAAGGGGATTCTCTGGGAATAAAAAATTTTATATTGAAAAAATATTCAAGAAACTTATTTTAAACATTCTAATAAAAAACTTAAGGATAAAGGATTTTGTTAGTACCTGGTATTAATTTTTGGTGCAAAACATGACATTTATCATGTTTTGGACATGACAACCATTACTTTTTTGTAATGATTTCTTTCTTTATACTTTGAGATAACAAAGAAGAGGAAGGGAAATCAAACTATGACAAACGAAAAACAAAAAAGTTTGCGTAAGCAAGTTGCTCCATATGAAAAGTCAAATACAAAAGCCAGTGTATGGCAGGTTATTAATACAATTGTACCTTTTTTTATTTTATGGTTTCTTGCCTACAAAAGTCTGTCAGTTTCTTATATTCTTACCCTGGCGATTGCAGTAGTTGCCTCAGGATTTATGGTGCGGACATTCATCATTTTCCATGATTGCTGTCACCATTCCTTCTTTAAAAATCGGAAAGCAAATAAGATCCTCGGAACCATAACTGGAATTTTAACGGTATTTCCGTATAGTCAATGGGCACACGACCATTCCGTCCATCACGCGACAAGCAGTAACCTCGATAAGCGCGGGACTGGAGATATTTGGATGCTTACGGTGGACGAATATTCTTCTGCATCATTTTGGGCTCGTTTAGGGTATCGCTTGTATCGTAATCCATTTGTTATGTTTGTTTTAGGTCCTATTTATGTATTCGTTATCAAAAATCGCTTTAACAGAAAAGGCGCGAGGCTTAAGGAACGCCTCAACACCTATTTAACCAATGTTTCGTTAATTTCATTGACTGGTTTACTATGCTGGGCAATTGGCTGGGAATCATTCCTGTTGGTAGAAGGTCCAATCTTCTTACTTGCTGGCTCTGCTGGGATTTGGCTCTTTTATGTGCAGCATACTTTTGAGGATTCTTATTTTGAAGAAGATAAGGATTGGGAATATGTGAAAGCAGCGGTAGAAGGAAGTTCATTCTATAAACTGCCGAAAGTACTGCAATGGTTGACTGGTAATATTGGCTATCACCATGTTCACCATTTAAGCCCAAGAGTGCCAAATTATAAGCTTGAGGAGGTCCATAATAATACACCTCCATTGCAAAATGTACCGACTGTTACATTAGGTACAAGCTTGAGTTCGTTGAAATTCCATCTCTGGGATGAGGAAAGCAAAAAGTTTGTTCGGTTTAAAGATGTAAGAATTTTAGCTAAAATAGAGAATGTAATAGGAAAAAATGAAGGCACAGTAAGGTAAAATAGAAGAGTAAAGTATTTCATTCGAAAATGAGGTCCAGTTCATGATTAAAAGGTATTTAACATTCCAAAAAAATAATGGTATTGCACCATATATTTGGACAATTCTTTGCATACTACCTTTTTACTTTATCTTCCAATCACCTTCCACTATTGAAATTGTTGTGGGGATATTACTTACCTTGGTGTTCTTTATCCTCTACCGGATTGCATTTATTTCAAAAGGCTGGCCGGTGTATCTATGGACGTTGATCCTAATTGGAATCTCAATCACAGCATCCAGCCTTTTCAGTTATGTATATTTCGCCTTTTTCTTAGCCTATTTTATTGGAAATATTAAAGACCGTATTCCCTTTTTTACCTTGTATTTTATTCATTTAATCAGTACCTCCGTATCAATCAACTATAACATTGTCATGCATGAGAAATTATTTTTACAACAGCTGCCCTTTGTCATCATTATTTGGATCAGTGTCATCCTTCTTCCGTTTAGCATTCATAATCGGAACGAGCGGGGACAGCTAGAAGAAAAGCTGGAGGATGCAAACAAAAGGATTTCTGAGCTAGTCAAAATTGAGGAGCGGAATAGAATAGCTCGTGACCTTCATGATACACTTGGACAAAAACTTTCATTGATTGGTTTGAAGACAGATTTGGCGCGGAAATTGATTGGGAAGGATCCAGAGCAGGCGCGGCAGGAATTAAAAGATGTTCAGCAAACAGCACGGACAGCGTTAAGTGAAGTTAGAAAAATGGTCTCTTCGATGCGCGGTATCCGCTTAAAGGATGAAATTCTTCGGGTTAAACAAATGATTAAAGCGGCACAAATTAATTTTGTAAGTGAAGGTGACTTCACCTTGGCAAATGTTTCACTGTTAACTGAGAATATTTTAAGCATGTGTCTAAAAGAGGCTGTAAACAATGTAGTGAAACATAGTGAAGCCAAAACTTGTTTCATTTCGATCGAGCAAACGTGGAAGGAAACAGTTTTGACGATTCGTGATGACGGTGTTTTTAAGGGTCAAACAGGTATCTTAGCAGAGGGTCATGGATTGATTGGCATGAAAGAACGGCTGGAATTTATTAATGGCAGTCTTGAACTCTTGACAAAAGATGGAACAACTTTAATGATAAGAGTACCTAATGATGTCAAACCTTTGGATGAGGAGGACGAAAAATGATTAGAATCGTTATTGCTGAAGACCAGCAAATGCTTTTAGGAGCCTTTGGTTCGCTGCTTAATTTAGAAGATGATATGGAAGTCGTCGGGAAGGCATCAAATGGGGAAGAGGCTGTAGCACTAGTAAAGAAATTTCAGCCTGATATCTGCATTATGGATATTGAAATGCCCGGAAAAAGCGGCCTTGAGGCAGCCGAAGAGCTTAAAGGTCTTGGCTGTAAAGTAATCATTTTGACCACTTTCGCTCGAACAGGTTATTTTCAGCGTGCGGTAAAGGCTGGTGTAAGCGGGTATTTGTTGAAGGATAGTCCAAGTGAAGAGTTGGCGGGTTCAATCAGAAGCGTGATGGCTGGCAGACGAATTTATGCTCCGGAATTAATGGATGATGTGTATGGTGAAGAAAATCCGCTAACCGACCGGGAAAAAGAAGTGCTAGAGCTTGTTGCGGACGGAAAGAACACGAAAGAAATTGCCGAAGAGCTCAGCATCAAAACTGGGACAGTCCGGAACTACATTTCCATTATCTTAGACAAACTCGAAGTAAAAAACCGGATCGAAGCTATCACACAATCAAAAGAAAAGGGATGGTTTAAATAAGGAGGTATTATACGGTGTCAGGCACCGTATAATACCTCCTTATTTATTTTTATAGCGCAAAACAGTTTTATTTTTCTGAAAAGTATAATAATATTTTTTATTGAGATGAAATGATGATGATCTCGGATATTGTCGGGCTGTTTATAAAGATTAGAAAGGAATTGATCCACCTAATGGGAGAACCTTTAAATACCGTTAGAAATAGTGAGGGAATCTCTCGCTCAAAAAGGCTATGGATAGCTGCTGTGCTGGGTACGTTATCAGGGTTCGGGCCTTTATCCATTGATATGTATTTGCCGGCACTTCCTGAACTTGCAGTAGACTTTCATGCCAGTCAGTCACTTGTTCAGCTAAGTTTAACCTTTTTCTTACTTGGTTTATCTTCTGGACAGCTTTTGGCAGGACCGATAAGTGATGCTCGCGGCCGCCGTTTGCCGCTCCTGATTGGATTGTTAACCTATTTTGTTGTTTCACTTTTGTGCATATTTAGTCCTTCTATTTGGACCTTAATTGGATTACGGTTCGTTCAGGGGTTAGCAGGTTCTGCAGGGATTGTTATTTCAAGGGCAGTAGTCCGCGATTTATATTCTGGACCAGAATTAACAAAATTCTTCGCGCTCCTTGCTTTAGTAAATGGGGTTGCCCCTATATTTGCACCAGTTGTGGGTGCTCAACTGTTGAAAATAGTTCCTTGGCAAGGTGTGTTTGTTGTATTAAGTATTGTGGGGTTAGCCATGTTTTTTGTCGTCCTCTTCGGTTTACCAGAGACCCTTCAGGATGAAAGAAGATCAGCCGGAGGAATAAAAAATACATTTATTACCTTTCGCAACCTTGTTTTAGACCGTAGCTTCATCGGTTATGCCCTTGCACAAGGACTTGTTTTTGCCGCCATGTTTGCCTATATATCCGGTTCGCCATTTGTTGTGCAAAATATTTATGGCGGTTCCCCGCAAATGTTTAGTCTGATTTTTGCCATCAATGGGATCGGTATTATGATAGCAAGTCAAATAACAGGAAGGTTGGCTGGAAGAGTAAGGGAGTCCAAGCTTTTTGTCTTTGGCTTGGGTACATCCTTAATTGGTGGAATTGTGTTACTTGTTCTGCTGTATTTACATGCAGGCTTATTATTAATTTTGGTGCCATTATTTTTTGTGGTTTCGAGTGTTGGGGTAGTTAGTACATCAGGATTTTCGCTTGCAATGGAAAAGCAAGGTAAAAATGCAGGAAGTGCCTCAGCTCTCTTAGGGGTTTTATCGCTTGCTATGGGTGCACTCGTAGCACCGCTAGTTGGTATGGGAGGAGAGAACACTGCTATACCAATGGGACTTGTTATTTTATCTGCTGGGGCTGGAGCGGTTATTTCATACATTTTTCTTGTTCCAAGTAGAAAATAAATTTCAAACGGGAGCCGAACTCATTATTAATCGGCTGCCGTATGAAATTTTCCTAAAAAACATTTGATATATTCATACACTTCGATTGGACGTTCTTCTGGAAGAGCATGGCCAGTTTCTTTTAAAACGATCAGTTCAGAGTTGGCTAAATCTTTGTTCAGTTGCTCTCCTACTTTAAGTGGCATCGATTTATCATGATCACCCCAAATTAATAAGCATGGGGTTTTGATTTGCTTAAGAACTTCGACAGGAAGGTCTCCCTCGCGGTCACGAATCATCCTTGTAAGTGCCACGAAAATTTCATCCTCTAAAAAGGGCTGCAAGTATCCGTTAATCATTTCTTCATTTATAATGGAATGATTGTAAAGTGCATCTTGAAGATTTTTCTTCACTCCGGTTCGAGCAAACCAATATTTCACGAATTTATGGAAATATGGAATATAGCTGGAAATGATTAATGGGAATTTAGAGCGTTTCAGATAGGCTGAGCTGCACAAAAGAATAGCTTTGTCGGCAAGCTCCGGCATCATGTGCAGAATATTAAGAACGATTTGTCCACCCATTGAATGTCCTATAAAGGTCATATTTTTTAAACCTAAAGATTCTGTCAGTTTGATAACGGTTTGGGCGAGGTTTTTATAGGAATACACATAGTGATTGCATTTTGCACTTTTTCCAAATGGAGGAAGATCAACTGATAGTACTTGATACTCCTTTTTCAATAGTGAAATTAAATGGCGAAAGGTGAAGGTGGAAGAAAGAAAACCATGTAATAAAACAAACGTTTTTTCCGATGTTTGATGTGGATAAAATTCATAATAAACATTAATGTTATTTATTGCCTGATAGCCGGTGTATACAGCCTGTTCCATACACTCTTCCTCCTAATCCTGTAAATAAATTGTTGAAATTAATATTCCCCAATTTTCAAACCATACACGAAAAAATATATTGATGAGAGACCAATGGAAAAGAAGGAATTGATTTATAAATTTTCTAAAAATTAGTACAATAGACAGCAAATCTGATAATATAAAATTAAATTGTTATTTGGTGTAATGTCCACCCAAGGAGGACAAAATGAGCCAAACACCTTTTTCTAATTTCCAAAATTTTTTTTTGATTTTATAAATTAAATGTTTGAATTTTTAGAAAACTAACTGTATAATTAAAAAAAGCTTAAGGAGTTGATTTCCATGGAAAAGAAATTACTTAATTCACCACAACATTCGGATGAGTATACAGATGCTGCAGTTGCTGAGATGTTCCTAAACAATGCCCTGCTTGAATTTAGAAGGGAGAAAATCCGCAAGGAAATCGACCAAACATTACAGGATGGGAACAAGGAATTATTCCTTAAACTAACTGCGGAATTAAAGAAAATTTCGTAAGTCAATTACTAAGAAACCTACTTCTACTAAAAAAGAATCCCCAATCCATAGGACTGGGGATTCTTGGCCGTTTCAGCCGAAAGAGGAAAATAAAGAAAACGCAAGAAGAAAATTAGAGAATCCATATTTTAACCAATGGTGTTAGGCACCATTACATGCTAATTGTCATTAGGTGTTGCTTTTATGTATGATATTTTTAGGCAGTTAGTGTGTAGGGAGTGGTTTAGTTGAAAGAAAAAATTCTCGGAGAAATTAAACGAATTGAAGAGCAATATGAAGTGAAGGTTTGTTATGCAGTAGAGTCCGGGAGCAGGGCGTGGGGTTTTCCTTCCAAGGACAGCGATTATGATGTCAGATTTATTTATGTTCATAAAAAAAATTGGTATTTGTCGATTGACCAAAAACGAGATGTCATCGAGCTTCCAATTAATGAACTCCTCGATATTAATGGCTGGGAATTGCGCAAAGCACTAAGACTTTTCAAAAAGTCAAATCCCCCATTAATGGAATGGCTTCATTCGGGAATTGTTTATTATCAAGCATATACTCTAGTGGACAAAATGAAGGCAATTCAAGAGAAAGTATTTTTACCGCAATCTGCACTATATCATTATTTAAATATGGCGAAAGGGAATTTTCGTGATTATCTCCATCGGGATCAAGTGAAAATTAAGAAATACTTTTATGTCCTGCGCCCAATTTTAGCCTGTATCTGGATTGAAAAGCATAATACCGTTCCCCCGATTGAATTTCAAATTTTGGTTGAAGAACTCCTCGATGAGGGACAACTTAAGCATGAAATCCTTACATTGTTAGAAAGGAAAATTAGAGGGGATGAGTTAAACCTCGAACCAAAGGTCACTGTTATTAATGACTTTATAGAAAGAGAAATCAATCGTTTAGAGGAATACACTAAGACCTTGAAAGTTTCGAAAGAAGATACCACACCTATATTGGATCAATTGTTCAGAGAAGGTCTAGAAGAAGTTTGGACAGAATATTAATCTTAAAAAGCCGTTTGGGAGCCCCAAGCGGTTTTTTTATGTTTATTTGTCCCAAGGCAAGTAAACAGAAAATATGAAAATTTCTTTAATTTTTATTGTTAACATAAAAGGAAACCAATAGTAAGTTGGATATATTCTTGTTAGAAAATCTTCGCAGGATGTTCCGGCCTGTTGTTATTTTATGTTTAAAAATGTGAAGGTTCAACAAAAATTCACATATTATTCATATAGTCATATTGTTAATGTTGTTTATTTGAATTAAACTTAACCTCATGGGATAAGGTATTTTGGATGAAGAGGGGATGAATATGTTACCGATTGAACGGAGGCAGCAGTTGTTAAAATGGTTGAAAGAAGAGGGGTCTTTAGCAATTACTGAGATTAGCAGGCGGTTACATGTTTCAGAAATGACAGTGTATAGGGATATTAAACCATTATTAGAAGAAAAAGTAATCATTAAAACTTCTGGGGGTATCTCGTTAGCACCTATTTCAAAGATGTCTTCAAATACTTGTACTTATTGCTTAAAGGAATTAAATAGCCGTCACCCCGTTCAAATCATTACCAATGATTTAAAAGTGGAGCAATTATGCTGTCCACATTGTGGTTTATTAAGGTACAAGGATATCGAAAAAGATGTTTCACAAATTATCTGCCGAGATTTTCTTCAGAATTCTACTATTAGTGCTAAAATGGCCTATTATCTAATGGGTACCGATTTCAATTTGAATTGCTGCCAGCCACAAGTATTAACATTTGAATCTATAAAGCAAGCAGAACAATTTCAGAGGGGCTTTGGGGGAGTTGTGATGCGCTTTGAAGAGGCAATGGATGAAATTCAAAAAAGAATGAATGGTGCTGGAGGATGTTCTTGTAAATAATAAAGAATTCTACCCTTTAGGGGAGTGATTGATTGAATGTAAAAATGAAATTCAGTATGTTCATGGTTATTTTTTCCCTTTTCCTATTTTTATTTCCGTCTATTTTTTCTGCTCATGCTTATATAAAAAAATCGACGCCGTTAGAAAATGAGACTGTTGAAAAGTCACCAAACGAGGTAACGATTCAATTTGATGAATCGATCCAGTCGGCATTTAATTCGATAAAGGTTTTTGATTCGGAAGGGAACAGGGTCGATGAAAAAAATGGGCATATTGATCCAAAACAACCATCAATCTTAAAGAGCGGATTGAAGGAGAACCTACCAGATGGTAAATATCGAATAAAATGGAAGGTTGTTTCAAGCGACGGCCATCCAGTTGAGGGAGTCATCCCCTTTCAAATTGGAACTGAAGATCAAGGGACAGCGGATATACATAAAGAAACAAAAGGCTATACACCGAAAGCGGATCTTATCATCATCCGTTGGCTGCAATATCTAAGTAATGCCTGCTATGTTGGGATTCTGTTTTTTTATTTGGTTGTTTTACCAAAAGGATTTCGACAAAATGGTGTAGCTGATAAGATATTCCATAGATTGTTAAGTACGAGTTTTGTACTATTATTCCTTAGTATCCTGTTAAATTTGCCATTACAAGCAACGATTGAATCTGGTTTTTCATGGAATGAAGTGTTTAGCTTTCAATTATTTGAAAATATATTAAAAAACACGACATTTGGTCAAACATGGATTTACCAGGCTGTAATCCTTTTGACGCTTGCCCTCATAACTTTCTTTATCCTGATGGCTAAGAGTACAAAAAGGGTCATGCTATGGGCCTGTTTTGGTTTAGGTACAGCATTACTGATGACAAAGGCGTTAACAAGTCATGCTGCAGCCCAGACCAACCAATTTTTAACTATATCAATGGATTTTCTTCATTTGCTTGCTGCATCGATTTGGATAGGTAGTTTAATCGGTTTTACTGCGCTATTACGATGGCGGAAAAGCGCTGAAATGAAGCAAGATTATTTACAAATGTTAAAACGTTTCTCAAAATGGGGCATCATCCTTGTTATTCTTTTAACTTTCACTGGAGTGTTTGGCAGTTTATTATATATTCCAAACCTTTCATCTCTTGTTCAAACGAACTATGGAAAGGTGTTAGCTGGTAAAGTTATATTGTTCCTGTTAATGCTCATACTTGCTGCAGTAAATTTTATGAATGGAAAAAGAAAAAAGGAAAGGGGACTGACAGCTTCAATATGGGGCGAACTTTCCATTGGAGTGATCATCCTAATACTTTCAGTTGTTCTAACCAATTTACCAACAGCAATGCAATCTCCTGGACCATTTAAGGAATCCAATGTAGTAAATCAAGGCAATCAAGTGACATTAAGAGTAACCCCTAATATAATTGGAGAAAATTTATTTGAAGTTACGCTAAAAGACCGTCAAGGGAAGGCAATCAAAGATATTGAGCAATTACACTTAACCTTCACTATGCTTGACATGGATATGGGAAAAGAAACAGTTAATCTAAAAAAAGTATCCGAAGGCAAGTATGAAGTGAAGGGTTTGCATTTCATAATGGCAGGAGAATGGAACGTTCATGTTCACGTTTTGACAAAGTCTTTAGAAAGTATCGATACTGATTTTAGCGTCTTAGTAGGAAGCCAATAAAGTGAAACTTCAATCAGTGGGGGTATTTTCATCCCCAATTGATTGTTAGTCCCGTTCTACTGTCTCAAATATCAAGGCTAACCCCTTGATAAAGAGATAGTACCAACCCGATTGGTTCAATAAAGCCGATAAAAACGCTTGGCATCTCACTAATCGGGCATTTCGGGCAGTTGATCTTCCCCTTTATCATATTTAGTTCGATTCAGTCTTGTAGGGGATCTTACTGCCCGTTAATGCAGGATAAAAAAACATACGAGGAGAATCCCAATGAAAAAAATAATGTTTAATTTTTCAAAAATAATTATCCCAGCAGTAATAAGTCTATTTTTCTTTTCAAGTATTGCCAGTGCACATGTGACAGTAATTCCGAAAACATCAGCAACCGGTGCCTGGGAAACATATACGTTAAAGGTTCCTGTTGAAAAAGATGTGGCAACGACTAAAGTTACCGTTAAAGTTCCCGATGGAGTAGAGATTATGTCCTATCAACCAGTTCCTGGTTGGGTGTATTCTGCAGAAAAAGAAGCAAATGGAAAAATAAAAACCTTTACATTTGAAACAACTGGGGAGGGAATCCAAGCCGGGCAATTTCAACAATTTGTGTTTGTAGCAAAAAATCCTGATAAGGCAACAAAAGCTGCATGGGATGCATTTCAGTATTACAAAGATGGCAGTATCGTAGAGTGGACTGGCGATGAAGGTTCTGATTCTCCGCATTCCATTACGGATATTGTGACGGCAACATCGACTGATCATCATGATACTACAGTGACAGAACATGTTGAAAAAACAGATAAGGTGCAAACAACTAAGGCTGAGAAAGAGGATGAAACATCAGATTCTCTTCCACTTATTTTATCTAGTGCAGCAGCAATACTCTCTCTTGTAGCACTTATTCTCGCATTCCGTAAAAAATAACCAAATCTCGATTCTGAAAACAGGAGAAGCCTTGTGCATCTCCTGTTTTTTTTAATAGATAAGAAATTTCGACTTTGAGAATTGTCCAGCACAAGCGTAGCTAAACGGGCGCTTGTGTTTTTTTTTTTTGATAAGTTTTACTTATGTTGTGTTATAAAAATCT
>Ga0213824_1000336_pt1 | contig 38911 bp, 19 predicted proteins | sample MC6MC0906MG_FD_179892 | JGI IMG/M metagenome (GOLD analysis project Ga0213824, IMG submission 179892) | Enriched soil aggregate microbial communities from Iowa State University, Ames, United States - MC6-MC0906-MG | ecosystem: Environmental > Terrestrial > Soil > Unclassified | place: USA: Iowa...
TTCCAGACTGATCAAAGTCAGCTGTAAAATAATCCGCAGGAATTCCATTTCCCGGACTTCCCCATCCCCAATTATTTCGCACTTCTTTCCCTACTTGAACAGGAAGTTTCGCAAAGCGCTGATAATCAAAAGAAAGAGAGGCTAAGCCGACATCTTCAACATATTCAACCGTTATGGTGTGATTTCCACCCGTTACATTGAGCTTTTTCTTTTGATCTTTAAAACCTGTGTTGGGCCAAGCATCGATAATTGTTTCGTCATCAAGCTTCACTCGAACACCATCATCACCATTGGCGGTAAACATATACTCTCCTGCTTCCAGGTTTACCTTTTTTGTGAATCTTGCTGAGAATCCATCACCCGGTACAGCGGGATGCGGGGAACCATATGGGCCCCAACCCCAATTAAAATTTAAATTGGCGATCGGATTAATAGCATTCTCACCACCAATAATATATGGTGTACCTTGAAGATTCTTGTTTGGAAATACTTCCCCGATCCAGGAATTCTCAATGGCATTTTTAAACGGTTCAAGTGCCACTTCTACTTTCCCAGCAGCCACTGAATCATAATACTCTACTTCAATCCAATGGACGTTTTCCTCACCCGTATTAGCACCTGTGCGATCGGAAATATCAAGTTTAATGGAATCCTCACGGAAGCCGCTGTCTGTCCAACGATCAATTACTTTCTTCCCATCCACATAGACCCGAATTCCATCATCTGCTTTTGCCCGTAAAATGTAAGTCCCAGCAGTAACCCGCTTTGCTGTAGTATATCGGGCAGAGAAATGATCGGCAGGGACTCCTGCATCTGGACCCCAGCTTCCGAAGTCTTCATAGAGTTTCTTTACCGCTCCATTAGGAGCAATAACTCTCGCAGCAGTTGGCATTCCTGATAAGCTGTCATTCGGATAATAATAGGCCAGCCAGGAATCAAAGGGAACTACATCTGAAAATATCGCAGCATTCGCGAGATTTTCAAGATAATTCGTCTTAACAGTATGTTGGCCATTTTTCACATTTAACCACAGAGCTCGGTCAATCTTCCCGTTGTAGTCACTCCAGCGGTTGATTAACATTTTCCCATCTACTTCGACCTTCACGCCATCATCTGCGAAGGCCTGAATAAAGTAATCGCCACTTGAATAATTTCCGGATTGGTCGAAGACAGCGGTAAAATGATCGGCACTGACCCCATTCCCCGGGCTTCCCCATCCCCAATTGTAGTGAACGGGCTTTCCGGCTTCAGGATAATAAACAGAAGTTTGAGCCTTAACTGAGGAACCTGATGTTATTCCGAATAAAGTGATTGCTGCAAGCACCCCAGCTCCAAACTTCAATATTAAATTTTGGTTCAAACTCTAAAAACCCCCCCTAATTGTTTCATAATTTTATAATCTTACATTTTATTATTTTACATGAATAAAGAGGAAATTTGTAACATTATGTAGTAATTTCATATTTTTTAGCGATTCAGGAAAAATTACTGATAATTTATTATTTTGGCAAAAAAGAAGAGTTGATATTTTAATTTAAGAATAAAGTAGTTTTTTCGAGGATTTTTTATGTTTTTGATATGTACTAACAACTAATATATAATAAAATGATTGAGTGTGAAGTTACTGTCGAATAAAGTCAGTTTATCATCTGCATTCTATAGATACATAATTGAGGATAAAGAATAAGGAGTAAGAAATGTCTAACAAAAAACGATTAATTACTAACTTTCTCTCATTAGCTAGTATGCAAGGACTAAATTTCATCCTTCCTCTCGTAACGTTGCCGTATTTATTACAGGTAGTGGGACCTGGGAAATTTGGACTTATCAGTTTTGCACAAGCACTCATTCAATATTTTATTCTTTTTACAGATTACGGGTTTAACTTAGTTGCTACGAAGGAAATCTCATTAAACCGCGAAAATAAGGAGAAGGTTTCCGTCATTTTTTCTACCGTCATGCTGGTTAGAAGTTTGCTGCTAGTCTTTAGCTTTTTGGTCATGATTGTGTTGATTTTTTTTATCCCTAAATTTCAACATGATAGCCTGATCTATCTTTTAACTTTCGGTATGGTTATAGGAAACGTCTTGTTCCCCGTTTGGTTTTTCCAGGGTATCGAACAAATGAAAGTTATTTCAATTCTTAATATTATTTCTAAATTAATTTTTACACTTGGAATTTTTGTATTTGTAAAGAATGAAGCTGATTATTTATACGTTCCCGTGTTAAATTCCCTTGGCTATATTGCCATCGGTTTAATTGGAATCTATTTGGTCATTTTTAAGTATCGTATTAAACTAATAAAGCCATCACTGGCAGATATTAAATACCAGCTTAAAGAGGGCTGGGATATATTCGTATCTAACATCGTCACAAGCTTGTATACCACAAGCAATACGTTTATCCTTGGATTTTTTGCAAGCAATACCGTGGTGGGATATTATTCCAGTGCAGAAAAGGTCGTTAAAGCCATTTCAAGTGTAGTCGGACCGCTAATCCAAGCCGTTTATCCATTTTTAAGCAAAGCATTGCATGAGTCAAAACAGGCAGCTTTAAATATGATTAATAAGATATTTTTATTAGTAACCTTTGTTATGGGGATTTTATCTTTATTTGTCGGCATATTTGCAGAGGAAATTGTTAATCTCGCTTTAGGTCAAAAATACGAAGCAACCATTCCTCTTCTTCAAATCCTAGCTGGGCTCCCATTAATTCTTGGCTGGGCCAGTGTACTTGGAATTCTTACGATGATTAATTTCGATTATAAAAAGCAATTATCGCGAATTTATATTTTCTCCGGCATCTTAAGTATAATATTAATGGTTCTGCTCATTCCTACTTATAAGGAAGTAGGCACTGCCTGGAATGCACTCCTTACCGAAGCTTTCGCCACTCTTTTAATGGCTGTTTTCTTATGGAAAAAAGGAATTCACGTATGGAAATTGAAGGGGATAATCAAGGGTTTAAGAAAGGAATAAGTTATGATGATTGAAGATAAAGTAGTATCCATTATGGTCACGTATAATCCTGAAGCAGATGTAATAGAAAATGCAGAATCGATCATCCAATCATGTGAGCGGCTGGTTCTTATTGACAACGGTTCTTCTCCAAATTCTAAGGAGTTTTTACATGACTTAGAAAACGAGGAAAAAATCACGGTGATTTATAATCCCCAAAATATGGGGCTCGGTCATGCCTTAAATCAAGGAATTAACTGCTTATTAACATCACCGGATATCCCCAATTTTAATTGGATTGCAACATTTGACCAGGATAGTAAGGTAGATAAGGATTATTTTTCAAAAATGCTGGCTTCATACGAAGCACATCCAAATAAAGAAGAAATAGCTATTCTAGCGCCAAATTGGATTGAAGAGAAACTAATCAATCAAGCACCTTCACAAATGGATAATGCACAATTACAAGAACAAAAGACTGTGATTACTTCTGGAAGTTTAGTTAAGAAGAAAATCTTTACTGAGATTGGACTCTTTGAAGAAGACTACTTTATTGACTTCCTCGATCATGAGTTTTGTTTACGTATAAGAAGTCATGGTTATAAAATATATATGTCTCCCCAAGTTTATATGGTGCATAATCTTGGGAATACGAAACAGCATAGGTTGTTAGGGTCGAATGTCATGGCAACCAACCATAATTATATTCGCAGATATTACATTACAAGGAATCGTCTATACACATATAAAAAATATTTTCGAACCGAAAAAGAGTGGATAAAAGAGGATTTTATTGCTACTGCCAAAGAATTTATCATCATCCTTCTGTTTGAAAAAGATAGAGGAAGAAAATTAGGAAGCATGTTTAAGGGAACTTTTGATGCGGTATTAGGTAAAAAAGGGCCTCTTAAATAAAAAAAACGCAAAGTGCTTTGCGTTTTTTTTATTAGTAACTATTAAAGGAATATAGTATTTTAAAGATTATGGTATCTCTATGATTTTGCCGATAAAGCGGTGTATTCATGATATACGAGAATCGATTCAAGAAAGAATTTCTTTTTAGTAAAAAATCCTCAATTAATTTCCTTTGATCGTTTGTTACGTCTTCTTTAAAAAGTCGATAAAACTCCTCAGCCTGTTTTGTAAAAGGCTTTTCTTGTCCTTCTTTTTTAAAGTTTTTATATCGAATCATGGCGCTTTTTACTTTATTGTCTGCCATCCCTAACGTATTTGATGAATGTTGACGGTATAGCAGGTGTGATTCTTTATCATATACTAGTTTTCCAAATGCAGCGCCCAATAAGTAAAACCAAGCATCATGCATGGTGATATTTTCTTTTGCCGGTACATGAGATGCAAATAATTTCAGCATAGCTTTGTTAAAAACAATCGTACAGCCTGTGGCAACATTTTGAATGATGGCATTTTCTAACCCTACCTCTTGTGGAGGTATTTGAGAATGCTTTATAAATTGAAGTTTGTCATCCACAATATCTAATCGAGAAAAATACAATAATGGAATGGATGCATCTTCCTTTTCTAATAAGGAAATCGCTCTAGACACTTTTGTCGGCTTCCAATAATCATCTTGATCGCAAAAAGCAAAGAATTCTGCTGTCTCAGATGCATTCAAGGCCAATTCAAAAAAGCTTGCAATGACCCCCTTGTTCGTACCTTTTATTACCTTTATGTTAGGATATTGTTTGCTATACTCTTCTATTATAGAAACAGTATTGTCCTGTGACCCATCATCGCGAATCAATACTTCCAAATTTTCGTAATCCTGTTTCATTAAACTATCCAGTTGTTGTTCCACAAACTTTTCACCATTATATGTAGACAATAATATTTGTGCTTTTTTCACTTTATTAACTCCTATCACATAAGTTGCATTTCTAGTATTCCATGCAATAACAAATGTATCAATGAATTTGATACATTTTTTCTCCTTCATTCAATTATAACAAGAATTTACTTATAAACATCTTTTTTACTTAAAACAATAAAGACCATGTTTTTGGTCCTACAATGCCATCTACTAATAAACCTTGCCGTCGCTGAAAATCTATCACAGCAGACTTTGTTTTAGAACCAAAAATTCGATCTGGAGTGACTCCGAGAGCTTGCTGGATTCTTCCCACATCTTTGCCCTGGCTGCCTTCTTTAATCAATTCACCAGGATATGGTGGTTTCGAAGTATCTGTCACTAATTCCAAGTATTGTCCGTTGTTGCCGAACACCCAATTTGCTCCTCCAACATTATGCCAATCGTTAATATTTGCATACACATCAAAAACTTCGCCTCTGACTGCTTTTCGAGTGATTGCTGCTTTTGGATCAGGTGCAACCCGAATATTTAAATCATCGATAATGACGCGTACTCGCCCGATAATGCCGTTATCAGTTGGGATATACGGCGGAATAGGTCCTTCGGAAGCTCGAACTAGTGCAGTAGCAGATTGTGCTCTCATTACCATATTGATAAAGTCATTCCAGCTTATCCCCTTTTCCCCGCTACGAAGATTTCTGGGACATTTTTTGCCAGTCCAATAATTATGTTGAACGACATTGGATTGAGGAATATTCAATTGATCTAATAGTTGTTTTGTCACTTCAGCCGTATTTTGTACGGCTTGTTTATAATCTCCGTCAGAATTGACGCAGATTTCAATGTGGATTGACTTTAGATTCCCTGTGCCGTTCCGGCCATCACCCGCCGCCCATGCTACTTCATCAAACGGAATCGATTGGATTGCTTCCTGATCATCTATTTGAAGATGCCAAGAAGCTGTGCGGTCATTACCTCGTTCCTGCAGCCAGGCGTGAGCTTGCGCATCTGCCCCTGGACTGGGATTATCTGTTTCATGGATGGTAATGTATTTAGGAACCATTTTAATTCCGGGGCGGGTATCTTTATTTGACGTAGGAATAAAGCGTTGAATTATTTTCATTCATAACATCTCCTTTAAAAACTATATATGCAAAAAGACCTAATTTGGTTAGGTCCCATTTTTGTGCCTATTCTACCACTCTTTTAAAATAGGAAAACAGACCTATATCAATATGAATCTGCCGTTTACATTAACTTTATATTTAAAAAATAAAAATATAATATACTATTTAAATAAATAAGGTTATAATACTTTTGTATCAGGAAAATTTTGTCGAAAGGTGGAGGCATAGTGAAAAAAGGGACAAAGAAAAAGTACAATGGCCTAGTAGTTTCTGCTTTAGCATTTGGACTGCTTGCCAGCCCGTTTGGCGGAATTTCTGCTAAGGCAGCAGAACCCCAGCCAACGAATGTTTTGTCAAATGATTCATTAGTAAAGTTACAAGCTGAAAATTTGGCTAAAGCTGCACAAGTGAATCGTATAGAAGGGGCAGACCGGTATGAAACAGCGGTGCAAATTTCTAAACAAGGCTGGGAGTCTGCGGATACCGTCATAATTGTTAGAGGTGATGATTTTGCTGACGCTTTGGCTGCTGCTCCATTAGCTTACCAATATGATGCTCCAATTTTATTAACTCGGACAGATGAATTACATACATCAACAAAACAAGAGATTAAAAGATTGGGTGCCTCTCATGCAATTATTGTTGGGGGAAAGAGTGCCGTTTCTAAAAATGTATATAAAGATTTAGCAACCAATTTAAAACTTTGGGTCAAAAGAATTGATGGTGCGACCCGCTTTGAAACAGCTGCTGCGATAGCTGGAGAATTAGGAAGTGATACGAACCAAGCAGTACTTGTGAACGGACGTAATTATGCGGATGCTATTTCTGTTGGCTCCTATGCTGCCAAAAATGGCCTGCCGATCCTATTAACAGAAACTGACGAAATTCCACAAGCAACTATGGAAGCGCTTAAAAATGTAACGGATACTATTTTAATAGGCGGAAACGTAGCAATCAGTGAAAAGGTTGAAAGTGCTGTTAATAATCCACAGCGTTTTGGTGGAGAAACTCGTTTCGAAACAGCTTTAAAGGTTGCAACCGAATTAGACCAGGTGAAGGACAGTATGTTTATTGCAACAGGAAGAAACTTTGCTGATGCTCTTGCAGGTTCTGTGCTGGCAGCAAAAGAAGACGCGCCAATTCTTCTAACAGAAGTTAATGAACTCCCTGCTGGAGTTGCAAACTTGGCTGAAGATAAACATGTAACTATCCTTGGTGGAACATCTGCTGTATCCGAAAATGCGATTAAACCATTACTCAGATATACATTGAACATCATGCACACAAATGACACACATGCAAACATAGATAATGTCGCTAAAAAAATGACAGCTATTAAGTCAGTTCGTGCAGAAAAACCAGATGCATTATTACTTGATGCAGGTGATGTGTTCTCCGGAACATTGTATTTTAATGAGTATCAAGGTTTAGCAGATTTAGAGTTTATGGAATTAGCTGGATATGATGCGATGACATTTGGAAACCATGAATTTGATATGGGAACTGGTATATTGGGTAATTTTGTAAAGGAAGCTTCCTTCCCATTTGTCAGCTCTAACGTAAACTTTACGAATGACGCTAATTTGCAATCTCGTTTCCATAACGACGTCATCACAGATACGCCTGAAGGCGGCGAAATTTACGATGGCATCATTAAAGAGGTAAACGGAGAAAAAATTGGGATCTTTGGCTTAACAACAGCTGAAACTCCGTCGATTTCAAGTCCTGGAGCAGATGTGGATTTCGAAAATTATATTAATGAAGCCAAAGAATCTGTTGCTGCCCTTAAAGCAAAAGGCGTAAACAAGATCATTGCCTTAACACATATTGGTTATGATGATTCTCTTGTTTGGGATAATGACTTAGAATTAGCGAAACAAGTTGAAGGGATTGACGTTATCGTTGGCGGTCACTCTCATACTAAACTTGATGCTCCTGTATTTGACGAAACTGGTGAAGAACCAACTGTTATCGTACAAGCAAACGAATACAACAAGTTCTTAGGAACATTGGATGTAACGTTTGATGCGGACGGTAAAGTAATCGTTCCAAAAACAACTGGTAAACTTCTTGACGTTAACACATACGCAGAAGATCCAGAAACAGCGCAAATTCTAAATACAAAATACAAGCCAGCTGTTGACGAAAAGAAAGCGACAGTGGTTGGTACAGCAGCTGTTGATTTAGTAGGTGGAAATCCTGCTGCACGTACTGGAGAAACAAACCTTGGTAACTTCATTACTGACGGTATGCTTGCAAAGGCACAAACAATCAATCCTGATACTTTGATTGCCGTTCAAAATGGCGGCGGAATTCGTGTAACTCTTCCTGCTGGTAAAGTTACATTAGCTGATGTCTTAAGAGTACTTCCATTCGGAAACACTTTAGGTATTATGGACTTAAAGGGTAGTGAAATAAGAGAAGCTCTAGAATACAGCGTAAAGGATGCTCCAAACACTGCATTTGGCGGCTTCTTACAAGTATCTGGTTTGAAATTCACATACGACAGCACAAAACCAGTTGGTCAAAAGGTTCAAACAATTGATGTTAAGGGCAAAGACGGCAACTACACCGCATTGGACGATACAAAACACTACAATGTTGCAACAAATGTGTTTACGGCCAGAGGCGGCGACGGATTCAAGATGTTTGGTAAGGCTTATGCAGAAGGACGTGTAAGTGAGCCAGGATTTGTAGATTGGGAAATGTTCAATGATTACATTGCTGCACAACAAGACAAAATAATCAATCCTCAAGTGGAAGGTCGTATCGTAAACGTAGCTTCACAAACAGTTCCAGCTGAAACATTCAGTGGGACTGCTGCGAATCCAAAGGTATATAACGGAAGCGTAATTGTTGATGTAACAGGTGTTACAAAGCTTGAATACGCAACAGTAAAAGGCAACCTTACTTTGAAAGGGAACACTGGAGTTGAACTTTCAAACGTAACGGTAGAAGGCGAAACTATTTTTGAAGATTAATAAAAAGTAAAAAGTAAATTCTCCTAGCTTGAGTTAGGGGAATTTACTATCGATATGAAAATTATTAAATACATGCTACCTGGAGGTGCAGTTTTGACAAGAAATCGTAAAAAGAGAATTAACATGTTACTTGTAGCCATTATGGTCATCAGCTTGGTGTTACCAAATTTCTACATCCAGCCTGTAACCGCTGCCACAAAGGCTACCGATCTTTTCATCTCTGAATATATCGAAGGCAGTAGCTTTAACAAAGCAATTGAAGTTTATAACGGCACAGGTGCTGACGTAAAGTTAAGTGAATACACACTTGAGCAATACGCTAACGGTGCAACAACAACAACATTCAAATTGGCACTATCATCTGATCCATCCGCAACTCTTGCAAATGGAAAAACTTTTGTAATTTCACGTAGTGATGCTGATCCAGCAATCGTTGCTAAAACAGACTTACTTGATGCATCGAAATCTGTTATTAACTTTAACGGTGATGACGCAGTTGTTTTAAAACATAACGGAACTATCATTGACGTTATCGGAAAAGTTGGCGAAAGGTTTAATTGGGGAACAACTGTAAAAACGGTTGATCAAACACTTGTCCGTAAAAGTTCGATTACAACTGGCGACAGCAATCCGGATGACGCCTTTGACCCAGCAAAAGAATGGGATAACATGGGTAAAGATGTATTTACATACCTTGGTTCCCACACCATGGACGGCGGCTCTACTCCGATAGAAACAAAAGTTGCAAATGTCACGGCTTCACCTGCAGCGGGAGCAGTGGCAGCTGGAACAAACGTTACTTTAGCGACAGCAACAGCTGATGCTAAAATATACTACACCACAGATGGCACTGAGCCAACAACAGCTAGCACACAATACACTACTCCCATTAAGATTGATGCAGACACAACAATTAAAGCAATTGCCACAAAAGATGGCTTAGACAACAGCGATGTGGCTACATTTGCTTATACCCTTTTACAAGCAAGTACAATTGCTGAAGTAAGAGCTATGGCTTTACAATCAAACGTTCAAACAAGTGGTGTGGTAACAGCAGTTTTAGGAAGAGCGATTTACTTCCAAGATGCTACAGCTGGAATTGTGGCATACACACCTACTGACAGCACAACAATTAATCCAGGGGATAAAATTACGGTTTCAGGTAAGTTAACCGAATATTCAACACTACTTGAAATCGAAGCCAATCATGAAAACATTGTTAAAACTGGTACAGAAGCTGTTCCAGCGCCTGAACTAGTAAAAGCAGCTGACCTTCAAGAAATCAAAGAAGCAAAGCTTTTAAAGTTAAAAAATGTAACAGTCGGCGCATTTTCCGGTGGTAACTACACAGCTACAGATGCTGATGGGACAAGCTTCCAAGTTCGTCCGCCAAGCTCTACGATGCTGACAACAGGTTCAACCTATGAAGAAATTACTGGAGTTCTTAGTGCATTTAACGGAGTGTACCAATTACTTCCACGTAATGAAGGCGACATTATTCAAGATTCAAGCATTGTTCAATCTGTTGTTGCCACTCCAGGCGCTGGAATGGTGAAATCAGGTACAGAAGTCACATTAGCGACTGGAACAGCTGGTGCAACGATTCACTACACAGTAGATGGCAGCACACCAACTACAGCAAGCCCAGTTTACTCACAGCCAATCGTGATTAATAATGCACAAACAATTAAAGCAGTTGCAGTGAAAACAGGCATGACTAATAGTCCTGTTGCTAGCTTTGAATACGTGATCCAAGATGGCGCGGTTCACATTTATGATATTCAAGGAAAATCCCATACTTCTTTATTTAACGGCAAAACCGTAACAGATGTAGAGGGTGTTGTTACGTATATTGATGGAACAAGCCGCTTCTTCATCCAAGACTTAGCGGGTGACGGCGATCCTAACACATCTGATGGTATTCTTGTCTTTAAATCTTCTCACGGTGTATCTATCGGTGACCGCGTGAAAGTGACAGGTACAGTCAAAGAATTCTACGGTGAAGGTTACGCTGAGAAAACATCAACAGACTTATCGATTACTGAAATTGAAGCATCAACGATTACAAAAAATGGCACATCTCCACTTCCAGCACCAATCAAGCTTGGCGTTGACCGGGTTGCACCACCTGAAATCATTGACAATGATCAATTTACTAAGTTTGATCCAGAGGAAGATGCGATTGATTTCTGGGAAAGCCTTGAAGGTATGTATGTCCAAGTTGACGACGGAAAAGTTATTGCGCTGCAAAAAGACGGATTAGTATGGGTTGTACCTGGAACGTATCCAACAAACGTTGAGCCAGGTGGTTTACGTATCTCAGATAAAGACTATAATCCGGATCGTATTGGAGTCGATGTAAGAAATGGCTCTACAGCCAACAAATCTTATAAAGCCAAAATGGGAGACTATTTTACTGGTGCGATTAAAGGTGTTGTAAACTACGGTTACAGCAACTTTAAAGTGATGACCCAAGAACCAACTCTTCCGAAATTAACAGAAACACCAATCGTTCGTGCTGCAACAAAAATTACACCAGCAGCTGACAAGTTAACAATTGCAACATATAACGTTGAGAACTTCTCAACCGCTACTCCAGATGATAAAGTAACAAAAATTGGCGATGCCATTGTTAACAAGATGAAAAGTCCTGACATTATTGGCTTAAACGAAGTACAAGATAACAACGGTGAAACAGACAACGGAACAGTAGACGGAGCCCAAAGTGCACAAAAGATTATTGATAAGATAAAAGCACTTGGCGGACCAACTTACGCTTACACAGAAATTGCTCCGGTAAACAATCAAGATGGCGGTGCACCTGGAGGAAACATTCGTGTTGCCTTCCTTTATAATAAAGACCGCGTATCTTTAACAGCAGGAGCAGAAAAAGGTACATCATCACAAGCAGTTGGCTTTGAAAATGGTAAGCTTACATTAAACCCAGGACGGATTGATCCAACAAACGACGCATTTAAATCAAGCCGTAAGCCGCTAGCTGCTCAATTTGATTTCCAAGGCCAAAGCATTATCGTAGTGGCAAACCACTTTAACTCTAAAGGCGGCGATCAACCATTAATGGGGAAAAATCAACCGCCAGTATTAAGCAGTGAAATTCAACGTCATAAAATTGCAGGGATTGTCAATAAATTCGTTAAAGATGTGAAAGCAAAAGATGCAAACGCAAATGTTGTCTTACTTGGAGACTTCAATGATTTTGAATTCACGCAAACGATCGCAATTGCTAAAGGAAACGAAATGACCGACATGATTGACAAGGTGCCAGCTAATGAGCGTTACAATTACTCTTACCAAGGTAACGCACAAGTACTAGACCAAGTCCTAGTTACGAACAATATGGTATCAAATACAACTGTCGACATCTTACACATTAACTCAGGTTTCATGGAAGTGCATGGACGTGCAAGTGACCATGACCCAGTGATTATCCAAACACAATTAAAAGGAAAAGAAGTTTTACCACCAGTAACACCGCCAGCATCAACAAAAATCTATAACTTAAACGGCTTCAAAACGAAGAAGCTAACGGTAACAAATGTAGGTGCTGACATTACCTTAAGTGCAGATTCAGTGATTTCAGAAGGTATTGTGTTAAAAGGTTCGTACGCGAAGCTAAGAGGAGATGGTCTAAAGAACACAGTCATCACTATTAGCCCAACAGCACCAGATGCCTATATCGACCTGGGTGGCTTAGAGGTTAAAGAGGTCATCATTGATAATGCAAACATTAGCCAAATCAGAGGTGCTGAAAACGTTCAAAAATGGACGGTTAAAGAAGGCGTAGATGCATCTAACATCAAAATAACAAACGTAGGAGGAGAAGTTATTACTTCTCCTTTTTTACCAAAGCCAGTAAACCAGGCACCTCTAGTAGCGGTACCGCTGCAAAATGTTTCTGTTCAAGCAGGTACATCCGTTTCCATCAATTTAAATAACCACTTTTCGGATCCAGATGGTGATGCGTTAACATATACGACAACTGCTGGTACTGTACAAGGAGCTACCTTAACGATTCCAACTGAAACGGAAGGTACAATCAATGTAACAATTACCGCAAATGATGGAGCAAAAACAGTTACAGCCTCATTTACCGTAACGGTAACGGCTGCACCATCAACAGGGAATGAAGTGGAAGCCTATTACCAAGCAGCTGCTGGGAAAACTGGTGTTGACCTAAAGCTTGCGTTGCACAATATCATTAAAGTGCAAACGAAATTAACATATGCTCAAGTTACAGAAGCATTAAAGAAAACAGATGAAGATCCAAACAATCCAAACAACGTGATTCTTCTTTACACAGGCCGTTCACAAGCAAAAACGACGTTCGGTTCAGGTGTAAACGACTGGAATCGTGAACATGTTTGGGCAAAATCTCATGGTAATTTCGGGACAAGTGTTGGACCGGGAACAGATATTCACCATTTACGACCAACTGATGCGTCTGTGAATAGTACACGTGGACACTTGGATTTTGATAACGGAGGCAAATCACAAGGTGAGTGTGCAGATTGTTACTATGATAGTGATTCATTTGAGCCGCCGAACCGTGTAAAAGGCGATGTCGCAAGAATGTTGATGTACATGGCCGTTCGTTATGAAGGCGATGGCGGCGAAATCGATCTTGAGCTAGCTGACAAGGTCAATACGTATCCAACACCAAACCATGGCAAGAAATCTGTCCTTCTTCAATGGAGCAAAATGGATCCACCGGATGCCTTTGAAAAGCACAGAAACGATGTCATTCAATCGATTCAAGGAAATCGTAATCCATTCATAGATCACCCTGAATGGGCAGACTCGATTTGGCCTGCCAGCTAACAGGAAATACGAAATGTTCCTTTATTAGGCAAAGTAAAAAAGCATCTGCTATCTTAAGTGAAGCAGATGCTTTTTTTACTTAATATGAAGAAATGATTTGGTTTATCAAACAGATGAAAAATTCAATATTGGGTAAATGGTAAAGTTTATGAGTATTAAAAAGAGGTTCCGCTTCGGAACCCCTTTTTGTTTATTCAACTGCTTGCGCCAGTTCAACTACTTCCAATTGGCGCTCTAACCGCCTTTGGTTAAATTTTTCCAACGTATAAAGAATCAAGTGGACAATCAAAACAGCAAGCGCAAATAGTTCCACAGCATAATCGATATAGTACCATGATAATGTGGCTGTAATATCGTAGAGTGCGTGAACGAGGACAGTCACCCAAAGGTTTCGTGTCCATAATAGGATTAATCCAAAAAGCAATCCCATATTAGCAAAGGTGATGATGGCCCCGATGCGAATCGCCCATGGCTGCTCAGAATCTAGCGTGTGGTCAATCCCAAAAAAGATTGAAGTGATAAACAGTGCGCTCATCAGAAAAATATCTCTTCGGCCGCTCTCCCAACGGCGCGGGAATATTTTTTTAAAGATAATAAGCAGGAGGATCATGTACGCGAGCCGCCAAACCTCCTCCAAACCAGCAAGCGTGTCCGCATATAAATCACTGCCAATCATGTCTACTTTTTCAAAAAAGGCCCAAACTGGTTCTGTCGACGATCCATCATCCTCTGCATTATATGCCTGTGTCTCGGCATAGTCCTGAACGTATTGATCATAATCAACGCTAAAATCCTGGAAAGTATAGGTTGAATACATATTGATGACCGTGCTGCCAAGAAAGAAAATCAGAAAGCCCCCCGTGAATTGAAGGGTAAGCTGCCGTTTTGTTTTAGGATGGTCCTCAGCACCGCGGAGCCGCCGGTGCAGCTTCCAGCCGATAAAAAAGGATGACACCATCATAGCATCATATAGGGTGCTTGCAATATAGCTGTATCGGGTTAAATAGAGGAGAACTTCAGCCCCAATCGTCACAATGAGCATAGCAAAAAGCAACTTTTTCGAAATCGGTTTTGTTAAGTTCGTTGTCATTCTCGTCTTCCCTACCTTTAAATTTCTGCTACCTACCTATAACCGTAGCCGCCAGGATCCCAATCCCATTTAAAAAAACTAGGAAAAGGAAACAGCAAAGTGCCCACTTCCATTTTCTTTTCACAGATTTATCCCCTTTAAATTTACTTATGAAAATACAAAAAAATTGAAGCCTTGTTTAGCGAAACTAGTAAAAGATAATAATAGTAATAATTTAACACAGCGAAAGGAAAATATCACCAAAATATTTTTTCCATTTTTAATAAATTTACATTGTCTCAAAAGGGATTCGATTTTGGTGATTTTTTAGGATTCATTTACATATGAATGTACAAGCAGTTACTGTATTTTTATTAAGATAGGAGTCCAAAAAATGAAACGTCTTGCATCCATCTTTCTCTCACTATTTATTATCTTTATATTATCAGCTACTAATCCTGAACGTGCTGAGTACATCGATTGGATCAATCACAAAACCATGGACCAATCGTCAAACCTGTTAAAAAAGGGGTTTCTATCGGTTGCGGGAAAATCCATCTTTGATGCGGGCACAACCAAATCCGATTATGTTGTTTTCTCGATCTATAAAACTGATTTTACAGATGCAGGAATGGGTAAGGTTACGACCATTGGGATCTTCAATCAATTTATCCCGCTGTCAAGTTTTGAAAAAGGCGAATAGAATTAACTCGCCTTTTTCTATTTATCCACTTTTTCCACCTGGAATACCGAGACACGAATCTGCTCCCCATTTTCATCAGTCATATTTTCATATCCAATGAAGCTTCCGATGACGGTATAGTTCTGGTAAATAGTAAATTCCGACTGGCCTCTTAACAGCAAATATGTTTTCTCCCAACGGCTAGTGTTGTAGTTATAGGTTTCCGATAGTGTGACTAATGCCCCTCCGCTTCCTTTCGCGGCTGCGTAGGCTGTGAAGCGCACTTTTTTCCCGTAGTAGTTGGTAACTTCACTTACATGAATATCAACATAATCTGCCTTTATTTTAGTAAAACGATAGATCCCTTGAGAATCCTGTTCGTAATAGGCAAGTTCGCTCGTCCCTTTGCCGGCTGGATTATCCACTAGTAAAACATTCTTCGATTCTACGGTTAGATTGTCTGCTTCAACATCAAGAATTTTCATCATCGAACTGGAGTGGACTTCGTAGGCCAAATAATGATGCTTCCGTTCCGCAGGTTTTGCATCGATCGAGATGATCGGATTGTTGGATGAACTAAAGTTGATTTCGAAATCTAGTTTAGTGACGTCCGGCGAGCCATCCAGGATTCCCTCGGTAACCGCCATCGCCTCTTCTCCCTTTTGCTTGCCAAAATAGATTCCACCGTCCTTGGAGATGGCTGCAATGACTATGTCTGCCCCCCATTTGTTCTTCGCTGTCACAAAGCTCGGAAATTCCTTTGTAGGATAAAGACGCTTTAAAACGCGAATCGGTTCAAATTTATCCCAGGCGAGATTGGCATTTACGATTAGTTGTTCCGTGTTTTCTAATGGTTTAAGTGCTTCATAGAGGCTGATGGCATCCTCGTATTTGTTGCCGGTTGTGAGAGATTTTGCTTTGGCCAGTAAATCATTTTTTGCTTTTTCGATAAATAAGAACACCTTGGCATCCTTCATATTCCCTGATAGGTTTCTTATGGTGTTTGCCTGCTCGGCAAATAAAGCATAATCCTTCTTATCAATTGCGGCATTAAGGAATTTTAACAAATGGGTATCGAGGGTGTTTTTAAGCCAGCCAACATCAATAGAGAAATTGGTCAGCATGGCAAATTGCCGATTTCCTTCAGCTACAATCTTAGCAACAGAAGCATTCTCTGCTTTCAATGCCTTGATTTTATTCAGATAATATTGGTGGAAAGCGGTTTGGATCTCTTTTGTTTTTTCGGGATCACCGCCATAGTATTCAGCGGGGAGCTTTTTTAGAATAGTAAAAACCTTTTTCTCTTCTGCGTCCCCGTTTATGGTATTATTCTGTAATTTAGCAAGCTGGCTTATTTTTATCGCGGAAAAATAGTCCTTAAAATCCTGATCAAGCTTCGTAAGTACGAGCATCTCCCCATACATTTCCTGTTGAAGACGTGAGCCTGACACCCATATTTTCATGTTCTCCTGCCAGCGTTCGTAATTTACAACGAGTTGATCGAGGTTCTTTTCCTTCTGATATTCAGCTGCCTTTTCATCCAAGTCTTCCATTACTTCACGAATCGGTGAGAGAATCGCAAGCTTCCGGTTAATGTCTTGATTATGGTCTGTGACCGATAGGTTTCGCTTTGCAGCCCGGAATTTCTTTTCTGCGGCCACTAAATCTCCTGACTTAAACAAGCTCATTGCTTCCTCATAAGCAGCGAGTTTTGCATGTGCCATAATGATTTTGCCGCCGACAAGTACAAGAAGAATCACAAGCAGCAGCAAGAAAAAATTCTGCGACATGTTCACTTTTTTATAAACAGTTGACTTAAACATGACTTATGACCCTTTCTCTTTCAATTGTAAAACGCTTGAAATCTGGATCATAATGATACTTTTTCGCAACGACACGCATTGTTTTTTCCTTAAGGCCTCCCCACTCCACCTCAGGGTTAGCATGGATGATACTGCACAGTCTAAGCACACGTTCCTTAGGAAAATAGTCAAGGAATTCTTCGATAAACGTGGAAAACTCGAGAATGTACAGCTTCATTCGTAATGCCGTACCAGCGACAGAAACAAGCGAGTCCATCCCGAAATCAATGACAATCGCATCACGATAGTGAATAAAATAAGCGATACACTTTTTCGTAATCAGCATACGGTTTATTTTTAACACCTCAAGCGCATATTTCACAAAATCCTTATCATATGATGAAGGAATAAGCCCTTCAAGCTCAAGCTCCATGTCGCTCCTTAGTGCAATATCGTTTAATACCATCACGCGTCGGACTTTCACGCGATCTGTGGAAATAAAATCGCCAATTTCACGAAGCTTTTCATAGGCCGCGGCAAGTCTCTCCTCTTTGACATCGGCTTTGGCTAGTTCGCTGTCAAACTGGATGCCCGCCTGAATTTTGCGGAAATCCACCCTAAGCAGCTTCTTCATTTGATGGAAATACTCACTTTTCATAAACAGAGAGGTCAATGCAACGTAGCTGATACAAAAGATGATTCCAGCGACTAAGGAATAGTACATGGTTTTGATGGTTGGGGCAAAAACAATGCCAAGGCAGACAACTATTAATATTCGAATTGCTTCCGTCGTTAAACGTTTTTTTAAAATAGATTTGACGAGACTCTCGATTCCTACAAGATTAGTGCTGCATGTCGGACACGTTTTATCCTTTAAAACGGAATAACGATTGCATTTTTTGCACATTTTTAGCTTTTGAAAGCGATATTTTGTTCGTTGTTTCTTCGATAACTGGACAGCCTGTTTAGCCAATAGAATCACCCTCGTTTAACATGATGACTAATTCATCATCGATATCCTCGAAACGGCCGCTGCTGCGTTTATTTTTCAAAAGTTTATAGGTTTTCCAGAGAAGGATCAATACTAGAATACTAGTAAATACGATGACGTACATGGTATTCCTCCTGTTCAAATGATATTACCTTACACAAAATTACATAATTTTCCCAAAATAGTTGGTTAATTTATATTATAATAGGAAAATTTTTATAATTCTAGGGATTATTGCTTGGGAATATAATGACAGCGATGGTAAAATAAGTTTACATCAAGGATTTTTTGTAATATTTGCGCGAAATATGAAACTGCTCGTGGAGGTTGCACACAGATGTTAAAAAAATGGATCAGTAGTTTTATAGTCTTTACTTTCTTACTCTGCAACAGTAGTTATTTAAGTGTACGCGCTGCAAGTCCGCTGCATTCCACTTCCCGGATTGAAGGAATGCTAGTCGTGGATGTAAGTAATTCCATGAAGAGCAGCGATCCGAATAATATTAGCAGTGAAGCAATGAAGATGTTTATTGATATGGCCTCTCTAAACGGGGATAAAGTCGGTGCCATTGCTTACGCCGATGAGGTAATGAGGGAAAAGGCACTAGTCAAGATCCGCTCGGAACAGGAAAAACAAGATCTGAAGGATTTCATTGACTCGGTTGGAAAATACACGTACACCGATTTATCCACCGGAGTGAAAGAAGCTGTTAAGGTGTTGGATTCAAGCCATGAGAAGGATTACTTTCCATTGATTGTCCTTTTAGCCGATGGCAATAACGAATTAGATCCGAAAAAGCCTAAGTCCGCTGCCATGGCAGCGGACGACCTAAAGAAAGCCGTTTCTGAAGCAAAAGCGAAGGGATATCCCATCTATACTATCGGCTTAAACGCTAATGGCAAGCTGAATAAAGACGTGCTCGCGAATGTTGCCGAGAGCACGAACGGGAAATTCTTTGAGGCTACCTCAGCAGATAAGCTTCCAGGAATCCTTAGCGAAATTTTTGCAAACCATTTAAAGTTGAAAATTGTCCCGGTGGACCAATTAGTAGGGAATGGTGACTTTCAAGATATCACTATACCTGTGCCAAATGAAAATGTATTAGAAGCGAATATTTCGCTTATTTCTAGCCAGCCGGTTGAGGTTAAGTTGATCGATCCTTCAGGTAAAGAGCTGGCGATCCCTTCCGATCAGGTTCTGCTGTCACGGTCAAAGACCTACTCGATGGTTAAGCTGATGAAGCCGGTACAGGGTGATTGGACGTTAAAGGTCAAAGGGGTGCCGCAGGATAAAATCGATATCAATCTTGTTTTTAACTATGATTTACAGCTTAAGCTGTCCCCGCTTGCCAAGCAGAGCTACAAGGCGGGCGAAACCGTTCAAGTCAGAGCTATTTTTGAAGATAACGGCACAGCCATTACAGATAAAGAAATCTATAAATCTATGAAAGCGACCGTTTATGTAAAAGACCTCGACAAGGGGAACACGGAGGAATTTGTCTTAAATGCCGATGCTCAAGGGTTTACCGGTCAGTTCAAGCTCGGAAAATCCACAGGCTATGAAGTTGTCGTGAAAGCGGAAGATAATAGCTTTTTCCGTGAGACTCAGCCGGAAAAGATTGTCGTGCAAAATTCGGCGGCTGCACCTGTAGCGGCAAAGCCAAGTTCAACAGAGGACGAGAAACCATTCCCATGGCTTTATGTAGCTGCTGGTGTAGTCGGTGCCCTCCTGCTTGCAGCCCTCGCTTACATCGTGCTTTCAAAATTTAAACAAGCGAGCCGTGGCTTTAGCGGCCAAATGATCGTAGAAATAAAGGATGAAGATACAGGAGAACGTATCAGCCCGCAATTCAAGAAATTAAAAGGCTTTAAAGGAAAGTTTCGGCTGCACCAGCTCTTGTCGCTGTCACCGGAATTTACAGAGACGGAGCAAATCATATTTAAACCCGCTTCGGGTGATGCTCTGCTAATCGTCAATCACTCTGACTGTACAATTGAAAAAGGCGGCCGAGCCATTGACGCCAAAAAAGGCCTTGTTGTAAAACGAAACGATCGGCTGCGGATTATTCCTAAAAAGGTTAATAAATCCATTTACGTTGAGTATATAAGTTAACTTGATAAGCGTAGTAAAGGTGTCAGGCACCACTTCGCGGTGCCTGATCCTTAACTTGAATCCTAACCACGATATTTTTCGTCTTTATATGTATGAGTATTTAAACAGCCAGGGAGGAATTTTGCATGAAAGCTAGTGTGAGAGAGCATATTCAGCAGTTGGATGTTTCGTTAGGCGGGGGCATCATTTCGGAGAAAATTCGCGTTGATACGATCGATAACCCTATGCTTGTCATTGGCCTTGGGGGCACCGGGATTGATGCCCTGCTCAGGCTCAAGTACCAAGTCAACCGCCGCTTCAAGCTGCCACAGGATCCTTTATCGAAAAAGAAAAAGGAAAAGCCGAATAACATTGAATTTTTAGCATTTGAAACGAATGAATATGACCGCAATAAAAAATACAAAGGCATTGGCCTTGACCCGAACAAAGAATTTGTCCTGCTTTCCAACCCGGAAATCGGCGGCCTGCTGCAGAATCGCAGCACGATTGAACCGTACATAAAGGAATGGCTGTCACCAGAACTATTGATTACCGACGGCATCAGCGGTGCCTCGGGTGTCCGTCAAGCCGGCAGACTGCTGCTGTTTACAAAAATCAATCAAGTCGTTCAAACGATTGAGCGAAAAATAGAAGCCGTTCTTGAAGGGACAAATAAACGGCTCTATGTCTTCATCTTAACTGGGCTGTCCGGGGGAACAGGCAGTGGCTGCTACCTTGATATTGCCTATATCACCCGTGGCATCATGGAGCGGAAATTCGGCTCAACCGGTGTCGATAAAGTCAGCATGCTTGGTTACCTGTTCACGCCTGATGTGAATTTGTCCAAACGAGGCTTAAGCTCGCACACCGTCGAATATATTGAGAAAAATGGCTATGCAGCCCTCAAAGAACTTGACTACTGGATGAACTGTGATGAAAGAAATGAACGCTTCAAAATGAAATACGGCAGCCTCTTAGATGTCAACTCCCCCATGCCGCCGTTTAATCTATGTCATTTGATCTCCGGGACAAACCTTGAAGGCAAATGGCTCGAGAATGCCTACGATTACTGCATGAATGTCACCGCTGAAAATATCACCAACTTTATGGCCAATGAAGAAAAGAAATCTGGCGAAGAGTTTGCCATCCACGACTATATCAGCAACATCCGCACCAATATCGCCCAAATGCCGAAGCCATATGCCGCCAACTACCAATACAACATTATTGGCGCATCGATGGCAGAGATTCCACTCGAAGAAATGACAACCTATATTGGCTATAAGCTGTTTGAAAAAATGAACACAATGTTTGATGCCGGTCCCGATCAAACGGAAGTCGAGCAGTTTTTAGAAAAATTGCGTATCGACCCGGATTCTGTCCATCAGCGCTTTACTGAACGCGTGCCGGAACCATTGTCAGGTTTTGAAAACAGCGACCGCTTCTCATACAACAATGTGATAAAAACTTCAGTGATCAATCTTGATGAAGAATTAGACCGTGAATTTTTACTAAAAGCAAAGGACCAATACCGTAAATGCAAGAAACAGCTGCCGGGAGAAATCATGGAGGAGTTCCGCCGCCACATTGAGCGCATATTCCTCCATCCGAAAAAAGGGCCAATCTTTGCATCACGCTTGATCTACTCCAACGATGGTTTCTGCTTGTTGAAAACCCTGCAGGCTTACGTAGAAGGACTTCGCGACCGTTTAGAGCGCCTGCCAAAAGCGATTACTACAGAGCAGGAATATGCCTACAGCAAGCTAGAAGATGCCCGCAGCGCCTTTATTTCAAAGGATCGCAAAAAGAATGCCTATATAGAAGCCAAACTGAATGAATTTTTTGCACGGACGGAAAAGGCCAGAATTGAAGAAATGATCGAATTCTATGAGGACCTATACCAGCTTTTAAACAACCAGAATAACAAGATTTATGAGGTGTATAAAGAAATCTTAGAGACGCTGAAGACAATTTTTGAAAAGAACGCCGATATCCTTGTCGATGGTGAGGAGGTAAAACGCGACCACGATGCCACCTATTATTGGCACCTTGTCAGTGTTCCCGATGTCGCTCGTGAAATTCAGCGGATGTTTGATTCAAAGGACGGCGAATTATTGGTGCAGCAATGGGCCGAAATGCTCCTTGAAAAATCCAGCTATTGGGTAAAGGAAACCGATATCGATGTTGTTGGCACTGTTTCCGAATTCCTAACCGACCAGTTTGGGGAGTTGATTACGAAGTCGATGGAAGACTTTTTACGGCTGAAATACGGCGATGACCTGCCCATCGACAAGATTATTGAGGATAAGATTGCGGCACGCCTTGACCGTGATGCCCTGCCAGTATTCCACCTTGCCAACAGCAACGGTCAGCTTCACTTCCCACAATGGGGCTTTGTGTCTGTACCGGTGAAGGCACCGAATATTTTCAATGGGATAAAAAATTTCGAGCGCCATTCGCTTAGTCATTCACGCTTCACGATTAAAGAAAGTGAGCTAAAAAACCGGATTTTCTGGTTGAATACGAAAAATGGGATTCCTTTGTTTGCGTACTCGCCGCTGTCCCTATACGAAACAGCATATGAAAAAACAATTTTAGAAAAAGAAGGCGTTGGCCGTCATCTTGTGCAGACGGCGAAGGAAAACTGGGCCTACCTCCCTTCGCCGATTCCGGAAAAATCATGGGGAGATACGTACGAGAACGAACGTGTTAAACAATATAATGCCGGAGTCCGTGCCCTATTTGATCAAGCGCTGGGTTTTGGCTGTATCATAGAAAAGAATGACGACCAAAATACAAGTGCGAGATTCCAATGCCATTTTACTAAAGACGTGAATATCGGTGTATTATTTGCCGCGCATGACGTAGATCCGAAGAAGTTAGACAAAGCGAGTCTTGGAAGCTTGAAGCAAGTTCTCTATCAGCTGAAAGACATGTTTGCAGGCAACATGGAGGTTGTCGGATCGAATGATATTTTTGGCAGTACGAATGTAGAACTTGCGAAGGAAAACTTCATCCGTTCCCCTAAGCTAATTGAAAAAGTGAAATTAGAGGTACGGAAATACCGTTTTATTCAAGAAAAGATCAACGAGATTGAGCAGGTTCTTGCTTCGCAAAAAGATAAAGAGATGATGATGAATCAGTTCATTCAGGCCATTTATACAAGAACCATTAAGAAGCGCGGTGCCCTCTATGTTTACGATAAAGAGATTGAAGAAGATGCATGGGAGCCGTTCGTGAACTTGATGAAAACACCGAAGTTTGTTGATTACCAAATCTATCAAGCTTTTAAATCGTTAAAGTCAAAACAAATGGCGCTGCTCGAAAAGAAATCGGAACGACGCAGCATTGAGTTAATCAATCAAGAAAGTGCCGCACAGCTAATTTTTGCTTTAGAGGAAATGGCCGCAACCTATCAAAAGGAAAAGGAAGCCCTTGATTATGACTACAAGGAATTTGCCAACGGCGAGGAATTGTACGATTTTTACAAAGAGATGATGATCAAAGTGCAGGAGATGCTGCGGCAGTTGAAATCATAAGGAAACGACATTAGTGTGTCGCCTATGAGCGGATAACCACTCCCAATTGGCGGATAGAAGCAGCCAGTAGACGGATAAATGTAGCCAATTGGCGGATAAACATCCAACTGGCGGATAGACTCGACCAATTGACCGATAAACGCAGCCAATTGGCGAATAGCTATCTACAATTGGCGGATAACCGAATTATTAAGAGAATACTAACGAGATAGATCAATTCATCACACACCGTCCAAATTCTAAACGCTTAAAAATATGGCCACACGCAAACTAGTGCATGTGGCCCGCCTCTTATCCTGCCCGGCTTTGGAGAATCAATAGGGGGAATCAGCTTTGAGAGAACTTTTACAAAAGTATGCCAACACATTTTCAATCCAATTGGAAAAAATCAGCCTTTCCGAAAATGAACAGCGCAGTGTCAATCATCCGATTGTCTTTTTATTCCTAGGTGACCTTGTGAAGGATGCACTAAAAGCGATTATGACTATAAATGAGGAAAAATGGCTAAACAGTTCCGGGGTCTTATATTTTCACGCGTATCAAACTGACACGATTACGAGCGAAAACGTACTGTCCTTCCAGCTTCCGGGAGATGAACTTGACCGCAAGTATAAGCGAAAGGGCATGTACGAAGCCTTTTATCGCGAGGAAAAAAAGCTAATTGATCTAAATAAGGCATTTCGTAAGCTTTCGTCGAAAATAGCTGAATACGGGAAGGAATATTCATCGCTAAAAAAAGTGAACCTTTGTCTAGTGACGGCGATTGATGATCCAGCAAATATCCTTATTCAAGAATTTACATTGCTGTTAAAAAGTATCCTTCAAGAGTCGTTTCGCTTGGTCGAGGTAGATTTATATGGATTGCTAAAGGAAAAACAGGAAGGCGAGAATTTTGCCCTCTCCACCTCACTCGGGATTAGTTTTTTAAAAGAACTTGATCACTATCAAAATGATGAATACACCTTTGAAAAGGATCTCCAGCTGACAGAGGATCACCTGCGGCTAAATGTGAGTCACCCTCCTTCCCCACTGTTTGATTTAGTGTATTTTTTAAGCGATAAAAATGAAGATGGCTTGATTTCCAGTGATGCCATGCAGCAGAATTACGAAATCATTAGCAATCTAAATCTATTAAAAAATCGAAAGATGATTACCGATTATCATGAAAAAATGGACAGCTACAATCATCAGGACTTTAAAAGGGGAATCAAAGGAATTTCACAGGAGCCCGTTTATGCTTCGGCAGGCTTTTCAAAGGTGAACCGGCCCAATAAAGCGATTGCCCTTTATGCTGCCAGCCATTTTTTTCATGAGCTGTTGTTATCGTTGAAAGCTGCGGGAACGGAAAAGCAGGGAAAAATACTCAGCTTATTCGAGCTATCAGAGGCATCCTTTCAAAAATATTTTCATGAATGCCTTCCCCCGGTCGAAAAGATCATGGATATGAATGGATTAATCGGTGCCTCGAATTCGTATCAAACGGTGAAAAGAATGTCTGTAAGAGAAGCAGAAGAGTATTTATATGAAGGAGGAACGGAGCGGTTCTTTTATGCCAATTTGGAAGAACCTGTCCGTGAGCATTTGCAAAGGATGAACCTGAGAGCCCAAATAGAACGCTGCTTCTATGAAAATGTATTAAATAATGAACAATACGGATTATACTGCGCTTATTTATGGACCTCCGACACACCTGGGGTTGAAATTAGTGTGATAAATGAAATTGATAAACTAGAGCGCAATACGAAAAATGAACGATTAGAAAAAGAAGCTCTTCTGGAGCAGTACTATCAGCAAATGGTTGACCACTGTGATTTTAAAAAGAGCTACCTTCCTTTTTCGGATAAGAAAAACCTAAACAGCTTTGTTCACTATTTTTTCGAGGCAGTTTATGGCACCAGGTACGAAATCATGAAGCTTAAGGTAAAGCAGGCCATTTTGAAGCAATATCGTACGGTGCTGGAGGAACATCACCAATATTTACGATCGAAAATGGAGCTGATCGACCAGGTAGAATCCTGCCTGAAGCAAGCGGCAGCGGAAAGTCTCTATGATTCCGATGATGTTTTGGATAAAAATATTGCGGAATATTATACCGACATGATCGGCGTTATAACGGCTAAGCTGAAGGAAAAATGGGGTCCCTACTTCTTTTCTGATGAGCGATTTTTTGGAAACCTGCTTTCTTTGCTAGAAAACGGGAAACCCAAGACCCTCCTTGAAAGATTACTGCTTGTTTGCAATCGCGAGGTGCTGACCCAAGAGGAGTTCCACCGCAGTTTTGAGGATGAGCTGTTAGAGCGTGCCAATGTCATGACACGCTATGAAAACCGGGAGATTCTCTCAAAAGAAGATTTGTTTAAGCAACTTTATCTTCGTCTAAACGAAAACTCCTCCGTTCATATTGAGGTGTTTAATTATACACAGGAGCATCGCTTTGAAGAAAAATACTTCTTTGGTGATTTCTACAGTAAGTTCATGCAGTTTGCCTTGGAAAAAGAACATGAAACAAGACAATGTAAAGTTGGCTGTGCCCATGAAAAGAAATCAAGCGGAATTGAGAAGCTCGCCCTTATGGGAGGATTCCGACTAAAGGACCTAATGTACTATCGAAATGGCGAAAAGTATTACAAAACTTACGCCGAAAATGGCTATGAATTACACGCCAATAAAGCAGAAGCTTCCGTTTAGCGTTAAATGGACTGCGCCGCTAACTTTAAACTTGTAAGGGAGCATTGAACATGCCTGTCCGTAAATTTAGCTTTCTCTTTTTTGTTTTTAGTATTATTGCAGGGTTCATAGGTGCTGTTATTGGCGAATGGTTGATCGAGTCCTATTATGGTGTTTGGCCCAATTTCCTGTTAATGGGCGCCTATTTTGCACAATTGGCCTTTATTACCGGTCTCTTCTGTTTAATTGCCGAGCTTATTAGCCCGATTATTAATGGTCGCAGCTGGCGCTTGGAATATTCGGGTCTATCATGGAAGGTGCTAATTCCTTCCACTCTCATCATGCTGTTTACTGCCGGTCTTATTTTTCAATACATCTATTCTCTTAATTTTTCGACTGTCAAACCGCCGGATGATATAGTCATGGTCATGGATATTTCCGACAGCATGAATAAAACGGACCCGAAACGCAAAAGCCTGAAGGCATCAACAAAACTTATTAGCAATATGAAGTCCAACCACCGGGCCTCTGTCATTTCTTTTAACGACGAGGCATCGGTCACGAAATCGATGTTTAACATCAGCGATAAAAATGAGACATTGGATGCCCGCGAGCAAATCAAGGGATTGGAGTACGGCGGGAGCACTGATATTGCCGGTGCCTTAGACACCGCTTTAAAGGAGATCGACGACAACCACAAGCCTGGCCGTAAACCAATGGTCATTCTGTTTTCCGATGGCTATAGTGAGCTTGACCTCACTAAGGTTGCCCATCCCTATCAAGACAAGGAAATTATCATTAATACCATTGGGATGAGCAAAATTGACAAAAGCGGCGCTCAGCTCCTCAAATCGATTGCTTCCCGGACGGGCGGGTCCTTCCATGATGTCAAAAAAGCAAATGATTTAACGAATGTGTTTGAAAAAATTTACTTAGAAAACCAGGATCGGCTGCTGATGACAGAAAGACATGGATTGTTCAAAAACAGCGTGTATCTTGCCATTCTGCGTGTTGTCTTAATTACCATCATCGGCGGATTGTTTGGTTTAGTTCTTGGGATTCTCTTTGACAACCGTTATTTGGCCAAAAGCTACACACTTACCGGGCTGATTTCAGGTCTATTAGCAGGAATTGTGCTTGAAGCCGGTTTGCAAAGCTCCTCAATCATGTCGGGTTTTTCTTACCGCGTCATCGCTGATATCCTGTTAACGGCGCTGACCGGCCTTGGAACGATGATCATCCCGATTCGCGAAAAATTTTCAGGAATGACTGATCGGCCGTCCGCTGGAACTGATTTTTCCTCAACAGGCACGCCTTCTAAACGGGATCGTTTTAGTAAAGGATTTTAAAGAAAACTCGCCGATTGGCGAGCCCCTAAGGGCGAAGACAGAGGCGTAGTTGCACTTATGCGTAAGGAAAGTATAAATTTGAAAAATTTATACTTTCCTATTAGCTAATAAAGATTGAGGGTGATTACTGGTGAACTGGGAACCCATTTCTTCCCCTAATCATGAAATAAAGGATGTAAAAAAGACGCTGCAAGATTCAGAGATTCATTTAAGCTGGTTCTGGCCAAAAGAGATTGACTTTGTCTACATTTATAAGACCTCTGCCGATAGCGTAAAGCCAATCAGCGAAATCGATGAGCGTGAATTAAAACTCTACACTCGCGAGGAATATAAAGTCAGCCAAGGGTATGTCGGCAGATTAGATACCATCGGCCGTACTGCCTACCGCATCCTTCCCTGCCAAAAACGGGAAGGAAAGCTTATTGTTTTCAAACAGGAAAACGAAAAAAATCTCATTTATATCACAGGCTCGAGGGCGAAGATTTATTTTTCCATTGCTTATAAAAATAAACTCTTTCAATCTCGCAAAAAAGTAAAGATGGCAATCATGACCGAGCTTCCACTCGAAAAAGAACTGCTCGTCTATGTAAAAAAAAGCGGCAGCGTGCCGATTTCGCTTGAGGATGGAACTGTCTATCCGTTTGTCCGCGACTTCCCCACTGGGAAAACCGTGCCGCCGGAAATTGAAATCGATAAAAATGAGTTTATCCGTATCTTTTTTAACAATGGAAAGAAATCAGCACAGCATTACGAGCTGATACCTGATTAGGGGGCCATTACATGTTCGCATTATTAAAACGAATGTTTGAAAAAAAACAACCTGCCAAAGAACGATTACCGTTTTACGATATTGTCTGCCCGTACTGTTTTTCAAAATTTCATCATGAAGATGTCGTCTTCCGAGCCGCCCACCACCGCGATGATGATGAGGCCTTAGCCCTCCAGGAAGACGAATTATTAAACAACTATCGGGGAAAATTCGGGCTTGCTCCGATTGATGAAATCGAGGCCATCATTGATCCTTCGATGATTCCCGATGAAAACAAGATTTACTCTGACCGCATTCTGATGGGTGTATCCGATAAATACGCGGTCGTGACGCGAAATCGTCTGTGCCCTGTCTGTCATAACGACCTTCCGGTAACGGCCGGCAGGCACCCAAGTAACATCGTTTCGATTGTTGGAGCCACCTCAGTCGGAAAATCGGTTTATATGACGTCTCTGATTCATACGCTTCAGCATGTGACCGCCAACAATTTTGATGCAGCCTGTATCCCGCTCGATAATGAGATTAGTAAGCGATTCCGGATAAACTATGAAATTCCCCTTTTTGAAAATGGGACTCTTTTACAATCAACCGAAAAAACGAATCGGCAGGAGCCGTTTATTTTTCAATTTATCTTTAAAGACGAAGACCAGGCGCCGCTCACACTCGTTTTTTTCGATGTCGCTGGCGAAGGAATGACCGACAAAGAATACCTTAAGCTTCATGCCGCCCATATCAAAAATTCCGCAGGCATTCTGTTCTTGGTCGACCCGATGCAAATCCGCGCTATACGGGAAAAACTGATCCACCAAATGGGTGAAAACCCTGGTAAAATTGTCGGCCAAGGTGATGAGCCGCGTGAGGTTGTGATTTCACTGTTCGGTGATTTTATTGCCCATCTCGAAAATAGTAAAACTGATATCCCGACTGCGGTAGTGTTGACGAAAAGTGATCTCTTACATTCCTTAAAGCATGATGATGGGGAATACATCGGCACCAACAGCAATGTCTTCCGTAATGTCATACATCGCGGCTGCCTTAATTTAGCTGAATATGAAAATATTAACGGGGAAATGAAGAGATTTCTAGCAAAAGTAGATACTCCATTTGTCAATGCCCTTGATGTCTACTTTAAGGATACCTCCTATTTCGCGGTATCAGCCCTTGGAAGTAATCCGGTCGATCAGCAGGTCAGCGGCATTATTAGTCCCGTCCGGGTGGATGAACCGTTTATTTGGCTGCTATATAAGCTGGGGTATATAGAAGGGAGAAATGGTCAGTGAGCGGAAAAATTCAGCAGCAGATGTATACTCGGGAACGCGGCGGAATTTTTCACGCCACCGACGGGTATGACACGATTGCTATATCCGAAGGCCTCGATCACGCCTTTGTGAAAAAATACTTGCATCCGTTCTGTATTTATCATTCTCCTAAAATCTTAGCGGAACGCGGCGAAAAGGATGCCTCCATCTACCCTGAGGCTGTGACAATGTTTCAGCCGGAAACTGGTGATCTCGTTATCGGTCAGGCCGTCTTTGTACCTGCTGATTTTACTGGTGCTCGGAGCACGTATTTTATGCACAACTACATAATTCCAGGGGCACAAAAGGAAGAATGGATTAAGCAGCCGGAAAAGCTGTTTCAAATAAACGACTTTCAAACGTCCTATGATATGGCGAATGGAAAAGTTCTGCCTGAGGGAGAGGTTGTTGGGTATGAAGCTAGTGACGTTCTTTCGGTAACAAGTGACCTGCTAGGGACGTTAGGCATTACGGAGGAAAATTTTAAACAGCTTTTATTTGCGGTCATGTCGTCGATAGCTGGCAAGAAAAAGGTCTTCATCTCACTAAATGTGCCGCTTCAGGTTTATTCGAAATATGCCATGAAGCTGCTCGAGTTGATTTTTCTTTATCTACCGTATGCCCACCGCCGGAAATTAGGGGCGATGACCTTTACAAGTGAACCAGAAACAAAAAATTATATCCATGTCATGTTTTTTGAGCCGGCAACATTAAATACCAGAGATCGTGCAATCGAAAAACAATTCATTTTTGATTTTGCGAGTAACAGAATTTCTGGGGTGGATCTATCTGGCCAGCAGCATGAGTATTTGGAATTGGCCTTACACCATTTCACTCATTCCAAGCGGATGGATGATTTTTTTGGATTTGCTGAAATGGCACTGGCTGGCTTACCTGAATCGTCAAAGCTGGAATTAGCGAGCTATTTCCAGTTGACCGACATATATCTGACTGTACGTTATAACGATTTCTCTTTATATGCAAAAAATAAAGCTGGCTTTTTACATAGTCTGATGAAGTTTTTACAGGTTAATAGTAACGAAAAGCCGGATTTGACGGGGCTGTTCTTGACACTATTGAAAGAGGAAAAAATCGCCCCAGACAAGGCTTCAGCCCTCGATTATCTTAATGCTGTGGTTTCCATTAATGCCATTGTGAAGTCGGATCAGGCACTTTTCTTTATCCTTGAAATACTTACGTATTATCAACATGACCCGCTTTTCCATCAGTTATGGAAAGTAATCGAACAGGACATGCCTACCCATGAGGCACTCGTCATGTTTATGAATGAGCATCAGGATTTTGAAAGCCTACTTGAGCTGTATCTTAATGGCCGATTTAAACACCTCGTTCTTCTGGAGGACATCCTAAATGAATTAAAAGCAATGGTGGGAACACCTTATCTATTTGGCATTGAAAAGTTTAAGTCGGTTGTCAGAAAAAGTATTGCTTCTGCTATCAGCACCGATAGTGACCCTTTCAAAGCCGTACTGGCAGTGGAGAGTTTTATCGTTGACCGGTGCAGCGCCGACTTTGACGAGTTTAAACAGGATATACTGGTACATGCAAGGCTTGCCTTATTACGTTCAATTCGTTTGCAGGATCTCACGTTACCGGATATCAAAGCATTCGGAAAGATTTTTAAAAAGGAACTTAACGTAAGAGATTTGAAAGATGTGAAGGTAAAGGAAAATTATCTGATCACCAATACCCTATACCAGCTAATCAATATCCCTTCACAAGCTGAAAACTTCAGCTTAAAGCCATTAACTGTTGCTTCCCGTGAACAGCTTAGAGGGATTCTGCAACGAATATTACGAGACCATCCGTCTCCGGAGCAAATTCCATTACTGCTCATCGCCTTTGAAACAGAGTTTGATGGTGTTGATTATCAAGGTGTATTGCATTACTTAATCAAACACAGTGATGACAAAACGCTGCTGTCCTTTGTTAGAGGAAACGCTCGACTCGTAGACATTGACTTTGGCTACAGGAGGTCATTACGAAAATATTTCATTAGCCATCCAAAATCGCTTTGGAAAAATAAAACGCTTCGGAAGGAACTTCAATTAATCAAAAACTACAGTCTTAAACAGTTACTGAAGGAAGTGGAAACAGAAACTGCCAGCCCTGTGGTTAAATTCCTTAAAAAAAATGGACTGAAGCTGTTAATGGCCTTTGTCATTGTTGGCGGAGTGGGCGGCGGTGCATGGTGGATGTTGGACAGTTTTTTTGGTACTGACAGCTCTGTACCGAAAGCATCGAAAACGGCTGTGTCTAGTAAAAATAATTCTGGGAAAGAACAAAAAGATAAACTTACCGGTACCCCCATTTCGCTTGATTTATTTCATAAAGCAACTATGGATGTTGACGGTAAATCCTTTTCTTTACATCTTGACGGCAAGCAAGTAAAAAATATTATTGGAAAAGCCCAGCCTGATGGTAGCAACAGCATCCTGTTGACTGATCTTGAAGGTGGACAATGGACTTTGAATTTAACAACCGATTCAGATACTCGCCGCCCCTTCGATCAAAATGGGCTGCTAAATGAGGGATTCTCGCTTTATGGAATCGAACATGATTTTACCGGGGATGACATACCTGAAGTAGTAATTGTCGCAAGCAACAGTATATCGGATTCTTATGTTTGGGTTTATTCGTTGAAACTTAAATCGAATCCCCTACATCCTATTTTGGTGAAGAAAGGACGTTCAACCGTACAGTTAGACGGGAATAAACTCATTTTTCCAGACTACGAGGTGTACCAATATTCAACCGAGAGTCAAAATTTTGTTAAGCAAAATAATTAATTTGTCATTGAGAGCATTCCTTTATGGGATGCTTTAATTTTTTTTACCCTACACTCTCCGAAAAAAAATCAGCAAAAAATGTCGATAAATAATTCTATTTTTTTTGGTTATTAATAGTTAAGTTATTTATGGTTTAGGTGGTAAAATAGTATTATATAACGAACAAAATATTATTTTAAATCGAAAATGTTATTTAGAAGCTTAATGCCAGTGGGGGTGTATATAAATGTTAAAAAAATGGATTAGTAGTTTTGTAGGAGCAGCTTTTATTTTTTGTATAATAGGAACCTTTAATGTGCACGCGGTGGGTCCTGAATATGCTGCTTCTAGAATAGAAGGTGTAATGGTCGTTGATGTCAGCCGGTCTATGCTTTTCAGTGACCCGAACAAAATCAGTAATGAAGCGATGAAGATGTTTGTCGATATGTCATCCCTTAAGGGGGATAAAATCGGTGTCATTGCCTACGGGAATGATGTCGCTGCAAAAAAAGACATCGTCAAAATCCAATCAGAGCAAGATAAACAGGCGATAAAGGATTTTATTGATTCATTAGGATATGATCCGAATACTGACATGTCTGTTGGACTAACAGAAGCGGTAAAATCCTTGGATGTCAGCCATGAAAAGGAATATTTTCCGTTAATCGTCTTACTTGCAGATGGTAACAATGATCCAGACAAGACAAAGGGCAAAACAGCCAAGCAAGCCGGTGAGCAAACTGCCCAAGCAGTGGCTGATGCTAAAACAAAGGGTTACCCGATTTATGTCATTGGTTTAAACGCAGATGGCAAATTGAACAAGGATTTACTCCAAACTATAGCCACAAGTACGAACGGGAAATTTTTCGAAACAAGCAATGCAAATGACCTTCCGGGAATCTTAAGTGAGATTTTTGCCGATCATTTGAAATTAAAGGTCGTCCCTATCAAAGATGTTGTTGCAAAAGAAGAATTCCAAGATATAAAAATCACGATCCCGAATGAAAATGTTTTAGAAGCGAATATTTCTCTTGTTTCAAGCAAGCCAGTGGAATTGAAATTAGTTGACCCGTCTGGCCAGGAACAGGCCTTTCCATCAGATAAAATTAAACTAACGAAATCGAAAAACTACTCCATGCTAAAATTAATCACTCCTCCTCAAGGAGATTGGACACTTAAAGTCAAGGGGTTTCCAGAAGATAAAGTGGATATCAAACTTGTCTTTAACAATGATTTACAGTTAAAACTTGCCCCGCTCACAAAGGAGCTTAAAGCAGGGGATCAGGTCAAGATTTCCTCCTTCTTTGAGGATAACGGCAAGAGAATTACCAACAAAGACATTTACCAAACGCTGAAAGCGACTCTTTTTGTCAAAAATATTGATACAGGAAAGTCTGAGGAAATCCCATTAAATGCAAGCGATAAAGGATTTGCCGGTCAGTTTACTCTAGGAGATTATGAAAACGTTGAAATAATGGTGAAAGCGGAAAGCGACAGCTTTTTCAGGGAAACCCAGCCACAGAAGCTCACCGTCCTAAATGCAACAGGTGAACCTGTGGCAGCTGAGGTGAGCCAGACTGGGACTAAAAAATGGCAGCAACTCCCGTGGCTTTATATTGCGATCGCTGCAGCTGGAGCTTTTCTTATCGTTGCGCCGATCTTTTCCCTTAATGCAAAAAGAAAGAAAAAAGGCCTTGGGTTTAGTGGTCAAATTGTCGTTGAAATCAAAGATGATGTGACAGGTGAATGGATGGATCCACAGGTTAAGAAATTAAAAGCATATAAAGGAGAATTCTGTCTGAACGAGCTATTCTTGCTTGATCCGGAATTCAAAGAGACCGATCAAATCACCTTCGTACCAATAACAGACAATACATTACTGTTCATTAATAAATCAGGTGTCCAAATTGAAATGGGCGGTGTCTCGATTGATGCAGAAACCGGGCACCGGCTGAGACGAAATGACAAACTCCGTATGAGATTAGAGGAATTGAATAAATCAATTTACATTGCAAATGTTAGTTAAGGGAAAAATACCATTCAAAAAAAAACAAAAGCGATGAATTTCTATACTATTAAAAATAGAAATTCATCGCTTTTTATTACACTTCTTTCTTGGCCGCGGCAGCGTCCGCCCCAGGAGGACACTGTCCACGAACGGTGCCTGACACCTATTTTACCGTTATCACAATGCAAACGGTGACTTGCAATCAGTGGCTTGCAATCAGTGGCTTGCAAACGGTGCCTGACACACTATTTGTCTTCTTCAACCTTTCTTCTTCTGATGATGACGGCTCCTCCTGCTGTTAGGAGGAGTAGTCCGGCTGCAATGGTGCCGGCAAAGAGTGGTTTGTTTTCATAGATTTTAACGAGTGCACTCTTTTCCGCGATTTCGAATGGCATAGTTGAGGTAATCTCATTCCCGGCCTTATCGGCTGCGACTACTTCGATTTTATATTGTTTGATTTCTTTCAACGTTGTTTTAATGAGTTGGGCACCGTCTTTTGTCATGGAATCACCAGTAAATGGCTCTCCATTAACGGTGATCGATTTAATCGTATCCTCCGGATGCTCAAGACGGATTCCGACTGTCACCGCTTCGTAGTACTTCTTGTTTTTCTTAACACCCTCGTACACGACCGTCGGCTCGGTCTTATCAATAATAAATTCGACACTCATCTGTTTAATATTCCCAGCCTTATCCTTGACCTCTAAGAAAAGGACATGCTTCCCTTCTGTTTCAATTGGTGTACCCATTGTATAGGGCTCACCATCTAAAGTCAGGGAAATAATATCATATTCACTCATGTCTTTAATAAGAAGATCCGGTAGGATGTTCTTATTAAAATACTTGTTGTTAATAGGCTCCTTAAAACTAATAAAGCTAATGTCCGGCGCTGTTTTATCAATCGTAAAGACAACGGTTTGCGCACTCACATTTTTCGCCTTATCGCTAATGTTTGCTTTTAACACATAATCCCTTTCGTCCTCAAGCTTCTGACCACTCTCAAATGGCTTGCCATTAAGGGTAACCGTTGAATTGTCCTTATCTAAATGAAGATCATCATACTTTACTATTGGCGTGACATTCTTATTAAAAAAGCTATCCCCGACCCCTGAAATAGTTAATTTCGGTCTTGTCGTATCTAAAATGAAGCTAATATCTAACGTTGCTTCGTTTCCGGCTTTATCTTTAGCAGCCACATAATAGCGGTATTCCATTTCGGTGGCCGCAATCGGAATATGACTCTTAATGTCCTCTCCACCATTTAGAGTAACTGATGTGATCATATCTTCAGGCTGATCCAACACAAATTGAGGCGTGAAAATTTTATTAATAAACTCCCTATTTTGGATCTCACGATTTTCACCCTTGAATTTAGGCTTAATCACAGGCTTGGTTTTATCAATTGTAAAAGTCACCTTACGGCTAAAGCTGTTGCCTGCTTGGTCAACCGCTTCGACCACGATTTCATACGTTCCTTCCTTGCTAAAGGTATGGCTGAGCGCGGCCGTTTCGCCGCTAACGCGAAAACTTCCAGCATTGTAGCTGCTGCCATCTCTTGTCACCTTAATTGTGTTCAAATTAAGGTTTTTATCATTGATGGTCACATCCACTTGCTTATCAGTATTATAAAACGCATTATTTTCTACACCCTGAATATCGATGGAAGGCTTTGTTTGGTCAATTGTAAAGCCAAACTGCGGAATCGCCGAACGGTTCCCTGCTTTATCCTTCAAGCCTAGAGACATCGTATATTTTCCATCCTCAGCTAAGGTTTTCGTAACATGTGACTTTACTAAAAGTGATGAATCAACCTTTGTTGTCTCATAAACCTTCTTCCACTCACCAAACGAAATGGCTTTGCCATCCTTTGTTACCGCAAGCTCAATATCCCTAGCCGCAAAATTCCGATCCTCAACAGCAACGTACACTTGTTTCCCCTCAGGGTAATAGTGGGAATTGCCTGCGCTTGCATCAACGCCAGTTATGGTTAAACGTGGTGGAGTCTGGTCGATGATGAACTCCCGTTTTTCTTGTACACTCTCATTGCCTGCTTTATCGATGGATGCGAGCGTAACAGAATAGTCCCCATCCTCGGTGAATGTATAAGCACCAACACCAGTATCGTTGGTCCCAGCCAACATTTCCAGCTGGCTGACTTTTGAAAAAATAGATCCATCCTTCAATACGGATAATTCATTGCCCGTTAACTGAAGGTTTGTGTCGCTGATTTTAAACTGAAAATCCGTATTACTATTAAAATATCGCTTATCAGTGAAAGCCGGTTCAATGCTTACAACAGGAATAGTATGGTCAATCGTAAACATAATGGATTTTTGCTCCGCCATATTTCCCGCCTTATCCTTGGCATCGATGATAATTTGATAATCACCTTCATGTTGTTCATCTTCCTGGGCAAAAACGATGGTGTAGACAGAGTTTATCGGACTCTGTGTCCATGTTCCCGTCACAAAATCGACCGGTACATAGACTTCACCGTTTTTCTTTCTGACATCAATGGTAACATCGTTTGTATTAAAATTTGCCTGTAGTTCATTGATAACAATGGATACTGTTCCCTTTTTACCAAAATGGCCTCCATTAAAGTCGGCACTTAATTCGGTATCCACTACCGGCACAGTGGCATCAATCGTAAATTCTACAGTTTTCACCGCATCATGCCCAGCCGCATCCTTCGCCGTTACCGTGACCCGGTATTCCCCGTCATAGCTGGTATCAGTTTGTTCGCTATTTCCAAAAGGCAGCGCTAATGTCGAGGTTTCCCCGGTATTTTCCCATGGTGCAAACCGATCATCATCGCGGTAGTCAGCAAACTGGCCATCGCCATCCCGTTTTTCTACCTTATAACTGACGAAATTGGATTGATAATTTTTTTCCTTAACCTCGATGTTTACCGTGCCATTTTTTACAAAAGCAGCAGGCTCAATCCCGGTTAGCGACACTTCCGGGGCCTTTGTGTCAACAACAAAGGCGAGAGGCCCGATGGACTGACTTTGTTCCAACCCGTCAATGGAACTAAAAGAAAGTTCATAATTCCCGTCAGCTAAGGTTGTATCCTGCTTCAATGTGGCAATGGTCCGTGATTCATCCAATGTCAATGCCGTATTTTTTTGATTTAATGCAAGCACTGTTTTAGTTAAATCCAATGTCAAATCAGCAGCCTTTACAGAGAAACTTCCATTATCATAAAACTGCCGATCCTTTGCAGCTTTGCCGCCTACTAAGACTTCGAGCTCCGGCTTTTGGCTATCGATTATGAATTGAACCTTTTGATTGGCCTTATTGCCGGCAATGTCGCTTGTCGCAATTGTCAATTCATAAATACCATCCTCGAACTCCTGCTTTAATGCTGCTACTTTGCTGTCAGCAGTGAAGTTCGGCGTTAAGGAGATGGTTTCCGTTTTGCCGCCGATTGATTTTTTGGTCATCGTCATTTCAGTTACATTTGCATTTAATTGCTGGTCTTCGGTAATGTTGATGTCAACTGTTTTCTTTTCGTTATATTTCTGATTATTTTCGACACCTACAAGAGAAATGACCGGTGCACTTTTATCAATTGTAAAGGACAAAGGATAGGTAAATTCCTTCCCTTGGTTATCAGTAATGGTTGCCGTTCCTTCGTAATGCCCTTCCTCGGTCAGCGTAAGGTAGGCAATTCGTTTATTAATACCAAATTGATTTGGGGTAAAATCAACTACATGATCAAACCTTTCCGCGTTTTGTGTTCTTACAAGGTTTGCTGTGGCCTTGGTAATCTGCCCGTCGTCTTCAAACTTTATAGTCACATCATTGTGATAGAAAGCGTCTGGATCGATGCCGGACATTTTCGGTTCGCCTTTATTGATGGTGAAAGAAACCTTTTCCTTGTCGCTTTCATTCCCCGCTCGATCACGAAGGAATGCCGTTACATCGTATTTACCGGACTGAGGGAACTCTACTCGGCCCAATCGATCGTTTCCAACATCCCATTTTATCTCAGTTGGTTTCTCTTGCCCCTCTTCGTCGAGAACAACGAGGACAGATACATCATCATGGTTAAAATTCTTTTCCTCCACTGTGAGAGTTAAAACAACCTGGTCATCCTTTTCTGTATAGACTGATTTTTT
>Ga0213824_1000338_pt1 | contig 38630 bp, 40 predicted proteins | sample MC6MC0906MG_FD_179892 | JGI IMG/M metagenome (GOLD analysis project Ga0213824, IMG submission 179892) | Enriched soil aggregate microbial communities from Iowa State University, Ames, United States - MC6-MC0906-MG | ecosystem: Environmental > Terrestrial > Soil > Unclassified | place: USA: Iowa...
CTAAATCAAGTGAAATTGGTACCAGTTAGCTTTGCACGTATTGCTAATACTGATTTCTTTAGAGTAACACGAGCTAAATTATTTGTAGCAGGACATATTCGGAAAAATATCGAATATGCTTCATCAGCATGTAATGGGGCACTTCAGGATAGAATTGCTGATGTTCCGTTTTCAGGTTTTACAGATCTTATATTTCCGCAAACAGCAGGAGGCGCTACACCAATTTTAGGCATTTCTGAGTTTGCCGAAGCGAACTTCCTTAACGAAAGAACACAAATGGATGCTCGATTAGATAAGGCTTTCTTCCAAAATCTCGTTAAATACAATGAACAACCATTTGGTGAATTAGTAGCAGCCAATTTCTTTGAACTTGATTTTTCACCGATTATGGCAGCTCCTGAAGAAGCATTCAGCACATTACGTGAAAAAATTGTATTAGAACTTACTGTAAAAGTATTGCAAGTTCAACAAATCCGTTTGGGCGCTGGAAGTAGTGTAGTAACACCTGTTCTACCAGGGCTTACTCCACCAGCAACACCAATTGTTCCTGATATTATTCCGCCTACTGAGCCTTGTTAATTTTTTTATGTAGTGGAGTAAAAATGGTAACAATAATACTGATATAAAATCAAATATGTTGTTGGGCAGTTGAAAGTTCACTTTTACTCGAACTTTTAACTGCTTTTTTTTGGCAAGATAAGGACATGCGCCTTCCAATTGTATCTCATAGTGGGACTGTGACAAAAGTAAAAATATTGCATAATATGGATTGTAATTAGTATTGTAGATTTTCAATTGTCCTAACATAATCGCATCAGAAGAATTAGCTAATGGATTAAAAATTGATTGTTATGCTTTTTTTGTCAAATCATTATTTGGGAGTGAATGAATGGCAACTCCATGGATTAATTTTAGAGAGATGAAAAAAATATCCTCTAAACAAAATAAATACACTGAGTGGAGGTATCAAACTAAAATAGATGACGAATCTCCATTTGAACAGACTTTTAATGGAAATAATAATCTGCTTGATGAAATAGAAGATAAACCAATTACAGAGGAATCAACTTTAACAGACCATATAATCTCTAATGAAGAGCTCCCCGAACCTATGGAGCCGATTATTGAGGAAGAAAACGAACATCACCCAAATTTTGAGAACTTCAGGGAGGATGCTAGCTTAGCAGAGCTATTAGCATCTAATGAAGATCTACCTATATCTAAAGAAACAAATGTTGAGCAAGAAAACGAACATCCTCTAGATATCGATGAGAGTCACACAAAAGTGACCTTAATAGAGCAATTAGCGTCCATACCCATACCTATAGAAGCGAATGTTAAGGAGAACGAAGAAAATTTCCGACATATGGATGAGAACCATGTAGAGGAATTAACTTTAGACCAGATAGCATGCAATCAAAGTGTACCCAGTCCAACAAAGGTAGAAATTGACCATCTACTAGATAGTGATGAGAACTCCCTTGAAGAACAAAATTCAACAGCCCAATCAGACAATAATCCAAAATCTTTCAATAGAGCTCTGTCAGAGGCTGAAAATAATATGCATTTGGATGATATAGCAGAAAAGGAGAAAAACAATCCTCCAAATCGTAATAAAGAGATTGCAAAGTCTTTACAAGGAGAAGTATGCACCATTATCCAAAAAAGTCCCTTTTCTACTTATGTAGAAATTAACGATTTTCTTCATGCTCCTATTTATGGTGAAAATGTTCAAAATACAATATTTGATTTTCTTGATTTAAATGATAACCTATCTCCCCAACTTCAGACGAAGCTACTCCAAACGATTTCGATTTACCCTGAACAACCAGATTGTCGTTTGGTTAGCTCCAACATTAATCAAATGATTTCTTTAATGAGAACGGATACTAATAAAAAAAATGGTAGTGAGCAGCATCCGTTTAAATCAGTAGTAGTTCCCTTACATAACTCACAAGCAATTAAAAAAGGAGAAATTAACTCCTCTGAGCCTTTTATACATATACGAGTTCCTGTTGTGCTAGGGGAATACAAAATAGAAATATGTATGGAGGAAAAAATTGCTTTTGATAAAGGAATTGAAGAGGTTAAAGAGATCACAAATGAGGTAGTACTATCCGATTGTAGATTTGTACCTATTCATAGATCCCAGTCATTGGGAAATGGAACAAGAACTGTATTAAAGGGGAATTTATTTATAGAAGGCTACATACAGCATAATATTGAGTATAGGGTATCTAATACGCAAAATAAGTCAGCCATTCATCCCAATCGATTGTGTCAAAATATAGTATTAGAATTAATTATCCAAATGTTACAAGTACAAAAAATTAAAGTACTGTTTGACTGGCAAGGTAATGGAGGGTTATAGAAATTTATCCCTTAATTCAAATAAAAAATAAAACTAATATATACGTCCATGTATAGATTTAAATGCTACATATTCTAGCGATAGGAGAGCTCTCTAATACTAAAAAAATGAAATGAGGGAATTTTTTGAGCGATCAATTAGAAAGCCAATTTCAACCTTGTCCTGTAACATCAACTGAACAAATTCCATTAACGAATGAGATTACACCAGTAGTCACTACACCAGTTACAACGCCAACTATCAAAGTTCCAGTTGTATTGGCAGAACCAACACTGCAAATCGTTGTTGAGTCGGATATTACACTTAGCCCTGCTGCTACAGAAATCAAACGAGTGAAAAAGAATGTCTTCCTAAATCAAGTGAAACTTGTACCAGTCAGCTTTGCACGTATTGGTGGCACTGATTTCTTTAGAGTAACACGAGCTAAATTATTTGTAGCAGGACATATTCGGAAAAATATAGAATATGCTTCATCAGCATGTAATGGGGCACTTCGAGATAGAATTGCTGACGTTCCGTTTTCTGGTTTTACAGATCTTATTTTCCCACAAACACCTGGAGGCGCAACACCAATCTTAGGCATTTCCGAGTTTGCTGAAGCGAACTTCCTTAACGAAAGAACACAAATGGATGCTCGATTAGATAAGGCTTTCTTCCAAAATCTTGTTAAATACAATGAACAACCATTTGGTGAATTAGTAGCTGCCAACTTCTTTGAACTTGATTTTTCACCGATTATGGCAGCTCCTGAAGGGACATTCAGCACATTACGTGAAAAAATTGTCTTAGAACTTACTGTAAAAGTATTGCAAGTTCAACAAATCCGCCTTGGTGCTGGCAGTAGCGTAATAACGCCTGTTCTTTTAGGACTTACACCTCCTCCTAGTCCTTGATAAATGCTAGTTTAGAGGACAGTAGAATATTATAATATATTAACAAAGCTGGTAGTACAGATGGATATTTTGTTTGTACTACTAATTTTCTTATAGGAGCTGTCAATCTTTAAAAGCATCTATCAATATTATGAAAAATCAAATACAAGTGAATGATTAGCTTCATTAAAAGGAAAAAGGGTTGCCATATAAAATGAGCAACCCTTTTTTCACTATTTATTTCACTGTTTCTAAAACGCGTACAAATTGTCCTTTTGAGTGAGGGTAGCCTGCTTGTGTAATTTTTACTTTTACAAGTTGTCCGATTAGACTTTCTGGACCCTCAAAAACTACTTTTAAGTAATTGTCTGTATAGCCTGTTAGAAGGCCTTCTTCTTCACTGTCATCATGCACAAATTCTTCAGGGATAACTTCTAGCACTTGATCTTCAAAACGAGAAGCATACTCTTTTGCTAGCTGATCGTTTAAAGAGATGAGTCGATGCACACGCTCATTTTTAATGTCTTCATCAATTTGATCTTCCATACGTGCAGCAGGGGTTCCTGTACGAGGAGAGAATGGGAAAACGTGTAGCTCAGAAAATTTATGATCGCGAATAAAGTTATATGTGTCCATAAACTCTTCCTCTGTCTCACCTGGAAAACCAACGATTACATCAGAAGTAACAGCTAAATCAGGTAAAGCCTCATGTAATTTTGTTAAACGTTCACCGAAGAACTCCATTGTATATTTACGACGCATACGTTTTAATACCGTATCAGAACCAGATTGAATAGGGATGTGTAAATGATTCACGACAATCTTTGATTCACGTAGTACTTCAATTACTTCATCTGTTAATTGACTAGCCTCAATAGATGAAATACGAAGACGCTTTAAGCCTGTTACATTGGCCTCTAAATCACGTAGTAATTGAGCAAGATTATAATCTTTTAAATCCTGACCATAGCCACCTGTATGAATACCAGTTAAGACAATTTCAAGATAACCAGCATCTACTAATTGCTGTGCTTGATGTAATACCTCTTGTGGGTCACGAGAACGCATTAAACCACGTGCCCATGGAATAATACAAAATGTACAGAAATTGTTACAGCCTTCTTGGATTTTTAACGAAGCACGTGTACGGTCTGTAAATGCTGGTACATCTAATTCTTCGTATACTCGGTTTTTCATAATATTACGTACAGCATTAATCGGTTGTCGTTCCGCACGATATTGTTCAATATAACCAAGTAATTTCGTACGATCTTGTGTTCCAACAACAATATCAACACCAGGGATTGCCATAATTTCTGCAGGGGATGTTTGTGCATAGCATCCTGTTACACAAATAACTGCATCCGGATTTTGGCGAATTGCTCGACGAATAACCTGACGTGATTTTTTATCTCCAGTATTCGTAACTGTGCATGTATTAATGACGTAAACGTCTGCTTGTTGATCAAATTCTGTTCGATCATAGCCTTCTTCTTTAAACAGCTGCCAAATTGCTTCTGTTTCGTAATGATTTACTTTACAACCTAGAGTATGAAAACTCACGATTTTTGATCGCTCGTTACTCATGATATATATCATCCTTTCAATTCACATTACCTTGTGTTTCCAAACATTTAATAAGTTTTTCGTTGTACATATTTTAGATACGTGATTTATGATAACATAATCCTTATAAAATCAGTACATATAAGATTTTTTTGTGAAATAATTAAGTTATCAATTTCTATATAATCTTTTGAGGACTTCAGATAAACATGACTCGTTCTGTAATGTTTATATTTGGGTGTTCATTATATAGAAAGAAATTAGACGCCATCGCGAAAAAATGATATGATTCGAAGAGGTACGTACATCTTGTTTAATGAAGGAGCGTTCAACAATGGAAAAAAATTTTGCACGTATGATTGATCATACATTATTAAAGGCTGAGGCAACAAAAGAACAAATTGAAAAATTATGTGCTGAAGCTAAACAATTTAACTTTGCTTCTGTTTGTGTAAATCCAACTTGGGTAAAGCGAAGCAGTGAATTATTACAGGGTACAGACGTGTTAGTTTGTACGGTTATCGGCTTCCCACTTGGTGCCAATACACCAGCAGTCAAAGCATTTGAAGCAAAAGACGCCATTGCTAACGGTGCAAAAGAAGTAGATATGGTTATTAATATCGGTGCGTTAAAAGATAAAAACTATGACCTTGTACAAGCAGATATCGCAGCAGTGGTAGAAGCAGCTAAAGATAGCGCACTTGTAAAAGTCATTATTGAATCATGCTTACTAACAGACGAAGAAAAAGTGAAGGCATGTGAGTTAGCTGTAGCAGCGGGTGCTGACTATGTGAAAACATCTACAGGTTTTTCTACTGGTGGAGCAACAGCAGAGGATATCGCGCTTATGCGTAAAACTGTAGGTCCAGAACTTGGTGTAAAAGCATCAGGTGGTGTTCGTAGCTTAGAGGACATGAAAAAAATGGTAGAAGCAGGTGCGACTCGTATTGGGGCTAGCTCTGGTGTAGCTATTATGAATGGTTTAATTGCCGACTCCAACTATTAATATTATCTTTTTATAGAGCCATAAGCTCATGTGTACATTGACATGAGCTTATGGCTTCTTTGTGTTTAATCAGCATAATAATTTTCTATGCACATATACTCCACTGATGAATGTAAATACAGAAAGGAGGATGTCATGTTTACACAGTATAAGTCTTGGAGGCCCTATATTAGCCCCTTTGATCCTTGTAAGCCTATAGAAGTTAAGTATTATGCAACACCCCCACAACTATATATGGGTTTTCAACCACCTGGACTTCCACAATTTCCAACCGCAAGAGAAGCGCTAATGGCAGGAACACTATGGCCACAGTTGTTTAGCCCATACCCATTTCCCCTAAAAGGAGGGAGGAAGCATGACTAAAAAGATGCCGCCCGAATTTTATAAGCAATTAGAAGAAATACAAGCAATTGATTTCGTCATTGTTGAATTAAACCTCTATTTAGACACTCATCCACACGATTATGACGCCATTCAGCAATTTAATGAAAATACAGAGAAAAGTATGAAACTTAAAATTGATTTTGAGCAAAAATATGGACCACTCATGAATTTTGGGAGAAGCTATTCGAATTATCCTTTTAACTGGATTGATACACCATGGCCATGGCAAGTCTAAACAAAAGACTAGGAGGAAAAATCTTTGTGGTATTATGAAAAGAAACTCCAGTATCCGGTAAAAGTTAGTACATGTAACCCAATGCTTGCAAAGTTTTTAATTGAACAATATGGAGGAGCGGATGGGGAACTGGCAGCAGCTCTACGCTACATGAATCAGCGCTATACGATTCCTGACAAAGTAGTAGGGTTATTGACCGATATAGCAACAGAGGAATTTTCACATTTAGAAATGATTGCCACGATGATTTATAAGCTAACAAAAGATGCAACACCAGAAATGCTGAAAGAAGCTGGATTGGGTGATCATTATGTAAATCACGATCGGGCTCTATTTTATCAAAACGCCTCGGGGGTACCATTCACAGCAACCTATATTCAAGCAAAGGGTGACCCTATCGCGGATTTGTATGAGGATATAGCAGCCGAAGAAAAGGCACGTGCCACATATCAATGGATTATTGACTTATCAGATGATACGGATTTAAATGATAGCTTGAAGTTTTTACGTGAACGGGAAATTGTTCATTCCCAGCGCTTTAGAGAGGCTGTTGAAATTTTAAAAGATGATAGAGATCAAAAGAAAGTTTTCTAAGACAAAAATGGCAGGCTGTATCAAGGTGAACTTGACACAGCCTTTTTGCGGTTACTGAATATTTGAGAATAAGCTAAGATCTTTTCGATGACCAATCATTACTAATAAATCTTCCTTTTCAATAATTTGCTCAGGAGAAGGGGAGATAATAATTTCACCTTCGCGCACAATCGCAATTACACTGACGTTATATTTTGCGCGCAAGTCTAAATCCCGAAGGTTTTGTCCAGCCATTTTGGAAGGAATCATAATTTCTTCAATGCTGTATTCCTTTGATAATTCGATATAATTCAACATATTTGGGGATAGGAGTTGATTGGCTACACGTTCACCCATATCTCTTTCTGGGTAAATAATCCAATCAGCTCCTACTTTATCTAACACTTGCCCATGTCTTTTACCAAGTGCCTTTGCGATCACTTTTTTGATCCCTAGCTCTTTTAATAAAGAGACGGTTAAAATACTAGATTGCATATCATTACCGATCGCTACGATAACACAATCGAAGTTACCAATACCAATCGATTTTAAGGCTTTTTCTTCTGTTGTATCTGCAACCACAGCGTGAGTCACATAGGGTTCGGCATCCTCTACTCTTTCTTCATTTATATCAATTCCTAATATTTCCTGTCCAGCTTCATGCAATCTGCGAGCGACGCTTGTTCCGAATCTACCTAAGCCAATCACAGCGTATTGTTTAATGGTCATAGCGTTCTGTCTTCCTCTCATTTGGTTATCCAATCATAATATTTCCTTTTGGGTGGCGGAAACTCTCTTTTTTTCTTCGTTTTGCAATGGCAAAAGCAATGGTTAGTGGTCCTACTCTTCCTGCGAACATTGTAATAATCAGAAGAAGACGACCAGCAGGTGTTAGCTCTGGAGTTAGGCCCATCGAAAGACCAACAGTACCAAACGCAGAGGTAGCCTCAAATAAGTACATCATAAAGCTATGATGCTGTTCCGTGATACTGAGAATAATCGTCACGACTACAACAATTAATCCTCCACACATTGTAACCGTCAAAGCCTTTAAGATAGTTTCAGTAACAATTCTACGTTTAAAGAGAACGACATCTTCTTTTCCTCGAATTTGTGACCACATAGTAGCTACTAAAACAGCAAAGGTTGTGATTTTAATACCTCCAGCAGTCGACCCAGAGCCTGCCCCAATAAACATGAAAAGAATCATTAAAAATAATGTAGAATGCGTTAAGTCCCCAATAGCCAGTGTATTGGAGCCAGCAGTTCGTGGTGTAACCGCTTGGTAAAGGGAACCTAATACTTTACCCCATTCGGATAATGGTCCAAGAGTTTTTTGGTTGCCATACTCAAACAAAAATATCAAAATGGTTCCGCTAACAGTGAGCAAAAGTGTCGTTACTAAGACTATTTTTGAATGGACAGAAAGCCTTTTAGTTACACGATATTCATACAATTCATTCATCACAATAAAGCCTAATCCACCGATTGTAATAAGAGCACAGATGGTGAAAACAACAAAGGGGTCATCAACATAGGCAGTCATTCCGTTAAAGCCACCCATTAAATCGAAGCCCGCGTTGTTGAAGTTGGATATGGCATGAAAAAATCCAAAATAAAGGGCCTTTCCAATAGGCATATCAAAAGAAAAACGAATCGATAGAATTAGACCACCGATTATTTCAATACATGCTGTAAAGAGCAATATTCTTTTCACTAATCGAACAAGACCAGCAATGGAGATATTATTAAATGCTTCTTTAAGCAGCAGTCTTTCTTTTAATGAAATTTTCTTTCCAAGCAGTAAAAATAATAATGTGGCAAATGTCATAAATCCTAAACCGCCAATTTGGATTAAGAATAAAAGGACCACTTCGCCAAAAATAGAGAAGGTATCACCTGTATCAACTACAATTAAACCTGTGACACAAGTAGCTGATGTAGCAGTGAATAAAGCATCTAAAAAGGGCAAACCCTTGCCATCCTCAGTAGAAAATGGCATTGTTAAAAGAAACGTACCTATGGCAATGATAAGGGCAAAGCCCAATACAAGAATTTTGGGAGGATTTAATGCTCTTTTAAAATTGTTCATTTAATTTTTCCTCAATTCTGAATAGTAAACAACTGTTTGTTAGATGGCATAATAAAAAGACCTACGATTAGAGCATGAAAAGGGTAGAAAGCATGCTAATAATGGTGGTCAATAACGACCTCCTTCGCTTTAGCCGACGAAGTTAGCTGACGGGTAGGATGGCGAAAGAGCTTTCTCATCCCTTCTGCTAAAGCAGAATTAACCCCAAAAGATTGGTTCCTCCGTTCTCAAATAGTTGAGATTTGGCCGATATGAAATTGAATGTGATTATTCTACGCCCTTATTCTATTTTTTGTAAACCCCTTAATTGTTAGGAAAATGTAATTATTTTTATTGTGGGCGAATTGTGTATGAATAATTCGAGCAAAAATAAAACCAAAAATTCACTTGATAATTTCGCATACTTTCTATTGACCATTATTAGACAATACGATATAATTTTTTAGTACACAACAGAAGGTGATTTGCCTAATTGTGTATTGACGTGTGTTCGGAGGGAGGGAAAGAGAGATGTCAAAAACTGTCGTTCGCAAAAACGAATCGCTTGAAGATGCTCTTCGCCGCTTCAAACGTACTGTATCAAAAAGTGGTACAATTCAAGAAGTTAGAAAGCGCGAGTTCTACGAAAAACCTAGCGTAAAACGTAAAAAGAAATCAGAAGCTGCACGTAAACGTAAGTGGTAATTTAATTTCCCATTAAAAATCCCTACGTTCATAACACGCAATTGTATGATTCACTGAGCAGACAAAGTTATACCTGAAATTAATCACATTTTTGATTAATTTCAGGTATTTTACATTGCTCAACTTTACGTACATATGAAAAAGCCGAATGAAATCACTTTGATTCATTCGGCTTTTTTGCACATACTAAGTGTTAGTAATTGGCATTAGATCGAATGATAAATAATTAATAAATTTTTTAAGATTTGTGAAACTTTTCGCATGATTGACCGTATATACAGAGGAGAGGCATGTTAGAAGGGAGGGAAAAAGATGCGAAAACGGAGAATCCTCAGCTATTTACTAGTGATATGGATGACTTTTTTGTTAGCGTTTCCATTAACTTCGGCTTTTGCCAGTAATAAGGTTTATCATGTTCCGATTCATAATGAAGTAGAGCGAGGACTTCATGCATTTTTAGAACGAGCTTTTAAAGAGGCTGAAGAAAACAATGCAGAGGCGATTATCTTAGAAATACATACGCCTGGCGGTTTTGTGAATGCAGCAAGCGATATCGCCATGCTTATGGATGCAACGCAAATAAAAACGATTGCTTATATTAATAAGGATGCGCACTCAGCAGGAGCGTTTTTAGCCTTACATGCGGATGAGATCTACATGGTTCCAAATGGAACAATCGGTGCAGCGGCAGTTATCGATTCAGCAGGTAATGCAGCCGACCTAAAGGCCAATAGCGCTTGGCTTGCTCAAATGAAAGCAGCAGCAGAAACGTCAGGGCGCGACCCTAAGTATGCATTAGCAATGGCAGATACCAACTATGAACTACCAGAATACCGTGCTGGCGGTAAGAATTTGTTAACCCTATCAGCCTCAGAGGCAGCAAAGGTTAAATATTCTGAAGGGACGGTTAAAGATTTTCAGGAGCTTTTAGAAGTAACCAACTTGAATGGTAGTGATGTTGTTCCCATTGAACCAACCTTTTCTGAAAAGTTAGCTCGTTTTATTACAAATCCCATCATTGTACCTATTCTATTGTCTATCGCTAGCTTAGGACTTGTGATGGAGCTTTATTCGCCAGGATTTGGTGTTCCAGGTATAATGGGCTTATCAGCACTTGGTTTATTTTTCTTTGGACATATGGTGGCCGGCTTTGCGGGATATGAAACATTATTGTTATTTATTGTTGGCTTAGCCCTTTTAATTGCAGAGTTTTTTGTCCCCGGTGGAATTGTTGGTATTTTAGGTGGTGTCTTAATAGTACTAAGTCTGATACTGGCAGGTGCAAATATGATGCAAATGATAGTAGCAATTCTCATTGCGCTTGTGATAGCGATGATAGGAATGGTGATTCTGATGAAATTTTTCGGAAAAAAACTGCATGTCTTAAACAGGCTTGTGTTAATGGATGCAACCACGACAGAAGAAGGGTATGTATCCAATGTGAATCGCACAGAACTGTTAGGAAAAATTGGGAAAACGCTTACACCACTTCGTCCATCTGGAACAATGGTACTTGGTAGTGAACGCATTGATATTGTATCAGAAGGTGGCTATATCGATGCCAATCAACATGTAGAAATTATTAAAGTTGAAGGCTCACGCATTGTTGTGAGACAAACAGATAAAGAGATGGAGGAATAGAAAATGGGTTTTGATTTAGCTTTGATTGGTCCTATTGCTGGACTAGTTATTTTATTCATTGTGCTTGCGGTATTCTTTACCTTTGTACCCGTTGCATTGTGGATTTCTGCATTAGCAGCAGGTGTACGTGTGAGCATTTTTACATTAATTGGGATGCGATTGCGTCGTGTAATCCCTTCTCGAATTGTTAATCCGTTGATTAAAGCACATAAAGCAGGTTTACCTGTAACGATTAATCAGTTAGAGAGTCACTATTTAGCAGGTGGTAATGTTGACCGTGTAGTGAATGCCTTAATTGCGGCTCACCGTGCCAATATTGAGCTGTCATTTGAACGTTGTGCAGCAATCGATTTAGCTGGGCGTGATGTATTAGAAGCTGTTCAAATGTCTGTTAATCCAAAAGTTATTGAAACACCTTTCATTTCAGGTGTAGCAATGAACGGGATTGAGGTAAAAGCAAAGGCTCGTATTACCGTGCGTGCCAACATCGAGCGTTTAGTCGGTGGTGCTGGTGAAGAAACAGTTATTGCCCGTGTAGGGGAAGGGATCGTTTCTACAATTGGTTCGGCTACTAGTCATACAGAAGTATTAGAAAATCCAGATATGATTTCACAAACAGTTTTATCTAAAGGTTTGGATTCAGGAACAGCCTTTGAAATCTTATCCATTGATATTGCGGATGTAGATATCGGTAAAAACATCGGGGCTGAATTACAAATTGAACAAGCACAAGCTGATAAAAACATTGCGCAAGCAAAAGCAGAGGAACGTCGTGCAATGGCTGTAGCAAACGAGCAAGAAATGATTGCACGTGTTCAAGAGATGAAGGCAAAAGTAGTAGAAGCAGAAGCGGAAGTACCACAAGCGATGGCTGAAGCCTTACGTTCTGGTAATCTTGGCATTATGGATTATATGAACTATCGCAATATCCAAGCAGATACAGCGATGCGCGACTCTATCTCAAAAGTAAGCAATGATAAACCAGAAAAAAATGAACCCAATGCTTAATAATAACGGAAAGGAGCGAAACTAACATATGGAACAGTTAATAATCTTCGCCATAATTGCCATAGTCAGCTCTATTTTCGGAAAATCAAAAAATAAAAAGCCTCAGAAGCAGATGCCTCCTTTTAATAAAGACATCGTGGTGGAGCCTCCAGTTACGGAGAAAGCACCACATCGTACTGGGAAAGCACAGAGTTTTGAAGATTTTGCACGAGAATTTATAGGAGATTGGATTCCAGAAAATGAGAAAGTCGAGGAGCCTAAAAAATTTGTTGAAGAACAAGTGAAAAGGGAAATACCAAGCTATGTTGCTCCAGCTGTCATTCCAGCAGATATCCCTAGCCGTTCTTCTAATCGAGAAGGTCGAGGACGATTAGCTGCTGGAAAAAAAGAAGTGCAATCAGTTGGCACAAATTCGACTTTACAACTACCTCAATCTAAAAATGATCTTATGCAAGCAATCGTGATGGCTGAAATATTAGGGCCACCGAAATCAAAAAGAAAATAACTAGCATGTCCTCCTTTTTCGATGCATATATTGCCGAAGAAGGAGGCATTTTTTATGAAAAAATTATTTCAATTAACGCCACTACTTGAGTTGTTAGAATACGAATCATTAAAAATTATTGGACCCTACCGTTTTATTCATGCAGATGCGACGACCTGTTCGTTTGTCTATGCAGATTATCATATTACTGTCAATGCGGATTCAGTGACAATCAATGCGCTCAAAGAAGAAATGCTACATCTCACTGTTGACAATCTACAGGAGCTTCATATGAAAATGACAAAGAATATGGGTGTGAGCAAAAATGTGGAATAATCGGCCAATTATTATACGTATAAAGCGCCATGAAAATGTTCATCCTTTTATTCAAGCATTGCACGCTCAACATGTCCCATTAAAGCGTGTTGTCTTTCGTGAGCAGGAAGTTTCCTTTGAAACGACGATGCATTATCTACCAAAAATTCGCCGTGTACGAAGACGTTTTCGCTTAAAAATGGCTGTATTTTATGCAGATGAGCTTCAAGTTTTTCGAGCGCAAATTTGGACTTTATTGGGCTTAGCCTTTATGATTGCTATTCCAATTCTTTGTGCACAAGTCATATGGCGAGTGGACATAGAAGCCGCAACACCAGAACTAGAGCAGCGTTTAGGTAAGACCTTTCATGAAACCTTTCAATTAGAAACCCCTTTATCTCAAAAAAAGTTACCTTCCAATACGGTTATACGACAAAAGCTGTTAGAGCAACACCGAGAGCTATCATGGGTTCATATTGATAAACATGGCGGACGAGTAATTTTGAGACCACAAGAATCACCTAAACAAACAGAGCAAACAACTGATAAATTAGCCTCCCATATAGTAGCAACGAAAAGTGGTGTCATTACACACTTTAATATACAGCATGGCGAGCGAAAAATTTCAGTAAATGATACAGCCTACGAGGGTGACGTCCTCGTAAGTGGTGTATTAGAAAGTGGCACAGATCAAGTTTTTGTAGGGGCGAAGGGAGAGGTTTATGCAGACTATTGGCTTGAATGTTCATTTAAAATTCCAACAAAAATTACCGTGGAAACCTTGCAGCAAAAGCAATGGCGAGTGTTGATAAAGGGTATACATCAGGAAAAGGCGGATTATGTACAAAGAAAGGATTTACCGAATTGGCTATCCCCCTATGTTTCAATTGTAGAGGAGCAACAGACGAAAACGATGCAAGTAGAGTTGGATGAATCGAAAATTGAGTCATTGCTGATTCCTTTATTGCATGAAAAAGTATTACGCTCGTTACCTGCAAAAACAATCATCAAGAAAGAAAACCTTTTACAGGCAAAGTGGGGGAATGGTACAGTTGAAGGGAAAGTTCTATTTTTAGTCAATGAAAACATTGCAAGTCCAATACAAGGCCTACAAGGAGAATGATTATGTCAGAACAGTTAACTGTATTACAGGTGGATAATCCAAACGAAGCGGTTATGCTACTAGGTATTTCCGATGCAAATATGAAATTAGTTGAAGAAGCACTTAATGTTCATATCATTACGCGTGGTGAACAAATTCAACTTGCGGGTGAAGAAAATGCTAAGGAACAGGCAACATTTCTTCTGCATGCTTTATTGAAGGTCATTCGCAAAGGAATTAATATTGATCAACGTGATGTTACAACAGCTATTGAAATGACACAAAAAGGAACAATCGAGTATTTTGCAGAACTATATGATGAAGAAATAGCACGCACGACGAAAGGTAAGTCAATTCGTGCAAAAACAATTGGTCAACGAGAATACATACAAGCAATCCGTCATAAAGACGTTGTTTTCGGTATTGGTCCAGCTGGTACTGGGAAAACGTATTTAGCGGTAGTCATGGCAACACAGGCACTTAAAAACGGCCATGTTAAGAGAATTATTTTAACTCGCCCTGCTGTTGAAGCTGGAGAGTCTCTAGGCTTTCTTCCAGGAGATTTAAAGGAAAAGGTTGATCCATATCTACGACCTCTCTACGACGCTTTAAACGACATCTACGGCTCAGAACAAACACAGCGGCTAATTGAACGCGGAACGATTGAAATCGCCCCTTTAGCCTATATGCGTGGCCGTACATTAGATGATGCCTTTGTTATTTTAGATGAAGCACAAAATACAACACATCAACAAATGAAAATGTTCCTAACTCGTCTAGGCTTCGGCTCTAAAATGGTCATCACAGGTGATAAAACGCAAATCGACTTACCCAAAAATACAGAATCTGGCTTGATTGTAGCAGAACGTACATTAAAGTATGTTAAATCTATCCATTTCCAAGTACTAGAACAAGGCGATGTCGTACGTCACCCAATCGTAGCCAAAATCATTCAAGCCTACGAAGAACAGCAACTTTAGAATTGCGTAGCAATTCTAAAGTCTGCCCCGAAAGCGAAGCGACAGGGGCAACGAGGTTTAAAGTCTGCCCCGAAAGCGAAGCGACAGGGGCAACGAGGTTTAAAGTCTGCCCCGAAAGCGAAGCGACAGGGGTAACGAGGTTTAAAGTCTGCCCCGAAAGCGAAGCGACAGGGGCAACAGGTTCTAAAGTCTGCCCCGAAAGCGAAGCGACAGGGGCAACGAGGTCTAAAGTCTGCCCCGAAAGCGAAGCAACAGGGGCAACAGGTTTTAAAGTCTGCCCCGAAAGCGAAGCGACAGGGGTAACGAGGTTTAAAACATCCGTATAGTTAAAACCTAAACCACGAATTTAATCAAAATATGGAAAAAAATGTGACAGCTATGCGAAGATGCATAGCTGTTTTTTGCTTTCTTATACATTTTTCGAGAAAAATGTATGTTGAATTGGTATGATAGTAGGTAGATAGAGGAGGTGCCAGATGGAGAAACAACTTCGAAAATTTACAGAGCTTATCGGTTTTCGCTACTTTCTTATCATCATTCTCATTTTAACAGGTGGCCTACAATTTGGGTTCATGTATGGCAATGTTAAAGGAGTTACATATGATTTCAAACCATTACAGCTTGCGCCTGAAACCGTACGATCTACTAAAACGATTGAAGACACTTATAAAACACAGCTAGAGCGAGAAAAAGCTGCCAATGCAGTGGATTCAGTCTATCAATTTTCGGAGGATGTCGCCAAGCAAAGAGCAGCGATTGTAACATCATTATTTGATTATGTTTTGGAAGTGAAAAAAGATGTTGCAAATAGTAAGGAACCTATTCCTATTGCAGACCAGGTTACACAGCTTCGAAAAAAATTTGAATCCATTGACGAAGACCAGATGCCGTTAATTTTTACAGATTCTCAGTTGGAAGGTCTATTAGTACAAAGTGAAGATGATTTAACTAGAACAAGTACGCAATTATCTAAATTTGTAGAGGAATATTTACAAAAATCCATCCGACCAGAGAACGTCTTTGTTGCACAAAATGATTTTGAAACAAAGATTCGTGGACAACGAGGATATCCTGATAAAATATTCAATACAGTCGTGTTAATAGGACGTACAAGCATTATTGAAAATGAAACAATTAACGAAGAACAAACAAAGATTCGAAAACAGCAGGCCAAAGAAAGTGTAGAGCCGACACGAATTTTACAAGGTCAGATTATTGTTCAAGAAGGCCAAATTATTGACAATGAGGCTTTTAGACAATTAGAGCTATTAGGGATGGTTAGTAATAAAGCCTCCTTTAAGCCGATAGCAGGGCTTATTATTTTAACGCTACTGCAAATGATGTTTATGTATATTTTATTTGAGCGTTGGGAGACGAACGAACGAAAAAAACGTAATGCACTGTTAGTGACAGTGATTGTTTATAGCTTGTCTATTTTGCTAATGAAATTTATTAGCTTAGTTTCTAGTGGCTTTGATGTGACGATTGCCTTTTTATTCCCGACAGCACTAGCGACGATGCTTGTACGATTGCTAGCAGATGAGCGAGCAGCCGTATTAATTACAGTTATGACGGCTGCTTCAGCAGGAGTAATTTTTCAAGAAGGCTATTCTTCAGTTATGCAAATGGAAATTACGTTGTATATCATATTCGGAGGGTTTGCAAGCCTATTCTTTTTGCGTAGTGTGGAAAAACGCTCACATATTTTACATGCGGTTGGTGTGATTTCCCTTGTAAACATGGCATTTATCGCGTTTTATTTGTTAATGACACAATCATCCTATGGCTTACCAGAATTAGCATTTTACTTAATAGCAGCGATGTTATCAGCCTTGCTTTCAGGGGCATTAACGATGGGACTTTTACCATTCTTTGAATCGGCGTTTAGCTTGCTTTCATCTTTACGTTTAATTGAGCTATCCAATCCCAACCATCCATTATTAAAAAAATTATTAATGGAAACTCCAGGGACATATCATCATAGTGTGATGGTAGCGAACTTAGCGGAAGCTGCGTGTGAAGAGATTGGTGCTGACGGTTTATTAGCGCGTGTAGGTTGTTATTATCATGATATTGGTAAAACCAAACGACCTTCCTTTTTCATCGAAAATCAGATGTCGGGCATCAATCCGCATGATTCGTTACCACCTGAAACAAGTGCAGAGATTATTATCGCCCATACGACAGATGGTGCCAATATGTTAAAACGTTATAAAATGCCTCAAGAGATTATTGATATCGCTTTACAGCATCATGGCACAAGTTTGTTAAAATTCTTCTTGTTTAAAGCAAAGGAAGAAGGAAAAAATATTGATGAGGCAAAGTTCCGATACCCAGGGCCCAAACCACAAACAAAAGAAGCAGCTGTTATAAGTGTTGCGGATAGTGTCGAGGCAGCAGTACGTTCTATGAAAGAGCCAAATGCAGAGAAAATTCAGAAGCTAGTACGAGCGATTATCGATGATCGCGTCCAAGATAATCAGTTTGATGAATGCGATATTTCAATAAAAGAGTTAAAATGTATAGAGAGAGTACTTTGTGAAACGTTGAATGGGATATTCCATTCACGTATTGAATATCCAAAGGCAGATAAGTAGGAGGATCTATGATTTTAACAATTGATTTTACGGATGAAACAAATGAAGTGGGAGCACAACATATCGAACTTGTTGAAAAGCTATTACAGCATGCTGCAAGTGTAGAAAATATTGAGCCAGAAACAGAGGTTTCGGTGACGTTTGTAACGAACAAGGCAATTCAAGATATTAATCGTGAATATCGTGGCAAAGATCAGCCAACAGATGTCATTTCCTTTGCACTAGAGGAGCTAGGTGAAGGGGAAATGGAAGTTACTTTTGAAGGTATGCCACGTGTATTAGGTGATATCATTATTTCGACTGATCGTGCAAAAGAGCAAGCAGAGGAATATAATCATTCCTTTGAGCGAGAATTAGGCTTTTTAGCTGTACATGGTTTTTTACATTTACTTGGTTATGACCATATGGAGCCAGAAGAAGAGAAAGTGATGTTTGCAAAGCAAGATGAGATTCTCCAAACTTTTGGCTTAGGTCGAGATTAGATGAATTTGCGAAAATACTTGCGATCTTTTGGCTATGCTTTTGAAGGCATCATAACTGCAAGTAAAGAACAAAATTTGAAATCACATATAGTAAGTGCAATCATTGTTATACTGGCTAGTTATTTGACAGGTTTATCTCGTATGGAGTGGTATATTGTGCTACTATTAATAGCACTAATGTTTGCGCTGGAAATGATGAATACAGCTATCGAACGGGTAGTCGATTTAGCTTCCCCAGAGATACATCCGCTTGCTAAGCAAGCAAAAGATATTGCAGCAGGTGCAGTGCTTGTATTTGCGCTATTCAGTGCTATAATCGGATTACTCATCTTTCTGCCAAAATGGTTTTAATGGAAATGAGTGTCTTCTAATTGAAAATAAACCATAAATGTGAGGGAGAATTAGTATAGATGACAATGGATATGCATGCATTATTAGAAGAATCAAAAAAGGCACGTGAAAAAGCCTATGTTCCTTATTCAAAATTTAAAGTAGGGGCAGCTCTACTAACAAAAGATGGAGAGGTTATTCACGGTTGTAATATTGAAAATGCAGGCTATAGTATGACAAATTGTGCTGAACGTACAGCGTTTTTTAAGGCAGTATCGGAGGGGATTTACGAATTCGAGGCCATTGCCATTGTAGCTGATACGGACGGACCATGCGCCCCATGTGGAGCATGTCGCCAGGTCATGATGGAGTTTTGTGCTCCAACTATGCCTGTTTATTTAACGAACTTAAAAGGTGATGTGACGGTAACGTCAGTGGGCGAATTACTACCGTTTGCATTTACGACGGAGGATTTAGAGAATGCAGGAAACTAAAAATGGCTATAAATCAGGCTTTATCTCCATCATTGGTCGTCCAAACGTTGGCAAATCGACATTTTTAAATCGTGTCATTGGCCAAAAAATTGCGATCATGAGTGATAAGCCACAAACAACACGAAATAAAGTACAAGGCGTACTAACAACAGATGATAGCCAAATGATTTTTATTGATACACCAGGTATTCACAAGCCAAAACATAAACTAGGCGATTTCATGCTGAAGGTTTCTAAAAACACATTGCGTGAAGTAGACGTTATTATGTTTATGGTTAATGCTGAGCAAAAACTCGGTAAAGGTGATGAATTTATTCTAGAAATGCTAGCAGGAAACCCAACACCTGTCTTTTTGGTCATCAATAAAATTGATGCCATTCATCCAGATGAACTAATGGGAATTATTGAGAGCTATAAAGAGCGCTATGACTTTGCGGAGATTGTACCGATTTCTGCGCTACAAGGCAATAATGTTGAAAATTTATTAGTGACATTGGCGAAGTATTTACCAGAAGGACCTCAGTATTACCCAGCCGATCAAGTGACAGATCATCCTGAACGATTTATTATATCTGAACTTATTCGTGAAAAAGTCCTACATTTAACGCGTGAAGAAATTCCCCATTCTATCGCGGTGGTAATTGATAAAATTCGTCGTGATGAAGAAAATGAGGATAAAATTCATGTAGCGGCTACAATTATTGTGGAGCGTGATTCTCAAAAAGGGATAGTTATTGGAAAACGTGGAGCCTTGCTAAAAGAAGTAGGGACACGTGCGCGAAAGGATATCGAAATGCTTCTAGGGTCTAAAGTTTATTTAGAGCTATGGGTAAAGGTGCAAAAAGATTGGCGTAATAAAGCTACACATTTACGCGATTTTGGATTCCGTGATGATGAATATTAAGTTTTTACTGGCTTAGCCAATGAATTGTAACGTTGGCGAACATTGCCCGTTGAATCAGGAATAGACGCCAAATTTTGACGTGACGGTTTTAGGTTAACTTCTTCTTGTAGGCACAAAAGGATCTAGAAGTATTTGATCATTTTTATTTTTGAGCTGTCCAAAATTATTTTGGGCAGCTCTCTTTGCATGGATAGTTCTTTTAAGAAAGGAGGGGGATTATGCTTCATAAATGGGAGGGGATTGTATTAAAGGTTCGCGCTTATGGGGAATCTAATAAGATTGTTATTTTGCTAACTCGGGAAGCTGGTAAAGTGGCTACGATGGCTAGAGGGGCAAAAAAACCTTCTAGTAGATTGGCTTCCATCACGCAACCCTTTACCTATGGGATGTTTATGGTACAACATCATACAGGCATGGGAACTTTGCAACAGGGAGAACATTTAAATTCAATGCGCCATATTCGTGAGGATATTATGGCTACTGCTTATGCTAGCTATATTATGGAATTAGTGGAGCGAGTTGTGGAAGAAGGAAAGCCAGAGCCATTTGCGTTCGATGTTTTACTACATGCACTACAAGCAATTGAGGATGGCTATGATCCTGAAGCTATTACGCTATTTGTTGAATGGAAAATGTTGCCCTATACAGGTGTACAACCTATTTTACATGCCTGTGCTGCGTGTGGCGCAGTAGATGGGGAATTCGCTTTTTCCTTTGCTCAAGGAGGATTCTTATGCCATCGCTGTTATCAGCATGACCCCTATATCATTCGCTTAACGCCAACACAGCTGAAACTTATCAGGATGTTCTACACTGTTCCTATCGACCAAATTGGAAAAATAGAACTAAAAAAAGAAACAAAATATTTCATTAAAAAAATTATAACAACCATCTATGAAGAACAAACCGGTATTCGGTTTAAGACGAGAAAATTTATAGAGCAACTAGAACGTACCCCTGAACTGCAAATACGCTCGAAAGACAAAATGCCAGATGAATCATAATGTTCATCTGGCATTTCACGTTATTTAAAATTCATCCTCATCCTCTGTCACTAAAAAGGCCCACTGTCCAGCAATTTTTTTACTTTCAATATAAAGGTATGCTGTTTCATTGTTTTTACCTGTTAAATGGAGAATCGCGAGACCTTCAGCTTTTGGCGTAATATGTAGTTGCCCGTCAAGAATTGTCGCTTTTACAGGCACTGGCTCAAAACCAAAGCTTTCGAGTGCTACATGTGTTGGTTCGAAAGGTAATTCTTGCGCTGTCAGTATTAATTCATCTGTCAAATGATATAAATCAATGCTGCGAACAAAATCATAGGAATACACATCTGCGGCCATCTTTTGTTGTTGCGTCCCATCTGAAAATGTAACAATGTATTGTCCATTTTGCGAGATGGACAGTGTTTGATCTTGTTGTTTAAAGTTATAGAAATTTGAAGCTATTGGCTGTCCATTCGCGTTTTGAACCGTCACCTCTGTTGGTATGAATGGTAATTTGCTCTCAGACAAATCGAGTGGTAAATTTTCGATATAATCATCTTCTTTTACTTCTTCAAGTGTTACCTTCAGCTTACCATTTACATTTTTGACATGTACTAAATAAAAAATGTCAATAAAGTCCTCTGAATCATCAGTCAATCCAGTAATCACTAATTTACCCGTACCTTCTTTTATAGGGGTAATCGTGATAGACTCTGTCATATCTTCCTCTTCATTCCATGTGAAAATATCCTCTGCTGGCTCAAGACCACCATAAGAAGCAAAAATATAGTCCTGTTTAAATTGACTTGCATAGACGGTTGCATTGCCTAGCAACTTTTCAGCTCGTACAACAAAAGCAGCCAGCTGAGAGCGCTTTACATTGCTTTTTGGGCCGAAAGTCGTTGCAGATGTTCCTTTGGTAATCCCATTTGCAAACAATGCTTTAATATGTGGCTCAAATTCATTCCCCTTTTTAACATCTGTAAACGGTAATTGCGTGTTACTCGTACTTATTAATCCAAAGCCTTTCGCAATCATTTTAGACATTTGCTCGCGAGTGATATTTTGAGTAGGGTAGAAATAACCATTTGCACCATTAATAATGCCAGCATTTGCTAATGCTGCAATGGCTCCGTAGTTTTCATCGCCAGGTTTGATGTCTTTGAATTGGGGATTTTTTACGTGAACTGTATCTAACTTTAAAATACCTGCTAAAATCTTCGCAGCCTGTGTACGTGTAATAGGATTAGCGGGTTTAAATGTCCCATCCATATAGCCTGAAATAATGCCACGCTCTGCTAATTGAATAATAGCCTTACCTTCTTCATTGGTTGGGTTGATATCAGGAAAAAATGATGCTGCATGTGCGGGTGGTGCGATAATAATCGCACTTGTTGCTAAAGCAGAAGCCATAGCTAGTTGAAATAAACGTTGAGACTGCAATTAAATTCCTCCAAAAAGTACAATAGAAAATTTTATAGTATATATGTTTCTGGTCAGACCTTCCTATGTATCAGTTCAAACTTCCGGACGAATGAATGTTAAAAGGTGATGTGTCTTTAGCCTGTCAATTATTCATTATTTAACAGCTAATACTAACTATAATAACTTATTTATACCAAAAAGATGGAACAACGCATAGAGGGAATTTCATCCATATCATGACTGTTCGGTAATCGATTATACCTTATGTAAAAAGGGGGAGCTAAAACTAATTAACTTGCATAGCGCAGAACTCGCTTCATTTTATCTTTTAAATAAAAAGAAATACCTTCGATTTTATAGGAGGATGCAACTAGATTACCTTTCTTTTTAATGAATAAATTTCAATTTTTACAAAATAAAATTTTTGCGTAAATTTAATTTTATTTGTTATTTTTCCGTCTTTAAATGAATAATATGAAGTCTTATTTATCTATATTTTTATTTATCTATATATTTATAAGTATTTTAATAGGTAAAAAGATTTGTATTTTTGTTTAGTTTTCATTATATAAGTGGTAGAAACTGTTCATTCGAGACCCATATACTAGTTGAAAAGGCATTTTAACCTATGATATTGTAAATGGTATAGATAATGGTAATTATATTTTTTAAATATAATTAAGTCGTTTAATCTCCATCGAAACTGATGTACGCTAGATCACTTTAGACATGCCTATGAAATATAAAAGCCTCTATCAGCAAAACGTATTTTTTATACGTTTATCAGAATAGCGCAGTCCTATGGAAGAAGGAGGGAGTCACATAGTGCTTAGTACATTGCGTATGTGGCAAAATATATGCTACGAAAAGTAACCTTAAGTATTCATGAAGTTGAAGCAAATGATATATTAGCAGAAGATATTTTTTCAGAGTATCGTTTATTGGCTAAAAAGGATTTAGTTTTAACGGAGCGAATTATTGCCTTACTTAAACTTCGTAAAGTAGATGAATTATCTGTCTATTTGCCATCTGATTCAGTTCGAGTTGTACATGATTTAAGTGCTCAACGAACAAGAGAATATGAAGATCTATTTGCCCCATTAATTGAAAAAAGAGATCCTGTGGATGATTATAAAGAGACAGTTAGTCAGCTTTTTATGACAACGTTGGAGAATGTCGTGCACGAATTACGCTATGGACAAATTCTTAAAAGCATACAGGATACGGCTTATGTAAGAGGTGTTTTTGAAAAGATTTTGGAAAAAAAACATCGCTATGAGCTACTTATGCGTTTAAAGGAATGGGACGAGTATTCATTTGTCCATTCATTTGATGTGTTTGTATTAGGTACAATTTTTGCTAGATACCTAGGTTTAACAGATATTGAAACATTAGCTAGGGGCTACCTGTTCCATGATATCGGGAAGGTTTTTATACCCCAAGAAATATTAAATCTGAAACGTAAACTCTCTGAAGATGAGTTCGATATTGTAAAGACGCACACAACAAAAGGCTACGAGCTACTCATGGAACATAACGAGGAAGACATTGCCTATTTGGCACGAGATCATCATGAACGTTTTGCGGGAAAGGGCTATCCAAATCAACTTTGTGCGGATGATATGAGTGAGGGTGTACAATTATTACAAATTGTTGATGTATATTCAGCGATGACATCCAAGAGAGTCTATCATGTTGGCTATGGTGCTACAGATGCTTTAGCTGTCTTATACAGAGATCGACATTTATATAATGAGAGCTTTATGCATAAATTTGTAGAGTGTTTAGGGATTTACCCAGTAAACTCTGTTGTTATGTTATCCGATAATCGCAGTGCACAAGTAGAACTTGTTTATGATTTATTTCCTACATTACCAAAAGTAAGATTGTTAGATGAGCAAAAATCAATGAATCTTCCTTTGAACTATAGTGTGAGAATTATGAAAATGATCGACTATCGAGCTAATAGCTTTGAAGAGATTTTCAACTTATTTGTAGAGCAATTAATCCGCTGTGACGAAAATAATCTGAGAATTCATTTTAATAAATTAATTGACCATTTACATCCTAAAGAAATTGTCTTAAAAATTTTTCTGCCAGCCTTTCGTATTTTACGTTTACTAACAAGGGAAATCCAAACGGATATGACAAAGTATCGCAATTCTATTGGTATTTTAAAATCGCTACTAGAGGAGCAATTAAACGTTTTATATATGGATTATCAACATGAGCAAACGACCATATTAGTTGTGGAGACATCGTTGCGTGAAAATTTCTTCATTAAGCTTGTTCAAAGTATTTTGTATATTGATAAAATTGTGCCATTCTTTATAAACCCAGGTGATGATCAACGTATTACACAATTGATGGAACATTGTGATGTTAATGTCGCTTACTTTATTGAAGATGAACTAACTTTTGACAAACGGGTTCGTCCAATGCGAGAAGGTACATTCCTTTATTACTCACTAGCGGATATTGAGGAGCTATTAGTGAGCTTAATAGGTTTGAGCATGAAAAAGTTTTCATTCGAGGAAAAAATGCAAGAGCGCTTATTTTCAACATTTAAAGCATAAGAAAGAGGGAGTTGCCTGCTGGCTACCCCCTCTTTTTTTAAGTGATTAGAATTGTAGGTGTTTTTCAATATATGCTTTTACTTCAGCAATAGGCATACGAACTTGTGTCATAGAGTCACGATGACGTACTGTTACTTGGCCATCCTCTTTTGAATCAAAATCATATGTGATACAGAATGGTGTACCAATTTCATCTTGACGACGGTAACGTTTACCAATTGATTGTGATTCATCAAAATCAACAGGGAAGGCTTTACGCAGTTCAGCCCAAACATCTGTAGCTTCATCAGATAATTTTTTAGAAAGTGGTAGCACAGCAGCTTTAAATGGAGCCAGAGCAGGGTGGAAACGTAAAACCGTACGTTTATCATCACCTTCTAGTTCCTCTTCATCATAGGCATCACACAGGAAAGCTAATGTTACACGATCAGCTCCTAATGATGGTTCAATACAATAAGGAACATAACGTTCATTTGATACAGGATCAATGTAAGTGAAATCTTCACCAGAGTGCTCCATATGTTGTTTTAAGTCGTAATCTGTACGATCTGCTACACCCCAAAGCTCTCCCCAGCCAAATGGGAATTTGAATTCGATATCTGTTGTAGCGTTAGAGTAGTGAGATAGCTCATCATCCTCATGGTCACGAAGGCGCATCGAATCTTCTTTCATGCCTAGGTTTAGTAACCAATTTTTACAGAATTCTTTCCAATATGCATGCCATTCAAGGTCTTCACCAGGTTTACAGAAGAATTCAAGCTCCATTTGTTCGAATTCACGTGTACGGAATGTGAAGTTACCCGGTGTAATTTCGTTACGGAAAGATTTACCGATTTGTGCGATACCAAATGGTGTACGTTTACGCATAGAACGTTGAACGTTTTTAAAGTTCACGAAAATACCTTGTGCCGTTTCTGGGCGTAAATAAATTTCATTTGTAGAGGATTCCGTTACACCTTGGAATGTTTTAAACATGAGGTTGAATTGGCGAATATCTGTGAAATCAGCCTTTCCGCAATCAGGGCATACTACGTCATATTTAATCATTGTTTCTTTCATTTGGTCGAATGTCATACCATCAACAATGATTTCATCGCCTTTCGCTAATGCAGCGTCTTCGATAATTTTATCTGCACGGTGGCGGGCCTTACATGATTTACAGTCGATCATTGGGTCATTGAAGTTTCCTACGTGACCAGAAGCAACCCAAGCTTTTGGATTCATCAAAATAGCAGCATCAATACCTACATTGTATTCAGATTCCTGAACAAACTTTTGCCACCATGCTTTTTTAATATTATTTTTTAATTCGACACCTAGTGGACCATAATCCCACGTGTTTGCTAAACCTCCGTAGATTTCAGAACCAGGGAAGACAAAGCCTCGATGCTTCGCTAAAGATACGATGGTTTCCATTGATTTGTTAGCCATAAAATAGCCTCCTTTAAATTTTTAATACGTTGTTTTAGCGGTAAAAACGCCATAGTTTTTTCATTCAGTTGCAACTAAATGAAAATAGCACCCGTCTCCGGGCACATTGTATGCCCAGGGACGAGTGCTAATACCCGCGGTTCCACCCTGATTGTTTTAAACGAGTAGTTTAAAACCTCTTTTCAAAAAGTTAGCTCAGGGAGTGCCTTTTCTCTGTTGCTGTGTAGACTTTCACCATCTTCTACTCGCTATAGAATGGAACAGATACTTTTTTCCCATCATCGCCTGTATAACGCAATTTGCTCGAAAATACAGATAGAGCAAGCGTATGTGTCAATATTGTAGCATGTAGTTCTTTAATTCGCAATAATTATTAAAATAGTATATAATAATTGAGCATAAGTATAACACTATTAGATTTGAGGCGGTGAGTCCAATCGAACTCAATAAACGTCAGGAAGACATATTACAAATTGTGAAAGAAAATGGCCCTATTACGGGGGAACATATTGCCGAACGTCTCAATCTGACAAGAGCAACTCTAAGACCGGATTTAGCAATCCTAACAATGGCAGGATTTCTGGATGCAAGACCAAGGGTTGGTTATTTTTATTCAGGTAAGAAGGCATCTGTTACATTAATAGATAGTATTCACAATTTAAAAGTGAAGGATTTTCATTCAGGGCCAGTAGTTGTCCCTGAAACAATGACGGTTTATGATGCAATTTGCTTTATGTTTTCAGAAGATGTTGGTACACTCTTTGTCGTAGATAAGAATGAGTTTTTGACAGGCGTACTATCTCGCAAAGATTTACTGCGTACAAGTATTGGCACGCAGGATTTAAATAAAATTCCAGTACATATTATTATGACGCGTATGCCAAATATTTCGTACTGTGAAAGATCAGATTCTTTAATTGTTGCAGCGAACAAACTTATTGAACGTGAGGTTGATTCACTACCAGTAGTTGAACCACAAGAGGGTGGTTTAACGATTGTTGGTCGTCTTACAAAAACAACGATTACACGGGCTTTCTTATCTCTTGCACAAAATGTCTAAATGAAGGAGAGCTGCATGAAAAGACTACGCGTATTTGTTGTATCTGATTCTGTCGGTGAAACTGGTGATCAAGTTGCAAAAGCGGTTATTAGCCAGTTCCGACCGGGTCTTGAAAATACTGTGATTCGTCGATTTCCACATATTCAATCAGAGGAGCTTATCCGTAAAATTGTTTTTCTTGCTTCGCAACAGCGAGCGTTTATTGTTTATACACTTGTTCGCCAAGAAATGCGTAAATTATTACATGATTTATGTGAACAAGAAAAAATTCAGGCTGTTGATATTTTAGGGCCAGCCTTACAATCAATGGCAGCTTTTATGGAAGAAAATCCATTAGAAACGCCTGGTATTGTTCATCTGCTGGATGATGATTATTTCAAAAAAATTGAAGCGATTGAATTTGCGGTAAAATATGATGATGGTAGAGATCCAAGAGGATTATTACAGGCTGATATTGTACTAGTTGGTGTATCACGAACTTCTAAAACACCACTATCACAATATTTAGCCCATAAAAAATATAAAGTGGCGAATGTACCTTTAGTGCCAGAGGTAGAACCACCAGAAGAACTATTACAGATAGACCCTAAAAAATGCTTTGGATTGATTATTTCCCCTGAGAAGTTAAACTCAATTCGGAAAGAAAGATTAATGTCTCTCGGCTTGAATGATGATGCTATCTATGCACAGCATGAAAGAATTCTTGATGAGATTCAGCATTTTGAAAAAATTGTCGGTAGAATAGGTTGTAAAGTTATCGATGTGACAAATAAAGCTGTTGAAGAGACAGCAAATACGATTATCGAACATATTTTGACCTGTAAATAAGGATAGAATTTTAAACCACCTCGGTTAGCAGAGGCGGTTTTTTTGAGTGGATTTTGAAAATGGTATAGATAAAAACTAATTTTTGTTTTATAATAATAAAATTGTGGTAAAAATATTTATAAGAGAAAAATCCTAATTTTTTGTCGAGAAATAAAGGAATTTTAAAACGAATAGCGAATTGTGTTTCTAGAACGCAAATATTAAAGATGGTGATGGATTTGGCAGGGAAGATTCCAGAAGAAGTAATTGAGCAGATTCGCACACAATCAGATATCGTTGATGTTATTAGTGAATACATGCAGCTTACTAAGCGTGGGCGAAATTGGTTTGGTCTCTGTCCATTTCATGGAGAGCAAACACCGTCTTTTTCTGTATCTACAGACAAGCAAATTTTTCATTGCTTTGGTTGTGGTGCAGGGGGCAATGCCATTACTTTTGTAATGGATATTGAAGGCATTTCTTTTCCTGATGCAGTTGTGAAACTTGGGGAACGTGTTGGCATACACTTAGATGTTGAGCCAAGTTTCCCTGGAGGAACGAAAAAGATATCTAAAGCGGAAGAAAGGATGAAAGAAGCACACGCTTTTGCAGCAGATTTTTTTCATCATTTACTGTTGAATACAGAAGATGGTGAAGAACCTTTAAATTATTTGCTAGAAAGAGGATTTACAAGGGAACTTATCGAATCTAATAACATTGGTTGGTCTCTCCCAAGCTTTGATGCATTAACAATATTGCTTGAAAGAAAAGGTTATAACTTACAAGAAATTGCCGAAAGTGGCTTAATCATCAAAAGAGAGGGAGAAGAGCGTTATTTTGATCGTTTTAGAGGACGTATCATGTTTCCTATTCGAGATGAGAATGGTAAAATTATTGCCTTCTCAGGACGTATCCTTTCATCCAATGGTGAGGAAGCAAAATATTTAAATAGTCCAGAATCACCAATTTTCCAAAAAAGTGAAGTGCTGTATAACCTAGATAAAGCACGAACTTCTATCAGAAAAAATCGTCAAGTAGTATTGATGGAAGGATTTATGGACGTTTTAGCAGCCAACTCTGTAGGTGTCATGAATGTTGTTGCGACAATGGGTACTTCGTTAACAAATCAGCATATCACAAAGCTAAAGCGCTTAGTAGAGCAAATTACGATTTGCTATGATGGTGATAATGCTGGATTTGATGCAGCGAAACGAGCGGCGCAGCTACTGCATACAGAGCGAATGAAAGTTGATATTGCCGTGTTGCCAGAAAAATTAGATCCTGATGAATACATTCACACTTTAGGTGGACAAGCATTTAAGGAACAAATTTTGGAAAAACCTCATGCGTATATTGCTTTTATGATGATGCATGCTAGACGCAATAAGAACTTTCAATTTGAAAATGATACGCTTCAATATATTCAAGAAGTTCTTGAGCAGCTAGTGGGAAGATCTTCACCAGTTGAACGAGATTTGTATATACGACAGCTATCAAATGAAACAAACATCTCGGAAGAAGCCATTTATGCCCAATTCCGAAAACTGGAGGCTAATCAGGTACGTTCTGCTAAAGTAGAAATGCCTACACAGATACCTTCAATGCCAGTCACGCAACAACAAAAGCCTATGGACGCAGCCGAACGTGCCGAACGTTTATTACTGGCTCATATGCTTCATAATATAGATGTAGTGGACAGGGTATTACGTAGTGAGCAAAAAGAGCCATTTGTACGAGATGCCTATATGGCAGTTTTTGTTCGCTTAGTTGGATTTTATGAGGAGTATGGTCATCCTGATTATCAACGTTTTGTGGAAATTTTGGATGACGCTGAATTACGAAAAATTGTCATGGAAGCGGCTTTAGTGGAGCGAGATCCTGATCAAGCAGAGGCAGAGGTTATGGACTCTATCCGTCAGCTTCAAAAATATAGAATTGAGCAAGAAATTTATCAAAAGATGCATGAGTCAAAGGAAGCGGAGAAGATGCATGAGTATGCACGTGCACTTGAAATCGCCCAACAGATTATTCATTTAAGAAAATCGTTATCGGCGATTTAACCCGATTCGGTTGTTTAGAAGGAGGAAGGTTTATGGCGGACAAGTCAGAACGTTCAAAAGAGATAGAAGTAGAAATTACATTAGATGATGCAAAAAAATTCCTACAAGAAAAAGCAAAAACAGAAGGTGAAATTTCCATGAAAGAAATTTCAGAGAAACTAACACCTTATGAATTGGAAAACGAAGAAATTTTCCATTTTGCTGAGGATCTTGAAAAGCATAAAGATATTCAAATCATTGGAAAAGAAGAATTTGAAGAAGAAAGTCTAATGAAAGAAGAAGCGAACGAAGAAACTTTCGACTTAAATGATTTGAGTGTGCCACCAGGTGTTAAAATCAATGACCCTGTACGTATGTATTTAAAAGAAATCGGCCGAGTAGATTTATTATCTGCTGAGCAAGAAATTGCACTTGCTGAACGTATTGAGCAAGGGGACGAGGAAGCGCGTAAACGCCTTGCGGAAGCAAACTTACGTCTAGTTGTATCGATTGCAAAACGCTATGTTGGTCGTGGAATGTTATTCCTTGATTTAATTCAAGAAGGAAATATGGGTCTTATTAAGGCTGTTGAAAAATTCGATTACCGTAAAGGATTTAAGTTCTCGACTTACGCTACATGGTGGATTCGTCAGGCGATTACACGCGCAATCGCTGACCAAGCGCGTACGATTCGTATTCCTGTTCATATGGTCGAAACCATTAATAAATTAATACGTGTACAACGTCAACTTTTACAAGATTTAGGTCGTGAGCCTTCTCCAGAGGAAATTGGAGAAGAAATGGATTTAACACCTGAAAAAGTACGTGAAATTTTAAAAATTGCACAAGAACCAGTATCTCTTGAAACACCAATTGGAGAAGAAGATGATTCCCATTTAGGAGACTTTATCGAGGACTCAGAAGCACAATCTCCTTCCGACCATGCAGCCTATGAACTGTTAAAAGAACAATTAGAAGATGTACTAGATACGTTAACAGACCGTGAGGAAAACGTACTTCGTTTACGTTTTGGGTTAGACGATGGTCGCACACGTACATTAGAAGAGGTTGGGAAAGTCTTTGGCGTAACGCGTGAACGTATTCGTCAAATCGAGGCGAAAGCACTAAGAAAATTACGCCATCCTTCTCGTAGTAAACGTTTAAAAGACTTCTTAGAATAAAATTTAAAATAGCTGGAGCTATCCAAGTAGTGAGAAAATGACTAATTGGTATAGCTCCTTTTTTATAGAATTGAAAAGTCAACAAAAAAGAAATTAGCCCTGCTATTCACCTATCGATGCTATGCAATCATAGATAATTAGAATGAGGGAAATGCTAGATTTGCGACTTTATACAGATGTGTTTTCAAATAGTGTGAGATAAAATTGTAATACAACCATTATTAAGCAATGTTTGGAGCTAACACTATGACAAATCCTCGCAAAAAAATAATCCTTAATGAAATTTTGTTTTGGAAGCAAAATAAACTTTTACCTGAGCACTATTGTGACTTTTTAGCAGCTCTTTATACAGAGGGGGCTGACATAGAGGAGTTAGAACCAGTGCAACATCCTAAACAAGCGGTCTTGCCATCAGAAAAAAGAAAAATGATCCTATTGGTAGTGGGTCTATGTATCGCCATAATGGCTGTTTTGGCACTCTATTTTACAATGCAATCTTTAACATTGATTTTTACAGTAATCGTGGGAGTAGGTGCATGCATCTTATTTATTGCTGCGTGGCAAATGGCTCGAAAAAAACATCTACTAGCTCCCATTTTTCATGTACTAGCGGCCATCCTGTTATTTAGTATGTCGATCCGCATTTGTACTACATATTTTAGTGGAAATAATACGGTTTTATTTTGCTTGATTGCAGCAAATTGTGTCATTTGGCTTTTGTCAGGTATTAAAATGAAACTTCTATATTTCACAGTCTCAGGTGCTTTAGGATTAATAGCACTAGTTGGGTACTATATCATAAATTTATCCTGATTTAGCAAATGGTATTTCTATCGATGTACAAGGAACTCCATCTACTAAATCAGGTTAGAAACTTAATTGAACTTTAGTGTTTATATAAAACCATAATTTGTGACAATTTATCTATAATAGGGTCAGTATCATGTTAAAGTTTTTACCTCAGAAGATTCAAAATCTGTACGCTAATTAAAAACGTACAGATTTTTCAATTTTGGGTATATGAATGAGTGAAAAGGGTATGATAACAGCATAAATATAATGAAAAAGAAATTGTATAAAAGGATAAATTTGACCAATTTTGGATGTTGGCAAGACATATTTTATCCAATAGATACAGAAATGTCGAATTTGTTACAAACAAAGGAAAACTTAGCGAATAGGGCTTTTCGTTTCTTTGTTAATGAAGTACAATATTAGATGTTGACTGATTCTATATTATAATAGAAGTAGACTTAAAATGAGGAGGGGAAACTTATGAAAAACAATCCAGTCGTTCCTTACATCTTAATTCTGGCATTTGGTATTGGTCTTATTTTCTTCATGTCTTTACAAGGTGCAGATAACAAGAAAGAAATTGCTGCTGAACATGAGGGTGGTGGCGAAACTACTACAGAAACAACAGATGCAGAAGCTGATGGTTCAGCACTAGTACAATCTTGTATCGGTTGTCATGGTGGTGACTTAACTGGTAGTATGGGTCCAAATCTACATGGCTTAGATGAAGCACATATCGTAGAAGTTTTAACAAAGGGTATCGAAGGTACTCCAATGCAACCAAACATGAAAACTGAAGAGGAAGCAAAAGCAATCGCTGAATACATTTCTACTTTAGAATAGTAAAACTGACAAGTAGCTGTACTGAAATAGTACAGCTACTTTTTAGATTTAAGCATCATGAAGATGGGGTTGTCCACATAGAAATGTGAGACAACTCCATTTGTTTTTTTTCACGACATCATCCATACTATTAATGGACTCTATTGAAGATAGGCGGTATAAAAATGAACGCACAAAAACTTTCAAAGCGATTAGAAGCAGTAGCGAAATTTGTTCCTACAGGAGCAGTCATGGCGGATATTGGTAGTGACCATGCCTATCTACCATGCTATTTAATTCACAAAGGGACTGCCTCATATGCCATAGCAGGGGAAGTTGTAAAAGGACCCTATGAATCGGCGGTAGGACAAGTACAGAAGGAAAACTTAACTGAAAAAATTACAGTACGCCTTGCAGACGGTTTAGCAGCGATAGAAGAAGCTGACCATGTGGATACGGTGACAATAGCTGGCATGGGTGGACCATTAATTGTTTCCATTCTAGAGAAGCATCCAGAAAAGCTTCAAGGTGTCACACGTCTAATCCTACAGCCAAATATTCACGCCAAGGTTATCCGTGAGTGGGCTTTAGCACATCAATGGGCGATTCTTGATGAAGAGATTTTAGAGGAAGATGATAAAATCTATGAAATCCTTGTGTTACAAAGAGGGCAAATGGAGCTCTCTACAGCAGAGATTTTGTTTGGACCTAAGCTAAGCCTGCGTAAATCACCAGCATTTACGAAAAAATGGTTGCGTGAAAAAGACAATTGGCAACGTGTACTACAATCCATTGAAGGAGCAGAACAAACACCTGAAATTGAAGAAAAGCGTGCAGAGTTAACGGCTCTGATACATTTAGTAGAAGGAGTTTTGTAAGATGAAAACGGTAAATGGCCAAGAAGTTATTCAAGTGTTCGAAGCATGGTCGCCCAAAAAACTAGCTTGTATGGACAATGATCCAATTGGACTAGCGATAGGGACCCTCAACAAACCTGTAAGTAAAGTTTTGGTGACGTTAGATGTCAATGAAGCCGTGGCAAATGAGGCAATAGAAAAAGGCTGTGAGCTGATTATCGCACATCATCCACCAATCTTTAGACGCCTAGCGAATATCCGCACAGATCATCCAGCAGGGCGCTTATATGAAAAGCTCATTAAACACGATATTGCTGTATATGCCGCTCATACAAATTTAGATGTAGCCGAAGGTGGGGTAAATGATTTATTAGCAGATGCCCTACAGCTAAAAAACCGTTCAATATTAGAAGAAACGTATGCTGAGAATTTGTTGAAGCTGGCAGTCTTTATACCAACTGCTAATGCACAAGCATTACGTGAGGCGCTTGCAAAAGCTGGGGCGGGTCGTATTGGCGACTATGAAGCATGTAGTTATACAACGACTGGAGAAGGTCGGTTCCGTGCATTAGCAGGAGCTAATCCGTTCGTTGGCTCTGTTGGTGAATTACATGTGGAGGAAGAAGTAAAGGTAGAAGTTGTTTTTCCTGAATCCATTAAAGGCCGCGTGTTAAAGGCCATGCTTACTAGTCATCCTTATGAGGAGCCTGCCTATGATGTGATACGTCTTGAGCAGCAAACAAATGTGATGGGATTAGGGCGTGTAGGTTACTTAACAAAGGACATGACGTTACAACAATTTGCTGAATTCGTTAAACAGCAACTAGATGTGCCAGCTGTGCGTGTAGTGGGTGATTTACAATCGAAGGTCAGCAAGGTTGCGCTTGTTGGTGGAGATGGTAATAAATATATCTATGCGGCAAAACGTGCAGGAGCTGATGTTTTCTTAACAGGCGATATGTACTTCCATACAGCTCAGGACGCACAAGCCATTGATCTGCAAATAGTAGATCCTGGTCATCATGTAGAAAAGGTAATGATTGCAGGAGTAGCAAAAAAAATGGCTGAACTATGTGAGGATAAAAAATATTTGGTTGAATTCATCCAATCAACGATCCATACAGAACCATTTTTATTTGTATAAGTGAGGGAACTAATATGGCTAATGAAAGACCAGCTGGTAATAAAGCAGGCAAGCTATGGATCATGATTGGTTTATTCATCGTTGTTTTTGGTATTGGTATGACGGTGATGACCAATATGGTCAATGATAAGAAAATCGATGCAATGACACAGCAATGTGAAGATGATGGTGGACAAGCAATTGTAGCAAAGGAGAAAAACTTTTTATCCACTAGCTACTCATTTGAATGTAAACAATGAGATGGGGCTGAACGCTAGCAGTACTAGTGTTTCAGCCTTTTTGAATGCAAGGAATCTATGAACAGTGATAAGATGTAGATAAAATTGATTAACAGAAGTGGAGAGAGTTGTCTTGTTTATTCGTTTATCTAAAGATCAGCAGGAAATGATTCTTGCTGATATTCAACGTTTTTTTTATAATCAGCGTGATGAAGACATTAGTGAATTTGAAGCTGAACGTATGTTAGATTTTATCAAGGAGCATATTGCCCCCTATATTTATAATGCTGCCTTGTCAGATGCCAAGTATGTTGTGGAAAGACAATACGCCTCTATTGAAGAGGAATTAGAGGCATTAGAGCAGCCCATTAAAACAAAATAATCCTCTTTATCCCTCTAGATTAAATATTTGACAGGAAAGAATGGTTGATGATACCTTAATCTTGAATTAGAGATAATTCAATTCTAACTATTCAGAGCTAATTAACGGGTGATGAATAAAGGGATATTTTTCTGACCAAAATGGTTACGAGTGGCGAACACGTACGATAAACCGTGATGGAGTCACAAGAATGGATGATAAGAGGAGGCGTCATATGTTAAAAATCGGTATTATTTTAGGAAGTACGCGAGAAGGTCGTGTAAGCCCACAAGTTGGAGCTTGGGTAAAGGAAGTTGCGGAAAAACGTCGTGATGCGGAATATGAAATAATTGATATCGCTGAATTTAAATTACCATTTTTAGGGGAACCAGGTGGAGATACTTCTGGGGTAGCTGCATGGTCAGAAAAAGTAGCAGCTTGTGACGGCTTTGTCTTTATTGTTGCGGAGTACAATCACTCCATTACAGGTGCATTAAAAAATGCATTAGATTATTTACGAGTTGAATGGAACAATAAAGCTGCTGGTATTGTCTCTTATGGTTCTGTTGGAGGTGCGCGTGCAGCAGAGCATCTACGAGGAATTCTCGGAGAATTGCTAGTTGCAGATGTTCGAGTACATCCAGCATTATCATTATTTACTGATTTTGAAAACGGCTCTGTCTTTAAACCAAAAGAGGTGCAAGCAGATTCAGTTCATCAAATGTTAGATCAGCTTGTGCCATGGTCAACTGCTTTGAAAACAATTCGATCCTAAACTTAAAGCTTTGATTCAGACGGCCGCTTTCAGAAAGCGGTCGTTTTTTGATGAGGTAAAATCCATTAATGTTTGATTTCTTCAAGGACTTTTTCCTTTAAATCATTCTCCATCGAAGATAGTTTTACTGTATTGGTGAGACGCTCTTTTAGTTCTTTATCTGTCATAATGCCACGTTCCTCTAAGATTTGTACAAGCAGATTTAATGTTAGTATATTTTTAATATCCGCTGCTTTTGATGCCATATAAAACCCTCCATAATGATAGAATTACTACTTCTTAAGTGTACTCCTTTTTGAGAAGCATGACACAGAAAGGACAAAACAAAGCAAATTTATTTCGCATCCCGGAATATATAGGGAAAAATAAGCGATACAATTTCCCTTATGAAGAGTGGAGATACTGTATGGAAACTGCATTTTAGTATGAAAAGTATGTGCTGTTTCAAGCTAGAAAAGCGAATATTGTAGTAAAAGGGGACATACCTTCCTATCAGGAGGGATTCAATGGGTAAACGGTTTGGGCTTGTCATCGGACTGTTGGTAGTCATTATATCTATGTTGGTCCTATTTGATAGATTTGCAGGAGAGAAAAGGTCAGAAGCAAATAAAGAGGCTCAATCGCTTATAACAAATGAAGAGTTGAGTCTGGCTCGATTGAAGGATAAGCTACTTGAAAAGTATGTCGGCATTGACGTTAAAACGACGGAAGAAAAGGAATTAGTAATCCAAGTTGTAGGCGGAGAAGACTATTTCCAGTCTATTAAAAAAGATATGGAATCCATAGCAAAAAATGCTTTAAAAACGTCTCCCTTAAAGGACTATCCCATAGTTTTTGAAAGATGGGAGTTTACCTCCTTGCTTGATAACAACAAGATAATGGGGGATGATATGAACCTTTTGATGGAAGATTTAATTGCGGGCTTAGAAGCTTTTGACGTATATGAATATTTAGTTATTGAAAATCGAACAACCATTACCATACAAACAACGATTAAGGGCGCTACGCATGAGGCACTTGAGTTAGCTTTAAGGATGGAAGAAGCCATCAAGAAGATTGTACAAGCAAAAGCATCACAAAATGCTTCCTATGTTATTAACATATTAAATGCCCAACGAGAAAAAATAAATTAGCTGTGTAGAAAAATAACATAGGATTAAGGCATCGAGATTTTAATGCTCGATGCCTTTGACATGTTTAAAGTAGCTATGTAGTTGTTGCAAAGAGAGCTTGATAAAGAGTTGCTAGGAGTGCAACAAAGCGCATATCATCCGCATGGAAAAGCTTAAACTGTATACCTATCTGTACTAGCTCAGTCTCAATAGAGCTTGCACTCGCAATCTTTTCATCATTGCAATATAAATAAGCAGTAGAGGTAAAATCCTTTTCAAAACGAAATTCTAAATCGTCCATTGTAAATGAATAAGAGGATTCTAATAATTGCACTGTTTTCCGTTGAATGGGTATCAAGCTGCCATCAGGCATAACAATTTGATGGCTGACTCCTTTTGTTAACAGGGTAGATTGTACTTGAAAAAGTGGTGCACCTAATGTAGTTCGTGTCTCATAACGGTACGGTAATGTTTGCTGTGCAGCTACCAGCAAGACAGCATTCAGTACTTTACCAGCAGAGGTACGCTCCATTTTTTGAAGTACACATACTGTTTCGTTCTGTTCATTCACGATTGGAATATCAGTGAAGCTTTTAAAGCCCTTCGGATAGGTAAGTGTAAAAGTTGCCATAAAGAAACCTCCAGTCATTATTTATACGAGTAGGTAGTCGAGGAGGTTTCAAGAAACTAGCTCTACGGTGTTTTTTATCTACATGCCTCTCTATAAATAAATGAACAGGCTGCTGAAGTAGCAAATTATTTCGCTTTCAGCAGCCCTTTTCATTTTATGACATTTGGGTATGACCGGATAGAGCACGCTTTTCCTGCTCTGTATCAAATTCTTTTTCCATTTTTGACACGACCACTGTTGCTACACCATTACCAATTAGATTTGTAACTGCGCGTGCTTCTGACATGAAG